>Ga0208820_1001599_pt1 | contig 12321 bp, 9 predicted proteins | sample June2015DPH_16_5_FD_184713 | JGI IMG/M metagenome (GOLD analysis project Ga0208820, IMG submission 184713) | Peatland microbial communities from SPRUCE experiment site at the Marcell Experimental Forest, Minnesota, USA - June2015DPH_16_40... | ecosystem: Environmental > Terrestrial > Soil >...
GCGGCGGCATCCAGCCCGGCGTTGACTACGGCCTCCATGAATTGGTTGGAACGGTCCAAGCCGGTGGCCTGAAAGAGAATGGTATCGGCGCTTTGTTCCAGCTTCAGTTGCGCCACAAAACGGCGGCCCTCATCGGGGAGCGCCGGTTGAGCGGGCATCTGCGCTGGAATGCCGACCGCCGCTGCGACAAATACAAAGCCGCCAAGGAGTCGCATGTCCATGACTTGCCGTTACCGCTTAGTATCCGCCAAGTTCGGGTTCCCTGACTTGCCAACAGCGTATGGCCGGTTTCTGCCGAAGCCCCAAAACCAAAATCACCTTCAAGGATGTTTTCATTCGCTTTCCTTGTGGGACGTGAGGGGCAGCAGATCGAACGACATGGAACCGGGATGAGTAGCGGGAGATCAAAATGTTTTTTTGATGCTAGCACACTGTGGAATTGGGCGGGCGCTCGCCTGTATGAAGAATCAAGCACTTACCACGTCATTTCGGGCGGAACCAAGGAAGGCCAACCCGGAGGATTTGCAAGTTATTGAACATAAAATGGCTCCGTAGTCTGGACACGTTTCGAACTTTTGAGGGCCAACTGGCACTGTGATCGAACCTCTCAACGCCTATTGCTTAAAGAACTGGCAGGGCACTCTGAGCCCGGTACTGCTAGCGCGGCTGGTTGCGCTACAGCTGCCACCCTGCACGGTAGGGCGGCGCAACGTACTGGTTCGCGTCGGCGTCATTGGTTACACGCATCGCGTCCGCGTCCCACTCGATGGTCTTGCCGGTGCGCAGCGCCAGCGTCCCGAGCAGGGCCAGTTCGGTGAGTCGGCAGGCGAACTCGATCGGCAGGGCCGTAGGCGTGCCGGTTTTGCAGGACCGGGTCCAATCGGTATAGTGGTCCGCCCGCTCGCAACGCGGCAGCGTCTTGGCAGGCTGCTCGAAATCCTTGAACCTGCTCTCGGGCAACAGCAGACCGCCGGGCAGGCCGCGCGCCGCGCCGCCTCCGCTGGGGGGCCGTCCGAACGGCGCGAAGGGGTTGCCGCCATAGTAGCTGCTCATCAACTTGCCCTGGTCGCCCACAAACAAAACGCCCTCCCGGGGCATGGCGGTACTGTGGTCGAGCTCGGCCGGCCGAGGCGGCTTGATGCCGCCGTCATAGTAAAACATCTTCAGCGGCGGCATGCCGCCGCGCGGCGGATACTCCCACGACACCACGTTGGCGGAGCCTTCGGTCTCCGGCGTGGGAGCCGGCTTGCTGATATCGTCATAGCGAGTCGAGCAGTATCCGTAAACGACCGATGGCGCTGCCAGGCGCAGTTCCTCGAAATACGTGTGGAACGTGTGGCACCCCATGTCGCCGACGTCGCCCTCGCCAAAATCCCACCAGGCGCGCCAGTTGGCTGGGTGATAAGCGCGATGATACGGCCGGTACGGCGCCGGGCCGATCCACAGGTCCCAATCCACTCCGGCGGGCGGCGTCTGGATTTCGGTTGGGCGCACGAGCGAGCAGGGATAGATGGGATGGAACGTCCAGATGTGAATCTCGCGGATCGGGCCGAGGACGCCGCTAATCAGAATCTCCGTGGTGCTCCGGGAATAATCGGTGCGGGAATCCTGAATACTGCCCTTGGTGACGATCCCCTTGGCCTCCAGCAGCGCCTGCCGCACTTTCCGGACCTCGCCAATCGAGTGCGCGATCGGTTTGGCACAGTAGATGTGCTTGTTCATTTCGATGGCCGCCATCAGCAGAATGGCGTGCATGTGGTCGGGGACGGCGATGATCAGGGCATCGAAATTGCGCGCCTCTTTGTCGAACATCTCGCGGTAGTCGTGGTAGCGGCGGGCGGCGGGATAAGTGTCGAACGCCGTGGCCGCGTAATTGTGGTCGAGGTCGCACAGGGCAACGATCTTCTCTTGCTTGCACCCTTCCAGGTAATTGCGGCCCATGCCGCCGACTCCCACCGCGGCGATGGCCAGCGTGTCGCTGGGAGCCTGGTAGCCGCGGCCTCCCAACACATGACGCGGAAGAACCAGCGGAGCCAGGCCGGCGGCCACCACGGCTCGCCGCGAGACGGCTTCTCTTGACGATTGCTCGGGCTGTTTCGTCGTCATGCGGACACACTCCTTAACTAACGTCACGCAGCCGCAACTGCACGGCCGGTGGATTGAATTCGGCCGACCGGCGCTATAGTTGATAAAGAGATTCGGACTGAGTTTATCGCAATTACAAGGAGACGTGCGTGAAGAGTACTCTGATTGGCGCGGCGTTGGTCACGGCCGGCGCTTGCGTTTATCTGCTGGCCGCCGCGGACGTCCCTCCGCTGAACGACGGGAGCGACCACGGCGATCCGCCGTTTCTGATCGAGAGCGGGTGGAAGCCCTTGCTGAATGGCAAGAACTTGGACGCCTGGCAGCTCGTCGATTCGACCAAGAAGGGCCAGTGGGTGGTTACCAAAGGCGTGATCTGGGGCGGCACCGCCAACCCCGCCATGTTGACCGCCCTGCCCGAGCCGGGTGATCGCATCGTGAACACCGGCGTGGACCCCAGGGGAGACGCCTCGAACATTTACACCACCGAGAAGTTCGGAGACATCGAGCTGTACGCCGAGTTCATGGTCGCGGCGCACTCCAACTCCGGCGTCTACATGGACGGACTGTATGAGACGCAGATCTGGGATAGCTGGGGGTTCGTGCCCCGGCTGCTCACGGATCAGTGCGGCGCCATGTACCACTACGGCGGCGGCCCGATCGACGGCCAGGACGGCGGCATCGGGCCCAAGGCGCGCGCGGACCGGCCGCCGGGAGAATGGCAGTCGTACCACTTCTGGTTCCAGGCCCCGCGATTCGACCCATCTGGCAAGAAACTCGCCAACGCCAGGTTTATCCGCATTTTGCACAACGGCCAGATCATTCACGAGAACGTGGAGCGGCTGGGCCCGACGGTCGCTGCGATGAAGATTCCGGAAGCCCACATGAACCCGATCATGCTCCAGGGCGATCATGGGGCGGTGGCGTTCCGCAACATTTATGTCCGCCCGCTCGAACCGTTATCTACTCCCGTGGCTTCCGATCTGCAGCCGACGCCACAGGCTCCCATGTCCGGACGTGGCGGGCGCGGCGGACCCGCGCCGGCGCCACCGAACCGGTAACCAAGTATTGACCCGAATCGAGAAAGGAGACCTCCGATGGATTCGAATGAGTCAGCCAAAGGCGCGCTGTCGCGGCGCGCCGTTATCGCCGCGGGCCTGGCGCCGCTGGTGGTCCCGCGTCACGTGCTGGGAGGAGCGGGTTATCAAGCCCCCAGCGACAAGCTCGCCATCGCCGCCGTGGGTGTCGGCGGAATGGGGAAGAACTATCTGAACGGGTGCAAGGACGAAGCCATCGTCGCCTTGTGCGACCTCGATTTCGACTTCTCCGCTCCGGTTTTCAAGACCTACCCATCCGCCCGGGTCTATCGCGACTTCCGGCAGATGTTCGACAAGGAGCAGAAGAACTTCGACGCCCTGATTGTGGCGACTCCCGACCATTGGCACTCCCACCTGGTGCTGGCCGGCCTGGCGATGGACAAGCACATTTACTGCGCCAAGCCGATCACCCACTCGATCGCGGAAGCCCGCCGGGTCAAGGAGGCGTGCCTCGCCTCCCGGCGCACCACCAAGGCGAGCATTCAGGATTCCCGCACCAGTTACGCGCGGGCTACCACCGAGCTCTTGTTAAGCGGCGGCATAGGTCCGATTCACGAGGTCCATCTGTGGACCGGCACCTACAGCCCGAGCGGCTTGGCGAGGCCTACCGAGGTGCAGACGCCGCCCGAGGGCATGAACTGGGACGAATGGTGCGGACCGTCGCCCGCGCGGCCGTATCACCGGACCTATCACTACGGCAATTGGCGGCCGTGGTGGGATTTCGGCACCGGGACGGTGGGCGATTTCGGTTGCCACACGTTGCAGATGTTCCACGACGAGTTGGAAATGGGTGCTCCCGACTGGGTGGTGGGCGTCGGGAGCCAGGCGTTTTCACTGGCCGGCCGCGTGGAGAATCCCGAGTGCATGAGCATCGCCAACACCGTCCAATGGCACATCCCGGCGCGCGGCAACCGGCCGGCGATGAAGGCGTTCTTCTATGACGGCGGCCTCACGCCGCCGCGGCCGGAGAGCATGCCGCTGGAGGTTCCCATGCCCGGCAGCGGTATCATGTTCGTGGGCGAAAAGGGCGTGCAGGTCTCGGCGTTCTACGGCGGCAACCCGTGGCTGCCTTTCGGCACAAAGCCCCGCCCCGGCCAGCAGGTGCGCGGCTTGCCCGGCGGCTGGCTGCTGCCGGAGAGTAGCTTCAAGGATTTTGAGCAGCCTGCCGCGACTTTGCCGCGTTGCGAAAAGCCGGACCATTACACCGAATGGGTGCGCATGTGTAAAGCGGGCAAGAAGTCGATCACGCCCATCGAATTCGCCTGTGGTCTGACCGAGTTCGCCCTGTTGGGAACGCTTGGCCTTCGCCGCTACGCGATGCCCGTTGCGCCGCCTCGTGGCGCGACCGGGGACGGTGGCGGAGCCGGCGCCGCGCGTGGACGCCGGGAGGCGAAAGTCCTCGAGTGGGACGCGCGAGCCGGAAGATTCACCAACGACGATGCCGCCAACGGCCTCGTCGACACGCCGTACCGCAAGGAGTGGGACTACAAGGCGTGAGCTGCGTGGCGCGGCGCCGGCAACCCCTGCCCCTCTTAATTACTCGAAGCGATACGCCGCGTACGTGCGCGGCATCTGGTGGACTTCGAAGACGGTCGTATCGCCGTCCACATAGCCGCGTAACTGAGCGCCGGAGCGCAAGTCGAACAGCTTGGCGGATGCCTTTTTCACGACAATCTTATAGCGCACCGGGCCGGCCTGATAGCTCCGGGTGACGAACGTGTTGTTGTCGTACGTAAACAGGCAGACCTGGCTGGGGGCGTCCAGATAGACCGGAATCTCCCGCATGAGGTCCCGGCGGATCTGCGACAGGACTTCCTGCGGAAGCTGATAGAGATCGCTTGCGTTCTCCGGTATCGTCAGGATATAAAGCCTGCCCTTGTCCAGGCCCCTCACGCGCATCAGAACCGGGTAACGGCTGTCGTCTTTGTAGATCGCCTGGATGATCTCTTCGGTATCCACCAATCCGTAGGCAAGCTGGGGAAGGATGATGTCGCTCTTGGCGTAGTAGTAGTTGGCCGGCTCCTCGTCCATGACCCGCCGGAAGGTGAACCTGTTGGTGATCACATTGCGGCCGGTGTACTCCACCTCCACCAGCTTGTCGATGCCTTTGCCTTCGAGCGCCTTGACCAGCCCGGTGGTCATCACTACGTTCTTGTTGGCATTCAGGTGCTTCCAAATCTTGTCGATGATTTCCGGGTCGAACTTCGCATGCTCGGTGAGCAGGATCGTGTCGCGGTCATCCGGAAACTCCGGGTACAGATCCATGGGGATGCCGATCATCCCGACGTAGTTGTGGAGATACATTTCGCCGGAAGAATGATAGGGTTTGTAACTGGCCACGCCGTATGGCTGACCCAGTTTGCCCAGGAACGAATCCAGCTTGTCGTAAGCATCGCCGGCCACGGCCGCGAGGACGCTGGTGACTTTGGTGGATCCGTCGGCCTGCCGGAGGGATTCCAGCAGCTCTCCCCAGCACCAGATGGTGATCTCTTTCGGCCGGGCGAACAGCGTGTCCTCGAGCTGCTCGGCAAAGCGGTTGAGCGTCTGGCGTTGGCCTGGGTCCACCCAGCCGCCGCCGAACCTGCCCGGCTTGATGTGCTCGAAATACCGCATCAGCCCGTAACTCTGATACGACTGGAGATGTTGCACGGTGTTCTCCGCGTCTCTGGTCTCGGTGCCAGCGTAGATCATATCGAATACCTTCGGCTGCGCCTCCAGGTTGTAGCCGGAAAACTGGTATTGCTCATACCAGTTCGGTGGTTTGAAGATGAGATTGATTTTGGGATTGACGCTCTTCGCGTTCTTCACCACCAGGTTCTCGCCGACATCCTTCATGACAGCCAGGCGGAATTCGGTCCAACTCCGGTTTCCCCTGGCACGCTGACACAGGTCGCAGCGGCAGTTATACATGAACAGGTCGTCGAAGATGAGCTCGTCGAAGATGCCGGCGGTGAAGGCTACCACCCTCCGGAAGCGCTCGCGGTGCGCCGGATTGGACCAGCAGAAAGAGCGCAACCCGTCGCCCGGGGGGCCACCCAGGTCCGCCATGATGCCGCCCGAGGTCTGGATACCCTTGCTTTCGAAGAACTGCTTGACCTTCCGCACATCGGCCTCGCCGATCTCCTGATTCGTGCGGTAGGTTTCGAGCCAGACTTTGTTGAACTTGATGGAAGCATGGATCAGGTCGAAGCTGTCCTGCATGAATTTCGGATCGGCCGCCATGCGCCGCATATCGTCTATGGCGACGTAGATAGCGCTGTTGAAGTTCTGGTAGTGGACCGCCGTCTGGGCATGCGCGGCGGGGCCGCCGCAGGCGAACGCGACGGCCATGGCTGCGAGCGTTCCGAGTTGCGGTATCGCGATTTTCATGTTTTCCTCTCTCTTTGAATACGCCCGGCGCGGTGTCACTTGGCGGGCGAGAAGATCGCCACGGTTCCGCCCGAGGGCGCCAACTTCAGTTGCAGCGTATCGGACGGGCGCACGGTTTTTTCGTTCCTGACCAGGTGCTCGGCATTCTCACCGGCATCGGGAGCGTCCTCCCACAGGGTGACTTTCCAATCGCCCTTGCCGAGGAACTTCAGCGGCACTGGCAATTCCTTGCCGTTGCGGTCGGAGATCGCGGCCAGATACCAGTTCTCGCCGTTGCGCCGCGCCTCGACCACGTATTTTCCCACTTCGCCGGCCAGGCCGCGTGTCTCGTCCCACACGGTCGGCAGTCCCTTCAGAAAATCCATGCCGAGCAGATATTTGCCATCCTTGTCTTTGTAATCCTCTGGCGAATCGCAGGCGACGGTGAACGGGCTCTCGATCAGGATGAACATCGCCAGCTCGGCGGCGCGCGTACCTTGCACTTGGGTGGGCTTGGCGCCGATCTGGAACTGCGATGGCTGCCGGTTGGCGAAGCCGCCCGGCGTGAAGTCGCCCCCGCCGGCCAGCACCCGCGTGAAGGGAAGCGTGGCCTTGTGTTCGGGCGTTTCTTTGCTGCTCCACTTGTCGTATTCGTTGCCCTGGATGCCCTCGCGCGTGATCTGGTTGGGCCACGTGCGGTTCAGGCCGGTGGGCTTGAACGCGCCGTGGAAGTCGATCAGTAGGTGGTTCTCAGCCGCCGTCCTGGCGACATCTTCGTACCAGTTGACGGCCCACTGGTCGTCGCGATCGATGAAGTCGATCTTCAGCCCCGCCAGGCCCCACTTCGCATACATGGGGAAGTCCCGTTTATAAACCGCGCTGTCGATGAAGTCGTTGAAGTGGAACCACAACCAGATGCGCACGCCGCGTTCCTTGCCGAAGGCCACCAGGTCGGGCACGATCGATTTGTCGCCGATTTCCGACAGTTGATATGGCCAGTTCATGTCGGCGGCAAGCTGAATGTACTGTTTGAGAGTGGGCAGATCGTTGTGCTTCACGTCGGGCCACCAGGTACCCCAAGCCGACATGCCTGGCTTGATCCAGGAAGTGTCGGCGAGTTTGCTCGGGGTGGCGAGGTTCAACACCAGGTCGCTTTGAATGAGATCGGCAGGCTGGCGGCCGATAATGAACGTCCGCCAGGGGGAATTGTGAGGAGTCTTGGCAACCACCAGGCCATTCTGAGTCGGGACGAGCGGCGTACCGGTCGGTGGGCCCGACGGGATCCCCGCCGGCGTACGGGGCGCCCACGGCAGCACCGGTTGTGGGGGAGCCAGTTGCGCCTCCAGCGTATTCTGGGCGCCGGCCTTGAGCACTAGCCACATGCCGGACCAGTCGAGCAGGTCGGATTCGGTGATGGCGATATACGCCGCGGGCGTCTGGACCAGGAATGGCAGTCCATGCTTGAAATCCGGGTTCAGTCCGGAGAGCTTGTTGGGCAGGAAGCGCCATTCCTGCGAACCGACGAATCCGCCCTCCGGGCGAACGGGGCCTTCCCCGTTGTTCCAGCCCGCCCAGACTTGCTCGTCATCGGGGAACGTGAATTCCGTAGCGTCGCGCGTGACGGTGAAGGAATCCATCCCGGGCTGGCTGGGGAGAACCAGGCGGAAGGCCACGCCGTCGTTATACGCCCGGGCGACCACGCCAAAGATGCGATCGTCTTCCTTCAGCGTCAGGCTCAATTCGTTGTAATGATCCCGCACGTTGCGGTTCTTGCCGAATTCGTCGACCCAATGAGTGTCGGACGATTTCCGCGCCTCGCTCTGCAAGACGGGTTTCTCGCCCAGCTTCACGTCGCCGGCCAGTTCCAGCCCCAGGCGGGACCGCAGCAGCACGGGCTTGCCATCCACGGCGATGCTGTAGCCCAGCGGGGCGTCGGTGTGAATGGTGATGACGATCTTCCCGTCGGGCGAGCGAACTGGGCGCGCCGCCCCGGCCTTTGCGGCCACGGCTGGCGAGCACGCGATCAAAACAGCTCCCATCAGAATTCCCACATTCCAGCAAGAGCAACGGATGTTCATGACTTTCCTCCTGTCAAGAAGACGCCTTCATTTCAGTTCTCGTGGGACCGGGCATGCCGCGGAGATACCACGGTTTGCCTCACCTCACTGTAATAGCACCTAGCGGACTGGGACGGGCCGCCGACTCATCTCAATCAAAGTGCGGACGTACGGAGTGCCACGGCCTACGTTTCGGTGGGCAGGTCCATCGGCCATGCGCCGTCGCGGTTCAAGCCCAACGTCTGAACGGCGGGAACCGCGACCTCTTCGAATTGGACTTCGGCTTCCCCCGGCCGGGCGTGGGCCGCGGTCCGCCGCCGGAGACAGGCCCACACGATGGCGAGCCCGATCAGCGCGGGGATGAAGCGGGCCGGGTCCGGGGAGCTGATAGACGATCCGCAGAAGCCAAACGCGCCAAAACCTTAGGATCGCCCGCCGATGGGTCGCACTGCCTCCGCCGCCCTCCGCAAATCCCTCGCCGGAAAGGGCTGATTCAAGTTGACGTGCAGCCATCTCGGAACTTCTGCCACTCGAGGTGTCCTGAAACGGCGATCCGGGAAACAGCCATTCGGGGGCACCTTGCCGCGGATTCGTATCCTTTTGTAAGAGCAGCGCGCGATGATTCAAAGCTTAGATGCCTCCCCAGAGTACCCCCAATTTCCGCCAGAAATCACTTTTCGTGCGTGTAAGTCGCGTGTTTGCAATACGAGGTGGCTGTAAGCCATTCGGCTGTTAACCGAAGGGTTGTAGGTTCGAGTCCTACCTGGGGAGCCAAATATCATTTCTGGCTGTTTCCGCCGATCCCCCTCCCACATGCTGTAGTTCCGACGCGACCGCAACTGCCAACACGTCAAAGGGTTGGCGATATTTCGCGGTCAGTTCGCCGCCTTTCCACGTGCAGTTCGAGAGTACAAAATCCAGGAGCTTCCGTTTTTCCGTTGCGGGCTGACTCTCGAACAGGGCGTGCGCATTGTGCGCCAGTTCCAGGAGTTGGACGCCTTCCTCGATATAGCTGTGGTTGGCCGTCTGGTGCGCCCCCAGGTCGCGAATGATGGCCGTCTGCGCCGCACGCATCTCCGCGGCCTTGGTGTCGAAGAAGTCGTTGGCAATCCGGCCGTCCAGCTTGTCCTCGTACATGCCGTCAATGCGGTCCTGGAGGCGGCGGTGCTCACGCTGAAGCTTGGCGATGGCATCATCGTGGAACTGGCGTTCGTCCCGGTGACTTTCGCGTAGAGCCTGCCGCACCCAGACCAGCGTCTCGTCACTGAACGCGATGCCTTTCAGCAAACCCGTGAATCTCTCCTCCAGCACTTCCTCGCGCGTATACGGCTCCGGGCATTTCCCCTTGAAGCCGGTGCAGTGGTAGTAGATGTAGCGACCCTTTTTGATCTCGCCCACCATGGCGCAGCCGCAGTGGCCACACGTGATCAAACCACTGAAGGCGAACTGCTCTTTCACCTTGCGCGTCTTCTTGGCACCACGGCCGTCGAGGATGGCCTGGACCTGATCCCACAGTTCGCGGGAGACGACGGGCTCGTAGGCGCCGTGGTACATCGTGCCGTCGAAGTCGAAGTCGCCGGAGTAGATGCGGTTGCGCAGGATCTTGTGCACCGTGGAGGTGGGCACCATGTCACCGCTCTTCCGGTAGGCCAGTCCGTCGGCGCGGGCTGTCTTGGCCATCTGCTTCAGCGAGAACTTGCCGGTGGCGTACTGCTCGAACATCCTGGTGATGACCGGTGCCAGATTCGAGTCGGGCACGATGGTGCGCTTGCCGTTGGTGCCGTCCACATTGATGTAGCCCAGAGGCGCGAACGACGGCCAGATGCCCTGCCGCGCCTTTTCCAGCATCCCCTTGCGAGTCTCCTCCGAGAGGTTATCGATGTAGTTCTTGGCCATCAGCACCTTAATGCCATGCATGAACTTCTCCGAGGAGCGGGAGTCGGGAGCCAGGATAACGTTCTCCTTCACGAAGTGGATCTCAAGCCCGAGCTCTTCGATGGTCACCCAGTCCTTTAGGTTGCGGTAGAGGCGGTCGGTCTTTTCCACCAGCACGGTGCGGCAGGACTTGCTCTTCTGCAGAAGCGCGATCATTTCGCCGAAGCTGGTGCGGCCCGCCGCCTTCGCCGTCTCCACGTCCGTGAATTCCTTGAGCACATCGAAGCCGTGGGCACCGGCATAGCCGCGGAGCAGCTCCAATTGCGCCGGAATCGAGTAGCCCTCCTTCTCCTGGTCTTTGCTGGAGACGCGCGCGTAAATCACGGCAGGATGGCGACCGCTGGCGGCCGATCCGGTGTCGGTTTGGAACTCTGTTCTTTTCTTCATCTCACCTCCTACGCTTCCGTTGCTTCTTTCCCGCCGGGCTTTCCTTGCCCAACCACTTTCTGATCCGGGGGAGGGGCGTGCTCATCCTTTCCGCAATCTCATTGACGGGGGTGCCCGCCGCCTCGAGCCGCAACGCCTCAGCCATCTTTTCGCGGTAGGTGTCAACAGCCCGTCGCTTGGCGACGCCTCTGGCACTGCACTTCGGGCAGTAGTTCGCCGTCCCAGGTTTCGGCCGCTTCAGTTCCCGAACATATGGGAAGCCGCATCCGGAACACGTGTAGAGGCTTTCGGCCCCGGCGAGGCTTAGGGCGAGTTGCAGGCCCAGCGCGGCGAATAGGAAGCCGTGGTAATCGACCTGCAATTCCCATCGTGCGTTGTCCTGATTCCACTGCACCGCGAAATCCGAGAGGCCCTGCATGCGCCCCGCTCTCCAGCAACTCAACCACGAGGCAACCTCGGTTGCGATCACCCGCCTGCCCTGCTCGACTGGGTTGCGATTTGGGGCAGGCTTCGGAAACAGATACCAACCCATGCCGTACTTGTGCTCTTCGAATGCAGCCTTGTACGATTCCGGCGTGTCATCGATGGAAGCGATGACTCCCCAGTCAGCCAGATCTCCAAGCTTGTCCTGCCTCAGGGCGGCCGCGATGTTGAGGACGGCGCACGCCCGGCGGGAGAAGTACTTCCACGCTGGGATGGGATCTGATCCTTCGGTCTGGGATTCGCCGCACGGCCGGTAGATTACCGTGTCCTTCGCCTTGGTCGACTGCATCGCCAGCACGCCCCACTTCTTCGCGAACCTCATGATGGAGGCCGAATCCGATTCCCACAGTTTCACGAACTCGTTCAAGGTAGACCGAGAAATTTCCTGCCATCGGGCTGGCCCGGCCAATTCCCACCGTATGGCCTCGCCGTCCAATTCGATCTTGCCCGGCACGAGAACCTGACCGGACGGCACGGGCTTGCCCAGGTTGCCGTTGATATCGGTCAATCCACCAAGGTCCCAATCTCTTGTTGACATCTCAATCTATAGTCTACCTGTTTTGAATTTATAGTCAATAGGCCACACTGAAGGTCAGTATGGAGCGGTTGCCGCTGCTCGAAGAGACGATCCGGTTTTGGCAGCCCCGCACTTCGCGGCCGTTGACACCCGAGGACGCGCGCCAGATGGTGGAGAACGTCACCGGATTCTTCACGATATTGCAAGGCTGGTCCGCAGCGGCAGAAACCCGCCCATCTGAGCCCGAAGCAGACAGGGAGGCTGCCGCATGAATCCGAAATTCCTCGTGGAAGTGATACCGACCGTCCCCAGCGACCTGGTGAGCGTGAAAGAGGGATCCAAGATCGCCAGGAAGACGGAGCGCACCATCTGGCGTGACATTCGCAGCGGCAAGCTACGCGCCTGGGGCACGCGC
>Ga0208820_1001604_pt1 | contig 12269 bp, 9 predicted proteins | sample June2015DPH_16_5_FD_184713 | JGI IMG/M metagenome (GOLD analysis project Ga0208820, IMG submission 184713) | Peatland microbial communities from SPRUCE experiment site at the Marcell Experimental Forest, Minnesota, USA - June2015DPH_16_40... | ecosystem: Environmental > Terrestrial > Soil >...
AGCTTGGATGCAAGCTGTGATGTCACAAGCAAGAGCACTTCCGCAAGATTCCACGCGAATGTCGCACAGTGTGACCGAAGTTTCTGGGAGTCCCGCCTCGCGCGTCCGCGGACAGCTTCCCCGACAATCGGCTGTCGGTTCAACTCGACCAAAATCATACAAAGGAGAATAGCGTCATGGGAACAACGCGTCCTGTCTCTCGAGCTGCTACAACCTTCGACCTTGAACATACACACCTCGGACCGCTCACGGAGTTTCCGGGAACCTGGGCGGGCACGGGATTCAATCTGATCTCCCGTCCGGACTTTCAGAACAACCAGCCATTCTTCCTGGAGATCAATGGCACACTGGAGAATCTGGCATTCACGCTGATCGGCGGAGACATTCCGAACCGCGGATCGTTTCAGAAAGACGCCCTTCTGCACGGTGTCACCTACCTGCAGCAAGTCGCCGATTGTGTCACGCACGGGGCGCTGCACATTGAACCGGGACTCTGGATTCACATACCGCCGACTACGAATCCCGCTGTGCCGGAGTCGACCGTGGTGAGGCAGGGGACGATTCCGCACGGCGATTCGTTGCTGGCCCAAAGCACGTTCATCAAGAACGTAGCGGGAGGGCCGACGATCGACCCGGTCTTTTCCGTGCCCTTCACCGATGCAGTAATTCCTGCGCTGACCGCCAAGGCGACAAACCCGATCACGAACGCGACCTACCTGGCGCAGTTCACGAATCAAAAGCTCACCGCGTGTTGCCTGCCTCCTGATGTGAATTTGAATGCTGTGGTCGCAGACCCGACGACGGTGCTAAGAGCGGCCATCCAAGGGCAGAACATCACGAATACGGTGGTGATCGCGATTTCCACGGCAGCGGCGAAAGGATCCACTGGCATTCTCAACATTCCTTTTGTGGTGAAAAATGCCAACGCCCTGCAGATGGACGCCATCTTCTGGATTGAGACGGTGCAACCAACAAGTGGCGATCCGTTCCTGCAACTGCAATACGTGCAGAGAGTTATCCTCGATTTTCCACCGGCCCCGAATGCTGCCATCATCCATTGGCCGCATATATCGGTGGCCACGCTTGTGAAGCAATAGCAGGCGCAATCTAAGGGGGCGCGACGCCGTGCACAAGACAACGGCCGTCGCGCCTACGTCGAGAAATATCAGTCGCAGCGTGCGCTTGAGCGGGAAAGGGATCGCGCATGGAACGAAAAGAATGTGTCGTGGTAGGCGCCGGGCTGGCGGCGGCTTATCGACTGACGCAAGAAAAGCGGACGATATTGCTTCGTCTCCGCAGCAGGAACTCAAGAACTGGATTGTGGAAGACCTTGCCCATGCCTACTCCTTACCGTGGAGCCCAAGTAAAAGTGGTCGCACAGCGCTCGACATTAAGCAACAGCCATGGCAGAAAGAGTTCTTCATTGGAGGAGCGTATGCCTTCTATCGGCCTGGTCAGTGGTTCGCTTTGCGACCTGAGTTGAGGGAGCCCTTCCAGAGGGTGTTTTTTTGCTGGGGAACATATTGCCGATTGGCAGGGCTTATGGAAGGAGCGGTTGTTACCGGTAAGGCAGCCGCCGCGGTTTTAAGATATTGACCCCGAGGATGCGTACATTCGCTGGCTCCGTTCCTGCGAATGATCGGCAACGGTTCACGACAGGTCGGGCGTCGCTATCCGCGGATGAAGCATTGCTCAACTCAATGGATTGTCCGGTTCGCGTTGTGATCGCCTTAAGGAGGACACATGAAACTCTGTTACCTATGCCTGCTCATCTCCGCGTTTCTTTTTGCGGCCACGGAGAACTGCATATCCCAATCAACCATGGTGCCGTGGCTCACCCGCTCTGCGGATAACTCAAGAAGCGGTTGGAATCAGCACGAGACGCAACTGACGCAGGCATCGGTTGTGTCGAAGGGAATTTTTCGAGAGACGATTATTCCAGTTATCGGGGATGCCCGGGGTATGGAAGCGCAGCCTCTCATCCTGCCGAATGTGAAGACCAAGCATGGAACCCGCGATGTGATGGTGCTTCCGTCAATGGCTGATGTAGTGCGTGGAGTTGACGCACATGATGGCTCCGCCATCTGGCAGGTTACGCTGGGAACGCCGATTAACGGAGACACACCCACCGGCCCCCAGAAGGCAAACCCCGATGGCTGCGTTGGCCTATTCCCGACGATTGATTGCCACGCGATTAATGACAAATGGGGCTGCCTCTCCACGGGGGTGATCGACGCCGAAACGCAGCATCTCTATCAAGTTTGCTGGGTTTCTCCAGACAAAACCGGCAACCCGCAAACGGCACGCTACTTTATGTTCGTGCTGAAAGTCGCGGATGGAAGTCAGGTAGTTCCACCGGTCCTGATCCAAGGAAAGGGTGGGACACAAGACTTTAACGCGGCGATGCGCAAACAGCGGTCCTCTCTCGTGGAGACGAACGTCAACGGTGTGAAAACGGTATTTGGGTGTTCGGGGACGATCAACGAAACTCAAGCGGGTGTTGCTTCTGGCTATTGCTTTGCCTTCGATGTGGCGAGCAACACGGTAAGCGCGATGCTGGCGATGACAGCGGGCGAGGGTGCTGGCGTCTGGATGGCTGGACAAGGTGCAGTTGCAGACGCACAAGGCTTTTTGTACGTCCTCACTGGAAATGGAGACTTCGACGGTGTGAGTCTGTGGGGTGAGTCGTTCCTCAAACTGAAGTACACGCCTTCTTCTGGAGGAGTTCCTGCCAGCCTGCAGGTGGTAGACCACTGGACACCATGGACTGACCTCGCCAGAACCGGGCAGACGGCGGCGGCGGCGGCCGTGAGGCTTGCCGGCATGAGCGCCCCCTCCGAGGCTATTAAGCCTGTTGGTGGCGGCATGAACATTGCGCTGAAGAATGCAAAGCTGGTGCCGATGATCAGCGATCGAGGCACCCCAATTCTCCTCGTCTTTCCGGAGATGGCCTCCGGCAATTGGTCCGATGAAGATTGGGGATCGGCTGGTCCGGCCTGCATCTTCTCGATTGGTGTTTGCGTTGCCACGGGAAAGGACGGAATCGCCTATCCGATAAAAACGGAGGGTCTTGGCGGGACGACTGTTGCCGACCTCGCAAACCCTAAAGCGAACTGTGCAAAACTCGCAGCGCCTCCTGTCTGGCTGACCATGAGTCCGGGACCGGTTGATCCCTGTCCAACTGATCCCCGCTCATTGAACTTCTTTCCATTGGGCGACACGGCACATCTCCACATGACACCCGTGCAGTTCTTTGACCCGGTGCTGAAATCGTGGACGATTTTCGCCTGGGGCGAGAATTCGCAACTGCATAAATGGGCCGTCAGTTCGACGGGAAATCTAACCTATATTGCGCAAAGCCACGAATACGCGAGCGCGGACGTGCGGGGGGATCCTCCGGGAGGAATGCCAGGGGGATTTTGTTCCGGATCAAGCAATGGAGCAGATCCTAACTCAGCAATCCTCGTTTGCACTATCTCCTACGGTGATGCAAACGCTCACGTAGTGAACGGCCGCTTACTCGTCTACGACGCCGTACACCTCGCTGCCGATGGATCACTAAAGGTTCTATGGGACTCGCAACGCTTTGCCGTCCAGTTTCTGTTCAACAAGTTTGATCCTCCGGTGATTGACGGAGGCCAAATCTATGTGCCCAACTATAACGGCGGCTTGGATCTTTACCGTCTTGTGAAATAGGAGCGCTCAATACGGATTCGTCATTTGGAGTCGATTAGTTTTAGCCCGGATCGTCGGCCACCCGAAGCTATCCAGAAACGGAGTGAGCGTGGCACTCTACCAAATTTCATTGAGGACTGTTCGTCAGGATAAACCCTTATAGGGAAATAGTCGAAAACCGGACGCCCAGCAGCGTTGGACACCTTTCCGGCTCTCGTACTGAAATTCCCGAGTAAATGCAAGGTTCCAATTTCAATCACCGGTAGTTTGGGAGGTGGACGGCCTTGAGTTCGGACACTTGGACGACCTATCCGGCGCTTCCGCATGCGCTTCCTTTCCGCACCATCTTTGGCGAATACCGTGCGAGGCGTCCGGACGACCTTGCCGATGCGGTGCTGAAGGTCATTCGGAAGCCGGAGCGTATTCCGGAAGACCCTGAGTACAAAGCGCTGGCGGACATTCTGAGATCCGCGCGTAGTTCGGAACACCTTGCCGAAACAGCGGCGAAGCGCATTCTGAAATCGAAGCATGGGACCGGCGAACTTACCACCGCAGTGGCGAAACACATTCTGCAGTTAGAGCTGACCCCGCAAGACCTTGAAAGCGTATGGACGAGGCTTGATGCTGACATCACGAAATCGGAGCAAGCGTACCGGGACCTCGGGTTGGCAAAAGAATATTTGCAGGCCCAGCGGCAGACACGCGGAGAACCAAACGAGGACTTCAAGAAGAAACTGGTCGAAGCTTACGAGAAAGTGCTGCTCGCGGAGATCATTTGCCAGATTTATGATTGGCCGCTGAAATCCATTCTCCACACCATGGAGGCTACGGCCGTGTGCCTCTCCGGCGGTGGCATCCGCAGCGCGAGTTTTTCGCTGGGCATTCTCGAAGGACTGGCACGATTCAGCCGGCTCAAGACGTGCTCGGAGAAGCAAAGGCCTCTCCTGGATATGCTGGACTACTTATCGACCGTTTCCGGCGGGGGCTACATTGGCTGTTGGCTGATGGCCTGGTCGCAGAGAAGCGCCTACCATCAGGTCATCGACCAATTGGCCGCGTCAGCTCCGACCTCGGGCGACCCCGAGCCTCAGCCCATCCGCCACCTGCGCGAGTACACCAGCTACCTCTCACCACGCTATGGCTTTACGCTGGACACGCTGACATTGTTGTCGATCGTGATGCGCAACCTAATCCTGAACTGGCTGATTCTTGTGCCGCTCGTCATGGCGCTGTTCTGTCTGCCGGAATTCCTCTACGACTTCTCCTACGCCTGGCCCTTTGCCTATCAAGAGTCCGGGGTAACGTGGCTTCGTGGAGTAATGGGATTGGCCATCGTGTGCGTTGGGTGCGCTTCCGTGACTGCCGTGTGGCGAATGGCGCGACCGCAGTATGAGTCAGGAATTACCGATCCGGAGAACCAAGGGAGCATTCTTCTGGAGGTTTGGTTGTTCGCTCTGCCGGTTCTGGTGAGCGCCTGGCTGTTAGGCGAAGCCTCCTTCTGGGCCTACGTCAAGGGCGCGTTGACTGATCAGTGGTCGGTCCTGCGTCTCGCCCGATGGCTCACTGTCTACACTGCCGTTCCGCCTTTAGCCATGTCGTTGGTTCGCTTGCGACTCGTTTGGCAAGGCGATGACGAGCATCCAACGGCTTTTCACCAACAAGATGGAAGCGGGCGTCTAGCCTGGGGCAGGCTGGTCTGGTCGTTCGTCGCGCCAATATTAGTGGCGGCGCTGGCAGCTTGGCTGCTGGCCGAGTGCGCGTTGCACGTGGGCAGACAATTGATGGAAGTCGGTAAGTGGCATCTTGTTATGAGCCACAAGTTTGTGGTTCTGGTGATCCCCATCGTGCTCGGCGTGATGATGCTGTCATCGACCCTGCTGACTGGGTTGTTAACCCAAATCGAACAGGAAGAGGAACGGGAATGGTGGGCGCGCGCGGGAGGCCTGCTCTTTTCGTGCCTGTTGTATTGGCTCGCATTGAACTGCATCGCCTTCTTTGCGACTGATTGGTTACGCTTCATGCACGCCTCAATCCTCGGAGCGGTGGGGGTTGGGGCAGGTTATGTCGGCAGCGCGGCGGGGCTGAGCGCAGCCACCACCTCCGGCCTCAAGCGCGTCAAGGCCGAGCAACTTACGAAGTTCGAGACGTTCCTGGCCAACCATGGAATGATCGCGCCAGCAGCGTCCGGCATTGCGCTGGTCTGCCTCGCATTGGCGTTGGCGACGTTCACAAGTTGGCTGCGGGTGGATCTGTACAACCGGCTGATCGACGTGGCGAAGTCGATGGAACCCAGCGTCCTGCAACATTGCTTGTTCCATTATCTCGGGGTGACGATCCATGTCGCGGAGTCGGGGCGTTGGGTCGACACCCTCGACCGGCTCAAACTTGACTCGCTCGCCGCGTTCGTCGTGTTTGCGGCGGTTTGTCTCGTGGCACTGTTCGCCAACAAGTTCATCAACATCAACACTTTTTCGCTGCATGGGATGTACCGCATGCGGCTCACCCGTGCGTACCTGGGCGCCTCGAACTTCGCTCGCCATCCCGACTCCTTCACCAACTTCGACAGCAGTGACAACATGTACGAAACTGACATGCTATGCAAAGGTGCACCGCTGCACATCATCAACACCGCGTTGAACCTGGTGGCAACCCGCAACATGGCATGGCAGCAGCGCAAGGCTGAACCCTTCAGCTTCAGTCCGATCAGCGTGGGAAGCTGGCGTCTGGGGTACCTGCCCACAGAGGATTATGGTGGCAGCAAAGGTGTGACCCTCGGTACAGCGATGGCAATCAGCGGAGCAGCGTTTAATCCCAACATGGGTTACCACTCTTCGCCGTTGGTCACACTGTTGATGACCTTCTTCAATGCTCGACTGGGCTGGTGGCTCCCCAATCCCATTTGGCCCTATTTGCGGAAATGGCCCGCAGGCTGCAAGACGAGTCGCTTCCTCAGCAAGACGAGTCGCTTCCTCGGAAGGAACGGCCCAAAGTGGGCTTTGATGCCCTTACTGAACGAGGCGCTTGGGAATACCGATGACTCCTACAAGTGGATCGAGCTCTCCGACGGCGGCCATTTCGAAAATCTGGGGCTTTACGAGATGATCTTGCGCCGTTGCCGGCACATCATCGTAGTGGACGCCGATGCGGACAGTGAATTTCAGTTTGAAGACCTGGGCAATGCGGTTCGCAAAATCGAGATTGACCTCGGTATCCCGATCACGTTTCCCGACTTTCCGCATGGGCTACCAATGAAGAGGGGAGTTGAACCTCTGAACATCTACTGCATTCGCGGAGAGATCCAATACGATTGCGTCGACTACAGTGAGTCTAAGGGCGAACTGTTGTTCATCAAACCGATGCTGAACGGCAGCGAGCCACCGGATATTCGCGCTTATGCCGCTTCCCATCAGACCTTCCCTCATGAGGCTACCTCGAACCAATTCTTCAACGAAGCGCAGTTTGAAAGCTATCGCCACTTGGGGTCGTGGATGATCTCCTCTTACTTCGAGAATGCTCCTAAAAACGTGCCGCCGGCGCCGGCTGGATGCGACATGGCTACATTCTTCACCCGTGTAGAATCTATTCGCGCTGCCGGCGGGAGCGTCGAAAGGAACTCAGCGGCGGCGATCGCCGCGTCGAATCCACCTACGCTTCCGGCCGGCGAGGTATAGGCGACGCCGGGCCGTTCAGAGACCGTTTTGTAGGAAGCAACCGCGCTTGTCGAAAGTCAAAACGCAAGAGGGAGGGGTGCACCGGCGAGACGGAACGAACCGCGACGCTGAGGACTGCCACATCAGTGGCGCGGGTATGCCGGTCACTGCAGCCAGCGGCGGCGAGATTACCACAGTTGCCCCAGGCCGGAAATTCGCTCCCACCAGCGTCATCCTCACGTGGTCCGCGCCTTGCATCGTGAACTCCGGAGAAACGCTAATCAGACTCGGCGAACGAGCGATGCTCACCGTGAGCGGCACTGCGTTGGAGATAAGCACTCCCGTCCCGAAAATATTGGCAACGGTGACCTGTAGCGTTGCCGGCGTCGCAATATCGGACGCGAAAACAGTTGCCGTGAGCTGCAGCGTGCTTCTGTACACCGTGGGGCGGTTGCTTCCATTGATCTGCACCACGGAATTTGTGTTTGTAAAACCGCTGCCGGTTACTGTCAACGTGAAGGTTTGGTTTCCCGCTGCAACGGAGGCTGGATTAATAGTGGTTATAACCGGAGCTGTCTGCGCACTCCCGACTTGGCATATCCCCGTCAAAGCAACGAGCAGAAAAAGAGTAGAGCCCCGTGGTGCGGGACACGACTGACAATTCATGGAGCCACGTGTTGTCACGAACATGGACGGCCGATCACGCGTGGGATTGGTCACTGCAATTTACAAATGAAATCACAGTTGGTTGGGCAGCGGAAGCACAAACGTCGCGCCCGTACCCTGACGGTCAACTGGAGAGCACGTCACTGGCTCCTGCGTTGAATGCCGACCATTCTGAGACGCGGGCCTGACGACACGTCCACATACAGGCTGGCCGTAGCGAAGGCACAGACACAAGTTCGCGGATGACGAAGAGAGAAGTTCGAGAGATTCGGTCTGACGCCGGCGCCAGCCGAGCCCGTGGTGCCGCCTCTGGTGGCCGACTGCTTCGCCAATCTCGAATGCAGGTGGCTGATACCCGTCTCGTCAACAAGAATTCCGTCTGCACGAAATGGACGACCCAGAGAAAGCACTCTCCCGCGCCCGCACCTGGCACTCGGATGACGCCGCCAAATCGTCCGTTGTGTTGGATCGTGAGCCTGTTGTCATTCCGACCCTGAGCGAAGCCGAAGGGGAGAAATCTGCAGTTTGCCAGACGTCATTCTTGACACTCGCTGCGCAGTCAACGAGTATTTGAGAGGAGTTTCACCAGTGAAAATCTTTGGACTTGTCCTTGCCGTCTTATTGTTGAGCGCTAGTCTGCAGCCCGCTTCGACGTCTGCGCTTGCCTTGCAGCCGAACACGCCGACATTCATCGCCTACCCCTCAGAAACGCTGGAGGCGTACTCTTCATGATCGCCGGAGTTCTCAGATTTATTGCAGCTTAAGCGCTTGTGCAAAGATGCCAAGATCTTCCTGAAGCTACGCTCTGCTCAGTCCAGAAACACGCCAAGAGAAGCGTTGTGACACGAAACACGCCTAATTTCTTTTGATCGCCAATTCGTTCATTCTTCATCCGGTATCATGTCGATACCGTTTCGAGCACGTGGACGGGTAGCGACAAAGTTATAACAGCGCCGCCTCCCACGCTCTCAGAGATCCTAGCCACGCCGCCGTGCGCCTGGACAACTGCATCCACAAAGGCAAGCCCGAGACCATGCCCGGGAGAATGCTTTCCCTTGACGAAGCGCTCGAAAGCCCGGCCGCCAATCTCAGGCGGGAATCCCGGGCCATTGTCTTCGATCACGAATTCTGCTGACTCTTGATGTGAATGTAGCCGAATGCTCACTCGGCATCCCACTGGCAAGTGAGTCAATTCGTTTTCAAGCAAATTGCTTACCACACGATTCAACAGAGTCGAGTCAGCATCTACGACCACATGCTCTTCAAGGTTACTCGTTACTTCGTGATGGCGCTCAGCCATGGCCGGCTGGTAAATATCAACTAGTTGTCTCACGACATCGGAGAAGTCAACTGGGCGGCGATCCAAGTGAAGCGCGCCAGCTTCCGCTTCGGCAAGATCCAGCGTGGTGTTTAGCAACTGCGAGAGCCTATCGAGGCCCTCGATTGCTTCTCCCACCGAGTCGCGCCACTTCTCGTTCCCTTCATCGCACAGGGCGGATTCGAGCGTTCCACGAATCAAGGTTACCGGGCTCTTGAGGTCGTGCGCGACGGCGCCGGTGACGGTGCGCAGCTGGTTCACCGAGGACTGCAGCCGGTCCAGCATGCGATTAAAAGTCTTACCCAATCGCGAGATTTCATCCGAATTCACAGGTTCAGGCAAGCGCTCCTCTAAATCTTCGGTGCCAATTCGAGCCACGGTTTCCGTAATTCGCTCGACACGGAGCAGAGTACGACGGGCACTCCAGTAAGAGATTACAAAACCGAGCAGGAACATGCCGCCCCAGACCATGAGAAAACGACGCGCCAATGTGTGCAGCAGATGTTTAGCACCACGATCTGAGAGTCCTAGACAGACAGTTCTTCCGTTTTGCGCTTTGACAACGACTCGAAACGTTTGGGGCCATCCTTCCACTGCTATGGATTTCGGAGCGCCCGGAACGAGCTTCGCCCGCTGAATCGCTGTGACAAAAGCATCCTTGGAGCTTGGGCCGACCCACAACGGACCTTCACTGTTGTTGGGATCTGTTGCCAGGAAAAAGACGGAATTCAGCCTTTCCCCGCGGGCATTGCGCTCATCCGGCACTTCCTGAGTAGCAAGTTCGGCCACCTCTCGAACTATCCGCTTGTATAGGTGATCATTCGGAGTATCGGCCGAGACCTGAGCGAGAACCTCGGCTTCGCCGCTAAGCCAAGTGTCACTGCGCTCTCGGATGCCCTGAGCGACAAGGAAATAAACTATGGAAAAAGCCACAGCCGTTCCGAGCGCGAACGCCAGAGTTGTCCAAGTCGAAATCCGCCATGCGGCCGTCGTGCGTAAATTCTTAGGCATTCTTGAGAACATAGCCAACACCACGAATTGTGTGGATCAGGGGCCGCAGCGCCTCATGGTCCACCTTGCTGCGCAGACGATAAATATGGACATCCACAACGTTGGTTGCAGGATCAATCCGCATCCGCCAGACGTGGTCCAGAATCATGGTGCGAGTTACCACTCGACCTTCATTCCGGCAAAGATACTCCAGCAAAGAAAACTCCTGTGGGGTCAATTGCAGCAAGTGATCGCCCCGTCGTGCTTCACGACGCACCAGGTCAAGCTGCAAGTCGGCAGCTTGCAGGCGCATCGATTCAGTCTGTGGAACAGCAGACCTGCGCAGGAGATTTCTGAGCCTCGCCAGCAGTTCCGGGAGGGCGAATGGCTTCGTGAGGTAGTCGTCTCCCCCTTGCTCCAGCCCCCGGACACGCTCGTCCACAGAACGCCGCGCAGACAAGATTAAAACTGGCGCCGAACTACCTTGAGAGCGGCAGCGGGCAATCAAGTCCAATCCATCCATGTCTGGAAGGCCAAGATCGATGATGAAGGCATCGTGAATACCTTCCAAAGCCATGGCTTCCCCGGCTTTCGCTGTACTGGCCGCATCAATCTGGTATCCTGCCTCCACCAGCGCGCGCTTCAGGAACTGCTGAATGGATACATCATCTTCTACCAACAGCAATCGCATAGGAGCTTTCCGCCAGTCCAAAACTTTACACCTCCAAGTGGGATGCAGGAAACTCCTCAGACGTTGAAGCGTCCATCGAGCCTGACCCAATCCTCGGAACAAAGCTGCCTGAAACGTCCTTGCGCAGACCGGGACAAGAATCAGTTCGTCGCCTCACAGCGGATGCCAGGTCATGTCCACACGCACTGGAATTTCGTTCTTGACTCGCATCGTCAAGAGCGATGGGGGGTCGATTTTGAAATCAGAAAGTGTCGCCGGAATTGTCCCGGTGATGTGAGTCTCGCCGCTTTGCGTCACTAGTTTGAATTCAATCTGCTCGTAACGTGCAGTTTGGCCGGCGAACTGAATCTCCAGGTCGGCATTGATGGTCGCCGATGTGGCGGCGGATTCGGGCAGGCGAGTGCGCACGATGACCATGGGAAACTCGGCGCCGCGCGTGACCTGCAGCATATGAAGGTCGCGGTTACTGTCCCCGGAATCAAACGACTTGACGGGCACCGCGATCAAGAAATCGCATTCTCCGGCGTGGCAGGCTCCCTTGCCTCGTGCGGCGTGGCTCACACCATCGGTCTGATGCAGCGGATGGGATACATGGTAGGTGAGAGTGCACTGTTCGAGAACCCATCGGCCGTCCGCGAGGGCAAGCGCAGGAAGCACTAGAAGCGCGAGGGCGATCCGGATGTTTCTTTTCATAGGCTCGGCTTAGAACTTAACGGACACCGACAGAAGGGCTGCGCCAAACGCCCCGGCCGTAACGATGGCCACCGGGCCATGCGCCTGGGCGATCCCATGGACTCTTTCCCCTTTGTTTTTTTGATCGAAAGCCATAATTCCCAGGATGGGCGTCGCGATCATGCCGGGGCCATGGATCCAAGCCATGACCTTGTGAAAACGGATCGGCCCGCGAGTTTCGGTTCCGGGCACTCTGGGTGCGCGGATTGCATAGTACGCGGTAATGAAATACAAATCTCCCGTCACTCCTCCGAGAGCCGTATGCAGATCGCGCGAGGCTGTGCTCGTGTTCTTGCCTCCGGCGTTGAGAGAAGTGGCAACCGTGGCGATCAACGGGATGGTCGTGATCAAACCCATCCGTTGATGGATCTTTAGCATGCGTGCCCGTTTATCCAGCAACGCTTGCTCTTGGGCGTTTCCCTGGGTCTGCTCCGGTGAGAGGCCTAGATCCGAAAGCGAAGGTGCTGTCGTACTGCTGGACGGGGCGTTCGGCAAATTGTCCTGTTGCGCTGGCGCTGGTTTGGCGGTGATTGGTTCGCCCGCCTCC
>Ga0208820_1001606_pt1 | contig 12261 bp, 13 predicted proteins | sample June2015DPH_16_5_FD_184713 | JGI IMG/M metagenome (GOLD analysis project Ga0208820, IMG submission 184713) | Peatland microbial communities from SPRUCE experiment site at the Marcell Experimental Forest, Minnesota, USA - June2015DPH_16_40... | ecosystem: Environmental > Terrestrial > Soil >...
GCCCGTGAGGGCAGCAGCCCCCCATCCGGTCATTCTCAAGTGCGCAGACTGAAGAAGGATGGTCATGACCGATCGCAACGAGGCCCTGGTCCGCGAGGCGTATGAGGCCTATGGCCGTGACGACGTGGCAGGGATGCTGGAGTTTGTTGATCCGGAGCTGGAGTGGACCTACCTCAATCCTGCCTTCGAGAACCCTGAGCCCGAGACGTGCCACGGCCGGGACCAGCTGCAATTGGCACTGGAGCGCCAGGCCGAGCGGCACCTGGCGTCACAGATCGAAGAGATCGTGGCCAGCGGCGACAAGGTGATGGTGGTCATCCGCACGCCTGGCATCGACGGTGCGTGTGTCCGCCAGGCCGAGGACCGCAATTACCTTGTCCTGACCCTTGACCAGGAGCGGATCATCAGAATGCGGGCTTGCCGGAACCGGGATGAGGCACGCAGCTTCGCGGGCATCACCTGACCAGCACCAGCGACAGCTCCGTGAACATGGTGGCCATCGGGACCCGTTCGGCGGCAGCCGTCAAGGCGGGAGGCGACTGTCACGAAGCGTAAGCGTTCGCCGCGCGGGTTCGTGCAGATCGATCGGGCGGGTGGCCGCGCTCGCCGACGGCTGGCACGGGAGCACGCTGGCCAGGCGCGGTGGGTACCGTGGGCCGGTGCTGGCGCTCGTGCTGGTTGCCCTCTCGCTGGGCCTGTCGAACTTCGCCGCCGCGGTCGGTATCGGCGTCGCGGGTGTGGACGCCCGGACCCGCGTGCGGGTCGGCATCGTGTTCGGGATCTTCGAAGCCGGCATGCCGGTCCTGGGCCTGGCGCTCGGGCACAGCCTGGCCGGCACCCTCGGACACGCTGCGCACTGGGCGGGCGCTGGCTTGCTGATCGCCACCGGCGCGTGCGCGCTCATCCAGGCCATGCGGGCCGACGCTGCCGGGGCATCTGGCTCTGCTGCGGATCAGCCGCAACTCGGCCGGCTGCTGGTCACCGGGATCGCGCTGAGCATCGACAATCTCGCGGTCGGGTTCGCGCTTGGCACCTACCATGTCAGCCTCCTGCTTGCCGCCGCCGTCATCGGCACGGTGAGCGTCGTGATGTCGCTGGCCGGCCTGGAGCTGGGCGCGGGAATCGGAATGCGCGCCGGGCAGCGCGGTGAGCTCATTGGCGGCCTGATCCTCATCGGCGTGGGCGTGGCCATCGGCACCGGCATCATCTAGCGCCAGCCCATCGCGCCATGACAGGCTGCCAGCTCCAGACCGGAGACACCGATGATCATCCCGGACGGTGAGCTTGCCCGGCTGCGGCGCCGGGGATTCTGGCTGGAGTACGCCAGCATGGCGTGGATGGTGGCCGAAGCCGGGGTGGCGATCACCGCGGGCGTCATCGCCTCCTCCATCGCCCTGACCGGCTTCGGCCTGGACTCGGTGATCGAGCTGTTCTCCGCCGGCATCGTGGTCTGGCAGCTGCGCGGCGGCGCCGAAGATGGGGAGACCAGCGCCGTCCGGCTCGTCGGCGTGACGTTCTTCGCACTCGCCGCCTACCTCGTGGCCGAGAGCATCCATGACCTTGTCAGCCTCGCCCGGCCGGAGCAGTCGGTGGCGGGGCTTGCCGTCACAGCCGCCGCATTGCTCATCATGCCGGGCCTGGCCATCGCTAAACGCCGCACCGGTCAGGCCCTGGGCAACCGCACCCTCATAGCCGACTCCGCCGAAACTGCCTTCTGCGCTTTCACCTCCGCTGCCGCCCTGATCGGCCTCGGCCTCAACGCGTGGCCTGGCTGGTGGTGGGCCGACCCGGCCGCAGCGCTCGTCATCGCCGTCCTGGCGGTCAGGGAAGGCGTGGAAGCCTGGAAACACGACGACTGAATACGCCCGGGACCTGCGAGATGCCGGCCAGATCCAGCGGTGGCGTCACGATGAACATCACCGCGTCATCGTGAACGTCGTGGCGGGATTTCGGCCGGGCTTATCCGATATCCCATATCCATCGGGAGCGACTATCAGTGTTCAGAATGAATGGCGGGTAACAGGCCAGATAGCTCACTGGCTGTGGCCTGAGGTGCTCAGCGCGCCGGCGACGGTGTCCCAGGAGAACGAGCCGGGCGCCAGGTGCCACTGCGCCATCATCCCGTGCAAGGTGGCGGTGATCAGCCGGGCCTGCAGGACGGGATCGGTCCCGCCGGGCCATTCACCGATCGTGATGCCGGCCTGGATGAGTGAGGCGAGCTGCTTACGGGCCTGGGTGTCGGAGTCTTGGACTGCGGCGGCGATGGCGGGCTGGTAGGCAGCCAGGGTGCGTGCCTCCATCAGCACCCGGCATGTCTGCGGGTCCTCGGTGACGTGGGCTCCGACGGCTGCGACGAGGGTGCGCAGGACTCGCCTGGGGGAGCGGCGCTTGCCGGCTGGCATGTTCGTGATGGCGGCATTGATCCGGACGGTGAGTGCGCAGTCCCATTGATTGTGCAGGGCGACGTAGAGCGTTTCCTTGCTGGGGAAATACAGGTAGGGGGCGCCTTTGGAAACTCCGGCTTCGGCGGCGACATCGGCCATGGTAGTGGCGTGGTAGCCGGTGCGGGCGAAGCAGCCGAGCGCGGCGGCGAGGATCTGGCCGCGCCGCGCGGTCCGCTGGTCTTCACCAATCCTGGGCATGGGTCGTCTTACCGCAGCGCGTGGCTGCCGGTGCGGGCGGCGACCGCCCATTCCAGGCCGTATCCCAGGATGCAGATCGCGATCGCGGCGAGGCTCGCGCCGGTCACCCGGTACCAGGACAGGCCTGAGCCGGGCGTCAGCACAGCGGCGCAGCCCAGCAGCGCGGCAATCGTCCAGCCGGGGCCGGTGATTGCGCAGTGGGTTTCCCGGCACTGCCGGAAGTTCAGCAGGCAGTAGCTGCCTGCAAAGGCCAGGTAGCTGCTCGCCAGCGCCAGCCCGCCCCGGCCGCCGATAGCACCCGCCATGGAAAACACTGCCACAGCTGCCACGATCCCCCAGCATCCCCGCGCTACCGGGCGGACGAGCCGCAGGTACCGCTCCGTCCTGGTTCGGGGTGACTCAGGTTGACCACTTAGCATCACTAGCTCCATAATGACTGACTAGTCAGTCATTATGGAGCCCGGAGGGTCCTGCGTCAATGCGGCCAGCTTTGCCGTCGACGCTATGCGCTGATGCCCGCGTACCGTGCCTCACGATCACCGGGCAGGAGGAGTTCGAGATGCATGTGACGGTGCTGGCGGTACCCGGCTGCCCGAATGTGGCTCTGGTGGAGGAGCAGCTGGCCAGCGTGCTGGAAGGCCGCCCCGGCGTGACCGTCTCCCGTCATGTGATCGCTGACGAGGCAGAGGCGGCCAGCCGGGGAATGCATGGCTCGCCCACGATCCTGATCAACGGGGCCGATCCATTCGCCGAGCCGAGCCAGCCAGCCAGCATGTCCTGCCGCCTGGACCGGGGCAGCGATGGCCGGATTTCGGGTCTGCCGTCAGCGGGCCAGCTCCGCCAGGCCATCGAGCAGGCCGCGGACAGTGATGCCGGCGCAGACAGTCCAAGCTGGCTGGATGCGCTTGGGCGAGGTGGCCGCGGGCGTATCGCGCCTTCTGAGCGCGGTCTCAGGGCGGTGCATCAGGCCGTGCTCCGCTCGTTCGCGCAGACCGGCGGCCCGCCCGAGACGTCGCTGCTGGAAGATGCCGCCGCGCCGTTCGATGCCGCTCAGGCCCTGGCCGAGCTGGCTCAGGGTGACTTCCTGTGCCTCGACGATGCCGGGCGGATCACCGTGGCGTACCCATTCTCCGCGCTGCCCACCGCGCACCGGGTCCAGATCGCAGGCGGCGCCAGCGCCTATGCCATGTGCGCGATCGACGCGCTGGGCATCGCGCCGATGGTGGACAGCAAGGCCGTGATCCAGTCCGCAGACCCCTCCACCGGCCGGCCCATCACCGTCACCGTTGACGGAAGTAACAGCGAGTGGCATCCCCGCACTGCGGTAGTGTTCGACGGCCGCACCGGCAGCGAGCATCCCGGGCCGTCAGCGGAGATCTGCTGCGGATACATGAACTTCTTCGCCACCCGGTCAGCCGCAGCTGCCTGGGCTCATGCACATCCAGCGATCACTGGCGGCATCTTGAGCCAGGACCGCGCTATCCAGGTCGGGAAGCAGATCTTCGGCCAGCTACTCCGATGATTACCGGCGAGCGCCGGCACTGTTGTTCTCTTCGTGCTTGCCTTGCTCGCCGCCAAAGACTCCGGGAGGTGAAGTTACGTGCCCACGCTTAGGCCCCCGCCGATCCCGCTTCATGATGGCGCACCCGGTCCTGGCTGGTGAAGGCAACCTTCGCGATCGCGGGCACGTCCATGCCCTGCGCCGAGAGCAGCACCATCTGCGCCCGCCGCCGGGTGACCACCGATCCGCTGCCCCGGCGCACGATCCGCACCAGGTGCCGGCCCTCATCATCGTCGATCTCACGCACCCGCAGCCGATCGGTCACCGGCCCAGTCTCAGGGATCGGCACCCGCAGCGAAAGGTGACCATGGCCACGATCACGGCGACGATCGAGCCTCGCCCGCCCGGCCGGGCAGCCGAAGCGCTAGTCCGGCGTAGCTGCTGCTCCTGGCTGCCTGGCGCAAAGCCCGTCAAGCCGTTCCAGCGTCCGGTTCATGCTCTCGACCCAGATGCTGCCGTTGTCGATATCCACGCGCTCGTCTTCGGGCACCCGGGAACAGTCGAAGACCTCGGTCACGATGGCCGCGTCCGGGCCATCGGGAGTCAGCTCAAACGACCACCGCTGCCCCCAGCGGGCCTGGCGCGAAGCCTCCGGGGCGGCATTCGGGTGCCCGCGGCCCGCCTCCGGCTCCCAGCCGATGCGCCGGTCCGGCTCGTACTCGACGACGTGGTTGTTCATCTCGTAGTCGCCCAGCTCGGTGAAGTACATCTTCATCACGAAGACGTCACCAACGCCTAAGCTTGTCGTTTAACCTCCGGCTTCGATCGCGCTGACGTGGGCTTGTTGTTCTGGCTCTGCGGGTGTGCCGGGCTTCGGGGAGGCTGGGTGGTCTTGCTGGCCTACGATCGGTTTCCGTGCAGCCCGCCGTTCTGAACCGTCCTGTGACGAAGTTGAGGTAAGCCAGGCAGCAGGCCAGCGATCTTGAGCACGCACTCTGAGCTGGCGCGCGACGTGACAGAACATTCGTTCTCGCGCGCCTGGACGACCATCCTGGCCGAGCGCCAGGACGCGCCGAACGGCGGCTCGGTGAGCGTTCTCCCTGACTTCCACCTATCACTCAGAGTGATGCCGTCGGTCGACGTAGCCCGCGGGTCGAGTTCGGAAGGTTCACTGTGAGCGATCTCTGGGAGCGCTCGCTCGGTCGCTGGCCGAGATACTTGTCGATCTTCGTCTACGGCCGCCGCGCGGGCCCGTCCGGTCTAAGCGGACGTACCTGATCGCGGCAGATGAGGTCGATCCCAAGGTCAGGCCGCTCTGGATAGTTACGCACACTCAGGCGTGCTGATCGGCATGCCGCTGATTAGATTGGCGAGTCCGGACACCATTCTGGCCACGACTGAGATGCGCACTGAGTCGCTGATATGACGCTTGGTAGGAGCGATGACTCGATCGCTGATGCGGGGCAGAACTGCATGGATCGCTGGTGGTCAGCGAACTGGCTGAGATGAGCAGCCGGTTGTGCTTCCCAGCCAGCTCTGATGATCATGGCTGGTGGTTGACACCGGGTGTCAGCGGCAGGAAAATTCCCCCGACTAGCTCGCTGACCTGTGGGGGGACGTTATGAAGTTCATCGTCGAAGTGGCTTTCCCGCTGGAGCCGTTCAACACCTATGTCCGCAAGGGCACTGCCGGGGCGAAGATCGGTGAGGTGCTGGGAGCTATCAAGCCTGAGGTCATGTACTTCACCGACAACGGCGTGGGACGCGGCGCCCTGATGATCGTCGAGGTGGACAGCGCCAGTCAGGTCCCGCACGTGACCGAGCCGTTGATGCTCAACTTCGATGCATCGGTGCATTACCGGGTCGCGATGGCGCCGGAGGAACTCCAGTCTGCTGGACTGGAGAGGTACGCCACGGGCTGAGACCCGGGGTGCGAGGGTGAGCCGAGCTTGCGCCGTGGCCGAACAGCCAGCACATGACAATCAGGCCCGGTCGGCCGCTCAGCCGTCGCTCCAGCCCCCCTGCCGACAGCGCCTCGTTAAATCGCGACGAGGGCTGTCTCCGGCCGCGATCCCTGCGGGGACGCGGGTAGTCGTGTCTGGGGCATCGTCTGGCGTGCGGGGGATGGAGATGGCAGCCCGGCTGGGTAGCCATCTCGGCGGCTAGGGCCGGGAGAAGCGCCACCGGGTCTGGCTGAACTGCTTGCCCTTGCCGAAACCGAGGACCTTCGACGGAGCGACGCGGTACACCAGGGCGCTGCCGTCTCGGATGGCGTCCCCGAGACCGGACCAGGTGCCCTCGGGGGCCGTGAAACGCGGACCGTATTTCGACTCGTAGGTGTCCGCGACCCTTTTGAGCTCGGCCTCATCGCTCACCGTCGCGGCGTCGCCCTCCACCACCAGGTCGACGCCGTCGGCGAGATCGTTGCGCCCGGTCGTGAGGATGCAATGCGGGTTCTGCGCGAGGTTCCTGGCCTTGCGTTCGCTGGGACCGGTACAGAAGTACAACGCGCCGTCCAGCCAGACTCCCAGCAGCGTGGTGACGTGAGGGCGCCCATCCGGGCGTACCGTCGAGAGCCAGTACACCTCGGCATCCCGCAGGCCACCGCGCGCCTGCGCCCACTCCGTCGGGACCGCACCTGGACTGCTGAACGCGCACAGTTCGGTCACCGGCTCCTGCTCAACCATCGTGTGTCTCCCCCTCTCCGCCACTTTCCCGCGGCTGCCCGGCGGCGGGAACCCGAACCGGACAGACCGGCGCAGCACGACGACATTCCCGAGCTGCTCACCCTGGCCTGCACCATAGCCCGATGGGAGAGCGAGCCGGTCTGCGCGGTGCTGGCCGGCGTGACGAATGCCAGGTCCGAGAGCCTGAACCGGATCGCCAAGCTGGAGGCACGCCTGGCATATTCCTTCCGCAACCCGGCAAACCCGCGCCGCCAGGTCCGCATGGCCTGTACCCGCGCCACCCGCCGATGACAGAACGTGCCCAGCCACCGGTCACGCCCGGTGATCAGCCGGAAACACGATCCCGGCTAACTTCGAAGAGCCCGTTTACGACGTGGACGGGCGGAACTTGCGTCGAGGCAGTCAGCGGTTAGGAAGAAGATCTTCATTCCGGCAGCACGGCACCTCTCAGCTGCTCGAATGGCACAACCATGACCGTTCCCTCATGACGCGGGATCAGCCGCCGTTCGGCTTTCCTATGATGCTTGGTGTGCCTGATCTAACGGTCTGGTTCCACCCGCCACGCGGTTGGGCCGATACCATTCATGTTCACGTCTGGGGCACCCACCCTCCGAAGGCCGCCACGGGCTGGCCGGGAGTCCCGATGCAGGCGCACGGGGACGGCTGGTACGTCTGCCTCATCGAGGGCGTGGACACCGCAAGCCTGGTGTTCCACGACCAGCACGGGCGGCAGACGGCCGACCTTCGTCGGGAGCGGGACGGCTGGATGGATCGCGATGGCCAGTGGCAGGACGCCGACCCCCGAACCGCTGGTACCGCCGCAGCGTCCGGCACGGCACCCGCGGCGACAGGGGCACCCGCCCCGCAGGCCCCGCCGTCCGGGGTGGACTTCCGTGAGGAGACCATCTACTTCCTCATCACCACCCGGTTCTACGACGGTGATCCGGCGAACAACTTCTACTGCCGAGACCGGATCGCCTTCGACCCCAACGGCCGTCCGACGGACCCGCACTGGCGGGGCGACTTCAAAGGGTTGATCGAGCAACTGGACTACCTCAAGGACCTGGGCTTCACCGCTATCTGGATCACCCCGCCGATCGAGAACCGCAGCGGGCTGGACTATCACGGTTACCACGGCTACGACTGGACCCGGATCGATCCTCGGCTGGAGTCGCCGGACGCGACCTACCAGCACCTCATCGACGCGGCGCACGAGCGAGGCATCAAGATCATTCAGGACGTCGTCGTCAACCATTCCTGCCAGTACGGGATCCGAGGCAAGGTCTGGATCGACCACCTGCCCATCAAGTACTACGTTCCGCAGGGGTCCCGGCAGGGCGAGGTGAACCACGGGCCCTATCAGGGCAACCTCGGCAACTACGCCTGGCCCAACCGAGACGACCTGGACAACCCGGTGGCGCCGCAGTGGTACTGGGAAAGGCACGAGCGCGACCCGGAGGGCCGCGAACCCCTGATCGATCCGCGGACCGGCCAGACCGTCCCGAAACCCGGGTACGACCCCGGCCGGTTCTTCGGGGTGGACCCGGGCCGACTCGACCCGCAGTGGTACCACCAGGACGGTTTCATCGCAGGCGGCGACTGGGAAAGCGCATATCCGCTGCAGCACAAGCACATCGCAGGCGACTGCATCGACCTGGCGACCGAGCGCGAGAATGTCAAGGACTACCTGATCACCGCGATCAACCGCTACCTCGACATGGGCGTCGACGCGTTGCGGATCGACACCGTCAAGCACGTGGAGCGGGGGAACCTGCTTGAGTACGTCAACGCCTGGAAGGCTCACAAGCCGGGCCTCTTCGTCTTCGGGGAGAACCTGGTCAAGGGCTACGGATGGGGAGACATGGGCGGCGGCGACAACGGCCCGTCTCCGATCCGGCCCTGGTGGTACACCCGACTCGGCGACGACCCGCGCAATCCCCGTTCCGGCGGCGACTCCGGCTTCGCGGTGCTCGACTTCGGGTTGTTCTCCTCGTTCAGGGACAACCTGAGCCGGGGCACCTTCAGCGGTCTCGCGCAGGCGATGTCGATGGACTGGATCTACGGTGACCCGACCACGCTCATCACGTTTCTGCAGAACCACGACGTCGGCCCTGACAACGACTTCAAGTACCGATTCAAGGGCGAACAGTGGATGGCGGCGGCCGCCTACAACGTGCTCTGGACAGTCCGCGGCATTCCTTGCCTCTACTACGGCGAGGAGATTGAGTTCATGAAGGGCGCTCCCCAGGACGTCGAGGGCGAGCGGGACACCCTGACCCGGACCGGACGGGCCTACTTCGGAGACCACCTGACCCCCGAACGAATCGGCGAGACCCAGGCGCACCCCCTCTACGAGCACATCAAGCGCCTCAACCAGATCCGCCAAGCGCTCCCCGCCCTGCAAAAGGCACCCATGAGCCATCTGAACGAGTGGGGCAGCGGGCTAAGCTTCGTGCGCGACCACGACGGCGGGCGCAGCTACGTCGTCGTCGGCCTCGGGATCGGCAGCGACCAGACCATCATTGTGCAGGGTGTGCTCAACGGCACCTACCGCGATGCCGTCACCGGCCGGGAGATCGTGGTCCACGACGGAACGCTGGCGTTCGACGTCCGGGGCAGTTCGGCCGGCATCTACGTGTTGGACGGGCCGGGCCGGATCGGCGTGGACGGCGTCTATCTGCGCTGAGACCCGCGGTCCCTGTTCCCTCCCGGACGCGCTCGGCGTCGCCGGCAAGCCGGGCCCAGGCAGCTACTGGCTGTACGCCGAGCCGTCCGTCAAGCCCGCCGTCGACTGCGGCCCCGGTGGCCTCACCGCGGACCAGCTCACTGGCACGAAGCCGCGATCGACGGCCACCTGCGCCCTGGCATCGGCCATCGCCGCTGCCTCCGTGAAACGGCGTTCCACGCCGAGATCCACAAAGTCCTTGCCCGCGTCATCATCGCCAGCGTCGTCGCCTTCGTCGCCCAGCGGGGGGAGGTTCCGGATGCTCGGTCATTCCTGCGATGAGGTCGTTCGCCCCTGGGAAGGGCTCCGCTCGTCCCGGCTATGGGCTAAGCATGTGCTCAGCTGGCCACCCGATCATCTCGAATCTCTCCTCTGTAGCTCACGGGCCTGCGCTAATTCCCTTGTCGTTGCCGAGCCCGATCCACGAACCCGACGCCATGTGATGACGCTCCGTCATAGCGCCCCAGCCAGACGGTCCAGGCCAGGCTTGCCACCTGCCGTGCTCACCCGAAGCTACGGAGCAGCCGGACCATGCGCGCTGGTCCCGGGGCTCGGTTCATGGGGCGATCACCACGCGGTCCGCCGGGTACAGCCGCTCGGGCCGGCCGGGCTCGGCGATGGCCAGCACCGGCACCCACGATCCGGCACGGGCGGCGACCCGCTCGGCGGCCGTGGCAAGCCGGGCCGAGATCCGCGCGCCCGGCGCCGCGCGCACCTCGGTGAGGCGATCCGCGACCGCGACGATGGACCCGACTCCGCGGCGGCGCGTGATCAGTCCCTCGCAGGCCAGCAGGGCCAGCGCGCGCTGTGCCGTATCGCGGGACACGCTGTGCTGGTCAGCGAGCTCGTGCTCGCTGGGAACCCGGTCGCCCGCCGTCAGCTGGCCGGAGCGGATCAATCCCCGCAGCAGCTGCGCGAGCTGGGCTGACAGTGGCCAGTCAGAGGCCGGATCGATGATCATGCCCGGCGCGATCAGGTTCCCGCCCATGCGCCCGGCCGGCAGGCCAGCCCCAGGGCCGAATTGGCGGCCGGATTGGCTGCCGGTTCCGGGCGCCTGCGGCGCGATTGTCGTAGGTTCGTGCATGGTCCTCCATCCCGGATGCAGGCCGGGGATCTAACCCTCGTCCGGCGTTGCCGCGCCGGGCGGGGGCGCTATGTACCTACTAGACGCCGCTCATGTGCCGTTGGTATACGCGGGCGATCAGCGGTTCGCCTGGCGTTTCCGTGACGACTGTCGCTGGCGTCCGAGCGCCACTCGCGCAGACCTGGCCGACCACGCGGAGGAAAATGACAGATCAATGAGAGCACGCCGACCAAAGATCAATGACACGGACTGCGTAGTACCAGGTCAGCGCAGAGCCGGGCGACAAGAAAGATGAGAACCTGCATCATGGATAAGTCCGTCCTCGTGCTTGTCCCACGCGCGCTGATCTGCCGACACAGAATGGGATCGTTGGCGCGGCACGAGACGTACAGAACTGGATGATCAGTGTGCGGCTGTCCGGTCAGAGGCGCAATCCTTAGCCGCCCCGAGTCGGCATGCCCGCGCGACCGGCGGCAGAAGCGGAAGTCTTCGGTGCGGTCGGCAACGCATAAACATACAGCGCGTCGGCCTGCGCAGTGACACTTTAAATGGGCTTACCCGGCCGGGATAACAGCAGGAGAGTTAGCGTGATAACCGCGCGCCGACCCGCCGATCTGCGCGGCGGAACCGATCCCGCCGATGCTCGATCCGGTCGCGCACGAACGAGTGATCTGGGTGCGTTCGGCAAGGTAGTCCATCAGACTGCTGCGAGGAGCAGTGATCCCGCAGCCCCGCCGCGACTCGGCCCACCGTCAGCGCTGGTCCATCTGGCGACGCCACCACCAGCGCCGAGTTCGCCAAGCCCACCAGCGCTGGAACGCCTACGCCGACGCGACACCGTGATCACGAACTACAGCTGCCGTAACTGATCGCCGGGACGGTCTCCTACCTGCACATGCACCGGGCATGTGAATCGGACGGCAACGTTTCAGAGTCCCCTCGCATACGTGCGTCATCGCAGCTGAATCGCGCTTAGCTTTCGACATCGCGGAGACAGCACCGCCTCTGCCGCCGCCTGCGGTCCGGATCCGCACGCGGACGTGGAAGGAGATCGAACGCTTAACTCGTAGTAACGTGGGCTGCGGGCCCCGTCGCAAAGCGGGGTGTGAGACCTAGCCAGCGGAGGTGCCCGGATGGCCGAGTTCCCACCGCCGCCAGAGGGAATTGTGCTGACCCACTTCATCGTCTCGGACGATGTCGAGCGCTCCCGGCGCTTCTACACCGAAGTACTCGGCGGCAGGGTGGCCTTTCCCGGAGAGCCGGTCAATGTTGCGCTAGCCAACAGCTGGATCGTCATCAATGCCGGCGGGGGCCCGACCGACGACAAGCCGGCGGTCACCCTGGAGACGCCACGCGATCCCGACCTGGTCAGCAGCTTCCTCAATATCCGGGTCAAAGACATCGAGGCCGTGTACGCCGAATGGAGCGCCCGGGGTGCTCAGTTCCTGACGCCGCCGAAACAGCACCAGTACGAGAAGCGCTGCTACATCCGCGATCCCGACGGTCATCTGATCGAAGTGGGGCAAACCACGGACCCAGAGGGTGACTGGTCGCCCGCTCACTGGCCGTCGAGTACGCCCGCCGAGGAGTCCGGGTGAATGCCGAAATCACCGGCGAAATCCC
>Ga0208820_1001612_pt1 | contig 12241 bp, 13 predicted proteins | sample June2015DPH_16_5_FD_184713 | JGI IMG/M metagenome (GOLD analysis project Ga0208820, IMG submission 184713) | Peatland microbial communities from SPRUCE experiment site at the Marcell Experimental Forest, Minnesota, USA - June2015DPH_16_40... | ecosystem: Environmental > Terrestrial > Soil >...
CAGGAAGGGTCATGATAGCCGCTTACTCCAGCCGGAAAACTTCCTTCATCATGGCGAAGCGCTCGCCAGGCCGCAGGTCCGGCACCGGCTCGAACAGGCGGCTCATGAACTGCTGCCAGCGCTGGTTAACGGGGTCGCGGTCGAGCACGTCCAGTGCCTTGTCGAGATCATCGACGGTAAGGCTCAGGACAAGCTGCTGACCGCGCCGGAAGATCGAGTAATCGGAGATGCCGACCTGCTTGAGTTTGGCTAGCAGTTCCGGCCAGACGCGCTGGTGTTCGCGCTCGTACTCTTCGATAGCGTCCGGCTTGATGCGAAGTTGGTATGCGTAGCGTGGCATATCAGGCGTAACTCGATACACCGGCCATGTTTCGCTGGCGGCGCTCAGCCGTCACGCGCTCCAGGTAACCGCTCTGACGGAAGGCGTCCATCGGGTCGGCGGGCAAGCCCCTGATTTTCGCCCATTCGCGGATGGCCGGCCGCACGTCGGTGGAGAAAGCGTCTTTCAGGCAGTTCTCGGCATCCACCAGGGCGCAATTCTTTTGACCCGTGGCGAGTTTTTCGTGATCCACCAGCGCGGCTTTGGCGTAGAGTTCCATGGCCGTCTGGACGGTCTGAATCATGGCCTCGATCTTGCCTTTCAGGTTGTGGCTCTGGTCGATCATGTAAGCGATATCGGCGCGTGCGCCGGTCTCCCATTCGAAGAACAGGATCTCGTGGAAAATGCGGAAGACCTGGTAGGGATCGATGGAGCCCATGGTGAGGTCGTCGTCCGCGTAGCGCCGGTCGTTGAAGTGGAAGCCGCCGAGCATCCCCAGATCCAGCAGCCACGCCACAATCTGTTCGATGTTCTGCGCCTGGTAGTGATGGCCGGTGTCCACCAGCACCTTGGCTTGCGGGCCGGCGGAACGCGCGAATTCGAGCGCCATCCCCCAATCGCCGATATCGGTGTGATAGAAGGCCGGCTCGAAGGGCTTGTATTCGACCAGCATGCGCTGGCTCGCGTCCAGGCGGGCGTGCGCCGTTCGCAGGCCCTCTTCAAACCAGTGCTTGCGCTGGCGCATGTTCTGCGTGCCCGGGTAGTTGCTGCCGTCGGCGAACCAGAGTGAAACATCGCGGCTGTTCAGGCGCTTGCCGATTTCCACGCTGTCCAGCAGGTGGTCGAGAGCGGCCTGGCGAATGGCGGCGTCGGGGTTCCCGAGCGATCCGTATTTGTAGATCTGGTCCTGAAAAACGTTCGGGTTGATGGCGCCGGCGCGCAGGCCGTGCGTGGCGGCCAGCGAGTGCACCTCATCCACGTCGCCCACGCCTTTCGGCAGATCCCAAAGCACGTGCAGCGCCACCGACGGGCACACGCCGGTCCAGCGGTGGACCTGCCCCGCGTCGCTGAACTTTTCGGCGATGGTGCTCGCCGCGGCGGCTTGCTGGAACTTGCCGAAGCGCGTGCCGGTGTTGGCAAATCCCCAACTGGGCAACTCGATTTGAAACCGGTCGAGTGCCGCGTGGATAAGTTCGCTTTGTCTATTATTAGTCACGTTTTGCCTGGCCTATAGTTCTAAGTCACGCCACGGCGCTCGGAAACCCACTGTGTGTCGGGGCGCTTGCATTAGATTAGCATGTAGGAATGCGATGGAGCGTATTCTCGGCCTATGCAGCTGCATATGCGGCTTTGCTCTTTGCCCAACCGGCGGCGCGGCTCGGCGAAGGAGCTGCGGAACTGCGGGCGGCCTTTGCGCACCCTCCGGATGACTGCCGGATCATGATGCGCTGGTGGTGGCTCGGCCCGGCGGTGGAAAAGCCCGAGATCGAGCGCGAACTGCGCGCCATGAAGGAGGGCGGCATTGGCGGCGTGGAGATCCAGCCCGTGTATCCGGTAACGCTGGACGACCCGGCGCGCGGCCTGGTGAACCTGCCGTATCTCTCGGATGGCTTTCTCGACGCCGTGAGCTTCGCCAACGATAAAGCGCGGGAGCTGGGGATGCGCGTCGATATCACGCTTGGCAGCGGCTGGCCCTATGGCGGACCCCACACGCCGGTCGATCTCGCTTCCTCCCGGCTGCGTGTTGACCGCCGGCCCGTGCCGGCCAATGTGGGAACGATAAAGATGCCCAAAATTGGCGAGGGCGAAAAGTTCATCGCGGCGTTTGTCGAGCGCGGCAAGGGATTCGAGCGAATCACCGATATCGACGACGCCGAATTGCATTTCGCGCCGGAAGGCCCAGCCGGCGGCGCGTACATCTTCATTGCGAGCCGCACGCGGCAGGCCGTGAAGCGCGCGGCGGTGGGCGCCGAGGGGCCGGTGCTCGATCACTACAACGCGGCGGCTATCGAAAATCATTTGAAATACGTCGGCGACCGCTTGATGCAGGCTTTCGGCGCGCACCCGCCTTACGCGGTCTTCAGCGACAGTTTGGAAGTCTACGGCTCGGATTGGACCGGCGATTTTCTCGCGGAATTTCAAAAGCGCCGCGGCTACGATCTCACGCCCTACCTTCCCGCGCTGGCCGATCAGATGGGCGAGATCACCTCGAGCATCCGGCACGATTGGGGCAAGACGCTGACCGAGCTCGCGAACGTTCATTACCTGACGCCGCTGCGTCAATGGGCCGCCGCGCATGGCACGCGCTTCCGTTCGCAGAACTATGGCATTCCGCCGGTGAATCTTTCGAGCAATGCGCTGGTCGATTTGCCGGAAGGCGAGGGTTCCGCGTGGAAACGCTTTTCGGCCACGCGCTGGGCGTCCTCAGCCAGCCATCTCTATGGGCGGCCGGTGACTTCGTCGGAGACCTGGACGTGGCTGCATTCGCCGGTCTTCCGCGCCACCCCGCTCGACATGAAGGCGGAAGCCGACTTGCACTTTTTGAACGGCATCAATCAATTGGTGGGCCACGGCTGGCCGTATTCGCCGCCGCAGGCGGGCGAGCCCGGCTGGCACTTCTACGCGGCGGCGGTCTTCAATCAGCACAACCCGTGGTGGATTGTGATGCCGGATATCACCGCCTACTTGCAGCGGGTAAGCTGGCTGCTGCGCCAAGGCGAGCCGGTCAACGACGTCGCGCTGTACCTGCCCACCGCCGACGCTTACGCCGGATTCACGCTGGGGCACGATTCGGTGAACCAATCGATGGAGAGGCTGCTCGGCCCCAACGTGATTCCGCAGATTCTGGATGGCGGCTACAACTACGATTTCATCGACGACGACGCCATCGCCGCGGTGGGGATCCAGCATCCGAAACACCGCGCTCTGGTGTTGCCGAACGTAGAGCGTATTCCGGTGAAGACGCTAGCGAAAATCGCGCAGTACGCACGCGAGGGCGGCATCGTCGTAGCCACCGGTCGCGTTCCCTCTCTGGCGCCAGGGTTCCTGGAGGCCAAGACGGACACGCCGCAGATCCGCGAGTTGGCGCAGGCATTGTTTGAAGCCCCAGGCGCGCCTGGGCATTTCTTGAAGGATGACGCGGAGCTAGGCGAGACGCTGCACAAGTTACTGGGGCCCGATGTGACTGCGCCGCCGGAGATCGGCTTCGTTCATCGCTCGATGATACCGTACGAAGCCTACTTCCTCGTCAACACAGCCAACCATCCCGTGCATGGCGCCGTGAGGTTTACCTTCAGCACGCCTTTTGAATCGTGGGACCCATTCACCGGAAAGACCGAGTTACTGGAGCCCGCCCGCAGACCGCAGGTCAGGGAACTCGATCTGGACCTGGCGCCTTACCAGTCGCGCATCATTCTCTGTTTTTCCGGAGCTATGGCGGTTCTTGGGCATCCTGTCTCCGACGCGGAAGCGATGGCAGCACTTGCGTCTGGCGGCACAAAGGCGATTCCGCCTGCCACTCCCGCGCCGGCCGGCCCGCCCCCCGTGCTGCAGGACCTCAGCGCTGGTTGGAAAGTGATCTTCGAGGGTTCCTTGCAGAGAGCGTTTATGGACCCGCTAACGTCCTGGACCGAAGTTCTCGGCATGAAGAACTACTCGGGCCGGGCAACCTATCAGAAGACCTTCCCGGTGAACCCGGCGACGCTGCAGGGCTGGCGCCGCCTGTATCTCGATTTCGGCGAAGGCACGCCCGTCCCTGCGCCGGAGCGGCGCGGCAGCGGTATGCGGGCGCTGCTCGAAAGCCCGGTGCGCGAGGCCGCCATCGTCTACGTCAATGGCCAGCGCGCCGGTTCGGTGTGGCATCCGCCATATGAAATCGAGATCACCGGTCAACTTCACGCCGGCGAGAATACGCTGCGCATCGTGGTGGCCAATCTCGCCATCAACGCGCTGGCCGCGCAGCCGCCGCCGGACTATCGCGGGCTAATCGCCAAATACGGCGACCGCTTTCAGGATCAGGACATGAAAAACATCCAGCCTCTGCCCGCTGGGATTCTCGGCCCGGTGCGAATTGTGGGGCGGTAGGGGCCGGGCCGAGCGGTGGCATTTCCGGCAGACTCTGCCGGAAATTTAACCGATACAAAGCACTTAAGCTCTGTTTTCCGGCAGATTCTGCCGGAAATAGCCGGCGGCCGAGCGGCGCTGCGAAAACAGCCCGCCCGCAAGCGGGCGTTGGCAAGCTAAAGCGTGCCCTACCTACGCCATCACGCGCGCCATGCGGTCGATGGCCTCGTCGATCTCGGCGGTGTTCTTGAAGCCCAGCGTGACGCAGTCCACGCAGCCCAGATTCATGGCGAATTTCATCGCCCGGTCGCGGTCCGCGAAGTCGGTGTAGCTGCCCTCGCCCACCAGTTTCATGCTGATCACTCCCATACCTTGCTGGTGAACGGCCTTGGTATGCTTCACCACTTCGTCCACGCTGCCGATATCGTTGGTGTCGCGCAGTTGTTCGGTGTCCATGTGGATGCCGGTGTGATTCATGCGGATCATGGCGATATCCAGCCATTGGTTGCCGGGAAAAGTCCGCAGCGCCGGCAGGCCATGCACCGAAGCGCCGTGCGACAGGATGATCTTTTTGTCCTTGGCCTCGGACATGGCGTCCTGGAGCGGCATGTAATCCTGCCGCCAGGTGGGCGGGCGCAGGCAATGCAGCAGCAGAATGTCGATGTACTCGGAATTCAACTGACGGCGGTACAAGTCGATTTTTTCCGCGGGTGGGGGCCCATAAGGCGGCGTACTATATTTGGTCATCAGGCGATAGCTATCGCGCGGCAGGCCCTTCAGCGCCGTGGCCAGCATTTCGGGCATGCCATGATAGCCTTCGGCCGTTTCGAAAAACCGGATGCCGCGGTCGTAGGCATAGCGCACCAAGCGGGTGAACCCGTCCTGACCCAACTCCCGCTGCACGGCGCCGCTTTTGCTGCCGGTGCCGAACGCGAGGCGCGTGACTTTAACGTTGGAGCGCCCGAGCGTTACCCAATCCGTGGCCGTGCGCTTGCCCGTATCGGCCAGCGCGCTGCCGCCCAAACCGGCCGCCAGGCTCACGCCCGCGGCGGTCTTCAGGAAATCTCGTCTGGTGGAATGTGCCATCGTTCCCTCCCTTTAGCCCAGTACTTACCGACACTCTATCACTTTGCAAGCGTGCTAGCATAGCTGCGATAGCACCTCCCAAAGGCGCGCTGTGAACGTATCGCTATTTATCACGTGCTATAATGACACGCTTTTTCCTGCCACGGGAAAGGCTGTGGTCGCGGTGTTGGAACGGCTGGGCCACACCGTGGAGTTCCCGCAGGCGCAGACCTGCTGCGGCCAGATGCACTACAATACCGGCTACCAGAACGACGCCCGGCGGATGATGCTGCATTTTCTCGAAGTGTTTCGCGACGCGGAGACGATCTGCGTGCCTTCGTCGTCGTGCGTGGCGATGATCCGCGAGCATTTCCCAAAACTGGCGGCCGCCAGCCCGGACGCCCAAGTGGCCCGCGACGTGGCCGCGCTGCTGCCGCGCGTATACGAATTCTGCGAGCTGCTGGTGGATAAGTTTCGCACCGTCGATACCGGCGCGTCCTTTCCGCACACCGTCACGCTGCATACCACCTGCCATTCCCTACGCAGCATCAAGATCGGAGAGCGCCCGGTGCAGTTGCTGCGCTCCGTGCGGGGCCTGACTTATGTCGAGCTGCCGCAAGCGGACCAGTGCTGCGGCTTCGGGGGCACCTTCGCCATCAAGAACGCGGATGTCTCGGCCGCCATGGTGAGCGACAAGATCCGCGCCATCCTGGACACGCAGGCGGAAATCTGCACGGCAGTCGACAATTCCTGCCTGATGCACATTGGCGGTGCGCTCAGCCGGCAGCGGGCCGGCGTCCGTTGCCTGCACCTGGCGGAGATCCTGGCGTCCACCGCGGGAGAGTCCGCATGAGCGTCAGGGTAGGACAAGCGGCTGGTGCGCCGTCGTTTGCCAAGGCGGCCCGCGGAATGCTGGGCAACACGCAGCTCCGCCATAACGTGCGCAACGCCACGGACGTGATCCGCGCCCGGCGCGCCCACGCCGTAGCGGAAACGCTGGACTGGCAGCAACTGCGCGATTCCGCGCGCGCCATCAAGGACCACGTTCTGCGCAACCTGGAAGCCTATCTGGTGCAGTTCGAAGCCGCCTGCACCGCCGCCGGCGGGAAAGTGCACTGGGCGCGCGACGCGGACGAGGCCAATCAGACCGTCATCGACATCATCCGCTCGCACGGCGCCTCCGAGGTCATCAAGGTGAAGACCATGACTTCGGACGAGACCGCGCTCAACCCCGCGCTGGAAGCTGCCGGCATCTCGCCCATCGAAACCGATCTGGCCGACCTCATCATCCAGCTTGGGGCCGACAAGCCTTCCCACATCGTGGTGCCGGCGCTGCACCGCAACAAGGCCGAGATCCGCCGCCTCTTCATGGACAAAATGAAGCTCCAGGATCTGGGCGAGCGCGCCGAGGACCTGACCGCCGCGGCCCGCCGCTATCTGCGCGAGCGGTTCCTGCGCGCCCGCGTGGGTTTGAGCGGAGCGAACTTCGCCATCGCCGAATCGGGCTCCCTCTGCGTGGTGGAATCGGAAGGCAACGGCCGCATGTGCGTGACCCTGCCCAAGGTTCTGATCAGCATGGTGGGCATCGAGAAGATCGTTCCCACGTTCGGCGATCTGGAAGTGTTCCTGCAACTGCTGGCGCGCTCGGCTACCGGCGAGCGCATGAACCCGTACAACTCCATCTGGACCGGCGTCACGCCCGGCGACGGCCCCGAGGAGTTTCATGTGGTGCTGATCGACAACGGCCGCACCGGCGTGTTGGACGATGCGGAATCGCGCGCCACGCTGGCCTGCATCCGCTGCGGCGCCTGCCTCAACATCTGTCCCGTCTACCGTCAAACGGGGGGCCACGCGTACGGCTCGATTTACGCCGGACCGATCGGCGCCATCCTGACCCCGCAGTTGCAGGCGATGAAGCATTCGCGCTCGCTGCCCTACGCGTCGACGCTTTGCGGCGCCTGCTACGATGTCTGTCCGGTCAAGATCGATATCCCGGAGATCCTGATTCATCTGCGCAACAAGGTGGTGAAAGGCCACGGCGCGCCAATGGCCGAGTGGATGGCGATGAAGGCGGCGGCGCGGGCGTTTGCCAGTGGCGGGCGCCTCCAATCGGCGCAGAAACTGGTGCGCATCGCGCAGAAGCCGTATGTCGAGGATGGCGTGATCGGGCGGCTGCCCGGCATGCTGGCGAACTGGACGCGCTTCCGCGACCTGGCTGCGGTTCCCGCCGAATCGTTCCGCCAATGGTGGGCGGCGCGCCAGCGCAAGGAGATCTCATGAGCGCCGCCAAGCTGGACGCCAGGCAGGAGATACTCGAGCGTATCCGCAAGGCCGTCGGCGGCGCGCGAGATCGCGCCGCGGAGTACGCCGCCATTCCGCGCGAATACCGGCGCGAAGGCGGCATGGCGCCCGAGGCGCGGGTGGAGCTGTTCGCGGCCCGCCTCTACGAGTACGGCGCCAGCGTCTACCGCTGCACCTCGGCGCAGATTGCCGATGCCGTGGCACAGGCGCTGACCCAGCGCCGCCGCACCGCCATCGTGGTTTCTCACGGCGTTCCCGCAAGCTGGCTGCCCGATGGCTTCGAATTCGTGGAGGACGACGCCCTCAGCTATGCCGCGCTCGATCAGAGTAACGGCGTGCTCACCGGCTGCGAGGCGGCGGTTGCCTTCACCGGCACCATCATCCTGCGCCATGGCGCCGGTCAGCCGCGCCGAGCGGTTACCCTGGTGCCCGATTATCATCTCTGCGTGGTCCGCGCGGAACAGGTCGTGGAGACCTTCCCGGAAGCCATCCGCCGCGTGGAGGAGTTCCGCGCAGCGCCGCTCACCACTATCTCCGGACCCTCCGCCACTTCCGACATCGAGATGACGCGCGTCAAGGGCGTTCACGGCCCCAGAACGCTGGACGTGGTGCTGGTGCGGTAACGTGGCGCGGCCAGTCCTGGCTGCTGTGTCGGCTGTCGAGCCGACATTTCTTAGTCACTTCACGGCCACGGCATCCACCGCGAAACCGGCGTCCATCGAGGGCAGGCCTTCGAACAGCAGCAGGGTTCCGGCGGGCGGATGCGCGGCATCGAAGACTCCCGCGCGGATCTGGCGCACCTGCGCCGCGATATCGAGCGAGAGCGGATAGTAATCGGCGAACGCCACTCTCCCAGGTGAAATCCCTGCCTGCGTCAGCTCTTTTTGCAGCCGGTCGAAAGCCAGTTGCGTATCGGGCGCCTGGTAGCCAAAGGAGACCTGCGCGCCGGTGAGCACCACTTCGTCAGAATTCACCAGTGCGACCGACGCTTGTCCCGATTCGCGCGGCAGGCCATCCGGATTCAGAAACTGGAGCGGCGCCGCCGGATCGGAACCCAGCCGCGCCACGGCTTCGCAGGCGGCCAGCGCGGCACCAGGCGACCGTTGCGTCTGCACGTAATTCAGCGCCGCGTGCGGGTATGCGGAATCCATCAGGATCCGAGTGGCAACCTTGTCGGCCAGCGTGCTCACGAAGCAGGTTACCCGCAGCACGTTCTGCGGGGTCGCGCCCGCGGCATGGATGGCCTGGCCGAGTTGCGCCAACGCCTGGCGGACCAGCGGCGCCGCCGGATCGAGCGGGCTGGCGGCATCCGCGACCTGGGCGGAGAAGAACGCCAAGCCGTGAGGGTTGACGTCCTTGTGCGCTTCCGCGATCGCCTCCAGCACCACTTGCGCGCCTTCGAGCGGCAGGCCGCCGGCGCGCACCAAGGTTAGCGCGGGCAGTGGCCCCCTGCGTTCGGTGAACTCTTCGCTCACCAGGTCGCGCACGCGGCGCACGTCGCCCGAACCCGCCACGAACGCGCGAATCTTCAGCACCGTCTCGCCGCCCGATTCGCGCGCGAGGGCCTTCAGCGCCTCGCGGATTTGATGCGTCAGCAGCCCCTTGCCGGTGAGCGGCGTAACGTAGAATTTGAGGCGCCGCGGATTGCCCGTGGTGACGGCGGGCAACTCCACCGGAAGTTGCAGCACTTGCGTCCGCTCTTCCTTTTTCGAGCGCTTGTCGGCCGCTGACTGTGCGGCGGCAGTGGCGGCAACCGCGGCCAGCGTGAATAGGAGGATGCTCTGCGGCAAGCGCGGTACGCGCATAGAATTTGGATTGTAGCAGAGGGGTGAAGGTGCCCCGGACCGCTAGCGGACTTCCACAACCCGCTCGCCCGCCTGCAAGCAGGAGAGCAAGCGGGACCAAGCCCCTTCGATGGCGGCCAGCAGAGCGGCGTTGCGGCAGTTGCCGAGGCGGATCCAGACCAACTGGACAAGGGCGCCGGGCTGCGTCGCCCGGTGGAAGAAGTCATCGTCCTTGCTGACCAGGACAAACTCACCCTCGGCGGCGTAGCGCCAGATCTCGGAATCGGAAGCCCGGGCAAGACCCACGTCGATTACGTGCAGGCTCTCATTTCCAGCGCGGGTTAGAAAATGAGCCAACGCAACGGGAAGCTGATTGTCAACGAGGAATCTCACGAAGCCAGCAAAATCGGGTGGTCAGCCTGATGCGCTGCGTACTGGATGGCCGCCAGAATGTCCTCGCGCTCCAGGAAGTCATAGTCCGCAAGGATCTCGTCGATGGAAGCGCCCGCGCCCAGAAGTTCGAGGATGTCGGTAACGCGGATACGAAAGCCTCGAATACACGGACGTCCGCCGCACTTACCTTCTTCGATCGAGATGCGGTGGAGGAGTTCCGGAGCCATGATCCAGAGCCAGTATACCAGTCCTCGACGGACGGGCGTGGCGCTTGCCTTCCGCTGGTAGTTGGGCGGCACTGGCGGCAACCGCGGCCAGCGTCAGCAACATGATCCACTGCGGCAAGCGCGGTGAGCGCATAGAACTTGGATTGTAGCAGAGGCGTGAAGGCGGGCTCGACTATCGTTGTTTGGGGACGGGCCACGAAACGGAATCCGTCAGACCCCCTGTTTAGGAGTTTCGCAGCTCCGAATCTTACTTCAGGGGATCAAAGCGTGGCCGCCTGTGCTACACTTACCGGGAGCTGGGGGACGAAACGGAAATCCCCATCAAGCACGCTTGCCGAAACGGCGCAACTCTATTCCCACCGGAGGACCTGGATGGATCATGTCGCCTGGGCCAGGACTTCCGACGCGGGGAGCGAATACCCCGGCAGGGTGCAGTCGTGGAATCACGACTCAGCCGATACTCACCATCAGCACGACTACCTGACTACATTGAGCGCCGACGGGAAATCCCGGGCGCAGGTCTGTAAAGCGAGGAGAAGATGAGCGTACAGTATTCCACCTACACCGACATAGTCGTTGACGGCTCTGCGGAATACCAAGGCAAGGTGCTCGGATGCCTGACGGTGATCGAAAAGAGCTGGCCTTCAGGCCAGGCATTTCTCGCGGCGATTAACGGTACCAAGAAACGCTTGACGATCGGGCCGCGGGAGGTTGGTGCCCTGAGCAATTACTGCGCCCCGTTGACCAGGGGCAATTTTACCCTGTTCACGCAAGCCATCATAGACAACAACGGCGATGCTTTCAGGAGCGCATTGCGCGCCGGGCGCCCAAAGAAATTCAGTACTTCGGAGTGTCGAAAGCTGGCGGCCTGTGTTAAACTTACCGCGAACCGTGCTGACCGGGACTGGAAATCCCGGCTAGCGCGGCTGCCGAAAACGGCGCCGCTCTTTTCTTAGTTAAGAACCTTAATCTGAAGGAGCTGCCGGTGCGTGAACGGCGCAGGGCAGGGGCGGAACAGACGGGATGCCCAACCCCGCGCCGGATGTGGACTCTGGTTCATGGGGAGGGCTGAATGTATACGATCGGGTTCGAAGGTGCAAGCGATCAGATCAAATCGGCCATCACGAAGTACTGTCCGATATACAACAATCTCGCGAAGGATGCCGCCAACGGCGTCGGCTCCAAGCTGTTAGCCCGGTGGTTTGGCTCCGCGGGGACAACGCCGAAGCTCCGCTTCAAACTGGTCGGCCTGGACCGGTATCTGAACATGCGATGCACTCGCTTGACCTTCGTGGTGAAGGCACTGGGCGCGAAGGTCGACTGTGCCGAGGTGGAGGCGGGGGATTATGCCCAGGTGATGCGTAATATACGCGACGACTCCGGCCAGCACTTTGTGGCCGGCGGAATTCGCGTCTTTGTGCTGCCCGCATTTGCGGGACAGAGCAGTCCCGAGCAATTCAATACGTTGACCCACGAGATCAGTCACCGGGTGCTCGATACCACCGATTGGCCAGTGGTGAATGGGACGCGGCGGCAGACCTATGGCAGGGCGGCTGCTCTGGCTTTAGCGGCGACCGATGGGCAAGCCGCCACGACGTGTGCGGAAAACTGGGGCTACTTCTTCATGGAGATGTTCGAAAGCCTGAAACCGTAGCAGAGTTACTAAGTTCGTAGCTCCGGCATGCCCCAATAGCTCCTTCGGTCACGGCGCGCCGCCCGTCGCCTGCCATTTTTCATCGTACTTTCTGTTAGGAAGAGCCGCGTTGCACGGTTGGCTGGCGCGCGTCGCGGCGCCGTGTCAGGCACCTGGTTGGTTTCTGGTACGGGCAAGCTAAAGCATACCCCACCCAATATGGTATGGTGTGGATGGATGGACGCTTTGCCGCAACTCGATCATCGGTCGGAGGTGCCGCTTTACCGCCAATTGTACGAACAGTTTGCGGGGAGGATCCGCTCCGGCGAACTGGGGATTGGCGAGCGGCTCCCAGCCACTCGCGAATTGGCTGGGTCGCTTGGACTGAACCGGACTACGGTGGCTGCGGCTTACGAGATGCTCGAAGCCGAAGGCATGATCGCGGGACGGGTGGGCA
>Ga0208820_1001617_pt1 | contig 12227 bp, 10 predicted proteins | sample June2015DPH_16_5_FD_184713 | JGI IMG/M metagenome (GOLD analysis project Ga0208820, IMG submission 184713) | Peatland microbial communities from SPRUCE experiment site at the Marcell Experimental Forest, Minnesota, USA - June2015DPH_16_40... | ecosystem: Environmental > Terrestrial > Soil >...
TGCCGGTCTGCGAATTGGCATTCTTGCGGGAGACGCACGGCAGATAGCGATGGTTCGTCGCGTTGCCTCGCCCTACAGCGTCAACGTGGCCGCGCTCGCAATTCTTCCGGCGGCGATTCACGATCAGGAATATGTCAACGGCTATGTCGCGCAAGTGCGACGCAATCGCGAAAGATTACAGCTGGAGCTTGGCAGTCTCGCTTTAGATTACTGGCCGAGCCACGCGAATTTTGTCCTGGTCCGCATCGGCTTAGGCCACGCGGAATTTGTTCGCGCGCTGCGCGATCGCGGAATTCTGGTGCGCGACCGGCACTTTGATCCGGGATGCGAAGGCTGCGTCCGCCTCACCGTGGGGACGGACGAACACACGCAAACTCTCATTCTTGCCATGCGCGACGTAATCAATCAAATTGGGTTGCGAACCGGGTTGCGGAGGCCGTTTCCAAACGAGGTGCAGTCGTGAGGAAAGCTAAACTGCAACGCAAAACCGCGGAAACGGAAATTCAAATTGCCCTCACCATCGAAGGCCGAGGAAAGTACGAAGTCTCCACCGGAATCCGTTTTCTGGACCACATGTTGGAACTGTTTGCGCGTCACGGTGGATTCGACTTGAAACTCGCCGCCCGGGGCGACTTGGATGTGGATCAGCACCACACCGTGGAAGATGTCGGCATTAGTCTGGGTGAGGCGTTTGACCGCGCTCTGGGCGACCGGCGCGGCATCTGGCGAGCCGGGTATTTTCTGATGACGATGGACGAGACTCTCGGATTGGCGGCGGTGGACTTTGGCGGCCGCGCGGTGGCCGTGGTTGAGACCAAGGTTCGCGCGGTGCGAGTCGGCGATCTGCAGACGGAACTGGTGTGCGATTTTTTTGAGGGCTTCGCCCGCGGCGCGCGCGCGAATGTTCATGCGCGCGTGCTTTACGGGCGGTCCAGCCATCACAAGATCGAAGCGCTGTTCAAAGCTTTTGCCCGCGCCCTGCGCGTAGCCTGCTCGCGCGACCGGCGGTTGGGGCGCATGCTGCCGAGCACCAAGGGGCTTCTATGATCGCGATCGTGGATTACGGCGCGGGCAACCTGAATTCGGTGAAGAAGGCGTTTGACTATCTCGGCGCGGACGCTGTTCTAACCACGCAGCCTGAAATTGTCGCGGCGGCGGAGAAGATCGTGTTGCCCGGCGTCGGGCACTTCTCCGCGTTGGGCGCGCTCGACAACACGGGCTTGCGAGAAGCTGTGCTGCAAGGCGCGAGCGCGGGCAAGCCATTCCTGGGGATCTGCCTGGGAATGCAGTGGCTGTTCGAGGGCAGCGACGAGGCTCCCGAGTGTGCGGGAGCGGGAATTTTTGCCGGCCGATGCCGGCCGTTTCCTTCTTCGGTGAAATCGCCGCACGTGGGATGGAACTCGCTAGCGGTGCGGGAAGGTTCGCGCTTGCTGCGCAACGTCGCGCCTGAATCCTTTGTCTACTACACCCATTCATTTCAAGCGCCGGTGGTGGCCGCTACCACGGCGGCGACCGAATACGGAACGCAGTTTTCCGCCGTGGTTGAACAAGAAAATATTTTCGGCGTGCAGTTTCATCCGGAAAAATCGTGGACCGTGGGGCTGCTCATGCTCAAGAATTTCTGTGAGGTTTAACACGTGCTGACCAAGCGCATCATTGCCTGTCTCGATGTGGACGACGGCCGCGTCGTGAAGGGCGTGCAGTTCGTTAATTTGCGCGACGCCGGCGACCCGGCGGAATGTGCCGCCGCGCACGCCCGCGATGGCGCCGACGAGATCGTTCTGCTGGATATTACGGCTACCAGCGATAAGCGCCGCACGATGATCGATGTGGTCTCCCGCACGGCGCGCTGCTTGTTTATTCCGTTTACGGTCGGCGGAGGAATCCGTGAACTCGCCGACGCCGAGGCCGTGTTCGAGGCGGGCGCCGACAAGATCGCGATCAACTCGGCCGCGGTGAAGGACTCGACACTGATCGGAAAAATTGCCGCTCGTTTTGGCTCGCAGGCGGTGGTGGTGGCCATCGATGCCAAGCGCGTAAACGGAGGTCTCGGAGGCTTCGAAGTGTACGTTGCCGGCGGGCGCATTCCCACAGGCCGGGACGCGATTCTCTGGGCGCGGGAGGCCGCGGCTTGCGGCGCGGGAGAAATCATGCTCACTTCGATGGACCGCGACGGGACCAAAGCTGGTTTCGATTGTGAGTTGACGCAGTTGGTGGCCGACGCCGTTTCCATTCCGGTGATCGCGTCAGGCGGCGCCGGTTCGGCGCGGGATTTCATTGAAGTCTTCCAGAGCGGGCGCGCGGACGCGGCTTTGGCCGCTTCCATTTTTCATTTCGGTCTCGAAAACATCGGACAATTAAAACTTGAGCTGCGCGCTGCCAACGTGCCGGTGAGGTGGCCATGCTGATTCCGTCAATCGACTTGATGGGCGGCAAGATCGTGCAGTTAGTTCAGGGAGAGAAGAAGAAACTGGAGTTCGACAATTTCGATTATTGGATCGAACGCTTTTCCAAGTATCCCGTAGTCCAACTCATCGACCTCGACGCAGCCATCGGCACCGGCGACAACCGGTCGTTGGTGAAGCAGATCGCCGGACGCCTGCCTTGCCAGGTTGGCGGCGGCATTCGCACGCTCGAAACTGCGCAGGAACTTCTGAACCTGGGCGCGCGCAAGGTGATCATCGGGTCCGCGTTGATGACCGAAGGCCGGATCAACCGGGAGTATGCGCGCGCACTGGCAGACAAACTCCCGAGGGCGGCACTCATGTTTGCTCTCGATTCCCGCGGAGGCCGGGTTGCGATTGACGGCTGGCGCACCCAGACTGCTGTCACTGCCTTCGACATGATTCGCGAGCTGGAGCCTTTCTGCGAGACCTTTCTCTATACCCACATTGACACGGAAGGCTTGATGGGAGGAATTCCGATGGAGACGGTTCACGCCATCCGGCGCGCCACCGAACGGCACCTGGTGGTCGCCGGCGGCATCACCGAACAGCACGAAATCGACAGCCTAGACGCGCTGGGAATTGATGCCGTGGTGGGCATGGCGCTGTATGCCGGGAAAATTCGGGGTTGAATTGAGGCTTTGATGGCATTCGTTGAGAACCAAGGGACAAAAATTTATTGGGATGAACAGGGGCAGGGAGCGCCGGTCCTCCTGATCATGGGCCTCGGCTATACGTCGGCCATGTGGTATCGCACACGACCGGCGCTGGCGCAACAGTTCCGCACGATTGCATTCGACAATCGAGGCGTGGGACTGAGCGACGTTCCTCCCGGGCCTTATTCGATTGCGACCATGGCATCGGACGCGGCTGCGGTTCTGGATGCCGCCGGTGTTGCCCGCGCTCACGTTTTTGGCGTTTCGATGGGCGGCATGATTGCGCAGGAATTCGCGCTGCAGTATCCGGCGAGGACGCGCTCGTTGATTCTGGGCTGCACCGCGGCCGGCGGACCTTCGGCGGTGCGCGCGGAGAACAACGTGATAGACCTACTAATGGCGCGCGGCATGACTCTGGAGCAAGCGCGGGAAGCCGTTCTTCCTTACATCTATGATGCGGCCACGCCGCGAGAGAAGATCGACGAAGATACCAAGGTGCGCGAGCGCTGGCTGCCTTCGCTCGAAAGCTACATGGCACAACTACAGGGGATCCTGGCGTGGGAGAGCTACAGCCGAATCGCTCAGATCACGGCGCCGACGCTGGTCGTCCATGGAAAATCGGATGCGCTGGTGCCGCCGGGTAATGGAGAGTTGATCGCAGCGCGGATTCCCGGCGCAAAACTCGTCCTGCTCGAGCATGCGAGTCACTTGTTTACTACCGACCAGCCTCAAGCGGCACACAAGGAAATCCTCGAATTTCTTTTGTCGCAGGCTGGCTGAGAGCCGGGCCTGACAGCAACAAGGTCATGAGGCCGTGTCATGAGTCGGTTCCTTGGTCGAAAGTGAACCTCAATCGGGCTGGCGTAGAGCGAATCCAGAGTTGCCGCAGCCACTGGCAGCTGCCGAGCTGCGCTCGGCTTGGACGGCCGAGGGCGGCCGTCCCTACACGAGCTTTCCTCAAAGCGCAGCCATCCGCCTTTGAATCAGCAGGAAGTATAGGGCGAGCAGAATAAGCAGGAATCCGTTCAGGCTGAGCACCACCGGCGCCGTAAACAGGGGAACGAGCCATCCCGACAACAGATTCCCCATCGGCATGCCGCCGCGGAATGCGAAATTGTAGACGCTCATCACGCGCCCGCGCATTTCGTTCGTGGTAATCAGCTGCACCAGCGAATTCACCGTGGCAAAGACCGCCATCATGGATGCGCCCACCAGCACCAGGAAGGTCTGGCTCAGCGGCAGCGACTTGGAAAGGGCAAATCCGGAAATCCCAGCGCCCAAGCAGATGAGGGCGCCGAGAGCGACGAGTCCCTTTTTTTTGATATTGCCCGCGGTCGCGATGGTCAGCGAGCCGCAAATTGAACCGAGTCCCATGAGGGCGAGGAGATTGCCGTAGGTCTCCGGACCGCGATGGAAGATGTCTTTCACGAAGACAGGGAGGTAGGTGCGCATGGGCATGCTTAAAAAGGTCATGCAGAAAGCCAGCAAAATCAGCGCTTCCATCGAACTCTGCTTGCGGGTGAACTGAATGCCCTGCTTCAGGCTGGTGAACATCGACTCCGTGGCCTTCAGCGGCAGGAAGCGGGTGCTAATGAGCGACAGCGACACGATGGGCGCCAGGAAGGAAAGCGCGTTCAGCCCGAAGCACCACTTTTCTCCCAGCCTTGCTAAGGCCTGCCCGGCGAGCGCCGGCCCGACCATGACCGCCACATTGAACTGAATTGAATTCAAAGCGATGGCGTTCGGCATGTCTTCTCTCTCGACCAGCGTGGGAATCAGCGCCTGGTAGGCCGGACCGCCGAAGGCCTGAGCGAATCCGGAAACGAACGAAAGGCAGAGGATGTGCCAGACGTGTACCAGACCCGTGGCCACGAGAATCGTGAGCAGCCCGGCGCTAGCCATCTGCACATACTGGGAGCCGAGGAGAATTTTCCTGCGCTCGACGCGATCGGCCACCACGCCGCCGATCAGAGAGAAGAGAAAGATGGGAATGCCGCCGAGAAATTGATCCAGCGCCAGCAAGAACGCAGAGTGACTGAGCCGGTAGACCAGCCAGCCCTGCGCCACGATTTGCATCCAGGTGCCGATGCTCGAGGTGCAGGCGCCAAACCACATCAGGCGGAAATCGCGATATTGAAATGCTTTAAAGACCCGGCCAATCACCGTAGCGTCTCCGTAGGGGCTCCGCAGAAGCCTACCATGCGGCATCAAGCGTTAGACGTGACAGGAATGGATTCAGTGGTTTGGAGGGCCTGGCTTTCCCATATCTCTGCCTGTGACCGAAGTCACAGATATGTGATCAGAGATCACAGACAGGGTACCGCCCCAAGGCGGAAAATATAGATGGAGTTTGCAGAGCCTTTGCATTAGGGGAGGCACTTATGAAAAGGACCGTTTCTCTGTTTGCCGTATTGACCGCGGCTTTTGTCATCCTGGCTACCCAGCAGGCGTTCGTGCAAGAGAGAACGCCGGTTAAGGTGACAGGCTCGGAGGTTGTAACGGGGGTGGTCATCGTTCACGTCCAGAAGGACGGAAAAGCCCTTGAACTGCAGTGCAATCAGGGAGTGAGCAACTGCAAAGCTCTGTCGAGCGGCAGCTACCTGATGGTTGAACTTCCCAAAAACTACGGAATATACGATTGCAAGAACGTTGAGATGTATCGAGGGGATCAAGCGAAACCAGACGCAGCCGAGCAGATTGGCAACTACTGCCTGGTGGAAAAGTGAGGGTGGTGGGAGTGAAGCGTCCAGGTCGGGGGTGATTCCGGTTACAAAAAGACTGCAAAAAGGGACACCCGCAACGCGATGTCCCCACCTACCAGCAACTTGACTTACTTATTCTCGTTCTGTGATCCGGCGCCAAATTCTTTCCGCTGTATGACCGGACGCGACGCTCTTGCTGTCGCCGCAGCCGGCATTGCCGCCGCGGCTCCGTAGCGCTCGAGCAGCACGGGCACCATCGCGCCTTCCGCTTCTTTCACAAACGTGAGCTTGCTCTCGCCCAGCAGATCGACGCGGACGAAATCTCCCAGCCTCACCTGTCCAGTCGCCACCAGGTTCGCCAACGGAAATACCAGATGCCGTTCAATCGCCCGCTTCAGGTGCCGCGCCCCATACTTCGGATCGGTGCCCTCCGCGAGCAGGAAGCTCTTCACTTGCTGCGTGCAGTTGAACACGAACTGGTTCGCGCCCGCCGCCATCAGCACCCGTTGCTGCACCATCCCCAGTTCGATTTCCAGGATCTGCTGCAGGTGCTCGGAGCGCAGCGTCTTGAACACGACGACTTTGTCGATGCGGTTCATGAACTCGGGCGCAAACTTGCGGCGCGCCGCGTCCACCGCCGAGCGGCTAATCTTTTCGTCGAGTGAGTTATCCACCAGCACCGCTTTCGGCGCAAAGCCCAAGCCACCATCCACCAGCCCGTTCATCTCGACGGCGCCCAGGTTCGAGGTCATGATGATGATGCAACTCGAAAGGTCCACGCGCCGGTTATCGCCCAGCGTCAGCGTCGCTTTGTCCAAAATGCCGAGCAGCAACTGCCACAGCGAGTCGGAAGCCTTTTCGATTTCATCGAACAGCAGGATCGACAGCTTCAGTTTTTCCGTGTGCCACTGATTGAGCGCTTCCTGCGTCAGCAGCGGATGCGTTTCGCGGTGTCCCAGGTATCCCGGAGGCGAGCCGATCAGCTTGGCAATCTCGTGCGAGTGCTGGAACTCGGCGCAATCGATCTTGATGCAGGCCCGCGCGTCGCCGAACAGAGACTCGGCCACCGCTTCCACAACTCGCGTCTTGCCCGAACCGGTCGGCCCCAGGAACAGCAGATTGCCCACCGGACGGCCCGGCGCATTCAGCCCGGCCAGAAACATCTGATAGATTTCCGCGACCTTCTCGATCGCCTGATCCTGGCCCACAATCTTCCGGCGCAGGGCACCCTCAAAGTCACGAGCGTCGTTGCTGCGGCGGTTCGGATCCAGCACGGTTGCAAGGTTCGTTCTCATCTTCTCGGGCCCCTGTTTTCTTTCCGGGAACTGCATGTTTTCTCCGAAACTGCTCGTTTTTGTCATTTGGGAGGAAGGCCGCAATCCCTTACCCGCTACCTTACTGTGCAAGCCGTTCGCCATCCTCCAAAAACCCCGTAATTCCCCACTTCTCATCGTCTTAGATGCGGCTAGCCCGCTTCATGTCAGGCCGGCCTGGTTACCCACAGCTCCTGCAAGAGCAATAGTTTGCAGTCTGCGGGAACTTTTCCGCAGCGTCCCAAGCACCCTGCGCCCATGTCCCCTACGGGGTAACCCGCTTGGCCGGACGTAACTGGCAGTCCAGGTTACCGCGAGTGCACAATAGAAACAGATTTCCTCTCTGGAGAATATCCTTGTCCCGATTTTCGGCGGCTAAGCCTTCGGTATTAAGACTTGCTGCCTTCGTGCTCCGAGCGGCCCTGGTCAGCTTCGGCCTTCTTTTTCCAACCGCATCCGCAGTGCAAAATCCCCACGACGCGCAGTTGGTCCAGGCGAAAGCCGATGCCACCAAAAAACCCGAGCCCCCGCGGCCCGTTATCGCGGCCGTTATTGCGCCGCCCGGCGCCGATCTTTACGTCGCCCAGCGCGGAGACAGCATCACTTCAGTCGCCCGCAGATATCTGAAGCGGACGAAATACCTCACCTCAGCCGAACTGGCCGAAGCCATCCGCGCAGCCAACCATAACCGGCAGGGGGTCTTCCTGAAATCCGGAGAGCAGATCGTCATCCCCGGAATTCTCGAATCGCCAATTGTAGAGAAATCGGTAACAGTTGCAAGAGATTTCGAAGTCCGCGCCATTTATCTGACCGGGGTGATGGCGGGCAGCGATCATGGGGAGCGCATCATCCGCCACTGGCGCGAAGTTGGCGGCAACGCGGTCGTCTTCGACATCAAGGATAGCGACGGCATCGTCAACATCGCCTTCGACCACCCCCTGGCCAGCGGACAGCGCCACTATATTTCCGACCTGCCCAAGTTGATTCACTTTCTGCATTCCGAAAACATGCACGCCATCGCCCGCATCGCCGTCTTCCGCGATGAGCATCTGGTCACGAGCCACCCGGAACTAGCGGTGAAGTCCCGTAGCACCGGCCAACCCTGGCGCGAAAATGGCAAGCTCGTCTGGACCGACCCCTCAAACCCCAAGGTTCAGGACTACGATATCGCGCTCGCCAAGTTCGTAGCCCAGGCTGGAGTCGATGAAGTGCAGTTCGACTACGTGCGCTTTCCCGCCGAAGGCAACCAGAAAGATGCCGCTTTCAACTACCAAATCGAACATGCCACAAATCGTGTGGTGACGGGGCTCGGCCCCGTCCAGGCGGGGCCCTTCGGCTCCGCTCAGGGCAGGCTCCGCCCCGCCACCACACAACCAATGACGCAGCGCTCGGAGGTGATCGCCGATTTTCTCCAGCGCGCCTATGCCGAGATTCATCCCACCGGCGCCCTGTTCTCGCTCGACGTTTTCGGAGTCATGGCGTGGCAGCGTCCCGTCGATCTTGCGCACACCGGGCAGGACATCGTGGCCATGGCCAAGCACTGCGACGTGCTCTCGCCCATGATCTATCCCTCGCACTTCTTCGGCATGGACGGCATCGCGCACCCTGGCGACGCGCCCGAGCATTTCATCGGCGAGTCCATGGACCGCTTCAGGCTCATCACCAAAGACAGCGGCGTGGTGATTCGCCCCTGGCTGCAAGCCTTTGCCTGGCGGACGAAGACTTACTCGCCCCAGTATGTTGAAGTTCAGACTGAAGTAGCGAAACAGAAAGGCGGAATCGGCTTTCTGTTCTGGAACGCCAATAACGACTACTCGAAGCCCTACACCGCCATGCCGGAAATGCGCGCCGCCAAAAACAAAGATCGTTACTTCCGGGGCGACGAAGTTGGCTCCAAACCCGACCCCGCCATGGCGACTCCGATTGCCTCAACCGTATCGCCCGTCACCGCACCCAACACAAATGTAGAGACGCTTGCCCCGTCCGCCAGCGATAGCAGCCACCACGCCCAAAAAATCTGGCGCCATTAGAGCACGTTGCGAAAGACTCGGGTTTCGTATCTACAGGGTGCGTTGCCAGCCCGCCTAAAATCGGATGCCGGTTTTCACATCTGCCTTTCGGACCTGTGGTGAAATAGAGACGTGCAACTTCGCCAGGCTTTGAATGCGGCGGTCGAATTTCTGACGGTGGCGCGAGTTCCTTCTCCGCGAATGAATGCGGAACTGCTCATCATGTTCACGCTTGATTGCGACCGGGCGTATCTCTATGCGCATCCTGAGCGGGAATTGACGGCGGAGGATCTCGCTCGCTGTGATGAGGCTCTCGCCCGGCGTGCTACGGGCGTTCCGGCGCAGTACATTACCGGGCATCAGGAATTTTGGGGGCTCGATTTTATCGTGTCGCCGGCAGTGTTGATTCCTCGTCCGGAGACGGAGCATGTGGTGGAAGCGGTGCTGGAGCTGGCGAGGCGAGCGCAACCGGACGGGCGGAGTCGCCCGTCCCCACACGGTCTACGCATCGTCGATGTGGGTACGGGGTCGGGAGCGATTGCACTTGCTTTGGCTCAAGAGCTGCCATCTGCGGAAATCCACGCAACGGACATTTCGCCCGAGGCGCTGGACATCGCTCGCGCCAATGCGGCACGGCACGAGCTTACATCGCGAATCGAGTTTCACGGGACGGACTTACTCAGCGGGCTGCCGACGGGGTCCTTCGACTTTGTGGTTTCGAATCCTCCCTACGTGGGCGAGGCGGAAGAAGATTCGGTGCAGCTCGAAGTGCGCAAGTTCGAGCCGCGAAACGCGGTGTTTGCGGGGCCGACCGGGGTGGAAGTGATCGAGCGGATGATTCCGCAGGCGCGTGCGGCGCTCGCCCCGGAGGGATGGCTGGTGTTCGAAATCAGCGGGACGATTGCCGATCGAGTGCGGAGTCTGCTCTTGAGTTGGGACGAGGTTGAGATCAGGAACGATTTGCAGGGGATCGCGCGGGTGGCGATGGCGAGAAAAGCAACGAGTGGCTAAGCGCGTCGAGTTGTCGAATCTCCTGTAGAGACGCGGCTTGCCGCGTCTCCGCACGGCAGTAAGACGGGCAAGCCCAGTCTCTACTTAGAACGTAACTCGCACGCCGAGCTGGGCGGCGAATGGAATTCCAACCGTTGTGCCGGGGCCGAAGAAATCTCCCAGAGCGCCCTCGGGTATCTCGAGCTGCTTCAGGCTGGTAATGGGCGCGGTTTGAGAGCAGTCTGCTACTGTGCAAATGCTGGTGACATTGGTGATACCGGTGACTGGATCTGGCTGCATCTGCGGCGCGGGAACCGGCAACTGAGCTACATTGACGGCAAAATTAGCGCCAGGATTATTGCGGTTGAAGATGTTGAAGAACTCCGCGAACGGATTTATCCGCCAGCGCTCGCCGATCTTGAACGGGCGCGTGACGCGCAGGTCCACCTGGATGTAAGGCGTGCCGCGGAATTCATCGAGGCTGGTGGGCTGTCCATTGACATAAATGCGGTCGGTATTGTCCAGGTTAGTGATGGTAATGGGACGGGCGCTCTCGAATTGGGCGACGCTGCTCACTTCGAAGCCGCCGGGGACATGCACCGTACCGGCGAGCACAAAGCGATGACGAACGTCTTCGCCGGACGGGCCATAATCGCCGGGCCGGAAAGCGTTCCGTGGATCACATACGCCATTCACATAGTCAAAGAGTTCGCCGAGCAGGCAGCCCCAGGTCTCCGCCTTGGAGAGCGTGTAGTTCGCAACCAGATTGAAGCGGCGCATATTGCCCTGCACATGCAGCATCAGAGCGTTGTAACTGGAGCGGTTGTCGGACCGGAAGACAGTGGCCGTGGGATATGGATAGGCGCGATAGCCGTGATCGCCCTGCTCATGGATGTAGTCGGCGCTAACCATCCAGTGTTCGTCAAAGGCGTGCTGTACTCCGCCTGTAATGTGGATGGCATAAGGCGTTTTGTAATTGGGATCGATGAGCGAAGGAGGCGCGACGGAATTCGGGTTGACCGCTTGAAATGCGGCGGCCCAGCCGTTTTGCGCGAGGTCGTTATAGTACATGCCGAAGCCAGCACGAATCACGGTTTTCTCGCGGTCGCCGGGAGAGTACGCGATCCCCAGGCGGGGACCGAATTGTTTGCGGTCATCGTGAGGAACCGCTTCGGGGTATCCCAACGATGCCAGCAGCGGAAAGGAAATATTGGCGGCCTGGCTTTTTCCGGAAGCCGTGAAGAGCCCGAAAGTTGTCTGATAGCGCAGGCCGTAGTTGACCGTGAGGTGGTGTGAAATGCGCCAGGAGTCCTCGGCGTAGAGTCCAAGTCTTTGAACGTTCTGCGAAAAGCTGCCGTCGCCAGCGGGCGCGTACATACAAGTGATCCCCGGGTTCAAGGTCGGATCTGGCATCGGATTGCACTGCGCGCTTGGAGGAACGTAATAAAACTGTGAAGGATTCGCGACGTAATAATCGGGATTGGACGGGTAGGTGGTGAACTGCTCGGCCGTCGCCGCGAACGCCCCGCTGAGCACCGGTTCGTGGATAAAATCGACTCCGACCTTGAGCGCGTGACTGCCCGCAACGTGGCTCAGGTCGTAGCGGAACTGATATTTTTCCTGATTACGCAGGTCGGGGAAAAGAGTGATGGGCGTGGCGAACTGGTTGTCGCCGAACGTTTCGAAACCGGAGACGGTCAGCGCCGTTACGCTGAAAGGAAATTGCAAGGCAAAACCGAGATGCGAGTTGCGCGTCTCAGTGAGATGCAACAGGCTGGCGTCGAGGACCAAAGTGCCGAGCCATGTGGGACTAAAAGTATAAGAATTGCTGAGCGCCGTGTTCCAGTAGTTGTTGTGCGTGATCAACCCGGTGGAGGGCAGGGTTGCCTGCTGCACCAGGGCATTGTGCGTCAGATAGCTGTCTTCTGAAGTGCGCAGGAACCATTGCGACTTCGAAGATTCGACCCAGTCAAAACGCACTGAGCCGATGTAGTCGCGGAAAGGGATGGGGACAGTGGCGGGGACGGCGATGGAAGGAATGCCAGTAATAAGACCTTCCGAAGCCAACTGCGCGAGCGCGTCAAATTGCGCAATGCTGGCTGGGCTGTATGCG
>Ga0208820_1001629_pt1 | contig 12142 bp, 9 predicted proteins | sample June2015DPH_16_5_FD_184713 | JGI IMG/M metagenome (GOLD analysis project Ga0208820, IMG submission 184713) | Peatland microbial communities from SPRUCE experiment site at the Marcell Experimental Forest, Minnesota, USA - June2015DPH_16_40... | ecosystem: Environmental > Terrestrial > Soil >...
GCACTGCACCGCCCCGAAATTGCACGTCCACGCGCCATCGATTGGCCCTTAGACGAACCAATCCCGGCCATCGGAATGAGACCATCGGGTAGGAAATCAGCGGTTCCTGCAGAGCCCCCATCCGATGGAGAACATTTACATCAAAGGATTGAAAGTTCTCCACCGTGCCGTGCCTAGACATCGGACTACGCTCCTTCTCTTCGGCCTTTTGGCGAAGCCGGACGTACAATAACGTCTTACGGCTCGAACTATCTCTTTCCTGGCCCCTCAATGCGGCTCGTGGACAGCCGCTTGCCGCTATCGTTCCGGAGCTAGTGATGGCACTAATTTCCAAGAAATAGTGCCAGCCTCAGCGCCAAGGCTCTGTCAGACGATTTGAGGCTCGCTATCGCGGTTGCGTTCGCGCTTTCGAATCTCGGCGGCGACGGGTTTTTGCTCCTCGCAGGCGGTCATGCTTCATGACTTTCGAAACGGACTCTTAGACGGCTGAAAGCTTGCCGTGAGTAACCGATCATCGCTGATCAGCAGCTTGGGCTTCCCGAAGTGGGTGAAGCGATCCGCCGAGTCTCCCCGCGCGTGGCGCGGCAAAGCGCAGAGCGCGAGGCGGCGGAGACTGAGGAGCGCGCCCGCGCCATCCAGATGGCCCGCACTTGTGCAGTTCGCGAGCCACCACGCCATGTCATGGCGCAAGCGAGGAAAACGCGTCCGGTCGCTGGTTCAAGCGTTGCTGGCGATGATACTACCGATGTGCATACCGCTTGGCCGCCGCCAGGTCCCGGCGCAGATCCTCTGCCGTTCGGCGCGGACCGTAGCCGGGGGTGTCGCGCTGGATACGCCACCCCTCTCTCAGCGGGCCTGCGTCTACCGTATCGAAGCCGAACTGGTCGAGCAAATGGGTCACCCTAGCTTTGGCATCTTTGTCGTCACCAGCAATCACCAGCGCGCGGCGATTCTTCGCGCCGCCTGGCTGTCCGTGAGTAGTAAGGTCAGCGGCGTAAATATGGTTGAAGGCTTTGACGACCTTCGAGGTTGGCAGATGGGCCTGCAAGAGTTCTGACGTAGTGGTCGATTCGTTGTCGAGCTCGGGAATGTGGCCGTCGCGCTCAGGATAGTAATTGTCGGTGTCGATGACGATTTTGCCCGCCAGGGGCTCGACCGGAACCTTCCGGTAGTTCTTTAGCGGCACCGTAACGACGACAATGTCTCCAGCCTTTGCTGCCTCGACGGCGGTCGCCGCGCGGGCTTTTGGGCCGAGCTCTGCGATGAGCGCAGACAACGTCTCTGGCCCGCGTGAATTGCTGATCACAACATTGTAGTCGTTTTCCACCGCAAGTCGTGCGATCTGGCTGCCAATGTGTCCGGCGCCGATGATTCCGATGGTCGTCACAGTTCCACCTCCCCTTCACGTAGCTTCGTTTCGAACAGTACATTGTGGTTAGTTCTTCGAACGCAAGATGAAAAAGCCGCCCTGTGTCGTTTTCATCGTCATTCACGGCGATTGGACTCTTCGCGTCGGTTCGCTGCGGTGCAGCGATATGTCCGGAGTTGGGCGTAAAGCGGAAGTGCTGGCCGCACTTGTGAAATGACGTGAATGACCCAATCCGGAAATCGAGCGGTCCATTTTGCTGTGATGCACAACGGAGTTTACTGTCGATCCACTCAGGAAATCGTTTATCTTCGAGGGAACTAATCGGTAAGCTCAACCACCATCCCCGCGGTTTTGATCGTGGCCAAGGACAAAAGCGCTTCGCCAACATGGGCCGACGTCAGGGCGTTCCTTGTGACCTTCGATCGGGCCGGCCTTCACGGGCTGGTTCAAGACCTTTACGCTGCGAGCAAGGACAATCAAGCATTCTTGCATGCCAGGTTCGGCTTGGGTTCCGATCAACTCGGGCCCTACAAGGCAACTATCTCGCGATGGATAAACCCCGACCAGATGAAGAACCAGACTGTATCGGTCGCAAAAGCCAAGAAGGCAATTGCAGACTACAGCAAAGCGATTGGGCGCCCGGAGGGTTTGGCGGAGCTGTCGATATTCTTTTGCGAGCAGGCTTTCAGTTTCGTCGAATCCTGCAGCTTCGGCGATGAGCGCTACTTTATTGCTCTGATCCGTATGTATGACCGGTCAGTGAACCGCGTATTGAGCCTGCCGCTCGCCGAGCGACCCGCCTATATTGAACGCCTCGGCAAATTGAGAATACGAGCAAAGCGCGTCGGTTGGGGCGTGGAGGACGAACTCAACGATCTTTGGCATGCGGCCGATTTTGACGAGCCGCTGGAATGAATAACGATACCTCGCACCTTTGGAGACCGGCGTCGAGCAGAAAGCGTCGCAACCAGCCCCTCGCTCCTTCACCTTCAGTCGCCGAGCCGCGCCGACCGCTGCTGCTGGCCGTACTTGCCTTCGTGCTGGCTGCCCGGACTTGTCCAGGTGTGCAGCGGATCTCACTCCTGGGTTCCATTCTAACAGTCAAGGCAATCCCTAAAGACGTCGATGTTCTCGTTACGATCGATGCTGCGATGGATTTGACCAGGCTGGCGCGCTCTTGTCGGCGTCTTATGGGGCGTGCCCAAACTATCAATCTTGGCGCCGACGTCTTCCTCGCCGATACGACGGGGCGTTACCTTGGTCGTATCTGCCATTATCGCGAATGCCATTCACGTATTCTCTGCCACGCCCAGCATTGCGGGCAGCGGGACCATCTTAACGACGATCTTCATATCGTCACGCTATCGCAGGAGCTGATTGCATCACCTCCTGTCGAGCTTTGGCCGAAAGTCATTCGGCGGCTCTCGGTGCCGGCCGATGTTGAAGAGACACTGCTGAATAAACTAGATCAAGATCTGTAGGCGTCCGCTCCCGCAAGCCTCTTGTAGGGCCGCTGGCTGCTACTGCAATGAATGTCTGGTATTGTCGCTATGAGCGGAGAAACGGACATGCTTCGGACCTCACCGGAAGACCGGTTTTGACCCAACTGCGACATTGGGTACATGGCAGCGCAGTGCGACGAGTCCGCTCTGACGCGCCTAAGCGCTACGCCCGAGGCGGCGGAGCCGGTGTGAGGCCATGGCGGCGCATGATTTCCGCCATCTTTGCCCGGTCCGGCGGACCGCCGGCCGCCGCGTTGATCACCTCGGCCGACTCACGGAAATACTGCGGACCTATCGCAGCCGGCGTGATCACGCAGAGCGCCTTAGCTTCTTGGTTTCCGTGGTTATCAAACCGGTGAACGGCGCCGCGCGGAATACATAGCGCCTGCCCGGGCCCGACCTCGATTGGCTTGTCGTCGACGGTCCAGGTCAACACTCCGTCGATGCCGTAGATGGTCTCTTCGTAGTGGTCGTGGCTATGCGCCGGAGCCGCCAGACGCGCAGCGCCCGGGACAATGAGCTCAAAAGCCGCGACGCTGTCATTCGAGTTTTCTGCGGTGACCAAGAAGCGGACCGCGAGTGGCCCGAGACGGACGATCTCATCGGAAGGATTGACGCGGACGTCGATTGCTCGCTGTAGCATTGCGCGCTCTCCTGTGGTAAATAGCCTTTACTTTCAGAGTAAACGCCATTTACCGTGAATGTCAATGCCTTCATCGCCAAAAAAGCCACCGGTCAAAACCGAGCATATACTCATTGGCGCCCTGCTGCGCGTTCCGGCTCAGGCGATCCATCGCCGTCTCATCAACGAGCTTAACGCCGCCGGTTTTGACGGACTGAGCATTCCGCATTTGGCGGTACTGCAGTTTCCGGGGCCGGATGGGGTTCGCCCAGGCATGCTCGCCGAGCGCGCGGGCATGAGTAAGCAGGCCATGAACCAGCTACTCCGGAGCCTCGAAAGTCTTGGTTATATCGTTCGGTCTGATGTACAAAATGAGGGCAGCGCGCGCATTGTCCACTTCACCAAGCGCGGACGTGCCGTATACGCAAGAATGCTCGAAGTACTCCGCGACATTGAATGCGAGTGGAGCGTCGAGCTTGGGCCCAAGCGCTTCGCTCAGCTTAAAGAGCTGCTAGCCATCGTTTGGGAAAGCCCGCTAATTCGCTAGCCGACATCTAGTCGCTCCTGGCCCGTCGCGTCACTTCGTGCAACGCAGCGCAATATCGGCAATTGGGTGTGAAGCAGACGTCGCTTGTGCTCGCTTGAAATAACGTGAATGACCCACAAGAGACATTGAAGCGAAGCGCCACTCGACAGCCTTTTGGCCGTTTTTAAGCAGCAGCGGCTTCCGCGCCCGCCGCCAGTTCATCGAGCAGCGCGCGGGCTGTCCGCAAATCGGCGGTATCAAAGCCTTCGGTGAACCAGCCGTAGATCGGAGCAAGAAGATCGCGGGCCTCGTCCCGCTTGCCCTGATCACGCCACAGCCGGGCCAGGCTCGTTGCGCCGCGCAGCTCCCAGGATTTCGCGTTCTGCCGTCGCGCGACATCGATGCATTTCTCCATGGCCGCCTCGGCCTCGCTCACCGTCCCCGCGCCGGCAAGCAATGCTTCGCCCTTAAGGCGATGGAGTTCGGCTTCGCACGGTGCGTCAGGTATTTTTTCGACTACCTTCAGCCCGGCGGCGACCGACGTAAAGGCCGCTTCGAACGCGCCGGCCGCCAACTGCGCGTCGGCTTGCAACGCTCGAAGCCAATGTTGCGTTGACGCTTGGGGGTAATGGTCAAGCGTTCGCGCGAGCTGCGCCAGACCTTTTTCCATTTCGCCGGATGCGCAGACCGCCCAACCATGCTCGCAAATGGCGAATGCGTGCCATTGACCGATGTGCTGCTCCTCGCAGACGTGCACGGCCCGTCCGGCATAAGCCGCGCTCGCCGCACCTTCGCGGCGAAAGATGGGAATGAGTGCAACGTAACACAGTGTCTGACCGAGGCTTAACGGGTGCCCGAGTGTCTCGGCGTTCTTCACCGCGGTCGCGGCCTCTTCCATGGCTCGATCGGGGTAACCGAGAATCCAGGAGATAGTTGCCAAGTAAGAAGCGCATTGGATGGCCGGGTGACAACCGGCCCAATCCGGAAACACGTGTGACACCGAATCGAATTTCTCCAGACTCAGCCCCAATTGCAGCCGTGCCTGCTCGAGTTTCCCTTGAAAGAAGAAGGTCGCACCGAGGGAAGTGTGCGCCCCGACGAGACGAGCCGCATCGCCAAGCCGTTCAGCCACGCGCAACATCTCTTCGGCAAAATGCTGGGATTTGTCGAGTTCCGCGGTGCCAATATAGTGAAGCACCAATCCGCGGAGTACGGCGAGACTCCGCGTATCGTCATTAAGTGGCTCGCAAAGCTCCCAGGCCCGCGTATAGGTTCGGCCAATCTCAGGGTCTCCATAGTGCCTTGTCGCGATAAGAGCCGGGCCGATCCCCATGCGCAGTTCCAGTTCCCGCGCGTCCCGGTCGCGCGGGTCGTGCAACGCCGGGACCAGTTCGAGTCCTTTGCGAAACTGCTCGATCGCCTCGACATTTGCGTACTGCTTCGCGCTGAACGCGCCGGCTTTGAGCCAGTACGCGATCGCCTCCGCCGGACAGTTCGCTTCGGTGTAGTGATGCGCCAGCAGTTCCGGCTGCGCGCTCACAACGTCGGGAAACCGGTCTTCCATCAACTTCGCCACTTGCTGATGGTATTGCTGACGGGAACGCTTCAGCAGCGACTGATAGGCTGCGTCCTGAATGAGCGCATGCTTGAACAAATACCGCGCGCGCGGCGGGCGACCACGCTGATAGAGTAGCTCTTCGACCACGAGCTGACCGAGACCGCTCTGCAACAAGGTTTCACCGATCCCGGACAACGCGCTGATCATTTCGTAAGCGAACTCGCGTCCCAGCACCGAACCCAATTGCGCGACTTCCCGTAGCCGCGGCACACGATCCAGCCGCGCCATCAGCGAGTCCTGTAGCGTCTCCGGGATGTGCAACTCTGAGAGCGCGCCGCTCAACACGTAAGCATCGCCGCGGTCCTCAAGCGCTCGCGAACCGACGATGGCCTTGGTTAGTTCCTCGACGTAGAGCGGCACGCCGTCGGACTTGGCGACGATATGATCGACCACCTCCCGGGGCAGCGTCTTGCCTCCGACGGCATGGCTTGCGATCGCTTCGACCTCCGGCCGCTCCATCCGGTTAAGCGTGATCGGCGTCATGTGCGACCGGCTAGGCCAGGGGGGCGTTAGTTCCGGCCGGTACGTCGCGACGACCAGGATTGGCACCGTCGGCGCTTGATCGATCAGCATGCCCAACGTTTCCAGCGTGCTCGGATCGGCCCAGTGCAGATCCTCCCAGACCATCAGCACCGGGCCGCTTTCGGCGATTTCGAGCAGCCAGGCGGCAAGCGCGTCTAGAGTATCATTGCGCCGCTGTTGCGCCGACACCGGCGCGGCCGGGTAGCGGTCCTCGGGCCACGGCACCGACATCAGGTTGGCGACCAAGGGCACGCTCTCCGCCAAAGGCAGCGCCTTGAAACCGCGGAGTGCCCGCTCCAGCTTCGCGAATCGTTCCGCCGGGCTATCCTCGGGTTGCCAACCGAACAGGCGTTTCAGGTGTTCGATGATAGGATAGAACGCGCTCACAGAATGGAATTGCGAGCTGCGCATCGCCACCCATGTGCCGTTCTTGCCGACCGCCTCCCGCAATCCTTCCACCAAGCGGGATTTACCGATGCCGGCTTCGCCCTGGATCAGCACGGCCTGGCCGCGGCCTTGGCTACTGCCTTCCCACGCGCGCAGCAGTAGTTCCATCTCCGCCTGCCGCCCCACGAGGGGCATCGATTTGCCGGTCTGCCTTGCAGCGAAGCGGCTTTCGGTTTCGTGGGCGGACAGCACGCGCCAGGCCGGCACGGGTTCGGCAAAGCCTTTGAGTTCGTGCGCTCCCAAGTCCTGGAGCTCGAAGAGATCGCCCAGCATGGCTCGGGTGGAGGCGCCGACGACGATCTGGTTAGGTTCCGCCAACGCCTGCAGGCGGGCCGCGAGGTTCGGCGTCTCCCCGATGACGGCGGTTTCCGACGCCGTGCCTTTGCCGATCTGGTCCCCGACGATGACCGGCCCGGTGGCGATCCCGATGCGGACCGCGAGTTCGACCCCGGGCGGTCTTGGCACCGCGGCGTTCAGGTCCGCCATCGCGGCGATGATGTCGAGACCGGCCCGTGCGGATCGCTCGGCCTCGTCTTCATGGGCGCGCGGGTAGCCGAAGTAAACCAGAATGCCGTCGCCCATGAACTTGGCGACGAAGCCGTCGTAACGGCGGATCGCCTCGGTGCACCGGGTCTGAAACGAGGTGATCACATCGCGCAGGTCTTCGGGGTCCATCGCGTTGGAGAGCGCGGTCGAGCCGACGAGGTCGCAGAACATGACCGTCAACTGGCGGCGTTCAGCCTCCGCCTGTACCGGCGCGGGTGCTGGAGCCGGCACCGGCGCAGATGGTGGCGATAGTGCTGGTGTTGGCGCCACTGTGGCGGGGAGCGGGGCCGCTGGCGCTTCAGCGCCGATCGCGGCGATTGCGTTGAGCAGTCGCCGGCGATCACCAACTAAAGTAACTCCGAGGTCCTTTAGATCCTCCGAGGTCAGGCTCGATAATACGTCAGCTTCGATCCTGTTCTCGCGAAACTTCGGCGCGTACTGCTCAAGACCGAGCTTTTGAAGCCAATTCGCGACATCGGTCGCCATCTGAGCTGCCATTCATGAGGGAATGCAGCTATGCGCCGTTTGCGCCGCGAGTGTCAACGACGGTGACAAAGATGTACCGGCAAGCGGCGTGAAAACGCGGGCAAGGTGTGTTCCGGCTCTGAACCACAACTCATCGCTCCCGCTCTTTGGTTGAACGCGCGTCGTAATCTGACTTTGAAGATCCGCCCCGAGGCGGTCCCTATTTTTGCGCTATTTCGACGATGCTCTTTGTCTGTGACGTCGAGGAGTCGAATAGATGCTGTTTGCTGCGGTGCATGAGTCTCTTAATGGCCCCTCGCGTCATTTGGTGCGACGCAGCGATATGTCCGGTGCTGGGTGTAAACCGGAAGTCCTCCCCGCACGTTTGAAATGACGTGAATGACCCACTTCGGAAGTGGAGGGTGCATCGCAGCACGCATTTCGCTCGGCTGCCCGTTGAGTCCCTTGATCGGGGCGCTCTTTCTCAATGCGCCGGATGCTGCGGCTGCCAGGCTTCGGCTATTCTATTATTCGCTTCATAGACGACATCCTTATTCTGGCACCAACCCGTTAGCAACTTCCCGGTGCCGCCAAGTGTCAACCGGATGCTCGGGGCGCTCGGTCTGGAGAAACATCCGGACCTTTCTTGGCTATCATTTCAGTCTGGCCGGGCTAACCGTAGCCAAGCAGACGCTCAGCAACTCATCGAGCGGACGTCTCAGCTTAATGGGCCGCAACCAGCCGCGCTATACGCCGGCGTCCTGCAACACCATCTCGGCACCCTTCTCAGCAATCATCATCGTCGGCGAATTGGTATTGCCCGAAGTGATATTTGGCATGATCGAAGCATCAATGACGCGTAGGCCGTCGAGACCGCGCACGCGCAGCCTCGAATCGACGACCGCCATCGGATCGTTATCCGTTCCCATCTTTGCCGTTCCCACCGAATGGAAAATGGTGGTCGACGTATCGCCCGCAGCTTTGGCAAGCTCATCGTCGGACGTCAGATGCGCGCCCGGCTTGTATTCCTCCGGTCGGTACCGAGCGAGTGCCGGTGCCGCAACGATGCGACGAGCCAAACGCAGAGAATCGATGGCAATCCGTCGGTCCTCGGTAGTCGAAAGGTAATTAGGTCGGACGATCGGCGCGTCGCACGGGTCCCGCGACCTTACATGAATGGAGCCGCGGCTTGTCGGCCGCAGATTGCATACGCTGACCGTGATTGCACCGAAAGGATGAAACGACTCGCCGAATTTCTCAAGGGAAAGCGGCATGACATGGAATTGCACATTCGGCGTTGCATATTCTGGGGATGTGCGCGTGAGGGCACCGAGCGGAGGTGCCATCGTCAAGGGCCCGGTCCGAAACAGCGCATATTCGACGCCCATCCAGGCGCGTTTCAAGAGCGACTTGTATTCGGTGTTCATTGTCTTGACGCCGGAAACCTTGAAGATCGGACGGATTTGAAGATGATCGTGCAGATTTTCTCCGATCCCCGGCAATGCGTGTCGAACTTCAATGCCCAGCGGATGTAGAATTTCGGCACGACCGATCCCTGAACGTTCGAGGATGGCGGACGATGCCACGGAGCCCGCCGCGAGTATTACGCCAAATCGAGCACCAATCGTCTGCTCGTTTGAGCCTTGGCGCACGATCACCCCGGTCACCCGCTTGCCGTCGAGGGTCAGACGATCGATAAGCACATTTGTCCGTAGCGATAGATTTGCGCGCGTGAGCGCCGGCTTCAAAAAGCCGCGGGCGGCTGACCAGCGCCGACCGTTTTTCTGGTTTACGTTGAAATAGCCGCAGCCTTCGTTGTTTCCAGTATTGAAATCGCGCGTGCGGGGAATTCCCGATTGTTCTGCGGCGTCGATGAAACGGTCAAGGATTTCCCAGGAGAGCCTTGGCTTGTCGACGCGCCACTGGCCACCTGCGCCGTGGAATTCATTTGCGCCCAGGAAATAGTCCTCCTGGCGTATGAAGTAGGGCAAAACATCTTCCCACCCCCAACCTGGAAGGCCGATTTGATGCCAGCCGTCATAGTCGCTCGCTTGTCCGCGCATATAAAGCATCGCATTGATGGTGGATGAGCCGCCGATAACCTTGCCGCGCGGGTAATCCAGACTGCGCCCATTGAGTCCTGGTTCCGGTTCAGTCTTGAATAACCAGTCCGACTTCGGATTTCCGATTGCAAACAAATAGCCGACCGGAATATGGAACCAAATCCAGTTATCCATGCCGCCCGCCTCCAGGACACAGACGCTATAACGCCCATTCTGCGAGAGCCGATCGGCAAGAACACAGCCGGCGGATCCAGCGCCGCAAATGACAAAATCGAAAGTTTCGTTCGACACGGCGATGTGGCCAAGCGCGAGCATGTCTGCCCTAACAATCTTAGTGCATCGTTGCTTTCTCAAAGCCCTGAGATCTGCTCAGCGCGGCGCGGTTCGTCTGCGCGCATCGCTGGTAGCCATTGCGACATGGCACCGTTACGGCAACGGGATCGCTCATGCTTGCTGCTTGCGCACTCGGTATGACCCGATAGGCCACGCCCACCCATATTGCGAACGACGCTGTCGGTTGACGCCTTTTGCTTAGCTGCCGGATCCCGAGATCACCTCGTCAAACAGCTTCCAGGAGGTGCCGTCGAACTTCTCCAACTGCATCTGCTTGATCGGGGCAAAATCGTCCGCGCTGGTCGAGACAGTGATGCCCGGCAGTAGCATCGGCAGAGTTAGATTGTGGATGCTGGCCGCTTGCTTCATCACGTTCTCGCGGGTGAGGTTGTCGCCGCTTGCTTTGAGCACGGCGACTAGGAGCTGCGCCGCCGAGTAACCGTAAACTGCGAAGAAGTCGGTGAGACTGCCCGATGCATTATATTTCTTCATCCAGGCCAGCCATTCCTTGTATTCGGGCGTGTCCTGCCACTGCGGATCGCTGGGCTCTTTGAGGTATCCCGCCGAAATGATACCGACGCATTTCTCCGGTCCTGCGGGCTGCATCACCGCCTTGATCGCAATCGATACATTGGTGAGGAAGTGCGTCGGCTTCCAGCCGATGTCGTAGGCTTTGCGAATTACCTGGGCGGCGAATTTAGGGATGGCCGCCGTCAGCAAAACGTCGGCGCCGCTGCCCTGCAGCGCCACGACTTGCGAATCGACCATCGGATCGGTGGTCTCATAGGTCTGAGTCGCCACGATCATCTTGTCCGCCTTATTACCCAGCCCTTCGCGCAGGCCGATAAGATAGTCCTTGCCGAAATCATCGTTCTGGTAGAGCACGGCGATCTTCGCATTCGGCAGGTTCTTGAGGATGTAGCGAGCGTAGATGCGCGCCTCGATGCGATAGCTGGGCGGCCAGCCCGTCGTCCAGGGATGGTTCCTGGGATCGTTCCACTGATCGGCGCCGCTGGCGACAAGCAATTGCGGCACCTTGTTGTCGTTGAGGTATCTGTGGATCGCGGTGTTGGGCGGCGTTCCGAGCGTGTTAAACAGCAGCAACACTTGGTCATCCTCGACGAGCTTGCGCACCACTTCGACGGTCTTCGGCGGACTGTAGCTGTCGTCGCGGCTGATGAGGTTGATCTTGCGACCGTTGACCCCGCCCTGGTCATTGATCATGGCGAAGTAGGCGGCCTCCGCCTTGCCGATGGCGCCTAAGGCCGAAGCCGGGCCGCTATATGGCATAGTCTGCCCGATTTTGATCTCGGTATCGCTGACGCCGGGTCCGTATTGACCCGCGGCAAAAGCCAGTCCGCTTGCGAGAACGAGGCTGGCCGCTGCCAGGCCCGTCAGAATAGTCTGTTTCATTGTCATGACATCCTGCCTTTACACTCTTCGTCATTTCCCGCGATTGGCCGCCGGGTGCGCGTTTAATATCCGCTACACGCCCAACGCAACGCTACACGCTCAACGCAAACACTATTCCAGGCTGCGCAAGTAGCAATTCACCGAGTCTCGAAATCTGTATCAATTTGCTGGTCAACCTTAAGCAATATGGTTACGGCACGAGGCGCTGAACACGCGAATGCTCTTCGGCTGCTAAGGACGACCAAACCGCTGCTCGACGTTGGACGATGCTGATCGCCGGCTTCGTCGGTCTCGGCGTTCTTGTTTATCGCAGGACGACGAAAGAACGCTGCTGCTCTCGCAGCCTGGACAAAGAGTATGCATGGGATTTCGGAGAGACCGTAGCGGGCCGGTCTTTCTATTTGCGATCTGAGATCAAGAGCAGCACGGGGCGATCGGTGAGCGGCCAGGATCATGTTGCAGTGCATGAGTCTGTTCCTGGCCCAAAGCCGACATCCCGGCACATCCGCTATTCTGTCGCTATCGGGGTAAAAGTTGACATCGAGCAAGCCTCCCCCTCAGCAAGCTCGATTTATGTGTACACGCCCTAACACTACTTTGGCAGATTTTTAGCGGCACGGGATTCCCAAATCAGTTTTTCAATGATTCATGGGTGGTCGGCTTTTGGAGGGCCGACCATGGTAGGCACAACGTCGAATTGGGAAGACGAGCTTCGA
>Ga0208820_1001630_pt1 | contig 12141 bp, 5 predicted proteins | sample June2015DPH_16_5_FD_184713 | JGI IMG/M metagenome (GOLD analysis project Ga0208820, IMG submission 184713) | Peatland microbial communities from SPRUCE experiment site at the Marcell Experimental Forest, Minnesota, USA - June2015DPH_16_40... | ecosystem: Environmental > Terrestrial > Soil >...
AGAATCTTCTTAAATCCTTCTTCGAAATGTTCCTTCGCGTCGTCCAGCACGGCTTCTAATTCGACCGAAATCGACGGTTCAGGCGGCCGCGCAACGGCAAAGACCAGCACCGTCGCATCCAGACACTTGGCCAGCGAAAAGGCTATATCCACAGCTTTATCCGATTGCGAAGACCCGTCGTAACCAACCAGCAACTTCCGAAAATGGGCGTTGTGCCGCTGTCCCGTCATGCTCCCTCCTTAGTTGCCTTCTCGCTTATAGCTTGAGATAAGTTCGACTTCTCCTCTTTCTTAGTGGCCAGCAAGTGCCTCGGCATGAACCAAGCATTGGCGATCATAGTAGGCACCACGGCGCTGCCGATCACCGTAGCGACCAAGTAGGAATACTGCGCCTGGGTAATGACACCGTGATTCAGGCCGAAGAGCGCAGAAATGGTTCCAAATGTCAGGCCGGTAGACATCATCAGCGTAAAGTACAGTCCTTCTTCCTTCTGATAGTCAAATGCCTTCACCGTGGGGAACAGAGGAATTACCTTCGACAGCATCTTGGCGAAAAACAACGCAGCAAATACTAGCGGGGCCGCGATCAATGCCGGCACGGACACAAACGATCCCGCCCGAATGAAGTAAAACGGCGTCAGCAATCCGAAGGTCAGGGTGCGCAGACGCCTTATGAGAATGTGATCCTTACCAACACTGCCCGCGAGCACCATGCCGATGATATAGGCCGGCAAGACTGCTTCACTGCCCGACCAAACTGCCAATCCCCCCATTGCGAACAGCATGAAGAGCAGATACTTGGCCTCAATTTCGGAGACGCGCCCGCCATATTTCTTGAAGAATCGCGGCGTCAGAAAAGGCAGGGCAACGAAGACAACCACGCTGACGACCACGAAAATCAGCGTCCTAATGGTAAACGGCGAGAAGATCATTCCCAGGGCAATCACGGTTCCCAGATCGTTGACGAAGCAGGCGGCCAGCACCGCCTTCCCAAAATCGGTAACATTGAAACCCAGTTCCAACATCACCGCATATACAACTGCCACGGAAGTGGTCGAGAGGGCGACCCCGGCCAGCCAACTCGAACGTACCGTCCAATGCAGGATGTAGTGGGCAACTGCCGTGCACCCAAAAAACGGCCCGAAGAAACCGACGAGTCCAATCACCGTCGCTTCTTTCCATTTCGTGCGGAAGATCTGGGGATCGAGTTCGGCTCCGGCCAGAAAGGTAAGAACAATGGCGCCCGTGCCGGCGAGAAAGCTGATCCAGCCTGTCTTGCCGCCCAGATCGGCATGCACGAAAAGCAGGCCGATCGCCAGTTGGGCCACAGTGCCGACAACAATCTCGCTGAGCGCGGTCGAGATCTTGAACCAGATGGCGATCAGCGTCGCGATCAGAGCCAGGCCGACCCACACAGCGGCCAGCACCCACATATTCTCCATGAAGCGCCACCTCACTAGTTCTGCGGATCGCTGCCGGCGCCATAACTCCGCGACAAAAAAATCCGCTTGTCAGGAGTCATCAGCTGGTCCCGGCTCAAGATTTGGGACAGCGGTTGGCGGTGAACTCCTTCACCGTGATTAGCAGATCAAGTACAGCAAAAAATACCTCGCGAAGTCAACGGCATTCCGTACACGCGATCGCAGTCTCGGACAATGCAGGTTGGAGAATGCATGTCGGACAATGCATGGAGGAGAAAACAAACGGCCAGGAAATGATCGCCAAGAAATGACGTATGGGGAACGGCAAAGCTCTAACTATTGCAGGCTTAGGCTAATCTCGCCGTGCTTACTGAAGTTGATTCGCAGCACGCTTTCCTGCCCGCTGACAAACTCGCCCGCCGCTGTCGCGGACTGGTCATAGGCGGCTCCATCAGAGGTCACCTGCACCTTAAGACTATGTTTCCCGGGTGACACCTGCATGGCATGGAATTCATGGCCCTGGACATGGTGGAACACGACCAGATGTTTCTTGTCTGTTCCTTCCAACTGGTGCGTATAAGTCAAGCGATCATCCACCCAGATTGACAGTTGGGCCTCCGCGAAACGGTGCTCCACCTCGATTTCCAAGGTGGCTGGCGCAGCGGCCGGAGAGGTTGCCGGAGAAGTGGCTGGAGAAGTAGCTGGAGAAGTGGCCGGCGAAGCTGCTGGAGAAACCGTTGGTGAGCTGGCGCGGGCCACTTTTGTTGGGGACGGGTGGGTTCGGCCTGCCGGAACCTGCTTCGAAAGCTTTTCCTCGATTGGCGCCGGCGCTTTGGCAATCGAAGGAGCCGTCGCGGCTGGCTCCGTCGGCGTCGCCGCCGTTTTGTGTGTCGCAACCTCACCGACGAGTGGCAATGGCCCGGCGGCTCTCGATCGCACTCCTTGGGGGCCAAACGAAATGGCCCAGAGCCCCAGGATGAAAAGTCCGGCCAATACCAAGACACCGGCAACAGACCTTTTACGGATCTGCTCCAGCAACTTCTCCGCTGCCCCGTGCCACGGGAGCAGAGCGTGCGCGCTTGGCTGCTGTTCAGCGGCAACCGTTTGGCCCGCGCTTCCGCCCGCGGGCAAACCTGGCAGTTTTGCCTTGGTCTTGCTCAAAGGCTCTCGTCCTTCCCGCAGTTTCTGGATGTCCTGCACGATCTCCATGCCGCATTGATAACGTTCGGCGGGATCTTTCGCCATCGCCCGTGCAATGATGTGATCGAGCCCCGGCGGCAACTCGGTATCGAGAACGGTCGCCGGTACCGGTTCGTGGTTGACTACCTTGAACGAGACCGTAAGGGCGCTGTTGCCTTGAAACGGCCGGTAACCTGTCAGGACCGTGTATAGGATCACGCCCAGGGAAAACAAGTCCGACCGCCCATCCACCGCTTCGCCATTCAATTGTTCGGGCGACATGTAAGCGGGTGTGCCGTACGCACGTCCCGCCAGCGTGTGGTTGGCGAGGTTCAGCTTAGCCACCCCGAAGTCGGCGATTTTGGCGTGGCCGTCTTCGGTCAACAGGATATTCGCGGGCTTTAGATCGCGGTGAACCACGCCTTGACCGTGGGCGCAATCCAGCGCCTCCGCCAGTTCGAGCGCTAGCTGTAGCGCTGTCTCCACCGATAGCTTATGGTCGTCCCGCGACAGCAGTTTGTCGAGGGACTGCCCCCCGACAAATTCCATTACGATGTAGGGCACGCGCGTCTCTGGTTCCTCGCCTACATCGAAGATGGTTACGATTCCAGGATGCGACAGGCGGCCCGCAGCTTCCGCTTCGCGAAAGAAACGCTCGCGATACTCGCGTTCCTCTTCCGGGGGTTGACCGGCCAGCGAAACGGTCTTTACGGCGACGACTCGGTTGATCTTGGGATCGCGCGCTTTGTAGACAACACCCATGGCTCCCCGTCCCAACTCGGAGAGGATCTCGTAGCGTCCGAAACGCTCGCTTCTGCGATCATCCATCCTGCGATCATCCATAGGTGTCATTTGCGGCTTCAGAGTTTGGTTGCGACTTCGTCAGATTGACGCCGCTTGCTGCTTGTCATCCGACGCGGTAATGACAAACGCGCCGATTACGTTCTCGTTCAGCACATCCAGGATTTTCTTCGCTTGCTGGACGGTGATTCCGTTCAGGAGTTCGAAGCCAAACTGAACGCCCCTGAGTGCGGAAATGGTGTCGTGGTGGGAGCGAACTTCGATTGCGATCGATCCACCGTGCCGACCAATGTCAAAGGAAATACCTGCTCTTTCGATCTTCGCTGTCGCCATGAATTACACCTGATTTGAGGACATAGCCTTCCCTGCACCGCCCCCTGGTGGTCGCGAGAGAAGAGGGGTTGCAGCGTCTATTGATATTGTCGACTCATAGGCCGAATCGCTCCAAGTTACCAACGTGCTCGGCACTGGGGCTGGGGCGCCCGCTGTGGCTGGTTCCACGCGGCCGCCATCCCTGGGCGGGTGGGGCGGAATAGGTGGGGCTGAGTATGAGGGCTTAGCAAAAGTCCGTTTACCGGAGTGTCGAAAAATGCATCACCATACAAGGTTCCCCGTATTGACTGTCTACTCCACCCGACGTAACATTTGAGCTAAGAAATCCGAAGTTTCCGAATCCGTCCTAGCGTCAGGGACAAAACACATCGGGAGAAAACACATGGCGCACGTCCATGGTAGTGAATATCAGGTCAGAATAGTCCTCGAGGACGGCACCGAGGAACTGAGCGGCTGGCTGAACAGCCCGGAGCGGGTCGCCCAGGCAATTGCTGAGAGCCACAGGCCCCAAGCCAAAGCTTACTGGCTCTTGGAACGAAACGTTCTCTGTCCCACCTGTCAGGATAGGGGAGAACAAGTCAGGGAATATCCGCTTACGGATATCCCATCTCCACGAGGCAGCCCACACGACTCTCGTTATTTGGTGGATGTAGGGTCGAAGAGCCGGTACGAGCTTGAGGTAGTCATCTGGAAAAAAATTCGAGCTGCTTGAAGCAGTCATCTGGAGCAGACACTGGAGGAGAACCCTTAGCTGGGTTTTGCACCTCGCGGGCACAGCTTCGCTCTATCCCGCGAACGTTACCTCGAACGCTCCCGACCGATCGCGCATCGCTCCGATAGCCGTAAGAACCTGCCCCAGCGCAATGATAGGCCGATACATCCAGTACTTCCTTCGAATCGCCACCATGGCGCGTTCATGCTCGGGGCGGTCGGTGAGGAATCGTGCTGTGCCGTCGAACGCCTCACCCCCGATGGACAACTTGACTTGAGGCGTCTTCTGCACGTTGCGCACCCACTGGCGATTCACGTTTGCGGTTCCGATATATACTTTGTCGCCGTCCACGACGAACCAGATCGTGACATCGTAAGGCTTCCCGGACTTGCGACCGTAATGGGTCAGCGTCACGGTCTGCCTGGCCGCTACCCTGTTCAATCGCGTTAGTACGTTGGATTCCATACAGCTTTCCGTCCTCAATCTTACTTAATCAGGAGCGTCAGGCAGGCGGTCTTCTTCCTTTTCCTTGTCTCTAATGTTGGGGATGTTGGGCTGTCCCTCAGCGCCGCTATCGGGAGTGTTTATTTTCAGCTCGACCGCGTGCTCCTGCTGATCGTCAACCAGTTGAATGACGTTGCCTTGTCGCTTTACGCCATCAACCGTAACACTCGTCTCGCCATGCCCAACCGGCCCCTGCACGATAGCGATGTGATATACCGTCTCACGATATCGGTAATGCACCTTGAACTCTTTCCAATTGTCGGGAAGACACGGAGCAAAGTGCAGTTTGTCCACATCCAGTCTCAGCCCTAAAAGCGATTCCACAATCAGGCGGTACATCCATCCGGCCGACCCTGTGTACCATGTCCATCCCCCGCGGCCAACGTGCGGCGACAGTGCATAGACATCAGCGGCCACGACGTACGGTTCCACTTTGTAGGTCGTAATAGCCTTCGCACTTTCCGCGTGGCTCACGGGGTTGATCAGGGCGAAGAGTTCCCACGCTCGCTGGCTGTCTCCCAATTGGGCGAACGCCATCGCCGCCCAGATGGCCCCATGAGTGTATTGGCCGCCATTCTCTCGCACGCCCGGAAGGTATCCCTTGATGTAGCCGGGATTTAAATTCGACTTGTCGAACGGCGGATCGAGGAGTTGGACTAACCGCCAGTCCCGGTGAACGAGGCGCCGATCCACCGCCCGCATCGCCATGCGCGTGCGCTCAGCATCGCCCGCTCCGGATAGAACGGACCAACTTTGCGCAATCGAATCGATCTGGCATTCGGGGTTACTGGCCGATCCCAGCGGGGAGCCGTCGTCGAAGTAGGCGCGGCGGTACCACTCTCCATCCCAGCCGTGCAGCTCAATGTTCTGACGTACCTGAGCCGCCTCGCGGCCGCAGCGTTCGGCAAAGGGCGTGTCGCCATGCACGCCCGCAACCTCAGCGAACCGCAGCAGCACGTCATAGAGGAAGAACCCCAACCAGACGCTTTCGCCTTTGCCGTGTTGGCCGACCAGGTTCATCCCATCGTTCCAGTCACCGGAACCCATAAGAGGCAGGCCGTGTTCACCAAAGCGCAAACCCCTCAGGATGGCGCGCTTACAGTGTTCGTACAAACTGGCCGTTTCTCCAATCCGGTTGGGCAGATCGTAATACGAGTCCTCTTCCGCGTTAACCTGACGGCCATCGAGGAAGTGTATCGATTCGTCCAATATCCCGGTATCCCCGGTGCCGAGAACGTACCGGGATGTCGCCAGGGGCAGCCAGAGGTAATCATCCGAACAGTGCGTGCGCACGCCTCGGCCCGATGGGGGATGCCACCAATGCTGGACATCGCCCTCGCGAAACTGACGGGACGCGCAGAGGAGCAGATGCTCACGAAGCAGGCGGGGCTCGGCGTGGATAAGCGCCATCGCGTCCTGCAACTGGTCGCGGAAACCGAAGGCGCCCCCCGGCTGGTAGAATGCGCTCCGCGCCCAAAAACGGCAGGCCAGAGTTTGGTAGACGAGCCAGCCGTTCGCCAGGACGTTGAGGGACTGGTCGGGTGTTTCCACCTGCACCGCGCCCAGCGTGTGCTTCCAGTACTGCCATACCGCTTCGAGTTCGTCATGGGCGGCAGCCGATTCGCAGAAACGACCTGCCAGGTTGTGAGCGTCATCTTCGCCACGGCCTACGCCGAGAGTGAAGACGATTTCACGCTCTTGCCCGTCGGCCAACTCGAACGGAACCTGGATCGCGGCACAGGGGTCCAAAGCACCGCCAGCTCTCCCGGACAGGCGGGATCGGCTCATAGCAGCCGCATTCCGAAGCGTGCCGTTGCGGCCCAGGAACTCCGTGCGATCGCCGGTCATGGTGCGGCTTCGATCATCTACGTTGAAAAAGGCAACCCGGTCGGCGAACTCCGTGTTGTAGGAGTTGCGCGCGAACAGGGCGCCGCCGTTGGGGTCAATTTCGGTGACCACGTGCAACGCCGATTTCGGCCGCAGGTCGCCAAGAACCCATTCCACGTATCCGGTGGCGGAGAGCCGGCGTGATCGGCCCGATTCATTTCGCACTTTCAACACCGTAAACTTGATGGCCGCGTCGACGGCCACGTAAACCGACATTTCGGAGCGGATGCCGCCTTCAGTGTGCTCGAAGACGCTATAGCCGAATCCGTGCCGGATGGCGTAAGGTGTCGCGCCGGGTCTGGGCATCGGCGTGGGTGACCAGAAGTGGCCGCTATCTTCATCGCGGATATAGAACGCCTCTCCGCTCGAATCGCTCACGGGATCGTTGCTCCAGGGAGTGAGGCGGAACTCGTGGGCATTTTCACTCCAGGTGCAGGCCAGGCCGCTCTCTGAAATGACGGTTCCGAAGCCCGCGTTCGCCAGCACATTGACCCATGGCGTCGGAGTCATTTCCCGCTCGGTAGTCGTAATGATGTACTCGCGCCCGTCCGGGGTGAATCCGCCCATTCCGTTGAAGAAAATCAGATCGGAGCGAGGTGCGGCGGCAACGGCAGCGGGGTCGGGCCGCTGGACTCGGGAGACGGGAAGTTGCGGAACGGTCACTTCTTCGGCGCGGCGGCGCTGCATCTGGTCCACCAGCGATCCGCGGCTGTCGGAGAGGATGGCGCGGGCGACCGACTGGAACAGAATGCGGTCCTCGCTCGATATCTGGTCTCCGGGTCTCACAAAGATGCTGCCCGGTTGATCTGTCAAGGTGGCTTCAACCCCTGCGGAAATCAGTCCCATGATCTGGTCTTGCAGAACCTGCCGATAGCCGGAGTGATCTTCGTTCCAGATCAGCAGGTCCACCGCGAGTCCTTTTAGGCGCCAGTAACCGTGGGCCTGGATGAGTTGGCGGGCGAGGTCGATGTTGGCCGGATCTCCGATCTCGAGCAGCACGATGGGCAGGTCGCCGGAAATGGAATAGCCCCAGAGATCGGACTGCCCACGGCGGTTCTTCATGAGGACGCTCGCGTCCGCGCGGAGCGAGGAATTGGCGAACACGATCGAGCCGGCCAGTTGTCCATAGAGTTGCGCGTCGGCTTCGGTGGCATTGATCTGCCGCAAGAGCACTTGGCCATGTGTCCACGCGAGACCGAAGACGCGATCCGCGAGACGCCGATCCTGGTACTTTTCAGCAAGGCCCAAACAGGCGGCGCGCGTCTCGCCGATGCCGGACACGATGTCGATCGTCACCTTTTCTTCGGGATTGAGCACGATTTCATGACGGATGGCGACGATCGGATCCAGCACCGACCCTTCGCGGCCCGAGAGCGGCGCGTGCTCGGCCATGGCTTGTGGATTGGCGATAGTGCGTCCCCGGCCGATGAATCGCATCCGGTCAGTTTCGTAGGATATTTCTTCGATCTTCGCACCATGAACGGCCATTAAATGGAACATCCATGGCGGCTGCTCTTCAGGAGAGCGGGGCCGGCGAGTACAGAGAATCGTCCGCTTGTCGCGGATGATCTCAGTCTGCACGAACAGATTACTAAAGGCGGGGTGAAGTGCATCCGCCGCAGACGATCCGAGAACGACCTCGGCGTAACTGGTGACCTCGATGGCTCGGCGCGCTCGCGAGGAGTTCGTGATGGTGATGCGGCGCACTTCGATGTCATCCTCTGGCGAAACGGCGATCTCTGTATAGGTGTCGAACTGGTGGTCGCGGCGGCGGAACTCCACCCGCCCCTCGGAGAAGATGGCTTCGTAGCTGTCCGTTGCTTGGAGCGCCGGCTGAAATGTGGCGGACCAGAAATCGCCGCTGGCGAGGGCACGGATATAGCAAAATGTACCCCAGTTGTCGCAGGTGCCATCTTCGCGCCAGCGCGTCACCGCAATGTTCTTCCAGCGACTGTAGCCGCCACCGGCGTTTGTGATCATGACATGATATCTGCCGTTCGAGAGCAACTGCAGTTCCGGCATCGGCGTGTCAGGACTGGTGAAAGTGCGTACGGGCGCTTCCGAGCCGTTGGCCGCAGCACCGACGTCGGAGAGTTCGGCGAGGTGCGAATAAGATGCTATGGCCTTGGGCACCCGCTCCTGGAGCAAGAGCGCGGCCGCCTGGAAGGCCGGATCCGACTGGAATCGCTTTTGCATGGGACGGTCAAGAAGCAGGTAGGCCAACGACAGCAAGCTCATGCCCTGGTGATGCGCCATGAACGACCGAACCACGACGCTCGAATGCCCGCGGGGCACACGCGAAGGAGTGTAGTCGATCGCTTCGTACAAGCCGTATTCCCCCTCAAAGCCGTCCACGGCGAGTGCCTGAAGATTCAGGCAGGCCTGCTCGGGCGCTACCATCAGCGCCAACGCCGAGGCGTACGGCGCAATCACCAGATCGTCCGCGAGCCCGCGTTTGAAACCCATGCCAGGTACGCCAAACGCACGGTACTGATAGTTGAGACGAGCGTCGATGGAGTTGTAGCCGGATTCCGAGATACCCCAAGGCACTCCGCGCTTTGTCCCGTACTCGATCTGTCTGGCCACAGCGGCCCGGTAGGTCTGATCGAGCAGCGTGTTTTCGTAGGTCGGCATCACGATGAGCGGCATGAGGTATTCGAACATCGAGCCGCTCCAGGAAAGGAGAATCGGATCTCCACCTGCGGTGGTGAGGAGGCGGCCCAAGGCAAACCAGTTCTCTTGCGGCAGTTGTCCTTGTGCAATCCCCACAAAACTGCATAATCTTGCTTCCGAAGCGAGCAGATCGTAGTAACTCGGGTCCGGCCGGTGCTCCCCGGCGTTGTAACCGATAGTAAGTAGATGACGGGCCTCGTCGAACAAAAAGTCATAGTCCACACGGGCGAATTCGCTGCATTGACGCGCGAGATTTTCGATGGCAGCAATTCTCGACGCGGCGCGTTGGCTATGCAGAAGGTCCCCCGCGAGACTAGCCAACTGGCGTAACGTCGGGATCTCTTCGAGTGCATCTGGCGCGAGAAACGTCAGCTCATCCAGAGCGCTCTGGCACTGGCTGGCGAACGACCTTGCCCACCACATCGCCTCGCTCTCAGAATCGGCGGCGAGGCTGCTGGCGAATTCCGCGGCGCACGCAGCCAACCGGCCGAGGCTGCGCCGCGCCTCCGCGAGTGAAGCTGGCGGGGAGTCGCATGCGGATTTCAAATCCTTCTGGAGCCGGGTAAGTTGGAGAGGGTCGGCTTCTCGGGCTGCCGATTCGCTGGCGACTTCCGCTTCTCTGGCCACGTCTTCTCTGGCTACGTCTTCTCCGGCAACGTCTTCTCTCGCTACGTCCAGGAGGACACCGAACGTGTCATTCAGACCCTCAAGTAATCGCGCACCCAGGATCTTCTGATCGGGAAGCGCGAGTAGCCCCGGTCGCAGTGTCAGCAGGTGACCTACGAGGTTGCCGCTGTCTACGGTCGAAATGTACATAGGCAACAGCGGTTTCAAAGACTCTGTGTCGTACCAGTTGTAGAAGTGGCCGCGGTAGCGTTCCAACATTTCCATCGTGTCGAATGCATTCGCGGTGCGCTCGATGAGTTGTCCGGCCGAAATGTAACCGAAGTCGTACGCCGACAAGTTCGCGAGTAGGGCGAGTCCAATGTTGGTCGGTGACGTGCGACGACCGAGCCTGGCGACAGGACGCTGCTGGTAATTGTCGGGCGGCAGCCAATGATCCTCCGGACCGACGAAGGTCTCGAAGTACTTCCAGGTCTTCCGGGAAAGCTTGCGGAGAAAGACGGTCTGGCCGGTGGTTAGGCGCGCGGCGCGGCGAGCAAGCGGCCGGCTGATCCACCACGCGATAACGGGCGAGGCAAACCAGAGTCCCAGTATGGGCCCAGCCGCCCCCAATGCGGCTGGCCTCGAGATCGTTAGATAGATCACGGCGGCCGTGGCAACAGTGGGGCCAACCCACATGGTCCGGCAGAAGCCGGTCAGATCCGTGCGTCTACTCCTATTCAGGTCGCCCGACGGCATCCATTCGAGAAGCCGCCGGTGGGTGAACAGCATCCGCCCGACGGTGCGCACAATCGCATCCAGGCTGAAGAATGCCTCGTAAGGAAGGCACGCGAGCGTAAATGCAGCCTGCGCGAAGCGCTTGGATGCGTAGCCCACCGTGGCAGCGAGGTGTTGATTCAAACCTACGTCGCTGGGCTTCTGCAGCAGGTCCAGTAGGCAGGCAACCAAATGCGGAATCAGGATGATTCCGATCACCGCCGGGGTCCAAAACCACAGCGGTGACAATGCCGTCCAGCCTAGCAGCAACAACAACGTCAAGGCCGCGGGTATCAGACTGCGGCGAAGATTATCAAAGAGCTTCCAGAGCGAGAGCGCGGAAAGCGGATTCTTCAGGCGATGCCCGCCAAAGCCCGGAACCCGCGGCAGCAGCCACCGCACCAGTTGCCAATCCCCGCGAATCCAACGGTGGCGGCGGCTCACGTCCGCGCTATATTGAGACGGATATTCCTCGTACAACTGCACATCGCTCAACAGCCCCGACCGCGCGTAGCACCCTTCCAGAAGATCGTGGCTGAGTATCCGGTTCTCGGGGAAACGCCCCTCCAGCGCCCTCTCGAACGCATCGACGTCATAAATCCCCTTGCCAATGAACGAACCCTCGCCGAACAGGTCCTGGTAAACGTCGGAGACAACGCGAGTATACGGATCGATGCCCGGTTCACTTCCGAAGAGGCGCGCATATCTCGACTGGTTCGCTCCCGACAGGCTGGCGCCGACCCCAGGCTGAAGGATGCCGTACCCGTCAGAGACCCGCTGCTTGTCTTCGTCGTAGCGCGCACGATTCAGAGGGTGCGCCATCGCTCCCACCAACTGCCGTGCCGAATCGCGCGGCAACTGCGTATCCGTGTCCAGGGAAATGACATACTTCACGTTGGCGAGCATTGACGTGTCGCCAATCACGAGCGAGAAGCGATCTCTGGAACCGCCGCGCAAAAATGAATTCAATTCCGCTAGCTTCCCTCGCTTCCGCTCGTAACCCATCCATATTCGCTCCTGCGGGTTCCAGCGGCGCGGACGGTGGAAGAGAAAGAACAGCTCGTCGTTCGCACTCTCGTACTTCTGATTTAACCCTTCGATTTTGTTCTGAGCCAGCCGCAACAGCGATTCATCTTCCGGTAGTGTTTCCTGGTGCGCGTCGCGAAAATCAGTCAGCAGGCCGAAGTGCAGTTTGTCGTCGCGATTGGCCAGGAACCTGACCTCCAGAGCTTCGACCAGGTCCTCGACGTTT
>Ga0208820_1001632_pt1 | contig 12121 bp, 8 predicted proteins | sample June2015DPH_16_5_FD_184713 | JGI IMG/M metagenome (GOLD analysis project Ga0208820, IMG submission 184713) | Peatland microbial communities from SPRUCE experiment site at the Marcell Experimental Forest, Minnesota, USA - June2015DPH_16_40... | ecosystem: Environmental > Terrestrial > Soil >...
AGTGAAAAGTTTCACGGTCTTTTCATGCCATGCCCCTCCAATTGAAGTGTGGCGCGCTTGGCGGGTGGAGTGCGTCGGCCGGTTCTGCCAAGGGCGGGGGCGTCAGTTTACCCTTGTTTGCCCGGAATGGCCCCGTTACCATCCGGAGTGGAGGGCGCGCTCGAATCAGGTGGCTGAAATATCTTCCGATTAACGATCACTGCCAAAGATGATCGACAGCCGGTCAGATGGCCGCGAGGCGGAGGCATCCAGAGCAAGGTGCTCGTGGATGCAACGCGGAATCCTGGCCGCAGTGTGCGTGGCGGTCGTCGGGGGGTACGCCTACATGGGCCGGTTGGGCGGGGCGGAATGGTCACGTCTGAATGCAGCAGACGCTTACTACAATTTATTGGTACAGGGTTTCCGCGCCGGCCAACTCAGTTTGACGAAGGAGGTGCCGCCCGGGTTCGCCAGCCTCGCCGACCCCTACGATCCGGTCGCCAATCACCGCTATCGGATTCTGCCGTATCGGATGATTGACCTGAGCTACTACCGGGGCAGGTTATACGTCTATTTTGGGGTTACGCCTGCATTGGTAGTGTTCTGGCCGTTCGTCGCGGTGACCGGGCAGTACCTGTTTGAGAGGCAGGCGGTGACGATCTTTTGCGGCATCGGCTTTCTGGCCAGCGTCGGTCTGCTGCGGGCGCTGTGGCGACGCTACTTCGCCGAAGTGGGCGTCGGAGTGGTCGCGGCGTGCGCGCTGGGGCTGGGGCTGGCGAGCGGCGTGCCGGCGCTGTTGCCGCGCTCCGACGTGTACGAGGTGGCGATCAGTTGCGGGTATATGCTGACGATGCTGACGCTGGGGGCGATCTGGTGCGCGATGCATGAGGCGGAGCGACGGGGCTGGTGGCTGGCAGCGGCCAGTGTGGCGTACGGGTTAGCGGTGGGGGCGCGGCCCTCGTTGTTGTTCGGGGCGGTCGTCCTGCTGGTGCCGGTAGCTCAGGCGTGGCGTGAGCGACGCCCGATTGGCGGTGTGCTGGCGGCGGCGCTGGGACCGATCACGCTGATCGGCCTCGGGTTGATGCTCTACAACTTTCTGCGATTCGACAATCCGCTGGAATTTGGTCAGCGCTACCAGTTGAGCAGAAACCGACAGGTTCTACAGCAATTCTTCAGTCTACGTTATTTCTGGTTCAATTTCCGGGTCTACTTTCTGGAGCCGGCGCGCTGGAGTGCTCTATTCCCGTTCGTGCATGACATCAGCGTGCCGCCCCTGCCAGCGGGCTATCTCGCCGCGTCAGACCCTTTCGGCATCCTGACCAACATTCCGCTGGTGTGGCTGGCGCTGGCGGCGCCGCTGGCGTGGTGGGGTCGAACGGGTCAAGCCAGGCCGGTCTTGCGCTGGTTTGTGATGGCCGTAGCCCTGCCGTGTGGGACGTGCGCGTTGACTCTGGGGTTCTTCTGTTGTTCGGCCATCCGCTATGAAGTGGACTTCCTGGCGGCACTGGTACTGCTGGCCGTAGTTGGCATACTCGGCTTGGAGCGCGCGCTGGCCCCGACTTCGGAATCGGGGCTGGCTGGCCGTCCGTTCTGGCGGCGTGCAGCGCGGTGGGGCTGGGGCGTGCTGCTGGGTTTCTCGGTGGTGTTTAACCTGTTGGTGGGTGCCGAGACCTGGGCGTATGCGGGCTGTGCGCTGGGCACCGTGCTGACAGACGAGGGGCGCGTGTCGGAAGGCATTGAACTTCTGCAGAAAGCGCTCCGAATCAAACCTGATTACGCCGAGGGACAGGAGGAGTTGGGAAATGCCTTGCTGCTGGCCGGCCGGGCTGAGGATGCGATCAGACCCCTGCGAGAGGCGCTGCGGTTTAATCCCGGGTACGCTGAGGCGCATTGCGATCTGGGAGTTGCCTTGGCGCACACGGGCAGGTTCCAGGAAGCCATTGGACACTATGAGCAGGCGGTGCGACTCAACCCCGATTATGTTATGGCGCAGTACAACCTGGGAAACGCATTGGAGAGAACGGGCAGGCTGCAAGAAGCGATCATACACTACGAGCAGGCGCTCCGCCTCAAGCCTGATTATGCTGAGGCACACAACAACCTGGGGAACGCCCTGCTCCAGGCAGGCAAGGTACAGGAGGCAATCCAGCATTACGAGCAGGCGCTGCGGATCACGCCCGATTTCGCCGAGGCGCAGTACAGTCTGGGCAACGCTTTGCTTCTGGCAGGTAAGGTGAAGGAAGCGATCGGCCACTACGAGCAGGCGCTGCGAATCAAACCTGATTTCGTCCAGGCCCGGAATGCCCTGGCGCGAGCACGGGCCGTTCAATGAGAGGCTGATTGCCGCCGTTCACAATGCTCGTAACCGTCGCCGTGGTTTGCTCATTCCACTTTTCTAGGCCGAAACCACTTCACGTACCAACATCCTCTTCAAGAATTGGCCTGTGTACGAGTGCTGGCTGGCGGCGACCTGTTCGGGCGTCCCCTCCGCGACGATGCGGCCGCCGGCGTCGCCGCCTTCGGGGCCAAGATCAATGATCCAGTCGGCCGACTTGATGACGTCGAGGTTATGTTCGATCACGAGGACGGTATTGCCGGCGTCGCGAAGTTTGTTGAGGACCTCTAGCAGCTTGGCAATGTCCGCGAAATGCAGTCCCGTCGTCGGCTCGTCGAGGACATATAGCGTGCGGCCCGTGGCTTTCTTGGCCAATTCGGTGGACAGCTTCACCCGTTGCGCTTCGCCGCCGCTGAGCGTGGTCGCCTGCTGGCCGATTTTTAGATAGCCGAGACCGACTTCCTGGAGCGTCTGGAGAATGTCGCGAATCTTCGGCACGGCGCGGAAAAACTCCTCGGCTTCATCCACGGTCAGGTCGAGAATGTCGGCGATGTTGCGGCCTTTGTAGGTGATTTCGAGCGTCTCGCGGCTGTAGCGTTTGCCGCCGCACTGTTCGCACGTCACATACACGTCCGGCAGGAAATGCATTTCGATCTTGATGATGCCGTCGCCCTGGCAGGTCTCGCACCGGCCGCCTTTCACGTTGAAGCTGAATCGCCCCGGGCCGTAGCCGCGCACGCGGGCGTTGGGCAATTGCGCGAACAGCGTGCGGATGTGGTTGAACGCGCCGGTATACGTCGCCGGATTCGAGCGCGGCGTGCGCCCGATGGGCGATTGGTCGATCACGATGACCTTGTCGAGTTCTTCCAAACCGAGAATCGACTCGTGCGCGCCGGGGCGGTCCTTGGCGCGATAAAACTTCCGGAACAACGCCTTGCGCAGGATGTCGTCCACCAGCGTGCTCTTGCCTGATCCACTTACGCCGGTCACGCAGGTCAGCAACCCGAATGGGAAACGCACATCGATCTTCTTGAGGTTGTTTTCGCGCGCGCCGCGAACGGTGAGCCAGCCGCGCCTCGGTGCATGGCGAGTTCGCGGCACGGGAATCTGCAGTTCACCGCGCAGGTAACGCCCCGTGAGCGATTTCGGCGAGTCGAGGATGGCTTGGAGCGGGCCGACGGCCACCACGTAACCTCCATGCAATCCCGCGCCGGGGCCGAGATCGACGATGTAATCCGCGGCGCGAATCGTGTCCTCATCGTGCTCGACGACGATGACCGTATTGCCGAGGTCGCGCAGGCCCTTCAGCGTATCGAGCAGACGATGGTTGTCCCGTTGATGAAGACCGATGCTCGGTTCGTCGAGCACGTAGAGCACCCCGACCAGACCCGCGCCGACCTGCGTCGCCAGCCGAATGCGTTGGGCTTCGCCGCCCGACAACGTATCGCTCTGGCGGTCAAGTGTCAGGTACGACAACCCGACGTTCTGGAGGAACGTCAACCGCGAGCGCACCTCCTTGATGATTTCACCGGCGACGTTCTGATCGAACTCCGACAACGCCAGCGATCCGAGAAAGACCAGCGCTTCCCCAATGCTCATCCGTGTCATGTCGATAATCGATTTGCCGTCGACCGTGACGGCGAGGCTTTCCGGGCGCAGCCGCGCGCCCTTGCAGTCGGGACACTGCATTCCGACCATGAACTGCTGGAGGCGAGTCTTCGTGAACTCGCTGTCGGTCTCCTCGTATAACCGCTCGAGGTTGGGGACGACGCCCTCGAACACCTTGGTCATCTTACGCCAGGCGCCCTTGCGCCAGTACGTGAACTCGACTTCCTCGCTGCCGGAGCCGTGAAGCAATTCCTTCTGCACCTTCTCGGGCAGGTCTTTGAACGGGACTTCAAAATCCACGCCATAATGCTTTGCCAGCCCGCGCAAGAGCATCTTGTAGTAAATGAGCAACCGCCGACCGCCGCGCCGCCAGGCCGCGATGGCGCCATCCGCCACGGATTTGTTGCGGTCGGGCACCACCAAGTCCGGATCGAAGAACAGTTTGGTGCCGAGGCCGTGGCAGGTCCGGCACGCGCCGTCGGGTGAATTGAACGAGAAATGTCGCGGAGTGAATTCCCCGTAGCTGATCCCGCACTCGGGACAGGCGTTTTGGCTGCTGAAGAGCCGTTCCGACCACGGCACCGTCACGGGCGTCGTCGCCGTGCGGTAAAGCACCAGCAACACACCCGACCCCCATTTCAGCGTGGTCTCGACGGAATCCGCCAGGCGCGTGCGCGTCTTGGGGGCCGCGATCAGACGGTCAACCACCAGTTCGACGCTGTGGTTTCGGCGCTTGTCCAATTTCACCGCCTCGGTCACGTCCACAATCTCGCCATCGACCCGTGCTCGCACGAACCCCTCGCGTTTGATGCGGGCGAACACGTCGCGAAACTCGCCCTTGCGTCCGCGGACCAGCGGCGCGAGCAGCATCAGTTGCGTTCCTTCGCCCAGACCGAGGATTTGATCAACAATCTGGGTGGTCGTTTGCGTGGTAATCGGCCGTCCGCAGCGATAGCAATGAGGTTTGCCGATGTTGGCAAAGAGCAGCCGCAAATACTCGTAAATCTCCGTCGTGGTGGCGATGGTGGATCGCGGATTGTTACCGGCAAACCGCTGCTCAATGGCAATGGCGGGCGATAAGCCCTCGATGTAATCGACGTCGGGCTTCTGCAGTTGCTCCAGGAACTGGCGGGCATAGGCGGAGAGGCTTTCGACGTATTTCCGCTGCCCCTCGGCGTAAATCGTGTCAAAAGCGAGACTCGACTTCCCCGATCCACTTAACCCTGTTACCACGATCAACTTCTCACGGGGGAGATTGAGATGGATGTTCTTGAGGTTGTGCTCGCGCGCACCGGCAATAATGATCGTATCTTTGGCCATGGCCCAAACCGCCGAATTTTGGCGGTTCTCAAAGTTTCCACTATACCACGTGCCGTTTCCCCATCCTAGCGAAATCCCACAGGAACCCTGCTGGCATATCACATGCTCAAGGGTAGGGTGTCGTGGTTAGCGCCACGCGAAGAAAACAACGAAATCAAGGGAAATAGGGAACCATGGATGCTTCGGCAGCAGAATTTGAACAAGGTGTTATGAAGCAGAACGAGAAGCCGTCGGAACAGTTGCACAAGCAGATGAAAGCACTGTACCAGAACCTGCGCACGGTCCGCCACGCCATCAACAACAACGTCGCCGTCATCATGGCGATGGCCGAACTGACCCAACGCAACCCGGCCCAGTGCCAGAAGCTCAGCCAGCTCTGTCTCGAGAAGGCCCCCGCAATCGCCGCCGCTATTGGCGGCTTTACGGAGTTGTTTGAAGGCGCCGTCAGCCTGCAGGAAGAACTGGAAAATCAGGTTACGACCCCGACGAATTCGTAGCCGACGCGGTTTGGTCGTCACGACGTCGCCATCCGCCCCGCGGGCGTGCGACGGCAGGGCCGAGAATCGCGGGCGGGACAGTAACTCCGTGAGCACATCGAAAGGCAAATCCGAGGACAACGCGCACGAGCAGGTTCGCGAGTGGGAAAAACTGAACCGGCTCAAAGCCGAGTTTCTTGCCAACGTCAGCCACGAATTGCGCACCCCCATCCACGCAATCATCGGTTACACCGAATTGTTGCTCGACAGCGTGTACGGCCCGATCAACGACGAACAGGAAGAGGCCGTCGATTTCATCCGCGAAAGCGCCCAGGACCTGCTCAGTCTCGTCAACAATCTCCTCGATCTCTCCCGGATCGAAAGCGGTCGCGCCGACCTGATTCTTCAATCGTTCGACGTGCGCGACCTCGTGAGCGAAGTGACCAGCCAGCTCAAGCCCATCGCCGACGGCAAACATACCACGCTGAATTCGGTCGTGCTCACCGACGATTTCGTCATTCGCTCCGACCGCGGCAAGCTCAAACAAATCCTCCTCAATCTCGTGGGCAACGCGATCAAGTTCACCGACCACGGAAAGGTAACCATCGCCATCACGGCGGACACGAATGCCAGGACGGGCGACACCATCGCTCCTCCCCGACTCTCCATCTCGGTACAGGACACCGGCATTGGTATTCCGACCGACAAGCTCGACCGGATTTTTGAGAAGTTCTATCAAGTGGACAGCTCGGCGCACCGATTGCATGAGGGCACCGGACTCGGCCTGTACATTACGAAACAGTTGCTCGATCTGCTTGCCGGGCGCGTGGACATTCAAAGCACGCCCGCCAAGGGCACGACCGTGACAATCTCTGTTCCCCGGAATTTCGAGGAAATCAAAGGCATTCAGCGTCTTCGGTCGCGGATTACCACCGCCGGCTCCGCTGTTGCCGATACCGGTAGTGATGATAAACGCCTCGTCCTCGTGGTCAGTGAACAACCTGACATTGCCCGCATTCTGGCGGCCGGACTCGGTTCCCGTGAATACCACGTTCGCACCGCCCGCGACGGCGAAGAGGCCGTATCGCTCGCCGTCAAACTGCATCCGTTGGTGGTTCTTCTCGACGCGCACGCTTCTACCGCCGAACTCTGGTCGGTGTTCCAGGAGTTGAAGGCCAAACCCGAGACCAAGAATATTCCCATCATATTCCTGTCCAACGACGCCACGAGCGGTGTGGGGACGCCCCTGACAGTCGCCACCAGGCCCAGCCCGCGCGAAGTATTGCGTAGCATCCGCGCCGCCGCGGCCAATAGCCGGAAGAACGTGTTGATTGTTGACGACGAAGAGAGCTTTCGCGACGTGCTCAAGTGCGTACTGGATGGAGAAGGTTACCGGCTTTACGAAGCGGCCACGGGTCGGGAGGCCATCGCGAAGTTGGAGTCCGAGAAGCCCGACCTGGTGCTTCTGAACCTGCCCGACACGGACGGCTGGGGCGTCATGCAATACATGACGCAACACTCCAAGTTCAAGGACGTGGAAGTGCTGATCATCTCCGGTCTGATGCTCGATGAACGCGAGACCGCGGAAATCGAGACGCGCAAATACGAGTACATTTACAAGGGTGACTTCAAGGTGGACCAGGTCCTGGAAAGGGTCGCCGACCTCCTGGAGGTGAACTGACCATGCCAACCCTGTTGCTGGTGGAGGACAATCTCCACATCCAACGAATTTTCCACGACAAGCTTCAGCGCGAGGGCTTCCAGGTCGCGACCGCCGATGATGGCGCCGCGGGTTTGGAACGCGCGGCGGAGATTCACCCCGACCTGATCCTGCTCGATATCATGCTGCCGAAGTTGGATGGATTCCAAGTGCTCGCGAAGCTACGCGACGACCCGGCGCTCCGCAGTATCCCCGTGTTCATTCTCTCCAACCGCGCCACGGCCAACGACGTGCAGCGCGCGACTTCGCTCGGGGCCCGCCATTTCTTCGCCAAGGGGACCTCGAAGCTTCAGGACATCGCTCTCCATCTTCGGACAACGTGCGCACTCAAGAAAATCCTCCTGTTCACCAGTAGCGCTCAAACCGCCGCGCCCGTCGCAATCGCGGTGAAGCACCCGCAAGTGCTCTGCTCGGTGGTCACGGTGCTGTTGGAAACCGTTGGCGCTGTCGAACGCGGTACTCCCGACGTCATCATCCTCGACGGGCGCGCACCGAACGCCTTCACCCTTCTTCAGCAACTGAAAACGAATCCCCACGCGAAGAATGTGCCCCTCATCGCCATCCGGGACCACAACCAGACACAGCATCGCCTCGACGAGTTCATCGACAGCGACCAGATCGAAACCGACCTCCGTCCCCGAGTGCTGAAAAGATTGGGACTGGCAGAACCGGCCGCCGCGACGCCGTCCAACGCGGAGCCGGCCATCGCGTCCGTCTAGACGCCGCGCCGGATTCGATACGACGGTCCCGCGTCCGCTCCGCTCTGGGCCCGACGACGAACGCCGCGCCGATGGGCGAACGCCAGTCCGCACACGCCCACACCCGCCAGCCACAGGGAGCCGGGTTCGGGCACGACGATTTCCTGGCATGGCCAGTTGGGCTTGCATCCCCAGTCCGGAAGTTCCGGACCCGACCCGTAGCATTCAACAGTCCACTGCCACGTGTTGGGATTGTGCGTGTCCGCAACCTGATAAGTAATGAAACTCCCGACACTCCAACCAGGAAGGGTGCAGCCCGGGCCACTCGCTGTGTTGCCGCCTTCGTAGTTGTCGCCGTCCACGTATCCAAACCCGAAGTAACCTGGAAGGCTATCCGTCATTCCCGTCGGGGTAAACTTCATCGAGCTGCCACATTGCTGCAGTTGCAGGGATGTGGAAACGTTCATCACATCAAAGCTATCTTCAAAATCCCACTGCCCCGATGGCGACGTGAAATCTCCTCCCCCCATCGGCCCGGTGCCGCAAATCGTCAGCGCGAACGACGTCGCGGAATCGCTGGACCACGTCACCGCCGCGGAAACGCTGGACGCAACACAGGCAAGTGCCACGCTCGAACTCAGTAGGATTAAACGCAGGTATTTCATATGTCAGATTCCCTAGACCCCTTCACAACGTTGAGATTACTTCTTAGTGGCGGGAGAACTGAAGCGTTTGGTCAAGCCCGGCAAGGGCAGACCAAACGCGGCTTGGAACAACACAGCACCCGTGTTGCAGCTCATAGATCCCTATTTCCCTACCACAAAACTGCAGTGAGCCCACCTCAGACCCGCGACAAAAGTAGCACGTTCCGTGCGTTTATCAAGTGAGGCTGGAACAAGCAGCTGCTCGAGACGACGTCTACTTCGTTTTCCAGTCTTCATAACCATTTGGCGTTGAAGCACAAACCCAACACACAGGCAGTTTGGCAGCCGGGCCGCCATGAACCCTATATTTTTACTGGCTTGCAAGGCCGCCGCCTCCCGCTTTGCACCGGCCCGGGCGACCCACCCAGCCGCATGGTGCTGCTTTTCGCCGCCTGCTCATTCGCCGGGCTCAGGACACGCTCTCACGCGGCATTCTCCACGGTACCGCTTCCGATTGGCTTTGCCATTGACCCCAGAATTTGGAAGTGGTACGCTCATGCTTGGAGGTGGCGCGGAAGTACGCAACCGCTCCAAGATCGCAACGTGTGGAGCAGGGAAATCGGTTGAACTATAAGGGCATAGTTTTGTTGTTGCTGATGGGGTCGTGGTTTTCGGGGACCGCGTATTCGCAAACCTACTTCGTCTCTACGCGCGTCAGTGGTTATGTCCAACTGGCCGTCGAGGACGCGGCCGGGGCGACCTCGGCGTGCGGAGGGGGTACTGCCGGGTTCGGTGTCCTGAGTGACACGGTATGTCTTGACCTGGCAGCCAATACCATCAGGGAAATCGGTTCTGTCACATTTGCCGGAGGCGCCAACATTACGTTCGAGGACGGTCGGATTGTCGCCGGGTCTAACGGCCTGCAACTCGTCGACGCGAACGTAACGGTCAACCTCAGCGTGCCGAGCGCCCTGACCTTTGACACCGGTGTTCAGCCATTGCTCTGGGTTCCTGCCATCCAGAGCTACGAATTCACCGCCACGCTCGGATCGGTTCCGATCACCGGCTCGTATTCCGTTGTAACAGGAGGCCAGACATACAGCGGACCGCTAAACTACAATTTGTATACGGGAATGCTGCTGCTGTTCCAGCAAGTCGCCACTTCGAGCTATCCGGCCTTCATCACTTTGAGCGGTCTTCGGGGTGGTGAACTGCAACACCCCGGCCCACAACTGGTCTATTTCACGGCGCTGGACGGGCTCAATATCCAGCTCCAGGCGGGCGAGCAGGACGGCACGTACAGCTACGGCTGGAACCTCGGTGCCATTGAAGCCGAAATGATTCCCGAACCCGGCAGCCTGGCGCTCCTCAGCCTGGGTATGTGCGCCCTCTCCATGGTCCATCGCCGCCGGCGACAGGCTGACACGCGGTCCATGCCGCGTCCCTGACGATTTCGCCAAACCACTTCCGGGACATCGTCGCAGTCTCAATCTTCGAGCCGCTCCGGCTACTGCCCGGTCGTCAGCACAACGCGGAACCGGGCTTTGCCGCTCATCATCCGCTCGTACGCCTCGCACGCACGCTCCAGCGGAAAAACCTCATTCATCGACCGCACGCCGCTCAGCGCGCTGAACGCCAGCGCCTCCTGCGAATCAATCGACGTGCCGGAATACCAGCCCTTCACCGACCGCCGGCCCCCGATGAGAAAACCGGGCGACACTTCCAATGATTTCGGCGCGCCGACGACGAGCAACGTTCCATTCACGCCCAGGCCGCCCAGCGTCGCGGTCATCGCCTCGCCGTTCGTCACCGTCGCGAGAATCACTTTCGCGCCGCCCAATTTCGCCAGTTCCGCCGCCGGATCCTGCGTCTGGCTGTCAATGTAATGCCGCGCGCCCAGTTTTCGCGCCAGCGGTTCCTTGTCCTTGCCGCGCGCAATCCCGACCGTCTTGAACCCCATCTTCGCCGCGAACTGCACGCCGAGATGACCCAGCCCGCCCAGGCCGAGAATGGCCACGAGATCGCCGCCGCGCGCGCCGCTGTTGCGCAACGCGTTGAAGGTCGTAATCCCCGCGCACATCAACGGCGCCGCCTCCGCGCCCGACAACTCGTCGGGCACCGCCGCCAATCCTTCCACGGGCGCGATCATGTAATCCGCGTACCCGCCGTCGAACGTGATTCCCGTGACCTGCGGTCCCAACTGACACGCAAAAAAATCGCCGCGCCGACACGAATCGCACCGTCCGCAGTGTCCGCCGTGCCACCCCACCCCCACCCGCTGGCCGACCGTCCAGCCCGCCACGCCCGCGCCGAGGGCATCCACCACCCCGACAACTTCATGTCCCGGCACTCGCGGGTACTGAAGCCCGGGCCAACGCCCCTCTTTCGTCAGCGAATCGCTGTGGCATACCCCGCACGCCTGCACTTTGATGCGCACCTTCCCCGCGCCGGGCGCCGGAATTTCGCGTTCCACCAGTTCCAACGGCCCGCCCGCTTTCGTCAATTGCACCGCCCTCATCTTCGTCACAATTGCCTCCAATCTCAGCCTGCCGCCGCGTCCACTTCCAACTCATCCAGACGCTCTTCAATCGTGACGGCGGTGGATTGGACGCGGCACAGGTTTGCATACAGACCGCCGGACGCCATCAATTCCTCGTGTGTGCCGCGTTCGATGACGTGACCGGCCTTCAACACCAGGATCTGGTCGGCGTTGCGGACGGTCGAGAGCCGATGCGCGATGACAAAACTGGTGCGATGCGCCATCAGACGTTCGAGCGCTTCCTGAATCAGTTTCTCCGTGGCGGTGTCCACGCTCGCGGTCGCTTCATCCAGAATCAAAATCGGCGGGTCTTTCAGCAACGCCCGCGCGATGCTGACGCGTTGTTTCTCGCCGACGCTGAGTTTCACGCCGCGTTCGCCCACGCGCGAATCGTATTTCTCGGGCAACCGCATGATAAACTCGTGGCAGTTCGCCGCCTGCGCCGCCTCGATCATTTCCGCTTCGCTCGCGTCGAGCCGGCCATACAAGATGTTCTCGCGGATCGTGCCGTTGAACAGAAACGCCTCCTGCGACACGATGCCGATCTGGCGCCGTAACGATTCGAGCGTCACTTCGCGAATATCATGACCATCAATGAGAATCTGCCCCTGCATCACGTCGTAGAAGCGGGGCAAGAGATTGACAATCGTGCTCTTGCCCGCCCCCGTCGGCCCGACCAGCGCAATCGTTTCACCCGGCCGCGCCTGAATGTTGATCTCGCCCAGCACCGTCAAGTGCGTGCGATACTCGAAACCCACGCTCCGATACTCGACCTCGCCGCGCACCCGCTCCGTTAACGAGA
>Ga0208820_1001634_pt1 | contig 12110 bp, 11 predicted proteins | sample June2015DPH_16_5_FD_184713 | JGI IMG/M metagenome (GOLD analysis project Ga0208820, IMG submission 184713) | Peatland microbial communities from SPRUCE experiment site at the Marcell Experimental Forest, Minnesota, USA - June2015DPH_16_40... | ecosystem: Environmental > Terrestrial > Soil >...
GTCGACATTCTATATTGGTCACTGTCGAAGGAACGATGGGTTCCGTTCGGCCCCTTCGGACGCATGGCAGCCCGCGTCGAACAGGCCGCGAGCATTATTGCGGAAGCGGCAATCTTCTGGGCCGGCGTCTAAAACCCGGGCAAAAATCCACAAAGTCGAGCTAAGAGGCCGTTTCGAAACTGGTTGTTAGGCGTGCAGCTCATCGAGCAAGGCCTTGGCCTCCTTCAGATCGAGCGTATCGAAGCCTTCGGTGAACCAGCCGTAGACCGGCGCGAGAAGATCGCGGGCATCATCCCGCTTGCCCTGATTGCGCCACAGCCGCGCCATGCTCATCGCCGCGCGCAGTTCCCAGGACTTTGCCTGCTGCTCGCGCGCAACTGCGAGCGCATGCTCGAAATACGCCTCCGCTTTTGCCGCGTCTCGCTCCGGCGACTTCAGCGCGATTTCGCCGGCAATTCGATGGATCTCGGCTTCGCACCACCTTTCCTTGGTTGTTTCCACCGCCGTTATCGCTTCGCCAATGTAGCGCCAAGCGTCATCGAATTGGCCGAGTTCCGCATGGGCGCGCGCCAAATATGACAAATACAACGGCACCCATCCTGTTCCTCCCGTTGACCGCCATGCGGTGATCCCCGAGGTGATCATGTGGACTGCGTTCGGGGCTTTGCCGGTAAGAGCAAAAAGGCGACCTTGATTCAACATTCCGAACGCCTTCCAGAACACAGCGCCTTTTTCGTCCGCCAAATCGACAAGTTCACTGACGAGCGTGTTTGCTGTTGCGTAATTTCCGGAGTCGACATGGGTAGAAAATGCGAAGGTCAGCGCATTCATCAAAGTGGCGGCTTGGCCGATCTCGCGCGCGTTCTTGAGCGCTTGGTCCGAGTCTGCTAGCGCGGCATCGGGATAGCCAAGCTCCCACCGAGCCCACGATCGATAGCCTAGAATTGTTACCCCTATGTCTTGGCCAAATCGCGTCGCCAGCTGACGATGCTCGGCAGGATCGTAAAGCGCGATCCCCTGATCGAAGTGCGCTAGGCCTTCCACGATGTCTCCCGTAAACAGCAGGGAACAACCCATAATACGATGTGTTATCAGGAGCAGAGCCGTCGTTCCCTGCTTCTCGGCGAGCGTCAGGAACTGCGCCGCAAGCTCACGCACCACGTCGCCGCTGAACGCGATAAAGTTCGCGATCCAGAAGCCGAACAGGACCGAGAACAACAGCAGCGGGTCTTCGGGAGGTTCCCCGAGCGCTTCAGCCTGTTCGATCAGCAGACGTGCCCGCTCCTCAGCGGCCTTGGTTTCCGGCGCGGCATAGCCTTTGACGTGGATGAGTGGAGTTATGAGCGCGACCTGGAGCTTAATCTCTTCGCGACGCAGCGCGGACGTAGCGGGCAAGGACGCAATTAGGCCAAGCGCGCGTGTGAGCTGCGCCACAGCTTCGACCAGCGCCGAGCGCGACTGTGACTGCTGTCCCGCCTTGCCCCACAGGTCCGCGGCCTTCTCGATCAGCCCGGCCTCGGTGCAATGATGCGCCAGCAGCTCCGGCCGGCTCTCGGCGATCTCGGCGAACTGGGTCTCAAGGGTTTCTGCGATACGGGCGTGCAGCGCGCGGCGCGGCTCGCGCAGCAGCGTGCCATAAGCCGCGTCCTGCACCAGGGCATGCTTGAACAAGTAGGTCGCATTCGGCGGGACGCCTTGCCGAAACAGCAAGCCGGCGGCAATTAGGCGGTCGAGCGCCGATCCCAGCTCCGCCTCGGGCTTGCCCACAACCGCAGCCAGCAGGGCATGGGAAAACTCCCGCCCGATTGCCGCCCCAACCTGCGCTGCCTCCTTGGCGGGGCCAAGCCGGTCAAGCCGCGCCATCAGCGACGCGTGCAAGCTTGCAGGGACCGCCAGGGCTGGATATGGAACCGCCGCGGCGGTGCGCCGGGCTTCACCCTCGCTCTCCGCCTCCAGCACCGCCTTCGTCATCTCCTCCACGAACAGGGGAATGCCGTCGGTGCGCTCCACGATTTCCGCCATCACATCCGCCGGCAGCTCCTTGTTCCCGACAAGACGCGCGATGATGGCGGCCGCTTCATGCTCCCCAAGCCGGTTGAGCGTCAGGCTCGTCACATGCGACTGTCCCACCCACGGGGCGCTGAACTCGGGGCGGAAAGTAACGATGAGCAGCGCCGGAAGGGTTTTAATTCGGTCCACCGTCCGACCAAACACTTCCAGGCTCGTCGGATCGACCCAATGCGCATCTTCGACGATCATTAGCACTGGATTCTGGCGTGCCAATCCCGCGAGTTGTGCCGTGAAGGCTTCCAGCGTTCTCTGCCTGCGCTGTTCCGGGGCCAGGTCGAGCGCGGGATAGCGTCCATCATTCGGCAGCGACAGCATCTCGGCAAAGAGTACGGCATCCGGTTTGGAGGTCGAGGTCTGCGCGAGTACGGCATCGAGCTTGTCGAGCTTCGCCTGCGGGGTGTCGTCGTGTGCCAGTCCCGCGGCACGCTCCATCTGGCCGATGATCGGGTGGAACGCGCTGTCCGTGTGCTGTGGCGAGCAGAAATAGCGCAAGCGCGTGTGCGGCTCGCCGGCGACGCTTTCCAGCAGCGCGGCCGTGAGCCGCGATTTGCCGATACCGGCCTCGCCGGAGAGCAGAACTACTTGGCCTTCGCCGGTCTTTACCCTGGACCAGCGCCGCAGCAGCAATTCGATTTCTTCTTCCCGCCCGACGAGGGCGGTCAAGCCGGTCGTGTGCAGGGCCTCGAAGCGGCCTTCCGCCGAACTCGCCCGCAGCGCCGCCCAGGCCCGGACCGCGCCGGTGATGCCCTTGAGGTCCCTGGCCCCGAGGTCCTCAAGCTCAAAGAGATTGCCGAGAAGCCTGCGCGTCCCCTCGGCGATGACCACCATGTTCGGCTCGGCGATGCCCTGCAGGCGTGCCGCCAGGTTCGGCGTCTCGCCGACGATGCCGCGCTCCTGTGCCTCGCCTGATCCAACCAGGTCGCCGACGACAACCAGCCCGGTTGCTATGCCAACACGGGTTTGCAGCGAAGCGCGCGTCTTGAGGTCGGCTACCGCCGCGACCAGCTCCAGCCCCGCCCGTACTGCCCGCTCGGCGTCGTCCTCATGGGCTTGCGGATAGCCGAAATAGACCAGCACGCCGTCACCCATGTATTTGGCCACGAAGCCGCCGAAGCGGCGCACCGTCTCGGCAACGCATTTCTGATAAGCCGAAATCACCTCGCGCAGGTCCTCCGGGTCCATGCGGGCCGAAAGTGCCGTCGAGCCGACTAGGTCCGAGAACATCACCGTGACTTGGCGGCGCTCGGCGGTGTCCTTGATAGACCTGCCGGTCGTCGCAAAAGCGTCGGGTGGTGGCGATGCTTTTGCGCCCGCGTCAGCGCGCAGGGCAACAATGGCGTCGAGCAGCTTACGGCGATGCCCGAGAATGCCGACGCCTAAATCCTTCAAGTCCTCCGCCGTCAAGCTCGGCAGGATCGTGTCGTCGATCTCGTTTTCGCGGAATGCAGCCTCATACCTTTCGAGGCCGAGCTTCCGCAGCCAATCCCCGAGGTCCATGGTGGCGCCCTAACTCCGCTTGGCGCGCATGATTGTTCAGGCGACCTAGCAGGAGCGAAATCGTGACACGCCGATTGCGCTTTGGCCTTCTTTCCTTTTTCCTTGGAGCGGCAGGGTTCACCTGTGCCGGAATTCGGTGCCCCACGGTGCCTATCCCGAGCGAAGCGAGGGAGTCCTGGTCCGTTCCCGGCGGCCCCAAAGTCAGCATCGAGGGTTCGGTAAGGACTCACCGAGGCTTCGGCGCGATCCCGGTGAAGGCTCGCCGAGGGTTCGTGACATTCGCGAGGACTCTCGAATGCCCACTAGTACGATGATCGACCCTAAAAATCTTAACTTGTTTGATCTAGATCAAACGACGGGCAGAAGTCGGGGGCCTCCTCATCCGAATGAATTATCAGGGCTCAAGGCACTTCGACAGTTTGCCCTCGATAAGGATCGAATTGAGCCCTCGACGCCAATTGGTTGCAGCGTTTGTTAGTGGCAGTTTTTGAAAAAGGTTGAGTCATGGCGCCCGCCGTGATTCCAAGAGGTTTCTTGAACCAACTTGGATTCGCCATGTGGACGCAAACTACTCGACAGCAGCATAGCCGCATCGTCACGCGATACCAGACCGATCTGACCGACGCAGAGTGGCGCGTGATCGCGCCGCACCTGCCGAAGCCCTGCGCGACGGGCCGGCCACGCGAGTGGCCGATGCGCGAGATCATCAACGGCATCTTCTACGTCATGCGGGCGGGCTGCCCGTGGCGGCTGCTGCCGAACGACTTGCCGCCATGGGGGACGATTTACCGCTGGTTTGCCGCCTGGCGCGACGACGGGCGCTTTGAACGGATAAACCACGCGCTCGTGATGGCAGATCGCGAACGGGTCGGGCGCAACGACAGCCCCTCGGCCGCGATCATCGACAGCCAGAGCGTCAAGACCACCGAGGCCGGCGGCCCGCGCGGTTACGATGCTGGAAAGAAGATCAATGGACGCAAGCGCCATGCGCTCGTCGACACCGACGGGCGTGGCCTCGTGCTCGAACCGCATCCGGCGAGCATCCAGGATCGCGACGGCGGCGGACCGCTTCTGCGGGCTTCGCGCCGCATCTTCCCGTTCATCCAGCGGGTCTTCGCCGATAGCGGGTATGCCGGTGAGAAGGTCGCCAAGGCCACGTTGATCGCGGTCGAGATCGTGCGCAAGAACCCCGATCAGGTCGGCTTCGCTGTTAACCCGCGGCGCTGGGTCGTCGAACGGTTCTTCGCCTGGATCGGGCGCAATCGACGGCTAGCAAAGGACTTCGAAGCCACCATCGACTCCGCACGCGCCTTCCTCTACGCCGCATCCGTCATGCTGCTCGTGCGTCGGATCGCTCGTACTTCATGACTTTCGAAACCGACTCTTAGCTCGCTAATAGAACGCGCGGTGCTTTATCGCGCCGGTTTTCTGCAAAAAGTAAAAATTGTGCTTTCAATCACATCTCCGCCGTAGGACGTGAGTAAGCTTCGTGCATCTGCCGTGGGACAGCGGGAGCCTGCCATGAGCACAATGGACCTGAGTATTAGCATATTCCGTCCATACCGTTCGTCGCCTTGGAATGAGATCAAACGTTGCGTTGCCGATTGGCGCCACCGAGTGACCGCCCGGTCGGAACTGATGTCGCTCAGCGATCGTGAGCTGTCGGACATAGGTCTCACATCCATGGATAGATACAACGCGAGCAGCAAGCCGTTCTGGCAAGCGTGATCGCAAACCGCGCGGCCACACCCATGGCACTCACGTGCCTGGTGGAGGAGCGTCCACAGCCTTAAAGCAGATATTCGCTAGTACGTTTGGCATTCTTGGTCGCGCGGCAATTTCGGCTGCAACGACCGGCCTTACGTCGAAGGGATTAGCACAAAAGATTTCCCCGCCATGTTATAAGGTACAAACGTCACGATGACGTTTGGAGGACTACAGGAGGAGGCCATGATTACCATTCCTGAACTGGCCGCGGAGGCCCTGGGGTCTCACCTTGCTGAGCACATGGGTCGCCGGTTCGGCTCGACGGATGCGGGTTTAATAGAACTCGTCCAGTCGGCTGCCAGACTTGCTGTCGACTGCATCGGCAACAGTGACGCGCTCTATCACAACGTCGAGCATACGATGCTGGTAACGCTCGCTGGCTACGATATTTTGAGAGGACGAAGGCTCTTAACTGAGACGAATGCCAGCGATTTCGCGCACCTTATCGTCGCTTGTCTGTTTCACGACATTGGTTACGTCCGTGGTATTCTTAACGGCGATAGCGCTGACGGCTACATTGTTGACGCCAAAGGCAACAAGGCCAAGTTGCCGCGCGGCTCGTCCGACGCCGCGCTATTGCCGTATCATGTCGACCGGTCAAAGCTGTTCGTGATAAATCGCTTATCCAACATCAAATCGCTGGACGCCACCCGCGTCGCCAATGCCATCGAGTTCACGCGCTTTCCGCCGTCACATGGCGCCGAGGATAGCGACAGCGAAGAGGGCATGCTGGTACGCGCCGCTGATCTCATCGGCCAGCTCGGCGATCCGCATTATCTGCGCAAAGCCAATGCGCTTTATTACGAATTCGAAGAAGTCGGGATGAACAAGCAACTCGGCTATACTTCGCCGGCCGATCTCACTGATCTCTATCCGCAGTTCTATTGGAGTAGCATATCGGCACATATCCAGAGCGCGATCCGCTACCTCAACGTCACGTCGAGCGGACGCCAGTGGATCGCTAATCTCTACAGCAATATTTTCCGCGCCGAGCGCGACCTTAGCCTGTGTGGTCCACAACGCTGAGACCGCCGTTCACGGGCGGCATATAACCACGCAACTTTCCACACGAACACGTAAGATGTCCGAGCATTCACGACCGTACGCCATACCCGGCAATGAAGAGCGCGAGGACGTAAGGGCGTGCAAACCTTCCTTCCACCGGTAGGAGACGTGTCTCCCCGGTCGATCCATGCACCCGCGCCACACATCTCAGCGGTCGCGAGAATCGCCAATAAGGTCGTGAATCTGACATCTGTCCGCGCTTAAATGCGCGCCCTTGTGGCTGAATTCGTCACGTTTATTCTCCAGCGATAAAGGGGTCTGGGCATGATGAAGCTTTACCACGTCACGACCAGCGATGCGGCGAAAGCAATTTTGCGTGCCGGCTTCCGCGATACGGCCGGCACCTATGGACCTGGCCGGTCTGGAGTTTGCCTGGTCGATAGACCGCTCGACTGCAATAACATCAGCGCCGATACCGTATTGGCCGTGAGCCTCGATTGTGGGCCTAGTGATCTGTCCGATTACGAATGGGCGCAGGACGGACAGTCCCACCAGGAGTGGCTGATCCCAGCCGACTTTGTGAACAAACATACGCTGGCCATAGTGCAACTCGATCGGAATTTTAGACGCTCAGCGTAATTTGGAACTCGTCGGCCTGAGTTGGAGAAGGCATAGCGGCTTGTCGGCTGCTGCGTTGCACACTCCACTTCCGCAACGGGTCATTCACGACCGATGCATTCAGTACCCGTGCCGATCAATGTCCGTTGTTACTCCAATAGCGACATTATTGTTCGGCGCTGCGAAGTGACGCTAAGGGCCAGAACCAGACTCATGCGCTGCAACAAAGTCAGGGCTGTTTCGAAATTCGTTGTCAGGCGTGCAGCTCATCGAGGAACGCCTTGGCCTCCTTTAGATCGAGTGTGTCGAAGCCTTCGGTGAACCAGCCATAGATCGGCGCCAGAAGCTCGCGGGCCTCCTTGCGTTTGCCCTGACCGCGCCACAGCCGCGCCATGCTCATCGCTGCCCGCAGTTCCCAGGACTTTGCCTGCTGCAGACGCGCAACCGCGAGCGCACGTTCGAAAATACGCTTGCGCCTTCGCTGTATCCGGCTGCAAGCGACTTGAGTGCGATTTCCCCTCTCTCCGTAATAAGTTTTAGCTCACGCCGTTCGCTTTGCCCGTAGGAGCGTCACTGGCTCGTTTTGATCCTTCCCCGGTGTCGGACACACCGGCTTGAGCGTTTTAAGATTGCGTCGGGGCCGCATAGGAAGGCCAGCGGTGATCCTTTCGGCCTGCTTCCGGACCAGTCTCCGCGCCTCGGCGGCCCTCCTCGCCAAGTCGATTTTGGTCGGCTCCTTGCCGAGCAGGGCCTCTCGCGACGGGTAAATCTGATGGCCGATCATTCCTTGCCCAGAGGATCGGGATCGAGAGACCAAGCCGAGCGGACGGGGTCGGCTTATTCTTTAGCATTGATCTAGGTCAATGCGCGCGGAGGCTTCGAGCCTGGAATGTTCGCGGACGAGAACGAGCATGCTGTTAGGCCACAGCTAACTGAGGGAGACAGAAGATGAGCACTAAGCGGCGGTTCGGGCTTGTTGCCCTTGGTCTCTTCGCGGTCTGCGGCACAGTCTCGTTGGCGGCAGGCGCTGAGAAGACCGTCAACGAAAAGGTGCGTGACGTCTATCACGTCGTCAAGGCGGAAGTAATGCAGGTCGGCGACGTACCAGGCCATGTTGTGGGCATTTTCGATGCGAGCGGACTAGGGTTTAACATGGATACTGGAGAGGTGTGCAATTACTCAGGAAAAGTCTTTTTTGACCTAACCAACGGAACTGGGCCGCATCAGGGATATGCGACGAACACCTGCGAAGGCGGCAAAAGCTTTGCTCAGGTCAAAGGTGTCACTACTGCCCACCCCGATGGAACGTCCACTGTCGAGGGCACATTTGTCTACACCGGCGGCACTGGACAACTTTCGGGCATCAAGGGGGGCGGTTCCTATACAGGCAAACGCTTGGCCCCGCTAACCCCCGGTGGGGCAGCCGACTCGTTTACCGACGTTGTAGGGACACACACTCTACCGTCCCAGTGATGTGAGGGGGCGGCCGGGCGGGCCCTCGCCCTGGCGCAACTTAATGTACGTTTCATCACCGATGTCGGCCCCGCGCCAGGCGTCGCTACAAAGACGCAAAGGGAATAGCAAAAGGGAATAGCAAAAGGGAATAGCAAAAGGGAATAGCATTATGGAAACGGCCGCGCTCAAGTGGCTAATAATTGCGAATTCGATCATCGGGTTTAGTGCGTGCGCATCGGCTCAAGATATCGATGTGGGCAAAATGGAATATCAGTCCAGTTGTGCGGCATGCCACGGCATCGACGCAAAAGGCAACGGACCCATGAGTAAAGACCTGAAGACGCGCCCTACTGATCTGACAGTTCTCGCCAAGAAAAATAACGGCGTATTTCCCGTCAACGCGCTGTATGAAATAATTGATGGACGAAATTCGTTGATCAGCAGCCATGGTACTCGTGAAATGCCAATTTGGGGATACCGATACTCACCACCACTGTCAACCAGGTTTAAAAACGCAGACGACTATACCTATGCGCCTCCCGGTTCTCCAGAACCTGTAATCCGCGGTCGTATCTTGGCGGTCATTGATTACCTAAATCGCATGCAAGAGAAGTGAGTGTCGACGGCCTTCGCAAGCTCGTGGCCACTAGGCCTCTTCTATCCTCGCAACGTCTCATCTTTTTAAATTAGCGGTAAGGGGCAAGGCATGGAGTTGATCTTCCTTGTTGGTTTGGTTGTCGCCGTCGTATGGAGCGCATCGATCGTATGGAAAATGTATGCGCGCGAGCAACGGTCAGAAAAGGCTACCAAAAAGGCCACCTTAGAACAGGCGTGGCATATAGTTCTTGCTGACCCACATTATGAGCAGCGGCGGCTACATGAAGAGCACAAGCACAAAGTGGAAGCTCAATTGCGTAAAGAGGCAGAAGACCTGAACGATCCCCCGCCGGCTGACATGCCGCCGGAAGAAGATGAAGGATCAAAGGTGGACGCAGGGCATTGATCTGCAACAATCAGTCAGCGGTGCTGACCCAACGCATAGTGGGTGCGCTGCGACGCAAACTCTTCTTCCGCGATGGGTCATTCACGTCATTTCGAGCGTACACCACGCACTTCCGCTTCTCCCCCGATTCCGGACATATCGCTGCGCCGCACTAAGCGACGTTCAGGGTCATAAGCGGGAATCCGCAATCGGCGACAGCCCTGTGATGGATTGGCCTGTGATAAATTGGCCGCGTTTCCCGACCCGGCGCGTGCGCCCGAAACTTGGAACAACCCATGAAACCCCTGAGCGTCAGCGTTGCGCTGTTCGGCCTTCTTGCGCTGGTTCAGCCCGCGATCGAAATGGATCTATCAGGCGCGCTCCTCGGCAGTGTCATTCTGCTCTGCGCCGCCACAACCTTCCGGTCGACCGCGATATCGAGCTTCCTCAAGATTTTCGTCGGCATCTTTTCGACCGAGACGATCGTGTTCGGCGTTGCCGTGCTGGCTGGCCGGGCCGGGCTTTGGCCCACCGACTATGCGGAATATCTGCCGCCGGAATCGCTGCCGCTGACGGTAGCGGTCTTCTCGATCCTCGTTTATGCGGTGGCGCAGTCGGGCACGGTAGGGCAGATCATGCGGATCGCCGACCGGTATTTCAATGCCGACGAAACCGGCCGGGCGCGCGTTTGGCCGTTCCGCCCCTATACGGCGCTGGAGCGCCGCATCGCCGTGGCGCTGGTCGTTTTTCTCGTGCTCATAAATCAGGCCCAGGTCGGCATCATCGTGCGGCTGAACTTCTTCAACCGCGACTGGTTCAATGCCATTCAAAGCCGCGATGCGGCCACGTTCTGGCATCAGCTCCTGTTCGTCTTCACGCCCTACGCCTTCGTTTATGTGGCGACGACGGTCATCGAATTCTTCATGCAGTCGATGCTCGTGATCCGCTGGCGGCGCTGGCTGACCGACCACTTCGTGTCGCGCTGGCTCGCCTACCACAACCATTACCGAATCAGCCTCGTCGCCAGCCAGACCGACAATCCTGATCAGCGCATTGCCGAGGATGTCTTCCGTTTCATCAATGGCGGCTCGGATGGTTCCAATACAGCATACGGAATCTACGATTTTTCGATTCTATTGATCTCGACCGTCTTCTCGCTCGTCTCCTTCTCCATCGTGCTGTGGAGCCTGTCGAAATCGTTCACGCTACCGGGCACCGACATCGTGCTGCCGGGCTTTCTGTTCTGGGTCGCCCTGATCTACGCGGCCTCGGGAACACTGATCACTCATTTGATCGGACGCCCACTGATCCACCTGTATTTTCAGCGTCAGCGCATGGAGGCCGACTTCCGCTTCTCACTCGCCCGCCTGCGCGAATATACCGAGCAGGTCGCACTTCTGAGCGGGGAAGACGCTGAGAAAAACATGGTCGGGCAACGCTTCGGGGCGCTCATCGCCAATTACCTCGCCCTCGTCTATCGACGTATGAGAGTCACAGCGTTCACGCAAACCTTCGGCCAGCTCTCGCCGATCATACCCTTCATCTTCACAGCGCCGTTTTATTTCGCCCGCAAAATAGAGCTCGGCGTGATGACACAAACGGCCGGTGCGTTCGCGCAGGTAGCCAACGCGCTGACCTTCTTCGTCAATTATTACGCCTACCTTGCCGGATTCAAGTCGGTGGTCGATCGTCTGAACTCATTCGACGTGGCGATCGACCAGGCGCAGGCGCTCAGCGGCGCCGGGCCAGCGCGCGTTGCGAATGCTGGCGGCACCCCCAGGATCGACCTTGAGGATGTCGATCTCTTCCTGCCGGACGGAAGGCGCATCGTCGAAACGAAACATCTTGTACTGGCGGGCGGTCAAAGCGTGGCCCTTTCAGGCCCCTCGGGCTCCGGCAAATCGACGTTGTTTCGCGCGATTTCGGGAATCTGGCCCTATGGCGAGGGCCGTATCTGCAGTCCCGAGGGCATCCATGTGATGGTGGTGCCGCCGAAGCCTTATATTCCAATCAGCACGCTACGCGCCGCTGTCACCTATCCGGCGCTACTTGGCAGGTATTCGGACGATGACATCCGCAGGGCGCTCGTCGATGCCCATCTCAGCGACCTTGTCGACCAGATCGACCGCGAGGATGTGTGGTCGCAGCGCCTGTCGAGCGGCGAGCAGCAGCGCCTTGCCCTGGCCCGCGCTTTGCTGGCGCGGCCCGACTGGCTGTTCCTGGACGAATCAACATCAGCTGTCGACGAGAAGCTGGAGGCGGAGCTCTATGCCGGATTGGCACGACGGCTGCCGAATACGACGATCATGTCCATCGGACATCGCTCGGCTGTGGTCGGGCTCCACCAGCGCCACCTCGAAATGATTCCGAAAGATGATCACTTCACGTTGCGCGATGCCGCGAAGGTCGCGGCTGCAGGGTGACACGGGGATGGGTGCGGGCGACGGACGATGGAGTACGGAGGACGCCTTCCGGTTAATCCCCTCAATGTCTCCTAAGGGTCATCTGCGTCGGTTTGGCGATGTCGGCGGCATGTCCGCTGTTCCCCCGATAGCGACTGAATCGCTGCATTGCGGCATCTGACGTGACGGGCCATTTGCAGACATTGCGGCGCGAACGCGTGACAACTTCGCCGTCCGGCGAAACAAGCTCAAGCGAAACCGCAAGCTTATACCGATAAAGTGAGACGCCAGGAGCGCCCCGCTCATGGCTTTGG
>Ga0208820_1001644_pt1 | contig 12068 bp, 9 predicted proteins | sample June2015DPH_16_5_FD_184713 | JGI IMG/M metagenome (GOLD analysis project Ga0208820, IMG submission 184713) | Peatland microbial communities from SPRUCE experiment site at the Marcell Experimental Forest, Minnesota, USA - June2015DPH_16_40... | ecosystem: Environmental > Terrestrial > Soil >...
GAACGGAGCAGAGCGCATCCGGACTGGGCAATCGATCCCGGGGAAAACGAATAGCGCGCACCGCCTTAAGCATCCCAGCCGAAAGCACACATTGCTCTGATCGCTTTCACCATGGCCCTTTCTGCACAGGACTTTTCCGGCGTGTGGTCCCATGGACGTGACCCTCGATGTTCAGAAAGATGGCTCGCATCACGCCGCCATGCAGCCTGAACCTGGTAGGGCGTGCACCAGGGATGCCTTCGCCAGTTCTTTCGCAGTTCAAAGCCTGGCCCGCTGGCCGGGTCAGTGCTATGGGCAAAAAAGTGGCGTTAGCGTTTCACCGTTGCGTGCCGAATCGAGATGTGGGCGCTGTCAGTCTGGCAGGAACCAGAAGATGAATCCGCACTTGGTACAGACGAAGTTGACCGCCGTGTCGCCGGAGGCCCAATCCATACGGAAGAAGGCCGAGAGTCGCGAGTGCGCGCAGCCTTCAGCCTATCCCAGTTCACCCACTTGGCGCGGAGTAATTCGGGCTTCATCAAGGCGATCACCCCCAGCTCGATCCCCTCGATGCGAACCGCATCGCGCAAATCCAGGGCATCAAGGGGATTGAAACGGGCAATCCCCGCAGACGAAAAGTGGCGCGCCGCAAAGCGACGCGCCGGCTGCGCATCCAGAGCGGGTTGCCGCGCGTCATGCGCAGTTAACCAAACGCGCAGGCCTATCGGAGAGTCTGAGAGACGCGCGCCAAACGGCCCCACTCAGGGACCTCGGGGCTAGCTGGCAACTCTCCGCGCAACCCCGGAGAGAGCCCCGTTCCCCGCTGCATTGGCCATTTCCGGCAAGTTCCAGGGTGGCAGGGAGTTAACCGGGAGGAATGGGAGTTCGTGGGCAGGGGTTTGGGCTCTTGATCATAAACGGGGGCAGACGCTAATCCCGGGATTGGTAAAACAATCTTGGGAGATAACGTTTTGACCGAATCCGCGATGATTTTGGGTCTGCCCGATCTCCAGATTGCCGACATTCAGCCCAAAGGGGGAATGATGAGGATTTCGGCCCGGTATACCGGGCCGAAATCCTGCGCGCACTGCGGCGGCGTCCGATTGCGCAACAAAGGCTGGGTTCGTCGATCGATCCGCCACGAAAACTGGGGTCTGCGCCATTGCCTGCTGGAGGTCCAGGTCCCCAAGTCGAAATGTCTCGCCTGCGGGCGGCGCTCCCGCCAACTGCTGCCCGGCATCCTGCGCTGCCAGCGTGCCAGCGAGGCGTTCCAGAAGGCCATCTACCAGCAGCATCTGGAGGGCATCAACCGCAGTCGTCTGGGCCGCAGAGAAGGCATCGGCGCCGCCACTGTCGAGCGCTATTTCCGCCGCGGCCTCCAGCGCCAATTCGCCGAGTGGCATCCACCCCGCTGCCCACAGTTTCTGGGCATCGACGAGCACTTCTTCACCCGACGAAAGGGCTACGCCACCACCCTGTGTGACCTGAAGAACCACAAAGTCTACGACGTGGTTCTGGGACGCTCAGAGACCGCTCTGGAGGCCTATTTTCAACGCTTGGAAGGCAAAGAAGATGTCCTGCTGGTGTGTATGGACCTGTCCTCTCCCTACCGCGCCTTGGTCCGCCGATTCTTCCCCAACGCGCGCATCGTGGCCGACCGCTTTCATGTCATTCGCATCGTCAACCACCACTTCCTGGCCTGTTGGAGGGACATAGGCCCGACCGGCAGCAGGAACCGCGGTCTGCTCTCGCTCATGCGCCGGCATCGCCACAACCTCAACCCCGTTCAGCAGGAGAAGCTCAGCGCCTACTTGCTCGCCCATCCCGCCCTGGAGGTGATCTACCGCTTCAAGCAGCGCCTCTGTTACCTGCTGCTGAACAAACACCGCACCCGTAAGCAATGTGAAGCGCTCGCTCCCCGCTTCCTACGCGCAGTGTACCAACTGCGCCAGGCCGGCCTGGCGCAGTTGGTACAACTCGGCGAGACCCTCCAGGCTTGGGAGCAGGAGATCGTCGCCATGTGGCGCTTCACGCGCAACAACGGCATCACCGAGGGTTTCCACAACAAAATGGAATTAATCAGCCGGCAAGCCTATGGCTTCCGGAACTTCGAAAACTACAGACTTCGAGTGAAGGTGTTATGTTCTTAGAAGATTTTGGGATTGGGGTCTGCCCCCGTTGTTGGCGTAGAGCAGGGGTTTGGCTCCCCGAGCGCGACATTGCAAGAAATAGAAAATCGCCTCTGCCACGACAGAGTCGGTAAGCCGTTGTTTTCAAAACCACCTCGGTAAAATCAGCAAATGGAGATCCCCAAGTGAAACAAGGGCTTCTTAATGGCCTACTCAAACTCGGGCCAACCGAACAAGCGACGGCCCAACACCGGTACAGTCTATTTGAGGTAAGCACGCAAGGCTGTGACCAGATCATCGGCCGCCCGGGTTTGCTCGTCGGTGGCGCCACCGTTCGCAGGAAGGATGTGGAACCGGATGTGACCTTCAATCACCTCGGCCATCAGCGCATCCATCGCACCCCGGCAGGCGGAGATGTTGTGTAGGACCTCGGCGCACTCCCCTTCCTGATCAAGGACCTTCTCGATGGCCGCGACCTGGCCCATGATTCGCCGGACGCGGTTGAGGAGCCTCTTCTTCTCTTCGATGGTGTGTGCCATAAGAATAGCCTGCCACAAAAACAGATCCAAAAAAGGCTTTACAAGGATACCCCGGCTGGTATATTCTGGCTTTGGGAGACCGGGTCGGTCCCGCCAAATTCTAGGAGAAAGGAGGCCCATTCATGTCTGACGGTGGAAGTCGGTTGCGCGAACAGCAGATCGATCCCGAGTCAGCGGAGCCTCCGTCTCTGACCAGCTCCTTGTTCTGATTCGATATCGTTCACTCTCCGCGCTTATCCGAAATCTTCTGACCGTTGTTCCGCTCGCACGCGGCTAGTTCGGGCTACCGAGCTATCGCTGGACGTGTGCCTGCGCGAGGGACAACGGCGACCCGTCTCGCGACTTGGGAAGACTCCCATGGTGACGATAAACCATGCAGATCCGAAGGAAGTCCTAAACGGCACCGCAGCAAAACCGATCCGCGTCTCCAACAAATGGGTTGCGCAAGCCCTCACATTTCTGATGGTCTTCGGCCCCGGCCTGATCGTGATGGAGGCCGACAACGACGCCGGCGCAGTTTCCACATACGTCCAAGCCGGCGCTCAATATGGTACGCACCTTCTGTGGCTCCTGTTGGTGTTACTGCCCATCTCTTACTTCGTTCAGGAGATGGTCGTACGACTGGGAATCGCGACTGGCCAAGGCCACGCTGCCATGATTTACCGCCGTTTTGGGAAGTGGTGGGGACGGTTTTCGCTGGCCGACTTGTTGCTGCTCAACTTCCTCACGCTCGTGACAGAGTTCGCGGCCATCGCGCTCGCTCTCGACAAGTTGGGCGTTAACCCCGTGTTGGGAGTGCCGGTGGCCGCCGTCGCGCTCACCGCCTTGGTGCTGACGGGCAGTTATCGGCGGTGGGAACGGATCGTGGTCTTTCTGTGCCTGCTTGATCTGGCATGGTTCGCCATCGCTTTCCGAGTCCACCCCGTTGCTGGGGACGTTTTTCGGCACTCCATGGTGCCATCGCTTCCGCCTAGCGGATTAACCGCGGGTTGGCTGTTCCTGGTGATCGCCACCGTTGGAACAACTATCGCTCCATGGCAGTTGTTCTTTCAGCAAAGCTGCGTCGCCGACAAGCGGCTCCGCTTTTCGGACCTGAAGTGGGCACGGCTGGACACTCTGATTGGCGCTGTGTTCACAATCCTGGTCGCAGGCTGCATGATGCTGGCCGGCAACGCAGCGTTCCTCCGGCACTGGATTTTCACCGATCCGGCTCAAATGGCCGTGCAGTTGGGCAGCGCCTTAGGTCCGTTCCTGAAGAACGCGATCCTGCTCCTAATGATCAACGCGGCGGTTCTCGGCACGACCACCATTTCATTGTCGAGCGCGTGGGCTTACGGTGAAGTGCGTGGCTGGCCTCATAGTTTACAGAAGCCCATCCGGGAAGCCCCGGCATTTTACGCAGTTTACGCGTTGTGCGTGATTGCTGCGGCAGGCATCGTTCTTATTCCTCGGGCGCCTCTCCAACTGATCATTTTGAGTGTGCAAGTGCTTGCCGGGCTTATGCTGCCGTCCGCAATCATCTTCCTACAGCTCTTGCTTAACGACAAAGAAGTTTTGGGTGAAAGATTCGCCAACAAGCGTTGGAACAACTTCGTGAACTGGGTGATCGTGATTCTTCTGTTTGTCCTGTCGCTGCTCCTGGCAGCCCAGGTAGCGGTGCCCAAGTTGTTTCCGAATGCATAAAGGAGAAAGACAATGACGACGTTGATGACGCAACAGGATGACCGGATGGAACAGGAGCGAATCACATTCGTCGTGGTGCATCCGCTTGACGATGTGCCGGAGGAGAAGGTGGAAACGGAATATCTCGGGCCCATGCCGATGACCATGACCGTAAAGATCTGCCTGTATGCGCTGCGCGGCTACCTGTTACTGATGTTCGGACTGCTCGGCTTTCGCGTATTGCAGCTTGCGGGCGTGATCAAGAGTTGAGGAAGGAACGATTCTCTAAGAAAGGAGGTTAGACAAATGCGGATGAAAACAGTCAAAGCGACTCGCGCCGCTGCACATTGGATTCAAAAAGTTCTCGAAGTGCAACTGCCGGTGGGCGCATCGTATGGGCTCCGCTCCCGTTGAATTAGGAATGGATCAAATGATATTTGAATGCATTGATACTTCTGATTCGAACGTGACGGAACCTCCGAGTAAACCGGGCGAATTCGGCTCGGCAAAGAATTAGCAGGCCTCGTTTTTTCACGGCCTGCGGTTCGAGCCAGGCCGGATTCCCCTGACAAGCAAAAGAGATTTGGCGAGGCGGCCAGTTGAATCGGCGCCTGAGCGCGAAGTGTGCGCAATCAAGGGAGATGGGTCATGATTTTCCAGAATGAAGTGACGGCTGGCGCAATTGCTTTTGTGGTGCTTGTGTCCGCCGCGTTTGCGGCGGACACCTCGGGCAGGATCCTGGGAACTGTGAAGGACCCAGCGGGAAATGTCGTTCCCCACGCTGCGGCGATTCTGACGAACAAAGCCACCGGCGTCAAGCAAACGGCCCAATCTGACGATCAAGGCGCGTTTGCTTTTCCGGTGGTGCCGGTCGGCACATACGAGCTAGTGATCAGCATCGAGAGCTTCCGCCCTTACAGGAAGTCCGACATCGCGGTGGATCTGGGCAGCGCCGTTCAGTTGGAGGTGCGGCTCGATCTTGCCGGCGTGAACGAATCGGTGACGGTCACCGAAGACGCGACGCAGGTTGAGACCTCCGACACGAAGCTCGGCCAAGTGATCGGTAGCAAACAAGTGACCGGGTTGCCGTTGAATGGTCGCAGCTATACAGACCTGCTGGCGATTCAAGGTGGTGTCACGCCGATTACGACCAGCGGCGCTGGCAACAGCACGTCCGGTGGCGGCTTTGGTACGGTGCCCGTTGCGGGAAACGGCAATACCGGACAGTTCTCGATCAACGGACAACGCGAGTCGGCCAATGGCTTCTATTTGAACGGAGCGAGCGTCCAAGAGACGATTGGACAACAAGCAGGCATCGTTCCGAATCTCGATTCCATCGCCGAGTTCCGCATCTTGACCAGCAACGCGGACGCCGAGTACGGCGGTTACAGTGGCGGTTTGATCAACGTGATCACCAAGTCCGGAGGCAATGAGGTCCACGGCTCTCTGTTCGAGTTCCTCCGGAACACCGACCTCGACGCGCGCGGATTCTTCTCGCCCGAGCGTTCGGCATTCCAACAGAATCAGTTCGGTGGGACCGTCGGCGGTCCCGTTCGGAAGAACAAACTGTTTTTCTTCGGCGACTATCAAGGACAGCGGACGATTCAGGGCCAGGAAACGGGTCTGGTGCAGGTCCCCTCGGTTGCCAATCGAGGAGGAAATTTCTCTGACGCGGCCAGCACACTGACTGGGCAAGTGAATGGCTCTTACCTGGCCCAAACGCTGACCAACCGCCTTGGCTACGGCGTGACTGATGGAGAACCATACTACGCATCGAACTGCACATCCACCTCGCGTTGTGTCTTTCCTGGTGCGATTATCCCGCAGCGAGCATTCTCGGTACCCGCGACGCGTTTGCTACAGTACATTCCAACTCCCAACGCGGGTTCGAATATATTCTCTTCCGGCGCAGCGAAGAATCGGCTCAACGATGACAAGGGTTCCATGCGCCTCGATTTCAACACCGAGAAGCGCGGCACCTTTTCCGCTTACTATTTCGCCGACACGTACAACCAAAACAATCCCTACCCAAGCGGCTTTGGCGGAGCGACAGTGCCGGGCTTCAATGCGCTGTCGAACGGTCTTATTCAACTAGCTGTCCTGAGTCACACGATGAGCTTCGGTCCGACTGCCGTTAACGAGGCACGGGTCAGCTTCACACGCCTGAACAACCAACTCGGCACTCCTCAGGGTGGAGTAGGTGTCAGCTTGGCGGACCAGGGCTTTGCAACAGGCCCCACCGGAATCCAGCCCGGCTTCCCCAAGTATGAGGGTGTCGAAACTCTGTACTTCAACTCGTTCACGATCGGCACGAATCCATTTTCGCTGGGCCAGGTGAACAACACGTACGAGGCGAGCGATAGCTTCTCCAAAGTCCGCGGCAACCATACCCTGAAGTTCGGGGGCCAGTACACGCGATTCAAGGTGAAGCAACTCCCCAACCTGGTCGCCAATGGCACATTTTCATTTTTCGGCTCGGGAGCCCAATCTACGGGTAACGGTTTCGCCGATTTTCTTCTCGGTCTGCCGGACAACTACTCGCAGCAGTCCTCGCCAGCGTTCTACGAACTCTCAGTTAACGCTGGCATCTTCGCCCAGGACAGTTGGCGCATCCGGTCGAATCTCACCCTGAACTACGGTTTGCGCTGGGACTACATTCGGCCCTGGTCCGAAGAGCACAATCAGATCTCGACGCTGATCTACGGCGAAAAGTCGCTGCAGTTTCCTGGAGCACCGACCGGATATGTGCTGCCAGGCGACCCTGGCGTGGTTTCCACCATCGCGCGTACGCCGCTCAACGATTTCTCGCCGCGATTCGGTCTAGCGTATTCACCAGGCTGGTCGGGGGGGGGCTTGAGTAAGCTGACCGGCGGTCCGGGCAAGACGAGCATTCGGATGGGCACAGGGCGATTCTTTACGGCAATCGAAGGCCTGACCGTTGCGTACCCGACCGGAAATCCGCCGTATGGCCTGACGTACCTCAGTCCGGAGCCTCCGCAGTTCGCACAACCGTTCGTCGGCGCGCTGACCGGCACTCAGTATACGCAGCAGTTTCCCGTGAACGTCCCGCCATACAATGTGTCGGCCTCGAATCCGTTTGTTGCCGACTGGAGCCGGTACGTCCCGATCAACGGAGCGATCAGCTACTTTTACAAGAATCGCACGCCATACGCTATGACCGGGAACTTCACGATTGAGCGCCAGATCGGTTCGAGCTATTTGGCAACGGCGAGTTATGTCGGCTCGCTTGGCCGGCACTTGCTGACGTCTCTGGGCGCGAACCCCGGCGTTCCATCCCTGTGCCTGAGCCTCAGTCAACCCCAGGACGTTGCCCCCGGCACGCCAACCTGCGGCCCGTTCGGAGAGAACGGCGTTTACACGCGGGCGAATGGAACGATTGTGAACGGCACCCGCGCTCCTTTCAGCAATGCGATTGGAAGCGACGGATATTTTGCCAATATGGGCAACTCGAACTACAACTCATTCCAGTTCACGCTAAAGCGAACCAAAGGGGCTCTCACACTCCTTGCTAGCTACAGCTTCAGCAAATCGCTGGACTGGACATCGAATTTGCAGGAACAGGTCAACCCATACAACTATCGCCAAGAGTATGGGGTCTCCGCCTTCGACATCAAGCAGGATCTAGTTTTCAGCTACAACTACGAGCTTCCGCTTGAAAAGCTGTTCCACGCGAAGAATCAGCTCGTGCAGGGATGGGCAGTTTCAGGTATCACTCGCTTTGCGACGGGCTTGCCGGTCACGTTTGCCAGCTTCGGGGACAACGCCCTGATCAACGTCCAGAACAACGGGATCAACGGAATCAGTATCGACCTGCCGGATGAAGTTCCCGGCAACCTTCAGATCAACCATAACCCGCGGAACGGGCAGCCATACTTCAACACATCGCTCTTCAGCCCCAATGCGCTGGGCACGCCGGGTAACGCGCCGCGCCGGCCATTCTATGGGCCAGGCATGGACAACTACGACGTAGCGCTTCACAAGATCACAAAGCTCACCGAATCGAAGACCCTGGAGATTCGTTTCGAGATGTTCAACGCCTTCAACCATGCCCAGTTCTTCGGCGGTAGCGCGGTGGACGGAAACATCAACAGCTCTACGTTTGGATACGTTACCCATGCAGCTCCTCCCCGCGTCTCGCAGATCGCCGCAAGGTTGACGTTTTGATCCACCTGGGAGGAAGGAGCCAAGGTATGGAAGACACTTTCGAGCTTGAACGAAAGGAACGCGAACGAACCGCGCGATTTGCGGAAGCAACCCAGATCGTTCAGGCTGCGGAGGCGCAGTCAAGGGCAGTCACCGCCGAGGAGGATGAGCGCGTTCTGGAATTGATGACACGCGTCCGGACTCTGGACGCGCAGATCGGGCATTTAAGGCGACATCCTGAGCCTGACCAACAGCAGAAAAGGAGGGACAACCAATGATGAGAACACATTACGTTCAAGAGCTCGAATCAGTTCGTCAGAATTTGGTCCAAATGGGCGCGACGACACTTTCTCTACTGGCCGAGGCGTTGAGAGCGGTTACTGATCCAAGCCCTGGTCCCTCAGCAAAAGCCAGTGAGCTTGAGGCCCAGACCGATCATCAGCACCGACTCATCCACGATCAGTGTTTGAACCTCATCACCCTGCAGGCTCCGGTTGCGCGCGATGCCCGACTTGTTACGGGCGTGCTCGACGCAATCGTGGATTTGGAGCTAATCGGAGACTACGCCTACGAAATTGTGACATTGAGCTCCGCGATGCACGGAAGGCCACCGTCACAAGTCTCGAGTCAGATCTCGGAACTTGGTGCAAAGATCAAGGAATGTCTGTCAGGAGCGATTGAAAGCTGGCGCACTCTGGATCGCACTCTGGCCCTTTTAGTGCGGCCTCAGGAAGCCCCAATCCGAGCCGAATGTGGGGCGCTGTATGAGAAGCTTTCTCAACTCACGTCGACATCAGGCGGCGCGACCTATGTCGATCTAATGCTGATTTGCAGGCATCTTGAACGCATTCTGCGGCACGCAGCATGTGTTGGGGACCAGGCAGCCGACGCGGCCCCGCTGGGCCAGGCATGATGATCACGGCAAGCACTCAAGACCGATCTAAACTCGCAGCGCGGGCGCAGTCGAATACCGCGCGAGCCCGGATTCCAACAGAGGAATAGAGCATGAGCATTCTCGATTTCGTTCTTCGGCTCGGAGCCGCTCTCCTGATGGGGGCAATCGTCGGACTGGAGCGGCAGTGGCGACAACGAATGGCGGGGACCCGCACGAACGCTTTGGTTGCGGCCGGAGCTGCGGCCTTTGTCATGTGTGCCTTCATGGTTCGCGATACCTCGCGAAGCGAGGCTCAAATTGTGTCGTACGTCGTCTCTGGCGTGGGTTTCCTCGGTGCAGGCGTGATTTTCAAAGATGCGGGTAGCGTCCGAGGACTGAACACTGCGGCCACGATCTGGTGTTCGGCTGCCATTGGGGCGATCTCGGCGTTGGGTAATCCCCTTCACGCTCTGATCCTAACCGCCGGCGTACTCGGTACGAATATCGTGCTCCGACCGCTTGCGTATCGTCTCTATCCAGCCCAAGCATCTGGAGAGGAACAGGAAGTGACCTACGGATTTGAGTTGATCTGCCGCCCTGACGATGAGGCCCACATGCGAGCTTTGCTGTTGCAAGCAATGTCCCGCAGTTCCCTGACGTTGACGGGGCTCCGCAGCGAGGATATTGAAGGGACCCCAAAGATGAGAGTCACAGCGCAGATCAAGGGGCTTGGCCGTCAGGATGAGGCCCTGGAGCAGCTCGTCGTTAGGCTTTCGCTCGAGGCGGGTGTCAGTTCGGTGAGCTGGGCCGTGCATTCTCAAGTGCTGGAGTAAGACTCGCGCGGGATTTCGACGAGCGAGCCTTCAGTAGATGAAAGAGCGGTCATCGCTGGCAGGCAGCGGAATCGGCCATCCGAACAGGCACAGGTGGTCGTAAGCCCAGAGCTTGATCGCGGGCAGGCCGAGACGGCTGGCGCTGACGAATTCACGCAGCCACGGCCAGGTCCCGTAGTACAGGCCCATCAGGTAACGGCAGTGGGCTTGGTCCCAGGAGAGTTCCTTCCACGGGTACGCGGCGCACCGGGTCGCCTGGTCGAGGTTGTGGTTGATGCCCGGATACTGGTAGCCCTCGATGAGGAACGTATCGAAGCCGGAGCCCGACCGCGTCGTCCACTGCGAAGGCAGGTTGACGTACCGCATGAGCTTGCAGTTGTCCGGGTCGTTTACGTCCATCGGCCACAACAGTTCGAAGATGGCCGACGCGCACTGCGACAGGACGTAGCTCTGGATCGCGGCCACGTAGTTATACAGGCGCGTCCGCAGGAAGTTCGCGTCGGCGTAGCTGTTGAGCGATGGATCGTCGTTCGGCGTGTGAAAAGTGGCCAGCGCGCGGCCGAGCGCCGACTGCGCAGCGGCCTGGGTGTCAGCATCGTAAAACGCCATGCCGGAAGCGTTCGCCTGGAACCACCAGAGGATTTCACCAAACTGGAGCTTCGGCGTGAGTCCCGCCGCCAACATCAGGCCGGCCATCGCGGCGAGGGCCTGCCCAAGGTAGTTCTGCGGCCCCGAACTGAACGCGATTTGCGAACTATTCAACGTCCCGAATCCGGTTGCAGTTTCCACCGCCGTGCCGTCGGGGAAGCGTTGAACCCACACCGCGCCACCGGCTGGATTGTCAGGCGGTTGCACGAGTTCCTGCGAAAATGAGCAGACCACGCTCATGCTGTTCGCCTTGAGCTGGCTGAAGAAATCCGTGTTCCAGTCGCGGAAGGCCCGGTTGAGCACAGGAACCTGGGTTGGGTCGATCACCCACTTCACGCCGTAAATTCCGCCCTGAAGATCTCCCGTCACGGTGGCCTGGCCGCTGCCGGTGTTCGAGGCGGGTAGTTCCGTGTACACGTGAAATTGCCAGACGCTGGAAAACGAATGCGCGGTGATCGTCAGGACGCTGCCGGTTGCCAAAGCCCAGGCACCGTCGAAGATGGCATTGATGAAATTGGCGAAGTGCCGCGCGATGGTGTTGCTGCTGTCCTGCCCGCCGAACACCGTCTTGCCGATGGCTGAGCCACTAACGTGCAGCCAAACGACATCCTGATCGTTCCAGTTTCCCGAAAACGTGACCGTGCATTGCGGGTAGGACGGATTTGCCGCGACCGATTGCTTCCACCAGAAGACACCGCAGTAGTGGTCGATCTCGCCCACCAGCCCGAGCTTCTGAATATTCCAAACCAGCCTTTGCGGTGAAAGCTTGTAGGTGTTGTCGGTGTCGAAATCGGTGGCGACCGCCACAGCGGTAGTCGTCACGACCGGATCGGGAACGTCGCTCGCCACGGCGCATTCGAGGAAGTCGAAATAGAAATACCAGCCCTGGCTCGACGCGTTCTTGTTGCCCGAGAGCGTGATCACCACCTGGTGCTGGCCAGCGGCGACGCCGGAGAACAGAAGGCGCCGCGTCTGCGATGTGGTGGCCGTGGGGTAGTAACAGTCGAGCGTGACCGGAGACCCGCCGTCGAGCGCGGCGGAGACGATTCCGCAGTTGGTATCGAGGCGCGTGCCGACGTAGATGTCGTGCGTGTGCTGGCAGTGCGTCTCGACGGTGGCGCCGGCACCGGACGCCGCCGCGCGGATCGCCCGTCCCTGGCTCCAGAAGGCGAACGCGCCATTCACGGGGTCGTTGCCGGGGGCTTGCTCCCAGTATCCGGAAGTGCTCACCCACGTACTG
>Ga0208820_1001649_pt1 | contig 12041 bp, 11 predicted proteins | sample June2015DPH_16_5_FD_184713 | JGI IMG/M metagenome (GOLD analysis project Ga0208820, IMG submission 184713) | Peatland microbial communities from SPRUCE experiment site at the Marcell Experimental Forest, Minnesota, USA - June2015DPH_16_40... | ecosystem: Environmental > Terrestrial > Soil >...
GGGTCTTGCTGAGATCCTGCGTCCACTCGCCTACAAACGGGTCACTGGCGACCTTCGCACCTCCGGTTCGCGTCCACACGGTGATCCGATCGGGATGGCCCACGGTCGCAGTCGTGGCCGTTAGCTCCTTGCCATCCTTCGAAAGTTGTTCGCGAACCGTCGCCACAACAGTTCCGTCCTTTTTCTCCGTGACCTCAGCATGCCTCTTATCGATCCTATGCAGATCAATTTGATTGAAGCCGAGATTGCCGGGTGCGGGCGAATCGTGTCCGTTCCGATTCGCAGTGAAATCGAAATGGGTTTCGCCTGACATGACTACATGCACCCCGCCATGCAGCTGTGTAATGGAGAGCCGGTTCGGAGGATCCAGGCTAGACTGCGCAGAGACAAGCGTCCAAACGCCAACGCGAGGGTCTGTCACTCCAGGTTGGACGGCGGCAAGCAGCCCAAACAACAATAAGGTACGAATTGATCCTCCCACGCCGATGTCGAAAGTTTAGCAGATTCACATAGCTTGCTATTGTGAGTGGTGCGCAAGTGTGTCTACCCAATACGAAGCGCAAAAATATGAATTGCTCGCGGACGGAACACCTTTTCGGCCTCAGCGGTTCTTGCTCTCCGCAAGAGAGCTTTAGTGGCGACGATCTTCTATGACATGATGAGTGTCATGGATGTGAACCGTTTATGGGTGTCAGGGATCGTCCTCGCAGCAGCCATTGCACTTCTTCCATTCTCTTTTCATGCCGAGCGCCACCTGGAGACCGCGACCCGTGTCGAAGGGAGCCAAGCTGAAACTGTCCGGCAAGAGTTGGCCAACCGTTTTCGGTCGCCGTTCGTGGACCAAGTGGTCCTGGTGATTCAGGGACTCCCGCCTGCGGATTCGGAGGAAGGCGCGCAAGCATTAGAACCCATCGTGACAGCACTGAGAGAGCAACCCGGCGTTTCGGGAGTGGTGTCCTATCTCGACTCTCGCGATCCCATCTTCTTGGGCCGGGGAGGGGGAACGTTCGTTCTCATGGGACTCACGTCGACCGACGGTTCCGTGGAGTTGCTTGTTCCGAAGCTTCACCAACTGGCAAGCTCGCTTGGAAATCAACTGCGGGGCCGTTATCCGGCGGTGAAGCTCGAACTCACCGGCGAGATTCCACTGAATTTCGACATTCGGAAAGCGAGCTCCGACGACGTGCAACGCGGCGAAAGTCTGGTGATCCCCGCGACCCTCGCACTTCTGCTGGTGGCTTTTGGTAGCCTGATCGCCGCCCTGATTCCATTGGCGGTTGGCCAGCTTGCCATCGCGACCACTATGGCGATTACGGGATTCCTGGCGCTGCGGTGGCACTTGTCAATTCTGGTTCAGAATTTGGCCACCATGCTTGGCTTGGGCCTGGGAATCGACTACGCGCTCCTCATGGTTAGCCGCTTCCGCGAAGCGATTTCCGCCGGGCACAACGGACCCGCAGCCTCAGTCATCGCGGCACATCAGGCAGGTCGCACGCTCTTGATTTCAGCCTCAACGGTAGCCGTCGGATTTTTAGCGCTCTTGACGGTGCCGATAAGCGAAATCCGTTCCATTGGTGTCGCGGGATTCCTGGTGGCCGGAATGAGTGTGTTGCTTACAAATACCATCGTTCCGACAGCGCTGGCGTTGCTCGGTCCGCGGATTAATATTGGCCGATTGCCCTTTACTCCAAAGTTGGATGCGCATCGGGCTGAGCGCACTGGCATTCGCTGGCGGCAATGGGGCAAGGTGATCGTCGCGCATCCCTGGCTTGCCCTCTTTGTGGCAGGCACTCCTTTGCTTCTGCTCGCCTGGCAGGTCAGACGATTGGATACCAGTGTTCCGCGAGGGGATTGGCTTCCACCGGCGGCGGAATCTGTCCATGCCCTCCACACCCTGAGACGAATGGATCGGGAAGGCGTTGTTGAATCGTTGCGCATCATTGTCGAGCTTCCAACCGACTCCATCGCGCAAACCGACGCTGGGTGGAATGTGCTGGATCGTCTCACCAAGCGCCTCGCGAGCGACCCTCGTTCTGGCCGCGTGATTTCTATCACTACGATTGCGGAGGGCAACCGGTCTTCCCTCCTTGACATCTCGCGGGAGACCCGTCGAACATTTCTGAGTAGTGACGGACGAGCGGCGCTGATTGAGGTGTTACCCGCGAGTTCGGTCTCCCTGCGCGACCAGGTCAACTGGGTGCGGGAGCTTCGGAAAACGGGCGCGCTAGCTCTCACCGGAGTGCCTAGCGCAACGCTTCTCGTTGGGGGCATCCCGGCACTCAACGCCGATTATGAAACGATTATTAGAGACCGCTTTCCGTCGGTAACGGCGCTGGTAGTCGGGGGGACGCTCCTTGCGCTACTCTGCGGGTTCCAATCTATCTTCGCCGCCCTGAAGGCCATCGCACTCAACCTGTTCTCGGTTGCCGCGTCCTTCGGAGCATTGGTTTTCGTTTTCCAAAACGGGCACGGAAGCAGATTCCTGGGAGTTCCTGGAGGAACGGGTAGCGTGTTTCCTCTTGTTCCGATCGTCGCCTTTGCAATCGTTTTCGGATTAAGCATGGACTACGAGGTATTTCTGGTTGCACGCGTTCTCGAAGCCAGAAGGAGCGGGCTAAGTGAAATGGATGCAATCCCGGAGGGTCTGGCTAGAACCGCAGGCCTGATTACGAGCGCCGCCGCGATCATGATCGTGGTATTTGCGGCATTCACTTTCGGAGGTTTCCTGGTGGTCAAGATGATCGGATTTACGTTGGCGGTCGCCGTGTTGATTGACGCCACACTCGTTCGTATTGTGATCGGTCCCGCGCTCCTTCGTATTGCAGGTGATTGGAACTGGTGGCCTGGGGGCTTGCCAAAGCGAGCAAGGCGCGCTTGATGGCGAGTCGCGGAATACGTGAGCCCGGTTTTTTGGGAATGAGATCTGGATTGAGAACATCCCGAAAGCGTTACTCCCGCCTCGCGAGTAACTCCGCCCTTACAGGTCTTCTCTGGAAGCACGGATCGTAGCATCCAGCGCGTCCAAAAACTGATGCGGCGTAGCGTAGATATGATCGACCGACGCGAGCTTTTTCTGTAGCTTCTGCGAGGGATGATCTGGCATGTCTTTGTCCCTGCGCGGCACCCACACGGTTTGCATGCCTGCTTTCTTGGCACCCCGCAGGTTGCCGATCGTATCTTCTGCCATGATTGTCTCGAACGGCTTAATCGGGTCCGCCGGGTCGCGCATGTTGTTAATGGCCGCAAGCGCTTTCTCAAAAACCTCCGGGTGCTTGCCTTTTTTATAGGGAGAAATCTCTTCTAGCCCAAAAATCTTGTGCTCGGGAATCACCCCTTTGAGGCCAAGCTTTTCCAACTTTTCCATTGCCTGTCCTTCGCCCTGCTTGAACGAATGCGAGAGGACAGCAACCTCGACCCCAGCGTCAGTTAGCCGCTGTATCTTGCTTGCCAGTCTGGCATCGGGCCGGATGAACCCGCTGCCCATGTGCCTATTCCATAGCCGCGTAACCCCTTTTTCTCCCTCCAGGATTTTTCCTCGCAGTTCGTCGCGCGTGAGTCCTGCTTTCTTTTCGCTCCTGTGGCCCTGAAGTAGCCTCAGATTAAAGGCCATGGCGATCATGTCTTTGTAAGGTGGGTCAAGGGAGTGATCATGCTGCATACCTTCTTCCGCCCCACCCGAGCGCGCTACCCGCCGGCTGCGACGATAGGCTTCCAGCATGCCGATTACGGAGGCGCCGGGGTGGCCCGTGCTTTCCAGGCGTTCCGCCATCTCGCTGATGTACCGGCATAATGCGTCATCTGGATTCTTCTTCGCTTCTTCCTTTGCCTCTTCAATCAATTTTTGCGCTATTTTCTTCCGGAATATGGGAAGGCCGTATTCCTTTTCTACCGACCGCCAAGCTCGCAGAACGGCCTTGCGGTATGCCTTATCGTAAGGGTAGAGAAAGGCATCCAGGTCCAAGATAACGAGCCGCACCTTCTCGGGATAAGGCTTAGGGTCGGGGTAGGTTTTAGTTTTCATGGACTCAGGCGCACGGGCCTGAGATTGCGCAGCATGGTGATCTTCAGTCCCACAGCCATTCTAAAGCGGCGGAGCTTATCTCTTCGATGGGCCAGTAAGTACCTGCCTCATTTCTCGCGGACCTGGCGGCTTCAACCGAATCCGCTAGGGGATTGCCAGTTAGCGGGCGTCCTAAGGATGGACGCCGGGCACCGCTTCTAGGTGGCCTCCCATTCCATAAGGCCGTCCATACATTTTTCGAATTGATCTCGATAGGTCTTTTTGGTCTTTTCATCACTTCGTCCCTCCCGATTCTTCTCACTAAGAGGCAAGCCCAAAAAAGAGTTGTTTTCACAGCTCCGAAATCCCGCGTCGTGAGGTGTGAGAAGCAAGATTTGTGCCAAACTCCGTGCAGAATGAAGCAAAGGGTTTACGTCGTGCGGAAATCTAAACAGGGTAAATATTAGTTAGATGGTGATGACGACTGCTTTACCGGGCAAAAACATCGGGTCGCGAGTCGCAGCCGGGTTCTTCGAGCCGAACCGTTGCCTTTCGCCGATTTTCTGATGGAATGGTGAGATTTTGGTGTCTAGTTCGGCTCGCGGTCCACTAACACGCCGTTCCAACAATTTCTCTTTCTGATTTCGCGCTACTCTCGACGCCCTGCTGTAGTTTGCGTTTCAGCGGGTTGCCAACCGCGAGCAGGAAGATGGCACTCTTGCCTTTCGCGTGTGGAGAAAAGAAGTTAATCACGTCATCGTCGAAGAAGGTTAGCCCGGTCGCACTCAGGCGCTGGGCATACGCAGCAAGGTACATCCTGCCGCCAATGGCGCCAGCCTCCAGCTGGATCGCCCGGTAGCCGCGGTTCCCGTATCGCTCCAGGATGCGTTTTAGATCGGCGAGAAAGAAGATGCCCACGCAGGCGTCCGCTGGCAGGTGCCAGCACGTTGACGACGTGAAACCACGGAGTCACGGAAACAGATGTCCACCGACGAAGAAGACCTAGCTGACGGCAATTTGATAACTCCGGATCTGTTCGACCCTCCCTTGAACCTTTCCATGCGCTGGAGTACGCTTGCGGCGCGGGGAAACTTCACCTACTGGGGCCATGGTTTCTTACACCATTTTTAGGGCCTCGGCGGACGGTGTGGCTATTACTTCAATCTCGCCTTTTTGGTCCGTAACCTCAACTCGCACGGTATTATTTCGGCGTTCGAAAAATACATCCACAGAACCCTTGCTGGTGCGAAGACCCTTAATCCACAGCTGCGGGATGCCCTCTGGCAGGTAGGGACGATCAAACAGAATCCGGTTGCTGGCCCCCTGAATGGAAACTCCCAAGCTTGCCTGAACCAATAAGAATACTGCTCCCGCCGCCCAGGCCTGGGGCGAGCAAGCGACGGGATAAAGCGTGGGGCCTTCGCCGCGACGACGATCGAGTCCGCAGAACAATTCAGGAAGACGGCCAAGATCCGCCCACCTACTCGCGTCGAGCAGGCCGAGCAGGATTCGACCCGCCATCTCCTTACATTCGTATTTCGCGAGGCCGCTCGCAACGATGGAGTTGTCATGCGGCCAGATGGAACCGTTGTGGTAAGAGAGTGGATTGTAACGAGCTTGCCCCGCAGCGACAGTGCGGACGCCCCAGCCACTGAAGGAATCCGAGCCCAACAGCGTTTCTGCCACCAACCGAGCCCTGGCAGAACTGGCGATCCCAGCGTAGAGGCAGTGTCCAGCATTCGATGTTCGCACTCGGCACGGCTTCTTGTGACCATCGAGGGCCAACGCGTAGGTGGACAGATCGTCGCACCAAAAAGCCTCTTCAAAGTTTACGCGAAGTTTTTCTGCCTCAGACTCGAGGGCGCTGCATTTCTCTTTGTCACCCAACATTTCGCTCAGTCGGGCCGCCGCAAGTTTGGCCGCGTACACGTAACCCTGCACCTCGCATAAAGCGATCGGCGCTTCCGCCAATGCTCCGTCAGCGTGGAAAACTGAGTCATTCGAGTCTTTCCAACCCTGCTGAACCAAACCCCTACTGGAGCGTTGTGCGTATTCCACAAAGCCATCGCCATCCATATCTCCGAATTTGTTGATCCATTGCAGCGCGAGCTCGATGTGCGGCCATAACTGCTGCAGAAACTCGCGATCACCCGTCCGCTCGTAATATGAGCCGGCCAGCACAATGAAGAGAGGAGTCGCGTCTACACTCCCGTAATAGCGCCCGAACGGGACTTCACCCAGAGCAGCCATCTCTCCACTGCGCATTTCGTGGAGGATCTTGCCGGGCTCGGCTTCAATCGCTAGATTGAACTCTCTTGCCTGTGTCACCGCCAAATGCTGTAGAACACCTTTGGCAATCCAGGGGCTGAGCCATAGCATTTCGAGAGCCGTAATGATCCCGTCCCGGCCAAAGACCGTACTAAACCAGGGTACTCCGGCGTAGGGATAATTCACTTCGGGGTTGCCGATCATCATCATCTGGACGTCGGCAACCGAACGTCTGATCCAATCACTAAAACGAGAATTTGAACTGTAAATCAGCGGAAAAGTTTCGGCGACTGTCTTATGTTCGCCCCTTGCAGAAGCTATCGCGCTGCAATAGCCAATCGAATCGTGGACGGCACGGGAGTTGCAAGAAATTGATAAATGGAAGAGTGCCTTCTGTCTCGGCTGGAGATGTACCTCGAACAGCAGTTCCGACGCCGAGATAGTTTTGGGGACGGGATCGCATTGAATGCGAGTCTGACGGATTGTGTTGTCCAGACCTTCATAGGAGAGCAGCACAAGGTCCTTCTCAACTTGGTCTTCCAATCGCTGCCCTTTCTTTTGCCGGTGCATACCACGCACTTCGAAGATGTCGGCGAAGTCGGCGCCAAATGTCATACTGAATGGCAGCAACAGGGGTGAAAGGCCGTAATTAACGAACGCGAACTCCTCATAGCAGACATCGTGCCACAGGAATTTGGAGCGCTGCAGGTGGAGCGTACCTCGAGGTATGGCAACTCCACCGAGGTGGGAGACGTCGAGATTGGTAAGGTCGGCGGTGAAGAGAAAGTTGTTTGTCTCAATGGTGGAACTAAGAGGCAATGGGCGAGCATCCCATAGGCGAAGGAGAAGCTCCGAAATGTGACGGGTGCCTTGAAAGAAAAGCCCTTGCTCGCCCAGTCCGGACGTTTGAATATCCCCCACACGGTCGAACACGGAGAACAGTCTGCCGTATTTTAGAACTCGGGCGCGGTCATCAGCAGGCGATGACTTCGTAGCTATGTAGTACTGCTGGGTGACGCCATCTTTATCCAACTGAGAACTCCGTCGGAAACGGTGATCGATGAGGATTCCCTTCGAACCAGCCGTTGGTAAATGTTCAAGTAATCCTGCGCCATGCGCTCGGCGTTGAAATGCTGTTCAAAGTGCTGTCGGCATTTCCTTCTGTCGATTTCTCCAAGTCTCTTCACGGCTTTTACAGCGCCCTCCAAGTCAGGCACGATAAATCCTGTGACTCTATCTTGCATGACCTCCGGAACCGAGCCCAGCGGGTAAGCAATCACCGGCGTGCCGCAAGCCATGGCCTCAATCATCACTAAGCCGAAGGGCTCACGCCAATTGATGGGAAAGAGAAGTCCAGCAGCGTTGCCCAGGAACACGTTTTTCTCTGGATAGCCAACTTCGCCGATGAACTCAATGAGGGGATGGTCCAGCAGCGGCTTGATAACGGTCTCAAAGTATTCCACATCAACTCGATCGATCTTGGCTGCGATCTTCAGCGGCATTTCAGCTCGTTTCGCGATCTCGATAGCCTGGTCTAAACCCTTCTCTGGGGAGGTCCGTCCGAGAAACGCGAGGTATCTGCCCTTTCCGCCGCCTAGAGAAAAAGCCTCTCGCGGCAACCCATGATGGACCGTACCTTGCCAATTCACCCAAGGCAGGGGCTTACGCTGAGCATCTGAAATTGAGATCACCGGTATGTCCCTAAAGAGCCGATAAAGGGGCACCAAATCGGGAAGGTCGAGTCTGCCATGAAGAGTTGTGACATGCGCGATCTGCTGGCGGCGACTGAACGGGAAGTGCAAGTAATCAACGTGAAAATGAATTAAGTCGAAATTCTCTTTTTCGCTGAAGACCTGATCCAGCATTACGACATGATGCACTAACTGGTCCACGCAGCTCGAATCCAGGCGCAAAGCCTTCTTGCAGGCCGGGACCAGGCGGGCAGTGGTCAAGGAATCGCCGCTCGCAAACAGAGTGACATCGTGGCCGAGACGGACCAATTCCTCTGTAAGCCACGATACGACACGCTCCGTACCCCCATATAGTTTGGGGGGAACGCTTTCGTAAAGTGGCGCAACCTGTGCGATTCTCATTGATCGGAGCCCTTGGATTGAAGCTCTTGCTAAATGGCCGATACAGCCTCAACGTCAATGCCGGGCGAAAGCACGAGCGCTCCCTGTACTTGCTGCTTTGCCTGGCGTAGGTTGCCCGCCAGCGCCTCGCGCAGCGCAGCTTCTGCTGGGTACCCGGTACGTGGGGGCTGGCGCCGGAAATCGGTTTCCTCTGGACCCCAGGCTATTGGGGCTGGGGCGGCAGCTTGCCCAGTGATGCTCTGCTGTTGCGGGTTGCGTGAATCGAGAGGCACGATTTTCGGACGAACCTTAACTGACGACTTCGTCACCATCTCAAATGGTTCTGCCAGGAACCCTCTCATTTCGGATACGTCCAAGTCTGGTCAAAAATGCTCAGTCCGAGCTTGCTTCCCATCAGCTTCCTGTGGCCAGACACAGGAAGCATGCTGATTCGCCACGGCCGGAACCCCAAGCAAAGAACACTTCTTCCGTTGCGCGGAAAAACCCAGCATCCTTCTCTTCAACTACTAATTGAAGAGTGTTGGCCTGCCAAGCACAAATCGGAAGGCGTTACAATGGGCGCGGGCAATGCGGCAGGCGGAGAATCGCGCCTGCACGATCCGAATTAACCAACCAAGATTCGAGTGGAGTAATTTATGACTTCTCAGGTAGTGAACCTACAGGTGACCGCTAGCATACCGATTGACTGCGGTTTCTGGTCGGAAGATGATGGCTGGACGGGGCTCTGCAAAAGTCTGTCGGTCACGGTCAATGGCAGTAGTTTCGAAGATGCCAAGAAGAACATGGCAACTGAATTACAAGTGTATATCGAAAGAATCCTGCGTGAGCATCCCAAGAGAAGTGCGACGCTCTTTGTCTCCAAGAGCTAACCAATGTCCGCTTTCGGCTCATCCCAAAACCTCGCGTATCGGTTCCCGAACTCAAGCGTTCATCTCGGCTTGCGTTACGTGCGACTATTCGGATTTCCCCGCAAGCAGGACGCTCTTTTCCCGCGTGAACATTTTCGATGGGGTCGTTGCGGAATGCCAATGCAACAATGCTCTTGGCTTCCGCTCGTCGCACCGTTGCGACGTGCCGGCGTCGAATTCATGGCTGGCACCGACACTCCGGTCCCGTCCGCGGCCGGTTTCGCGTCGCACGACGAGTTGGCGTTGCTCGTGAAAGGAGGTCTCACACCGGAGGAAGCCTTGGAAACGGCCACTCGCAATCCTGCCCGCTTTCTCGGCCGCGAGCGAGACTTGGGGACCGTGGAGAGGAGCAAGATCGCTGACCTCGTGCTGCTCAACCCCAATCCACTGGAGGACATCCACAACACCACCAAGATCAGCGCGGTTATCCTACATGGTCAATTTCTTGACCGAAGAGTGTTGGATGGAATGATGAAGGATGCAGCCGCGGCTGGCACCTCCAAGACGACGGCAAGGACTTAGCAGCAGATAACGGTCGTGGCATTGTTTGCCTGAAGCCTCCCAACGCCTGTTCTGGCACCCTCCCCAAAGATGAGGGCAAGGCCATCACAAATGCCACGTTGCGGTTTGCTCGGATTCAAGAGCGGTGCCCTTTTGTGTGTTGCTATTGACAGTGCATTCGGTCGATGAGAGACTGCGGTTGCCGGCTCCGAAAGTGGTTCGGCCCGCTCGCCCGCCAAAGCCCGCCCGGCAGTGCAGCTGCAACAATCGGGTATGAGCACCCATTCCAGCCTCGATCGCGAAACTTTCCAGCAGTTTTTGGCCAGCGTGTTTGCGGTTCAGGAGAGTCAGATGGATAGTCAATCGCTCTCCGCCGTTATGGAAGTCCAACGCTTGGTCACGACGGGAAAGCTCGACGTGGATGGTGCAATGCATCTGATCGTTGAGTCGGCGCGAAACGTGGCCAACGCTACTGGGGTCGCCATCGGTCTGTTAAAAGAAGATCAACTGGTTTACCAGGCTGGAAGCGGAAGTGCCGCCACTTATATAGGGCGGCATGTAACGGCCTCACTGACTGCCTCAGCAGACACCAAGGCAAACCGCGAGATTCTCCGTGTCGAGAATACCCAAACAGACACACGGATTGAAGCGGCGATTTGTCGGCAGTTCGGAGCCAAGTCCCTTCTAATTTTGCCGATTTATCACGACGGCGACGTGGCGGGAGTCCTGGAGGTCCTGTTCGGCGAAGCGCACGCCTTCCAGGATCGCGAGGTGCGCACCTATCGATTGATGGCCGAACAGATCGAGGCGGCCATGTTTCCGACCGCCCAGCTTGAACGGGGGAAAAACCTCACAACCGAACTACCGACAACTCCGCACGTCACTGAGCAGATTACAACTCAAAGAGAGAAGTTTCTCCACGCCGGTGGATGTTTGCCGGGCCCAGCAAACAAGCATTCCATCTACCAGCGTTGCGGAGCCGCCCTGGCAGTAGCCAGGGATTTGCCAGTACTCAGGCAGCCAGCCTTGCTCGCGACGAGGATCATGCAGCGAGCGAAGGACGTTACCTGGCACAAGCGCCGGAGGAACTTGGCCCTGGCAGCAGTTGCTACGGTGCTCGGATTAACTTGCTGGATTGCCTACAGCGGTCGCGGCCCGGCTTTGCCCTTGGGATCTTCAGCCCTACAGAGATCGACTGCCATCGAGCCGCAGGTACCCTCCCAACCCGCGAAAGCAATGCCGGCGAAAGGCACGTCCGCGCTCCGGCGCGCGAGAGTTGTAGTGAAGGAGGCGAAGCCTGCGAGGACAACGCTACAGCGGGTGCGGGTGGGGAAGAATGAAGTCGATTACATCCGAGATGATGTTACGGTGCGCTATTTCACGCACGGACCTGCACCGCAGCGGAGGCGGGTCGCGGAGAGTCGGATCGCATACATCGGAGATGATGTTACAGTGCGCTATTTCACGCCCAAACTAGCAGTAAGGCCCAACAGTCGGTGAGGTCATGAGTTATGGTTTGACCCAATGACAAGTTTTCCGCGTCATCCTCTTCGCCTGGTCGCCAATTAGTCGTAGTTCTTGATTACCACCCTGTACGGAACTTTCCACCTGATTGATTGAACCAGTCGCGAGGGCATCGCAGTTTCTGCCATGCCAATCCGGTGCGCCTACAGCGTGAAAGAGGGCGTCGTAAACGTCGTCATTACTCGTCCAGGCTGCGCCGTCGAGGGTGAGTTCTTTTCATATCTCAGCTAATTCCCGCATCCGCGGGATAAATAATCCCTCGTCTGCGCGGGGAAAGACAAGCACTCAAGAATTTCTTCCGTTCATCAGCCTGGAACAAGCTTCGACACGGTAACCGGCGTTTGAGTGCACGTTCGTAATTTGAAAGCGCGCAGGCAGAGTAGTGAAATCGATTTGCTCATCGGTCGCAAGATGCTGCTCGAAAACAGCGGCTACGAAGTTCTAGGGGGCGACCGGGGGGTGATGAAGGGCTGAATCTGTTCCGGTCCCATCCTGTGGACGCCGTCGTTCTCGACTACCAGATGCCCGAGATGAACGATGATGTGGTCGCGGCCAAGATGAAGCGCATCCGGTCCAGCGTCCCATCACGCTGCCTTCCGCCAGTGATCCACCGCCGGAGAGCAAACTGAAGTCGGTCGACACGTTCGTGCCGAAGTCCCAGGAGCCGAAAATGCTCATATCCACTCTGCAAATGCTCATATCCACACTCCAGCATCTGCTGAACAGCCAGTCCAGGCCTTTTTTCTC
>Ga0208820_1001652_pt1 | contig 12025 bp, 12 predicted proteins | sample June2015DPH_16_5_FD_184713 | JGI IMG/M metagenome (GOLD analysis project Ga0208820, IMG submission 184713) | Peatland microbial communities from SPRUCE experiment site at the Marcell Experimental Forest, Minnesota, USA - June2015DPH_16_40... | ecosystem: Environmental > Terrestrial > Soil >...
CGTGGCCGTGCCGCCGGGCTTGATACATTCGAAGCACTGCTCGGCGAGCTTCTTCATGCCGACGGCTTCGAAGGCATAATCGACGCCGCCGCCAGTGAGTTCGCGAATCGCTTCGACCGCGTCGGAATGGGAGGCATCGACGGTGTGCGTCGCGCCGAGCTTCTTGCCCATCGCGAGCTTGTTCTCGAATTGATCGATCGCGATTATCTGGCGCGCGCCGGCGATGCGAGCGCCCTGGATCGCCGACAAGCCGACTCCGCCGCAGCCGAAAACCGCGACCGTCGAGCCCGGCTCGATCCGCGCGGTATTCAACACCGCGCCGACGCCGGTGGTCACACCGCATCCGATCAGCGCAGCGCGGTCGAGCGGAATCTCGTGGGTGATTTTGACCAGCGCGTTCTCGTGCACCAGCATGTTCTGCGCGTAAGTCGAGAGGTCCGCGAACTGGCGAATCATCTTGCCCTTTTGCGACAGCCGCGGCGTGTCGCCCTTGGCGCGCTGCACCGCCTGCTTGTTGGTGCAGCGGTTGGGATGGCCCGACATGCAATCCGCGCAGTAGCCGCAAAAGACCGAGAGGCAGCAGATAACGTGGTCGCCCGCTTTGACGTAGGTGACCTCGCTGCCGACCTGCTCGACGATTCCGGCGGCCTCGTGACCAAGCACGGCCGGCGCGGGAAACGGGTAGAGTCCGTCGACGAAATGCAGGTCGCTATGGCATACGCCGCTGGCGACGGTGCGCACCAGGACTTCGCGCTCGCGCGGCTTGTCAATCTCGACGTCTTCAATCGAAAGAGGCTGATTGGGCCCATGAAATACGGCGGCTTTCATCGCGGGACTCCTTGTAATGTAAATGTTGAATGCTCCGGGTGGCTTGCCGGCTGCTACCGCGAAACCACACCGGCCTTCATCAGCCGGGCTGCGAACCATCGTGGTCCTGCGTCCGGACACGCGAGCGTTCTCAAACGGCGATCGCCGCTTTTCCGCTGACCGTGGATAGACCACGAGGCTGCGGGGGCTGTCAAGGAATCCCCCGGCCCGGCGCCGCTCCGGGATTGCCTTGACTGTATCGGCCTGCGACCTTAAGTTGAGTTGGTAACGCGCCGCCGAGGAGAAATGACGTAATGGCCAGTGATAAAGTTTTGCACGTAACGGACGCCAGCTTCGAGCAGGAAGTTCTGAAGTCTGCGACGCCGGTGCTGATCGATTTCTGGGCTCCCTGGTGCGCGCCCTGCCGCGCGATCGCGCCAATGGTCGATGAACTCGCGACCGAGTACGAGGGCCGCCTCAAGGTCGTGAAGATCAACGTTGACGACAATCCGCAGGTGCCGGCGCGCTTTGGCGTGCGCGGCATTCCGAACCTCGTAATCGTCAAGGGTGGCGAGGTAAAGCAGCAGATCGTCGGCGCGGTTCCAAAGCGGAATCTAATCGAAGCGGTCAACAACGCGATCGCGTAAGCGGCGCCGATCCTCTCACCTCGAATCTCTTTAGCGGGGGCCCTGACTACTTTGCCGGTGACGGTAAAGATTCGGGGTCTTCGACTTTTTCGGGGCCCGCATTCTTTTTGAGACCTTCGGCTTTCAAGACCCACTGACGGTAGAGTTCCGCGCGCTTCTCCTCGAACGATTTCTTCACCTGCGGCGGCACATAGGCCATCAGCACCTGATTGTAGCCGAGCACCTGGGGCGCGAGCCGCGAGTCGCGCAGCAGCGCCGGATTCGGCGGCAGCACCGCCGTCATCCCGAGCACCACGAAACCGGCGATTATCGCGCCGATCGATGCGCCCAGGACCGCACCGGCGAGCCGGTCGATCCAGCTCAGATGGATTATATGCGCAAGCCGGACGACGGTTGCGCCGGCATACTCGACCGCTATGAACACGATCGCGAAAACCGCCACGTAACCGATCACCGCGCTTACCGTGGGACTCGTCGACAGGTACTTGTGCGCGATCGCCGCGGCCCGTCCGTAGTACACCGATGCCGCGTAGATCCCGAGGACCAGCGACAGAATCGAAGTCGCCATCCTGAGCGCTCCGCGCGTCAGTCCGCTAAACGCACCCACACCGATCAAAGCAAGGATCGCATAATCGAGGCCATTCATTCCTGCTGTCGTCACGACGCGTATTCTACTCCGCTGGGACTGGGCGCTCGATAATCCGCCGGCAAGCGCCTAAACTTGAGCGCATGTCGTGGGTCTATATCGAGGACTTGGGGAGCCATCTCGGCGAGAAAGTCACGCTCAAAGGATGGCTTTACAACCGGCGCTCCAGCGGGAAGGTTCATTTTCTGCTGATTCGCGACGGCACCGGCGTGTGCCAGTGCGTGGCGTCGATCAACGACCTCGGTCCCGAGGCCTTCGCGGCTGCCGACCATCTGGGGCAGGAGACCTCGCTCGAAGTTACCGGCCTCGTGCGCGAGGACAAGCGCGCTCCCGGCGGTCGCGAACTAACGATCACCCGCCTGAAGGTCCACGCGCCTTCGATCGATTATCCGATCACGCCCAAGGAACACGGCCCCGCCTTTCTGCTCGATCTGCGTCATCTGTGGGTCCGCTCGGCGCGTCAACATGCGATCCTGCGGATTCGGAGCGAGGTCGAGGCCGCCTGCCGCGACTTCTTTCACGAACGCGGATTCGTGCTCTTCGATTCGCCGATCCTGACGCCGACCTCGTGCGAGGGCACGACCAATCTCTTCGAGATCGACTACTTCGGCGAACGCAAGGCGTATCTGACGCAGAGCGGGCAGCTCTATGCCGAGGCCGGCGCGCTCGCTTTCGGCAAGGTCTATTGCTTCGGTCCGACCTTCCGCGCCGAGAAATCCAAGACCCGCCGCCATCTGACCGAGTTCTGGATGGTCGAGCCGGAGGTCGCCTACTTTACGCTCGATGAAGATATGCAACTGGCCGAGGATTTCGTCGCCTATATCGTGGCGCGGGTGCTCGATCGGCGCCGCGAGGACTTGAAGGTACTCGAACGCGACACCGCGAAGCTTGAACTGGCGACCGGCAAACCGTATCCCCGAATCACCTACGACGAGGCGATCAAGCGGCTCAAAGGCAAGGGATTCGCTGTGAATTGGGGCGACGATCTCGGCGCCGACGAGGAGACCGCGCTGTCCTCGGACTTCGCGACGCCGGTCCTCGTCCATCGCTACCCAGCGGCCTCCAAACCCTTCTATATGAAGCATGATCCCGAGCGTCCCGACCTGGCGCTATGCGTCGATATGCTCGCGCCCGAAGGCTACGGCGAAATCATCGGCGGCGGCCAACGCGAGGACGACTACGATACCTTGAAACAGCGCATTATCGCGCAGGGCCTGCCGTTGGAGCCCTTCAATTGGTACTTGGACCTCCGCCGCTATGGTTCCGTGCCGCACGCCGGCTTCGGCATGGGAATCGAGCGCGCGGTCACCTGGATTTGCGGGACTCATCACGTGCGGGAGGCGGTGCCGTTCCCCCGCATGATGGAGCGCCTTGAGCCATAAACAAATCTTTCACCGGCGGCGCAAGCTACTTGAGTGAGCCGATCGAAAATATTTTTTTTGGCCTTGTGCGCCACCCGACGCCATCCACAGGCTGTGGATAAAATTCAATCTGTTAATCTATCTTCGTTTGGCGAAGCCGGGAGTTCCCCGGCCGCCACATCGCCGTCCGCGGGAAGCGCTCCGCGTCCCCGGAATGTCGGAACTCCCATGCTGGCTTGCGTTACGCAACGTTACGGTCGTGCCGATCCGAAATCACCGCCTAATCAAGATTAGAACAATATCCATTAGCCAATCTCATAATCTGCGGTTTGGTCACGTGCGCGACAATTCCGCGATCTGCACGATTGCAATATGAAGTCAATATGATCATCGGGTTTCCGGCGTGTCGCGGGACGTTGCTCAAGCGCTGACCACGCGCTAAACACAGTTGAAGGTAGTGAAAGTCATCTTGTGACTTAGTGCTTCGGGACGCCGCGCGGTCTTCGGCGACCGTTACTGAATGGACGGATCGTCAAGGCGGCGCGCCTTGCCAGCCAGGGCTTGGGATCATCGCGCGGGGGACATGGGCGGGCGGACTGCGGGAATCGCTGATGACGAGCGGGGCTGATGTGTGCGGGAAAGGGCCACGCATGTTACGGGTTCGGACGGGCGCTTTTCTCCAAACCGACTCCACGGCGATAGCCGGTGGACTGCGCTTACCTTTTGCGCTGGCATCGCGATTCGCCACGCCGAAAACCAAAGGAGGTTGTCACCTTGCGGACCGGACCCTTGGTGCGTAGAGGCGCTAACGTCTCGCGAGTCGTCCCGGGAGCGCCAGCAACGGTGCGGCGGACCCTGTTTCCTCGAATATCCAATCTTACGGAATTAGAAGACCTCTCCTTACCGTCACCCATCATTGAATCATCGTGTCTGCACGTCGAATGTAAACTGCCGATTAATCTGCGTCAGTTCCTCGCTCAGCACTTCGATCCCCTGCTCGACTCGGACAACGACTCAATTCTTGACATGGCCGCGCAGGCCGACGAGGCGACGTTGAGCCGAATCGCACGCGCGATTCGCCGCTATTCGACCAGTCGCGCGCGCGAAGCCTGGGCCGAATGCTCCGTAACGCTGGCCGATTTTGAGCGCGCTGACGCGAGCCCCGCGCCGGCGGCCACGCTATGCCTCGAATGTCGCCGGTTGGAGTTCGGTGCGGATGCCCGCGACGCGCATACCGGGCCGCACTGCCTGTCGGTGAATCTGCTGCCGGCTTGTCCGCAGCGCGAGCGTTCCCCAAGCCGCTCCTCGTCGCCAATCTCGGATCGCCTCCAGCGTCTGATCGAGGAGTTCCGCGCGATGCGCGCAGCCTTCGGCCTCTCACATTTCGATTTGGATTGTTACGTGACGAATCGCCGCGTTATGTTTTCGTGGCGGCCCTTGGATTCTGCCCGCACCCGCTCGGTCGAGTAGTTCAGGCCCCTTGCGCACTATCGCGCTCGCCGCCGAAGGAGTCGGGGCTTTCCGAAGCTCTGCATGTGATCGGAGAGGGCGGCCCACCGTCGGGGGCCTGCCGTCAAGACGTTCGTGATGAGGTGCGCCGAGACGCTGTCGGCGCACGCTCGCGGAGAGAAAATCAGATCGCTGACGCCCGCCGCCGCCGTTGTTCCTTGCGCCGTCGTCGCTGCGCCTCGGAACGTTTGCGCTTGCGGCGCACGCTGGGCTTCTCATAGAAAGCCCGCTTCTTCATTTCCTTGAATACCCCCTCCTTGGCGAGCTTGCGCTTGAGCACTCGCATCGCCTGGTCAAGGGAGCCTTCGACCCTGATTTCCATAATCCTCCGCTCGCCTTCGAACTAGACAGATGACAATAGGGGCGCCTCCACCGACTGTCAACCGCCCGCCGGCTGTGGGTAGTGTCGCGAAACTGTGAAAATGCCGCCCGCCCGTGTTATTTAACCGTCCAGCAACGATCGAACCGGCGAGGAGACGACGATGGATCTGGGACTCAGCGGAAAAACTGCAATGATCACCGGCGCGAGCCGCGGCCTCGGCCGCGCGATGGCTATGGCGCTGGCCGCCGAGGGCGTGCGCCTCAGCCTGTGCGCGCGCGGCGCCGACGCGCTCAATTCGACCGCCGCGGAACTCAAGGCGGCGGGACACCAGGTGATCGCGCAAGCCGCCGACATCGGCGACGCCGCCGCGATGGAGCGCTGGACCGCGAATACGGTCAAGGCTCACGGCGGCATCGATATCCTGGTCAACAACGCCGGCGGCGCGAGTCCGGGTAGCTTGCAGCAAGTCAACGACGCCGCGTGGCTCGCCGCCTTCGAGCTCAACTTCTTTTCGGCGGTCCGGCTTTCGCGGCTGTGCGCGGCCGAGATGGAAAAACGCGGTGGCGGCTCGATCATCAATATCAGCTCGATCTATGGCCGCGAGGCGGGCGGTCCACTCACCTATAACACCTCGAAGGCCGCGATGATTTCGTTTACCAAGGGGCTCGCGCGCGAACTCGCGACGAAATCCGTGCGGGTCAATTCGATCGCGCCAGGGTCGATAAATTATCCGGGTAGCGTATGGGAAGCACGGTTCAAGCAGAGTCCGGAATTTGAAAAGGATTTCGTCGGACACGAGTTGCCCGCCGGACGACTCGGGCGCCCCGACGAGGTGGCGTATGCGGTCGTGATGCTGGCGTCGCCGCGCGCGAGCTGGATCACCGGCGCGACGATTCCGGTCGATGGCGCCCAGGGCCGCTCGAACACCTGAGAGCAGTCCGCGCGATCGCGGCGGCGCCGTTGGCCTAGGCGCCTCGCAATTCAAGCGGCAGAATCTTCGGCCCGCGCACGACGAAGGAATCAACCCAGGTCGGCCGCGGTTCGCGCAATTGAATGCGCGGAAATCGGCGCAGCAAAGCGTCCATTGCGACGCTCGCCTCAAGACGCGCCAACGGAGCGCCGAGACAATAGTGGATGCCGAAGCCAAAGCCCAGATGGTCCTGCGGATTGCGCGCCAGGTCAAAAGTGTCCGGATCGGGGAACTGGCGCTCGTCGCGATTGGCCGAGCCATAGAGAATCAGCACCCGGCTACCGGCCGGGATCGTGCTGCCCGCGATTTCGGCGTCGGTCGTCGCCAGCCGGAAGATTGCCTGCACCGGCGATAAGTAGCGGAGCATCTCCTCGATCATCTGCGGCACGATCGAGAGGTCGGCGCGAACCTGCGCGAGTTGCGCGGGATGCGAGAGCAGCGTGATGACCGTATTGCCGAGCAGGTTGGTGGTGGTCTCGTTGCCGCCGATAAGCAGCAACAGGCACATCGCGAGAACTTCACGCGCGGTCAGCGCCTGGCGCTCTTCCTCGGCCCGCACCAGCGCCGTGATGAGATCCTCTTTCGGATTGCGGCGACGCTCCTCGATCACTTGCTCGAAGTAGCGCGAGAGGTCAGCGACGCTTGCGCGCAGCCGTTCGAGTTCGGCCGGTGCCACCGCGCCGCCTGTCATGCGCAAAAGGTCATCGGACCACTGCTTGAAGTCCCGATAGCGTTCGGACTCGACGCCCAGCATTTCCGCGATCACCATCACCGGCAGCGGCGTCGAAAAGTCGCGTACCAGGTCGAAATCGCCGCCATCCTCGATCCGGTCGAGCAATTGCGCGGCGATCTGCTTGATGCGCGGCTCGAGCCCCGCGACCATCCGCGGCGTGAAGGCCTTGTTCACGAGCTTGCGCAGCGGCATGTGCGCGGGCGGGTCGGTCGAGATCAGCCACTTCACCTCGGGCACCGGATTCAGTTCGCCGAGAATCGCCGGGATGATCGGCGCCGAAGAAAAAAGTTGCGTGTTCTTGCAGATATAGGCGACATCTTCGTAACGGCTGACCGCCCACGATTGGAGCGACTCAACCCAGTACACCGGGTTATGATTTCGCAGACGCGCATAATAGGGATACGGATCCTGCTTGACTTCAGGCGCAAACGGATTGAATTCCATGGTCGATCTCCTGAATCCTGCGGACAGCCTTGGGAAGCGAATGAGTGTCCTGAGTCAAAAGTGTCCTCAGGACAGCGATAGAACGGAGCCCATAATTTGTCAAACGATCTCCCAGTCCCCGCGAAATCAGGCCGCAAGCCCAAAGCAATAAAATTCCCGGCGCGGAAGGCGGTTAAATTTAGGGCGGCGGAAACGGCCGCGGGCCAGCTCCTCGAGTTCTTCTACCCGATTCATTACAAGGCCGGCATGGCGCTCGAGGACGCCATGCGCCGCGGCCAGCTCACGCGCACGCAGGTCGCCATTCTGTGGCTGATTCGCGCCGAGGGCGAAGCCGGCGCCATCATGCGCCGCAAGGATATCGAGCGCCGCATCAGGTTGTGGTTCGAAATCACCAGCTCCGCCATCACCAAGGCGCTGCGCGGGATGGCGCGCGCGCCGTTAAGCCTGGTCTCGGTGGTTGAAGACCCGCATTCAGCGCGGGAAAAGCGCGTCGTTCTGACCGCCCGGGGGAAGCACTTTCAAAGCCTGATGCTGGCCGAGGGACGAAACTTCTTGCGGAGACTCATCACCGAAATTTCCGCCGCAGACGTCACGCACGGGATCCGCTTTCTCGGCCGTGCGATCGCCGCTCTTGAAGCTTCCGAGGAGGCGAACCAACAGAGCAATAGCAGTCGCGATCGCGGTTCATCGCGCGCCTGATTTGCGCGGGCGCTCAAATTATCCGAGATGGTCGATTAAGCGAGCGTGCAGGAGAGCGTATGTCCGGTCGCCGACGTGACCCGGACGGTGACTGTGTTGCCCGCCGTGAGGCCCTCGCGTGCGGGAAATATCGCGGTCTTGTAATGCGGGGTCTTGCCCGCCAGCATCCCCACGCCGCGCCGCGCCGGTCCCTCGATCAGCACCGGGAACTCGCGCCCCACCAGCGCGCGATAACGCTCGAGCGAGCTTTTTTCCTGCAGCGCGATCACTTCGCTCAGCCGCCGCGACTTCTCCGCTTCGCTTACCGTGTCGCCCAGGCGATGGGCCCGCGTGTGCTCGCGCACCGAATACTTGAATGTGAAGGCCGAGTCGTAGCCGACCGTGCGCATCAGATCCAGAGTCGCGCGGAAGTCGCTGTCGGTTTCGCCGTGGAAGCCGACGATGATGTCGGTCGAGATCGCGATTCCCGGAATCGCCGCACGCACCCGCGCGACCAGGTCGAGATACCGGGCCGAAGTATAACCGCGGTCCATCGCCGCGAGGATTCGGTCGGACCCCGATTGCAACGGTAAATGCAGATACGGCTGGACCTTCGGCTCTGACGCCATCGCGTCGATCACGGCTGGCGCCATGTCGCTCGGATGCGGCGAGGTGAAGCGAATCCGTTCGATTCCATCCACCGCCGCGACCATCCGCAGCAACTCGCCGAAACCCACCTGCTCAAAGTGGTACGCGTTGACGGTCTGTCCGAGCAGCACGACCTCCCGCACTCCGCGCGCCGCGAGCTCGCGAACTTCGCGGATCAGGTCGGCGGGTGGAATACTACGTTCACGCCCGCGCACATAGGGCACCACGCAGAAGGCGCAAAACTTGTCGCACCCGCGCATCGCCGTCACATAGGCGCGCACCCCGCTGCCGTATTCGGGCGAGATGTCGGCGTAAGTCTCGGCGCGATTGAGGCGCACGTCGACGGCCGCATCGAAACCGCTCTCACCGAGCATCTCCGGCAGGCGCCGATAGGCGTCGGGGCCGGCGACCAGGTCAAGCCACGGCGCCTTCTCGACTAGCGCGGCGCGATTGTGCTGCGCCATGCATCCGAGCAGCCCGAGCTTCACCTCCGGGCGCGCCTGCTTGAGCCGCGCGAGATCGCCGAGCCGCCCGATGACCCGTTCCTCGGCATGCTCGCGAATCGCGCAGGTGTTCAGCAGGATGACGTCGGCCTCTTCGGGCTTGGCCGCGGTGACGTAACCCGCGCGGTGAAGCACCGCCGTCACCAATTGCGAGTCCGCGACGTTCATCTGGCAGCCGTAGGTCTCGAGCCAGACGCGCGCCTGCCCGCTATGTTGATTGTCAGCCATTCGTGTACCGCAGAATGATAGGCTAAGCGCCCACGACCTCACAACGCAGCGGTTATTTCACGTTCGGGGGGGTTAACGGGGTTGAAAAGCATCAGAAAAGCTCCGAATAGTGGCTGCGGCCCGGCATTATTGCTTGTGCTACCTGGAAAAATGGTTTTGTTTTGTAAAAAAGGATTTTGGCGGCAGGTTTTTTCAGTAATTGACGAAGAGCCCAACAGTCTTGACCTGACTTTTCGGACTGCTCGCGTTGCTCGGTATGCGGCCAAGTCGTAGCAGACTCCTACTATCAGTATAGCACGGATCGGACTCGATTCTAAATTAGAACTTCGCAGAGTCGCTATAAGAAGAGCAGAGCAGTGAAGCGATGACACCGGCAAACGTGGAGACCCGAATTGCCCGGCTCGACTGGGACGCGATCCGCGCGTCGATCGACGATCGCGGTTACGCCACCACACCCGCGCTGCTCACGCCCGCCGAGTGCCGTGAACTGATCGCGCTTTACGATTGCCGCGAGGTCTTCCGCAATCGCGTCGTGATGGAGCGCTTCGGCTACGGCCTCGGCGAATACAAATATTTTGCCGCGCCGCTGCCGCCGCTGGTGTCCGCGATGCGCACCGCGTTTTACGAGCGCCTCGCGCCAATCGCATCCGACTGGATGCGCCTGCTGCGCCTCGGCGAGGGCTTTCCCGCCACGCTCGACGCCTTCCTGGAAATCTGCCGGCGCGAGGGACAAATCAAACCGACTCCGCTGATGCTGCGCTACGACGCCGGCGGCTACAACTGCATGCATCAGGATCTGTACGGCGAGGTCTTCTTCCCGATCCAGATTACGTTCGTGCTCAGCCGGCGCGGCGCGGATTTCGACGGGGGCGAGTTCCTCCTGACCGAGCAGCGGCCGCGCGCGCAATCCCGCGGCGAGGCGATCACGCTCGATCGCGGCGAGGCAATTATCTTCGCCACGCGATGGCGCCCGGCGCGCGGCGCGCGCGGCCATTATCGCGTCAACGTGCGCCACGGCGTCAGCCGCCTCAAGGCAGGCCGCCGCTTCAGCCTCGGCATCATTTTTCACGACGCTTATTTCAGTGGTTGACGCTCGCGTTGCTCGATAGGCGGCCAAGTCGCGCTGGTTCGTGAAAACGGGGCGGTTGGAGGACCGACGCTTATTTCAATGATTGATGAGCAGCCCAACAGTCTTGACCTGACTTTTCGGACTGCTCGCGTTGCTCGGGAGGCGGCCAAGTCGTGCGGGTTCGTGGAAACGGGCGCGCGGAGGACCTCAACGGCGGGTTACATCAACCCGTTGGGGAAGTTGCCGAAAGTCACCAATGGTGGCAACTTCGTCTTGAGAGCTACACGCTATGATGGAGAATCGACGACCGGCGTTCGAACGCTTCGAGGCCAGCCTCCTCGCGTGTCCGAAATGCAATCGGGCAGTGAAGGTGCGCAAGCGCCTGCTGCTCGTCCTGCCCGAGGGCGACAAGTACGAGTACGTCTGTACCGATTGCGGATCGACCTGCGGCACCACCGTGCAAAAAAATGACCCGCCGGATCGCAGGCTGATGTGACGGCGGTTGGGAGACTGCCCCTTCCTCCAGTAAACGAAGGGGCGAGCCTCCTTGCTGATCCTTCGCAGGCTCAGGATGACTTTTTTCAGTGATTGACGCTCGCGTTGCTCGGTATCCGGCCAAGTCATGGCGGCTCGCCATTTACGGCGCCCGAAGTCGGCTCGATCTCGCTCAACACCAGCACTTCACCCGGGAGTGAGGGGAGTTAGCCCATCGCCTGGGCCGAGGTCGGTTCGATCTCGTACAGCACACGCACTTCGCCCGGCTGTGAAAACGGATACTTGTCCTTGCCGAGATATTTTTTGGCGAGCGAATCGATATGCGCGTTGGCGCCGCTCTCGGTCACACTGGCGACGCGTCCGCGGACCTGGATGTAGCGATAGGGATTTTCGGGATCCATTATCGCAATTGCGACCCGCGTACCCGCTTTCATGGTGCGCGCCTTAACCCGGCCGCGCGCCGTATTGATGCGAATCTTGCCGCCGGTGTAATCGAACCACACCGGTGTAACTTGCGGCGAGCCGTCCTTCATTACGGTCGCGACGTTGGCGAAAGTGACCTTCTTGTTCAACAGGTCGAGGTAGCCGTCTGGAATAACCGCCATCGTGATGCTCCTCTATTGGATCTAATCGTGTGGACCTCAGTATCATCTTCGCGGACGGCGCCGCGAGATCAATCTTTACCTCCGCCGTTTCGCGGTTCCAGTCAAGGGTTTGGTGCGAGTGTGTTTCGGGGGATGAAATTTGACTCTGCGAATGGTATTGGTTAATAGCGAATGCGAGAAATGTGGGGCGGCCGGGTGGCGTGGCTGGTCCCGGTCTGCGTAAATCTCCCGCTAGGAGCTGATCACCATGGCGCTGTTTACCAAGGAACCGGACAAAAACGTCAGAATCGATCCGAACGCCCGGGTTCAGCCGGCCCCGCAGTCGATCACTCCCACCGTCACCACCACCAATCCGTTGCC
>Ga0208820_1001653_pt1 | contig 12011 bp, 13 predicted proteins | sample June2015DPH_16_5_FD_184713 | JGI IMG/M metagenome (GOLD analysis project Ga0208820, IMG submission 184713) | Peatland microbial communities from SPRUCE experiment site at the Marcell Experimental Forest, Minnesota, USA - June2015DPH_16_40... | ecosystem: Environmental > Terrestrial > Soil >...
GCGAAATACGCGGTTATGAGCGGAGACGCCGCCGCCGGCACGCTGGTAGAAATCAAAGTAAAGCAACTAGAACGCAGCGGCAAGAAGCTGAGCGAAGAAGAAAGAAAAGAACTTTTCGATTCAACGAAGAAAACATACGAAGAGCAAACCGACCCACGCTACGGCGCCGCCCGTCTCTGGATCGACAAAATCATCGATCCAATGGAAACGCGGCAGGCGATCACGCAGGCGTTAGAAGCGGCGTCGCTGAATCCGGACGTGCCCGAGTTCAAGGTGGGAGTGCTGCAGACATAGAATCGGATGATCGGGCCATCGGGCCATCGGGTGATCTGAAGAACTCCAATGGCCCGATGACCCGATCGCCCGATGACCAGATTCCGAGATGCTGTATGAGCGAATCCGTAAAGTTGATCGAATGCCCCCGCGATGCCTGGCAAGGCCTCAAAGGCCAGATTCCTGCCGAACTGAAGACCAACTATCTCCAGGCCCTGATCTCGGCCGGCTTCAAGCACATCGACGCGGTCAGCTTCGTCTCTCCCAACGCCGTCCCACAGATGGCCGACTCCGAAGAGGTTCTGAAAGAACTCGATCCGCCCGACGATGTGGAAATCATCGGCATCGTCGTCAATGAAAAAGGCGCGCAGCGAGCGATCGCGACCGAGGCCGTGCGCACCCTGGGTTTTCCGTATTCGATCTCGCCCACGTTTCTGCAGAACAATCAACGGCAGACTCTGGAAGACGCTATCGAGGAACTGGAAAAAATCGAGAAGAAGGCCGACGAGGCTGGACTCGAAACCGTTGTCTACATCTCGATGGCCTTCGGCAATCCCTACGGCGATGACTGGAGCATAGATGAGGTCGTCGAAGCCGTCGGCTTGCTCGAGTTGCAGGAGATTCGCATGATCTCCCTCGCCGACACCGTAGGCGTAGCGCCGCCCGAGAAAATCCAGGAAGTCGTCTCCGCCGTAATTTCAAATTATGGTTACCTAGAAATCGGAGTCCACCTACACAGCCGTCCCGACCAGGCCGCCGCCAAAATCCTCGCAGCCTACGAAGCAGGTTGCCGCCGCTTCGATTCCGCCATAGGCGGCCTCGGCGGATGTCCCTTTGCGCAGGATGACTTGGTCGGGAACATTCCGACAGAAACCGTAATCGAAGCCCTGCGCAAACGCGGCGCGCAATTGCCCGTGCTGAAGCCGTTGGACGCATTGCTGAGAGCAACGGCTGAGATCGGCGCGAGGTACAAGAAATCGACGACCGCGGATTGAGAGAGTGCTGAGAACTACCATGAATTACAAAACGCTCCAACTCGTCTTCGACTCTGGCGCCGCCAGTCTCACCCTCAACCGCCCCGAAAAGCGCAACGCCCTCAGCTACGAACTGATTGATGATCTGATTCGTGCTCTGGAGGAAGTGAGAAATTCCTCCGCCGGCGTCCTGATCTTGACCGGGGCAGGAAAGGCCTTCTGCTCTGGCCTGGACCTCGAGACCCTGAAGTCCCTGATCGGCCGTTCGCTTGAGCAAAATCTCGAAGACTCGCGAACCATGGTCGCCCTGTTCCGTTCGCTCTATGAATTTCCCAAACCGACGATTGCTGCGGTCAACGGAGCGGCCATCGCCGGCGGCACCGGTCTCGCCCTGCTCTGCGATTTCACGCTCGCCGTGCCGGAGGCCAAGTTTGGCTACACCGAGGTCCGGATCGGATTCGTGCCCGCCATCGTCTCGACTTTCCTGCTGCGCCAGGTCGGCGAAAAAATCGCTCGCGACTTGCTGCTTACCGGCCGAATCTTTGACGCGGCGGAAGCCCTGAAGATGGGCCTGATCAATGAAATCGTTCCTCCGGAAAAGTTGCTTGACCGTGCCCGCGAGCTCGCCGCGCAGTTGGCGGAGAGCAGTCCACTATCGCTTTTTTGTACCAAGCGCCTGCTCACCGATCACGCGCGCGCCGAACTCGATGCGCAAATTGAAGCCGCCATCCGCGAAAATGCCGGCATCCGCGAAAGCGCCGATTTCCGCGAAGGAATTACGTCGTTCTTGGAGAAGCGCAAGCCAAAGTGGACGGGCCGATGAGCCGGTCCCATACATCGATTTCTGTCAATGTAAAGCGGGCGGCGACCGTGAATGAAACTCGTATCCGCGTCCGCTATGCCGAAACCGACCAGATGGGCGTTGTCTATCACGCTAATCATTTCATCTGGTTTGAAGTGGGACGTGTGGAACTCCTCCGCCAGTTCGGCTTCAGCTATAAGAATATGGAGCACGAAGACAACTGCTTCATCGCCGTAGTCGATGCCCACTGCCGCTACAGGGCTTCCGTGCACTATGATGACGAGGTCATCGTGCGCACTTACCTGAAACATGTCCGGGAGAAAGTGATCCGCTTCGGATACGAACTGCGAAGGGCGGAAACAGGCGAGTTGCTGGCCGAAGGCGAGACCACACACATCGTCGCCGATTCAAGCATGAGACCTCGCGCGCTGCCGGAGAAATACATGAAGGTGTTCCGCGCCGCTATGGGGAGATAGGAAGGAAAGATCCGATGCAGGAGTTCCTCTACAGACTGCAACTCGTGCGCGGAGATATGCTCCGCTCCGGCCCGACCGATTCGGAACAGGCCGTGGTGGCCGAACACTTCGCGTATCTCCAGGACCTCAACGCGCAAGGAGTCATAATCCTCGTGGGCCGCACCCTGAATACCGACGAAAATACGATGGGACTTACGATCTTCCGCGCCGAATCCGAAGATGCCGCCCGCCAGATCATGAACGGCGATCCGGCAGTAAAGAAGGGCGTGATGACGGCAACGTTGTATCCGTTTAGAGTGGTCTTGCAAGGAAAGTAAAAACTCGAAACCAGAATCCGAAGACCAGAAACCAGGAACTGCTCTTGCAAGCTCTGCACATTAACGGAAACGACCTCGCGCTTGAGGCGGTGCGCGAAGTGGCGCACAGCGGCGTCCGCCGGCCCGTCCTCCTCGATCCCGGCGCACGCGAGGCCGTGAATCGCGCCCGCGCTGTCGTCGACGCGCTCGTCGCCAATAAACAAATTTCTTATGCGATCACGACTGGCGTCGGCAAGCTGAGCGATGTGCACATCGCCGGAGACCAGGTCCGCGAGTTGCAAGTTAACCTGGTGCGCTCGCACGCCGTCGGCGTGGGCGAACTTCTTTCAATTTCCGACACGCGGGCCATGATGCTGCTGCGCGCCAACTCGCTCGCGAAAGGCAACTCGGGCGTGCGCGCCATCACCATCGACACCATTTGCGAGATGCTCAATCGCGGTGTGACGCCGAGGGTGCCGTCGCAGGGCAGCGTAGGAGCGAGCGGCGATCTTGCGCCGCTGGCACACCTGGCCCTGGCATTGATCGGTGAAGGCGAATGCTTAGACGAAAAAGGTGCGCGTATCGCCAGCGCCGAAGCGTTGAAGCGCGCACAAATCAAACCGCTGGTCCTCGAAGCGAAAGAAGCGGTATCGCTCATCAATGGCACACAAGCTATGCTCGCCATCGGCATCCTGATGCTGCTTGAAGCGGAGACGCTGGTCGACACCGCCGACGTCATCGGTGCGATGGCATGCGATGCCCTCAAGGGAACGAACGTCGCTTTCGACGAGCGCATTCAAAAGGCTCGACCCCATCCCGGACAAATCAGGAGCGCAGCGAACCTGCGCCGTCTGCTCGAACAGAGTGAGATCCGCGATTCGCATCGCGACTGCGGACGCGTGCAGGATTCCTATTCGTTGCGCTGTATCCCGCAGGTGCATGGCGCGGTGCGTGACACGCTCGCCCATTGCCGTGTAGTGTTTGAGACCGAAGCGAATTCGGCCGTCGATAACCCGCTGGTGTTCGTGAAAAATCCGAAGGCAGCGGACGGCGAGGGCGACGTTCTCTCGGGCGGAAACTTTCACGGCGAGCCTCTCGCGTTCGCGCTCGACTTTCTGGCGATTGCGTTGAGCGCTCTGGCTGGCATCAGCGAGCGGCGCCTGGAGCGCATGGTGAACCCCGCGCTCAGTGAAGGTTTGCCGCCATTTCTCGCGCCGGGTGCGGGACTGAACTCGGGCTTCATGATGGCGCAAGTGACCGCCGCGGCGCTGGTGAGTGAGAACAAAGTGCTGGCGCATCCCGCGTCGGTCGATTCGATTACGACGTCGGGGAATAAAGAAGACTACGTCTCCATGGGCATGGTCGCGGCCAATAAGCTGAAGAAGGTGGTGGAGAACACGCGCAACACGCTGGCCATCGAGGCCATGGCGGCGGCACAGGCAATTGATTTCCTCGCCCCGCTAAAGACTTCCAAGCCTTTGCGGGAGGCGCACGCGGCGATCCGGTCGGTGTGCGCGACCATGGACAAGGACCGCGTGATGTACCAGGATTTCGCGCGCATCGCGGAGTTGATCGCCAGTGGGAAGGTGGCCGAGGTGCTGCGATAAAGAATGTTCTCTCATCCGACAAAGGCTTTGCCTAGGCCGATTTGGCTGCCGACCCATCCAACCCCAGTTCGCTCGCATTCGCCTTCATGGCTTCGATGCAGAAAGCGATGTGCTCCTCCAAATCCACACCGAGATCGGCAGCGCCTTCGATGATGTCTTCGCGATGGACGCTGCGGGCGAAGGCTTTGTCCTTCATTTTTTTGCGGACGGACTTGGCTTCGACTTCGGCCAGCGATTTTCCCGGCTTGACGAGAGCGCAGGCGGTGATGAATCCGGCGAGTTCATCGCAGGCGAAGAGGGTCTTTTCCATCGGCGAGAGGCGCGCAACGCCGCTGTACTCGGCGTGCGACATGATGGCGCGGCGCACTTCTTCGGAATACCCTCGTTCCTTTAGAATCTCGCAGCCTTTGTAGGGGTGGTCGTCGGCGGTCGGGTATTTCTCGTAGTCGAAGTCATGGAGAAGGCCGACCAGGCCCCACAATTCTTCGTCGGCTCCGGCTTTGCGGGCGTAGGCGCGCATGCAGGCCTCGACTGCGAGTGCATGTTTTCGAAGACTTTCCGATTGGGTGAACTCAGTTAGTAAACACCATGCGGTATCGCGTTGATTCATGTTTTTTCCCCGTTTCCTGGCGATTTCCGGCGCTTAACTATGGTTTGTTTCGATAAATACTTTGTCTTCTCGCACATTTGTCTTGACTTCCACAGGCCCAATCCAGCAGATTACGCTCTAGTTGGCTTTGAGAGTAGCCCCCCCGCTCTGGCACTCGCAAAACCTGAATGGCTACCACACTTACTCCCGTGGACTCACGGGAAGTTGTACGATGCGATCATTGTCTTTTGGTGCAATTCCGCACATCAAATAGCCTCTGCCGCCGTTGTCATCTGTCATTGGATGAGGACGAGGCGGAGATCGCCGCTATGACGGCGGCGCCAGAAGTGTTGCCGGTGAACGTCGATTCTAACGGACGCGGGCATCTGAAGCTGGCGTACTCGATTCGATCGCTGCGGCTGCGCAGCGGCTTGAGCCAGCGGCAACTGGCGCTGCGCATGTCGGTGCCGCGGACTTACGTGTCGAAAATCGAAAACGAGAAGGCGACGCCGACGCTGTCTTCATTGGAGCGGCTGGCGAGAGCGCTCGAGGTCAGTGTGCCGGATTTGCTCTCCGGTGGAGAACGGAACCGGCAGGAGGAAGTGCGCGAGTTGATGGAAGATCAGTTCGTGGCCGAAGTAATGCCGTATCTGTCGCAGCTGAACGGAATGCAGATGTCGAGCATTCTGGCGCAGGTGCGCGACTTGACGGTGCGGGTGCGACGGAGCGCGTAACCAGTATTGTGAGCGCTCGATGAGTTATGCGGTGGACGGACGGGCGAGGGCGCCCGTCCCCACACGCTTCTTCAGGTTTTGTCCGGGCACACAACCAACTGGACAGCCGGGGCCTTCGGGCTCCGGCTTTTTTTGCGGGCGGAAGGCGCCATTCTGTCATCATTCCCCAAGCCAACCGGTCGGTATGAGAATTTCGTGATTACTGCCAGCCGTGCTTAAATAAAAAGTTGGGCGCCGGTTTTTGCGTCATCCCCGCGCGCGGCATCCAGCCTCAAGTCAGACCGAACTGTAGATCCCTCGTTGGATGACAATCTGTAAGAGCTAGCCGTTTTGGAGATGGAGGATCTTTGGACTTCCAGTTGAACGAAGAGCAACTGCACCTTAAGAAGAGCGTGCGCGAGTTTGCTGAACGTGAGATTGCACCGAACGTCATGAAGTGGGATGAAGCCTGCGAATTCCCGCTGGCGACGATCAAGGAACTAGGAAAGCTCGGACTGATGGGCACGATCTTCCCGCCCGAATACGGCGGCGCGGGTATGGGCTACGTGGAGTACGTCACGGCCATCGCGGAACTCGCGCGCGTGGACGGTTCGGTGGGGATCATTGTAGCGGCGCATACGTCGCTGTGCTCGAACCACATTTATGTGGCGGGAAACGAGGGGCAGAAGAAGAAGTATGTCCCGAAGCTCGCCACCGGCGAGTACATCGGAGCATGGGGGCTGACCGAACCCTCGGCTGGGTCGGACGCGGGCAGCGCCCGCATGGCGGCGGCGCGGGCGAAGGGCGGATGGGTGCTCAACGGCACCAAGACTTTCATCACCAATGGCCACTATGCGGACGTGGCAGTCGTGCTGGCGGTAACCGATCGCGCGGCGCACACGCACGGGCTTTCGGCGTTCATTGTGGAGAAGGGCACCAAGGGATTCCGCGCCGGGAAAAAAGAAAACAAGCTCGGCCTGCGCGCCAGCGATACGGCGGAGCTGATCTTCGAAGACTGCTTTGTGCCGGCCGAGAACCTGCTGGGTGGGGAAGGGAACGGATTTAGAGACGCCATGCGCGTTCTTGACGGCGGGCGCATCTCGATCGCCGCGCTCTCGCTCGGCATGGCCGAGGGCGCATACGGGGCGGCGCTGAAGTATTCGAAAGAGCGGCAGCAGTTTGGCAAGGCCATTTCGGAATTTCAGGCGATCCAGTGGAAGCTGGCCGACATGGCAACGGAAATCGAGGCGGCAAAGCTTCTGACGTTGCGCGCCGCCGCCATGAAAGATGCCGGGATGAAGACTACGCTCGAATCGTCGATGGCCAAACTTTACGCCAGCGAGGTAGCCGTGAGATGCGCCAACGAAGGCGTGCAGATCCACGGCGGCTACGGGTTCATCAAGGACTATCCGGCGGAAAAGTTTTATCGCGACGTGAAACTGTGCACGATTGGCGAAGGGACGAGCGAAATCCAGCGACTGGTGATTGCACGACAGCTGCTGAAAGAATAAACCCGACAGCCTTCGGCATCAGCGCCTCTTCCCCCGCACAAACACATCCATGCCAAAAATCACGCTGCGCCCCGGCATGGCCACGCCTGGAATCTCCTGGTATCCCGTGTTTGTCAGATTTGAAAATGCCAGGTGTGCGTCCACCATTTTGAACTCGCGCCCGACGCTCGCATCCCAGAGCGCATAGGGATCGCTTGCATATCGCTTCACCACACCGATCCGGCTGCGGGCGACGACTTTTCCTGGCAGCGTTCCTTGCCATCTCACTACCGCATCGTTCGACGGATAGTTGAAAGCGTATTCGGATATGCGCCCGGGGAGTGGACCTTGCGCGCTGTACACTCCGGTATAGGCCACATTGATCTGCTGGCGTTGCACCCGCATTCCAAACGACGCTTCCACTCCAGTGAAATTCAGGCGCGCAATGTTTTCCGCTTGGTAGGGATTGCTTGTCGAAACCGGGCTTGACGAAAATGCCACCCAGTCGATGTCGTTCTGATCGCGCCTCTCGAAGACGGTGACTTCCGCCTTATAGCGTCCTCCCTGGTCCCACAGCAGACCGCCTTCGTAGCCCCAGGAGGTTTCCGGGAGCAGGTTCGGGTTGCTCACGTTAACCGGATCTTTGTAATAGAGGTCGGTGTAGCTGGGTAGCCGGAAGGCGCGGCTGGCGCTCGCTTTCAACTTCCAACCCGGCTTCAGCCACACGCCGCCGGTCAGGGTCGGACTGAATTTCGACCCGTTGGTATCGAATACCTCTTCCCGCGCGCCCAGCGAAAACGAGAAGCGGCGCAATGCCCTGACGTCGTAGTCCATATACCCGGCGCTGCGGGTGCGCCAGTGGTCGCCCAAATTGTTGCTGTGGATCGATTCGTAGAATCCCTCGCCGCCGTAGAACAAGCTCGCGTTTTGTCCCAACTTTTCCGTGCGGCGAACCGCTCCTTGTAAGCCTTGATCGATGTGGTTGTTTTCGTAGACGGAAGGATCGTCTCGCACAAGGATGAATTCGTCCGTGTGTCGGCGATAGCCGAAGTCGAATTCCGTCTTCTTGCCCAGGTCCTGCTTCAACCCGGCAAACCATGACTTCGTTCTCTCCCATTCAGGATAGTCGCCATAGAAATCGTTTGCGCCAAAAGGCTTGTCGCCTAATCCCAACATGATCAGGCTGCGGCCCAGCGCGGTCTGTGCTCCGCTGTTCGAGAAAATTGTCAGACTGCGATAGTCGCGGTCCGGCATGAAGCCCGTGGAAAAATCCCGTGCCATATCCAGTTCTTCGTCCAGCCGGCTGGCCACAAAGCCGGCCGAGAACGTTTCCTGGTTGATTCCGAAATTGCCAATCGCGGCGCCCGCCTGGGCTTCGGAGTACTGCGGCGGCCCGGTGATGAAATTGACGGTCCCAGCCATGGCATCCGACCCATAAAGCGTGGAACCCGCTCCCGGCAGAACTTCAATGCGCGCGAGCGCGCCGGTGGGCAAGGGCAGGTCGAGATCGTGGTGGCTGGTCTGGACGTCATCCATGCGTAAACCATTCAACAGGACCAGCGTTTGCTCAAAGGTGGAACCGCGAATAGTAAGGTCGGCTTGCACGCCATCCGGAGCGCGTTCCTGTAAATCGATCGAGGGATCCAGTTGCAGGTAATCGACCCAGTGCGTGTAGAGCAACGGTTGCTCTCGCGTGTCGATCACGGCGATAGAGCGGTCGATGTTTTCGACCGGTGCGGGCATCAACGTTCCCGTGACCGCGACGGTTTCTTTTCGCGCTGGAATTTTTCCGTTTCCGCAATTGGCGCTGACGGCGTTTGGTGACTGGGCCGATTGTCCTGGTGGGGATTGTCCTGCTGAGGATTGTCCTGCTTGGGATTGTCCTGCTTGGGATTGTGCAACTTGCGGGCAAGGAGTTTCCTGCGCATCCGCTTCACCTTCGTTCGACAAGCCGTAAGCAAGAAAAAGCGCGAGTAAGATAACCGGGGTCGAGGGCACGCAGATTTCCTTCCGCCGGGCAAAACGAATGGTTCCATATCACTCTACTCTTATCTTTTCGCACAGGTTGCGAGTGACTACGCGTCGCTTACCGGCCCAGTTACCGGTAGGGGTGCTTCGACTCCAGGATCTACTTCGCAAGCGAAGCAGATCCTTCCGCTCAGCATGACAAGAAATGGATGTGTTTCAACACGAACAATAGCAGGGAACTGTCCGGCTTTAGATCGAAACTGGCGGGCGTGTTTTCCTGCGGAACCTGCTTTACACTGAGTTGTTGAATTCAAACTCCCAGATCTTAACGGATCAGCTCCGCTCAGGTGACCCCCGCGCTCTGGCTCGCGCCATCTCTATGATCGAGAACCGCGCTGCGGGCTGGTCGGACCTCCTCAAGACGCTGTTTCCGCATACGGGCAAGGCGCGCGTCATCGGTCTGACCGGCTCTCCCGGATCGGGCAAGAGCACGCTGGTTGATCAGCTCGCTAAGCACTATCGCAAAGAAAATCAAACCGTTGGCATTATCGCCGTCGATCCGACCAGCCCTTACACAGGCGGAGCGATTCTGGGCGACCGCATCCGCATGCAGGATCACTATAGCGATCCGGGGATTTTCATCCGCAGCATGGCCACACGCGGATCGCTTGGAGGGTTGGCGCGTGCCACGGCCGATGCCGCTACTGTGCTCGATGCCTCGGGCCGCGACCTGGTCATGATCGAAACGGTTGGCGTCGGGCAGGACGAAGTCGATATTGTGCGGCTGGCCGATGTCACCATCGTGATTCTGGTGCCCGGCATGGGCGACGATGTGCAGACGATCAAAGCCGGGATCATGGAAATCGCCGACATCTTCGTGATCAACAAAAGCGACCGCGAGGGAGCTGAGCGGGTGGAGCGCGAGATTCGCGCCATGCAATCGCTCGCCACTCGCGACGACCACTGGACGCCGCCAATCGTGAAGACCGTCGCCAGCGAGGGCGTGGGAACCAAAGAGTTGGCGGACGCGATCGCAAGCTATGAGGCGTACCTTAAGAAAGGGAACCTGGTCCTTAAGAAGAACGTCGAGAACTGGCAGGAACGGCTGGTCGAGATGCTGCGCGATGCCATGCTGGAAAAAGCGCGCGCTCACCTGGAGACGGACGGCGGCAGCCTCGAGCGTTATGCGGCGGAGATCGCCGAGCACAAGCGCGACCCGTATTCGCTGGTGGAGGAGATTGTCGGGGCATTAAGAAACACGTAGGGGCGGACGCATTCGTCCGCCCCGCGGAGCGCAGCTCCGCAACATAGGCGAGCTGCGCTCGCCTGCCCGGACGAATGCATCCGGGCCTACGCGACTCTTGTTTGGTCTTACGTGTGGAAGGAGCTGCGGAATGTTCCAGATTGATCATCTTGGTATCGCCGTGAAGTCGCTGGCGGCGGCGAAGTCGATTTACGAGAAGCTCGGGCTGAGCGTTTCTCCGGAAGAAACCGTCGAGCAGGAAAAAGTTCGGCTGGTGATGGTGCCGGTGGGCGAGAGCCGGCTGGAGCTGCTGGAAGCGACTTCGGACGATTCGACTATCGCCAAGTTCATCGCCAAGCGCGGCGAGGGGCTGCATCATGTTTGCATGCGGGTTCCGGACCTGGCGGCGGCGGTGGCAAAATTGAAGAGCGACGGCGTGCGCCTGGTATCGGAAGAGATCAAGACGGGCGCGGGCGGACACCGGTATGTGTTCGTGCATCCGCAGAGCACGGGCGGCGTGTTGCTCGAATTAGTGGAGAGTAGTCATTTGTAACTGGTAATTCGTAATTGGTAATTGGAGATTTGAAAAGAGCGCAGGTTGAACGCGAAGGTTTTGAAATTGCAAATTACAAATTACCAATTACAAATCCCCCAGCTCCTGCTCGCCGTGGACACTTCCGGGAAGAACGGCAGTCTGGCGCTGGCCCGCCTGATGCCGGGTCAGAGCGATAGCGAAATCAGTGTGCTTGAAGTTGTGCCGCTCGCCGGCGGCGCGTTTTCGGCGCAACTCGTACCGCAGATTGCCGCGCTGCTGAAAAAGCACGGATATAGTAAGACCGATCTGGGAGCCTTTGCGGTCGCCAGCGGTCCCGGGTCGTTTACGGGGCTGCGCGTGGGCTTGGCCGCCGTTAAGGCCCTGGCCGAGGCGCTGCAGAAGCCAATCGTCGCAATTTCGCTGCTGGAGGCGGTTGCGTGCAGTGGCGCGGCGCGTGGGCGGGTTCTCGCGGCGCTGGATGCGGGCCGGGGTGACGTGTATGTCGGCGACTACGAACTCGAGCCTCAGATGCGCCACTGCCGCATGCACAGCGAACGCCTGCTGAACAGGGAAGAGTTTCTGGCCGACGCCAGGGGGAAGGCTGTCGTCACGCCCGATGCCGGGTTGGCGGCGACGGTTCGAGCTGCGGGAAGCGCTGCCGGAATTCGGGTTGAACTGATTGACTATCCGAACAGCGGGGCGATTGCCCGGCTGGGTTGGGAGCATCTCCAACGGGGCCAGACGGTTCGTCCCGAAGAACTGGAAGCCAACTACATCCGCCATTCCGACGCTGAGATTTTCTCGAAGCCAGCGCCGTGAGAATCTGAGTCGGCGCTCGTTGCGCAGCCCCTAGAGGGGCATGTTACGGCGAAGAATTTGCGGTATCGCTGAAGCGATACCTGATACGAAACACCTTTCGATGCCCGTTGCCATTCGCTCCGCTCGGTTGCATGATGTCCCGGCGATTCTCGCTATCGAGCAGCAGTCGCCGAGCGCCGCCCACTGGACCACCGAGCAGTACAACAAGTTGGTGGAGGGCGGCGTC
>Ga0208820_1001656_pt1 | contig 11994 bp, 8 predicted proteins | sample June2015DPH_16_5_FD_184713 | JGI IMG/M metagenome (GOLD analysis project Ga0208820, IMG submission 184713) | Peatland microbial communities from SPRUCE experiment site at the Marcell Experimental Forest, Minnesota, USA - June2015DPH_16_40... | ecosystem: Environmental > Terrestrial > Soil >...
ATGACGGTCTGGTTCAACCTGATGGCCGGCACGCGCCACTGGGACCTCGAACCCTACTTCGACGTCGATGGCGGACGCGCCCTGGCGCTTCCCGGCGTCGACTACATCGTATATATCGATAAGCCCGGCCCGGTCGAGCTCACCGTCGAGCACCACGGCTACGATGTCTACTGGCTGGATCCGGCCGACGGCTCCATCACTGCGCGCCGCAAGTGGAGCGGCCAGCACTTCACCGGCGAGCCCCCCGACCGCTCTCACGACTGGGTGCTGCGCGTGGTCCGCGAAGCCACCGTCGAAAGCATGAACCGCAGTTACAAGTTCGAATCGCTCGACGCGCCGGTGCAGGAGATCGTCATCGATCCCGAGAAGGTCCCCTACGAAATCGAGCAGCCCACTGATGCGCTGGCTCGCGGCCGCGCGGCCCACTTTTCGGTCAAGCTCAAGCGCACCAGCCGCGCCACGCGCGCCATGCTTTGGATGTGGACCGCCGAGGTCACCGCGGACCACGAAGGATATCGGGTGCTCGGCACCGCGCCGCAAGGCGATTTCACGCTGCCCGCCGGCCTGGCCGTCAATTATCCCGCCACCGCGCTGCTGCGCCTCTACGCCATCAACGGCTACGGCACCGTTTACATGGTGGCCAAAGGATACGATCTCAACCAGTGACGCCTCTCATTCTGGCGGTCGATACCACCCACGCGCACGGCAGCCTGGCGCTGGCCCGCGCGGGCGATCTGATCGAGGAGGTTGCGCTCGAATCGCCCTCCGGCTTCGCCCACGTGATTTACGGTCACCTGGAAGCGCTGCTCGCGCGGCATCGCGTTTCGGTTGACGACGTGGATTGCTTCGCCGCTGCATCCGGCCCGGGCGCCTTCACCGGCGTGCGGGTTTGTCTGGCCTGCGTCAAGGGGCTGGCGGAAGCGGCCGGCAAGCCGGCGGTCGCGGTTTCCAATCTCGCGGCCATCGCCTCCTTCGGCTCGGCGCCTTTGCGCGCGGCCCTGCTGGATGCCCGCCGGGGCGAAATCTACGCGGCGGTTTACGATGACGCCGGACGCCTGGTGCGCCCCGAAACCGTCGCCCCGCCGGCGCGCTGGCTGGAGGCGCTGCCGGAAGAAGTCGAATTGGTCTCGCCGGATTTCAGTGTGTTCGCCGATGCCCTCGCCGCGTCGCGCCTTCGCGATGCCCGCCGCACCACCGCACCACACGCCCAGGCCGCCGCCATCACCCGCATCGTCTGGCAACGCTGGCAAGCTGGCGAAGCCTCGGACCCGGCAGCGCTGGACGCCAACTACGTGCGCCGCTCCGATGCAGAGTTGCTGTGGAAGGGCTGAACCCCGCCACCGGCGCGAAGCGCGGACAGAATCTCCGGCAACACAAGTTACCAAAAAATAGTATTCCGGGACACAAATCCGCCTGATTTCCCACCCGACCGAATGTAGAATCAGAAACTTGCGGTTGTTAACAAGTGGCCTCATAAGTGCCCTAAATCCCCTGCAGAAACCTGCTGAATGTGTCGCAAAGTACATAACGGCCGGTTTCGCCGCGCAAAGAAACTTAATTCAGGCGATGGCGGCTGTATAATTAGGTCAAACTCCGAGATCTGAGGGGAAATTCTGGTGTGTTACGTCAACCCGCCACTGTTAGCGCACGCCGGCCCACTTGTGCCTTGGCGAGATAGCAACCGAGATACACCGCGGAGGGCAGATGCGTAGGGTATTGCAACTTGCGGCTCTCGGCGCCGTGCTTACCTTCGCCGCGAAGGCCGACGTCGTCGAGATGATCTTCGATGGCCTCGTAAGCCCCACAACCGGCGTCGCACTCCTCGCAGACGGCGATGAGGTTCAAAACTATTTCGACGGCGGCGAGGACTCCTACGGCAACACCGGACCGAACTATGGGGTTACATTCAGCGACGACGCAACGACCTATAGTAATGCTGAAGCCGGCAACGGCACCGGGACTGCACCCTTCGGCGGGGACCCCTTCGGAGACACGGCCCTTACCTTCGTGAGCGGTGGCTCGGCCACAATGGACGTCGCGGGGAGTGGTTTCAGCAACGGCTTCTCCTTCTACTATTCGGCGGACGGCCAATCGACGATCAGCATCTGGGACGGACCCGGCGGTTCTGGCGACCTGCTGCAGACACTTACGCTTACGGTCAACACCTCGGCTTGCACACCTTCTGAGACCTTCTGTCCGTTCACCCCGCTCGGGGTGAGTTTCACGGGCGTGGCAGAGTCAGTGACCTTCGGCAATACAGTAGGCTTGGTTGCGTTCGACGACTTCACCCTGGGAAGCGATATCCCGGCAACCTCGGAGCCCGGCGCACTCAAAATGCTCGGTCTTGGTTTGGTTTGTCTCCTGGCGGTTTCCCGAAAACGACGCAAACTTCAGCAGGACACGGGCCGGCGATTCGAGAGCTGATCTTCCGATAAGTCCCCTCATCCCCATCATCCCGCCCCGCGCGCCAATAGTGCTTCCAGTTCTTCTTGCGCTACTCCTTCTACTTCCACGATCTTGGTGCGCGCCGCAGTACCGCTGATCACGCGCACCCGCGAGCGCGGCACGCCCACCAACTCCGCCAGGAACCGCACGCATTCCTGGTTGGCCTTGCCTTCCGCCGGCGGCGCCGCCAGATCGAGCTTCCACGCGGCGCCTAATCTCCCGGCAACCGCCGACCGTGCGGCGCGCGGATGCGCCTTTATCGTGATGCGCGCCATTCCACCTTCGCCCGCAAGTTGGCGACGCCGGCCGCCACGCGCGCGTCCACCACGTCGAACGCGATGGCGTCGTCCAGCCAGTCGTGGCTCGATCCATCGGCATTCTGCATCGCGGCCGTCAGCGTATACTGCTGCGGCGTCAGCCAGCATTCGATGCCGAAATCCACCTCCAGCAACTGGCCCGCCTCGAAATCGCCCAGCTCCGTGTTCTCGATGCGCGTGTTGGTGCCGTAGACATCCATGCCGATCCGCGTGCGCACCAGGATCCCCACCATCGGGTCCGAGACCGCGCGGTGGAAGCGCGCCTGCACTCGCACCGTCACCGGCTCGCCGCTCGCAATCGACGCCGTCTCTTCGCCGCGCGCGTTCAACATCTGAATGCCCACGATCTCGCTGGTGCCATCGCCGTGTCGGAAGCTCGAGCGCAAGCGCTCCTGCCGCGTTTCCGGCGCCTGCTTCTCGAGCACCAGCCCGATGTAGCGGTTGATCACGTCGTTGGGCGCACCCTCAGCTTCGATCCTCCCGTTCAGCAGCAGGATCGCGCGGTCGGAGAGCTGCTTCACCAGCCCCAGGTCGTGCGAGACGAACAGCACCGTGATCTTGCGCTCGCGCAGTTCCTGGAACTTGCGCACGCAGCGGTTGGCGAAAACCGCGTCGCCTACCGCCAGCGCTTCGTCGACGATCAGGATTTCCGGGTCTACGTGGATGGCCGTCGAAAACGCCAGCCGCACATACATGCCGCTCGAATATTCCTTGACCGGCCGCTCCATGAACTCGCCGATTTCGGCGAACGCCTCGATCGACGGCATCGCCCGCTCGATCGCGCCGCGGCCGAGGCCCATGATTTCGCCGTTCAGAAAGACGTTCTCGCGGCCGCTGAATTCCGGGTTGAAACCGGCGCCCAGTTCGAGCAGCGCCGCGATCCGCCCGCGCGTCACCACGCGCCCCATGGTCGGCTGCAGAATGCCGCTCACCATCTGCAGCAGAGTGCTCTTGCCGCACCCGTTCGGCCCCACCAGCCCCAGCGTTTCGCCGCGCTCGACTTCGAAGCTGATGTCGCGCAACGCCCAAAAATCGCGGTGAGCCGGCGCCACCCCCGGCAGCAGCTCGCGCAGCCGGTCGGCCGGCCGACGGTACAAACGATACAGCTTGGAAACGTTCTGAACCAGAACCAAGTCTGATTCTAACGTGTGCCGCCCGCGTGCCGTGGCGCGGCTTGCCCGTGCACCATCCGGGGCCTGTCAGGCTGCTGAGCCGAGAGCCATCCCTGCTTTTCTTCTTTGCCGTCGGTGAATCTACGGTGCCGCGCTGCGCAAGCTGGGCGGACGGGGCTGAGGTTGCTCCTGCACCGCCAGCGATTGATAGTAATCGCGCAGCACATACCACGCCTGTTTCTTCTCGCCGCGGTCGCTCAGCAGGCCTTTGCGATTGTAGTAATCCTGAATGCCGGTCAGGAAACGGCGGGGACAGCGAAAGTCCACCAGGATCCACGGAGTCATGCCTGCAAGGAATGGAATCCGCTTCAGCATGGGGATCTGATGGCGATACACGTTGGCCTGGTACTCCTCGGTCCACGCGGTATCTTCGTCGCCGTGTCTCCCGAAGGGCGCTTCGCCGCCAAGCTCGCTCATCACCATGGGCTTGTCGTAGATGGTCTTGAACGCGACGGTGTCGGCCTTGATGGGCAGGCCGTCGTACCATCCGATGTACTCGTTGCAGCCGATCACGTCCAGGTACTGCCCGAGCGGATCGTCAATCGAAATGGTTGCCGGGTCGGAGTAGTGCGTAAGCGTAGCGGCTGTGATCAGGCGCGTGGGATCCAGCTCGCGCGCCTTGGCCGCCAGCGAGCCGATGAACTTGGTGCGTGCATCGCCGAGGGGCGTTTCGTTGGCCATCGACCAGAAAATGACGGAAGCGCGATTGTGGTCGCGCGCGATCATCTCGGTGAGTTGCCGCTCGGCGTTAGCATAGGCAGCGGGGTTCTCCCACTGGACGGCCCAGTAGACGGGAATCTCGCTCCACACCAGCAGGCCCATCTGGTCGGCCAGGCGCGTCATCGCCTCATCGTGGGGATAATGCGCCAGGCGGACGAAATTGCAGCCCAGTTCCTTGGCCCAGGTGAGCAGCACGCGCGCATCGGCTTCCGAAAAAACGCGGCCGGCCCGGAAGGGAGCTTCGCCGTGTATCGAAATGCCGCGCAGGAAGATGGGCTTGCCGTTCAGCGAGATCCTCTGGCCGCCGGCTTGGATGAGGCGGAAGCCGATGCGGTCCTCCACTCTGTCGGTCTCGGCTTCCACGCGGACATCGTAGAGCTTGGGATTGTCCGGCGACCAGGGAGTCAGTGTGGCGTTCAATGCGAAGCGCGCGTAGCCATTCTCATCGGTATCGACGGTAGTGTAGTTGCCGGTTTCCGGGATGCGAATGGTGACCTTCTGCCGCTTCCGGGCGCCATCCAGGCGCACCCATCCCCCGATGCGGTTGAGCCAGCCCTTCTCGAACTGCACGAAGTAATCCTGAATGAACGTCTCCGGCACGTCGATCAGCTTCACATCGCGAGTAAGTCCGCCGTAGTTCCACCAGTCGGTCATGGCAGTGGGGATGCCATCCGCATGGCGCTGGTCGTCCACCTTCACGATCACGGAGTTAGTGCCATCGTGAACGGAGTCGGTAACTTCGAATTGGAAAGGTGTGAAGCCGCCTTCATGCTGGCCGAGTTTCTTACCGTTCAGGAAGACGATGGCCTGGTAATTGGCGGCGCCGAACCAGAGGAACAGGCGTCGGCCGGGCTTCTTCGCGTAGTCGAATTCGCGCTTATACCAGATCGTTCCTTCGTACCAGAGGAACTCCGGTTTCTGCGTGTTCCAATCGCCGGGCACCTGGAGCGTAGGGGCGTTCGGCACGAAGGTGAGCTCCAGACGGTCGCTCTTATCGGCCGGGACGCGGTCCGCGCCGAGGCCGCCGCCCGGAATCGGATGCAGATGGAAGTCGTAGTAGCCGGCTTCGTAAGGATCGACGATAATCTTCCACGGCCCGTTCAGACTGAGGCCCTGCCGCGCCGATGCGTTCTGCACCAGTTCGCTCTGTTGCGCGTAACACGCAATGTCACCGGTGAGCAGCATGGCAGCCAAAGTAGTTAGCACGGATTTTCGCATACGCTACTCATGATAGCCAAACGCGCGGCGTGAGTCGGCCGTAGCGCCGGCGGTCTTTGCCTGTACGGTGTTTTTGTTTGCTCCAGTCGCCTGCGGCCGATGCTTAATTACCCGCGTGCACTTTGTAGTAACCGTCGGAGAGTCTCAGCCAGGCTATTTGCCGGGCCGCATCCACGCCGATAACCTCTCCCACGGTGTATTTGGAGCTGCCGTTGGAGTAGATATCGGCCGCGGGCTGCAGGTCCTGGCCAACCGCGTTCCCGGTGACGATCCAGTGGCTGATCTGCCGGTCGGCGTGCCGCGTCGCGGCGGTGAAATCCGCGTCGATGACCAGCACGCCCGGCAAGCCAGGGATGGGCCGCAGGACGTTGTTTGCATTTCTGCCAATTCGCGCCTGACCGGTGACGTTGGACATCTTGGTCCCGTCAAAACAGCGCACCTGCGTGACGTAGAAAGTGAATCGGGACCGCTCGTCGAAAAGAGCGCAGAAGGATTTCGTTGCCGGCGAAACCACCTGCAGGTCGCCCATCTCCTCGACCCCATTGGCGTCCTTGAACCCCAGCCTGGCCGCGACCTCCTGGTAGGCTCCCGCGGACTCGTAGATCCGGCTCAGCTTTCGCTTGTCGGAAACCAGCAGGCGCCTGTCGCCCTTCCCGCCGTCGATCTCGACCGCCACCACGTCGGGCGTAAGAGCTCTGAACGACCGGATCTCCTCAACCATGAAACCCGAATCGGTTGGATCGGCAGCCTGCGCTTCGACGATCCGTTCCGTCTTGCCACCGCCGATCCGCGCCAGGAAGGGATGGCCGGTGGAAGGCTCAACCACCAGGAAAAGCCAGTCGCCTAAGAGCACCGGTGGGGCGAGCCGCCCGCGCAGCGCCCAGTCCTTCGTTTCCCCCTTCTCGTATGGGTCGTCAAAAAGCGGTTCGAAGGTCTCTTTGAGAATGGTCACGCCGGGCATGCCCGGCAGCGCATTGGCGGTGGAGATCAGAGGATGCAGGCCCGCCGCCTTGCTGTACGACGCGATTCCGTACTGGCCGCTCTCCGTCAAGTAGACAATCACGGCGCTGCCATCGGGATTGATGCCAGCCACGCCCGCCGACTGAATCTTTTCGCCGCCGCCAAGCCATGCAGGCGATTCGCCGCGCCATAGCAAGGGACGCAGTTTCTCGCCATCCCAAACGCACACCGAGCGGGTCTTTTGACGGAACTTGCCGAAGCTGAGAGTGATGTAAAGCAGCGCGCCGCCCGCCTTGATATCGGTGTTACCGAAGACCCCAGGGATGAACTCGAAAGGTTCGGGAATGCCTTCGGCGTTCGGCTGAGAGTCCTTCCGTCCCATCAGGGCAACGGTCTTGATCTGTCCGTCCTTGGCCGAAAACAATCCGGATCGGGAGGGGCGTTTGGTGATCGCCCAGAAGACCACCGTTCCGCCTTCCAGAAAGTACTCCGGGGAGATCGGCGCCGACTGCACCACATCCAGCGTAACCTGAGTATCCGGCACCTGCATGCCAACCGTCGCCACTTTCTCGAAGACCATCTGGCTGGGGGTCTGCGGTGAAACCTGCGCGCGGCCTGATGGGAGCCAGGGCGCCGCTATCAGAGCCAGCCAAACAACGGGAACTGCGGATCGCACGTATAGATCCTCCTATTAACCAGAGTTATAGGTCTTAATTACTGGTAAAGGATTCAGTATACTATCGCCGTGGCGCACGCACTCGTGCGTCGCATTTATTTGTGCGCCGCCGCGCCTTCCACCACTTCGAACGGAATCGCCGGCAGCGTCCCTAGCGGCTGGCGCCGGCGGGTCTGATTCGCGGCATCCGGCTTTGGCGCAACCTCGCGGAACGCATCCAGGATCAGGTTGCCTCTTAGCCCCGGCTTGGCCTTGTCGGCCTGCACGCGCAACACCACGGATACGCCATCCCAGTCCGGAGTTACGCTCTGAATCGAAATCCCCTCCGGTGGCTCGTTCAGCGCCAGTTGCATGCCCTGCAGAAAACGGGGAGGAACAAACAGGGTGAACGCCGTGGCGTCGCCTCGCCGCAGTTTCACCGGCTTTTCGATGGCGCGCCACCCAAGCCCGCGCGCGCCCTCGCCGATCACGCGCACCATCCACGAGTCCTCCGCTACCAGGTGATGATATGCGAATGCCTGCTCCATGTCTTCTGCCGGAACCGCGGTGCGAGTTACTTCGCGGCCGTCGATGATAGCCCGCCCGATTAACTGTATCGAGAGCGGCGCACTGACCGGAGTCCGCGGCGCGGTCAAAGTAATTCGTACCTGGTCCTGTCCGGCGGGCACCGCCGCGCCACTCAGCGTGAAATCGCCCGTCGCGTCCTTGAGAGTCAGCGCGATCTCTCCCGCGAAACCGTCGCGGCGTATCGCTCGCACCGTAATCGGAACGGTTGCGCCCGCACGCAGATTGAGGCTCGAAGGCACCACACGCAATTCGAAATCCGGCCGCGGATGGCTGATGCGCAGCCGGTATCCGTAATCTGCGCCGCCCTTGCCCTGCGCGTCCGCGAGTTGAAGAGAGTACACACCTTTCGCCGGCAGTTGGCAGGAAATCAGCGAATCGGCCTGGTGCGTAATCAGACCGGCCCCGGGATCTTCGAAATCGTCGTTGAAGGCAATCTGTTTTCCGGCTGCATCCGTCAGACGCAGCACCGAATCGAGTGGCGAGCCGAGCCTGCGCGCCAGCACTTCCGCCACAATCTCTTCGCCGGCGCGACCGTCGAAGCGGAAGTACGCCGCTTCGCCAGGATGCGCAACGCGCCCGTTTACGATAATCGGCAGCTTCACCTTTTGCGCTTTTTCCCGGTGGCCGATCCCCGGGCGGGCCGTCGTTTCCGGCAGCGAATCCAGCGCAAAAGGCGCGCTATTCGAGATCCATCCGTCGTTCCGCAAGGAAATCGGATATACGCCCTTCACCTTGCCCTTGAAGTTCTCCGTGACCCGCGCCGTTGGCAGATTCCAGCCCTGCGTCTCAATGTTTGTGCGCGCCCCAGCCTTCCCGCCCAAGGGAAAGATGCTGGTGATGACCGGCAATTCGCCGATGGTGATTCGGTAGACGAAGTCCTCGCGCCCCCGGAAAATCGAGTCGTGGATCTCCGCGATGTACTCGCCGTCGCCCGGAATCTCGTAATCGAGCAGCGGGTCGGGATGGAATAGGAAATGATCCGCCGACTTGAGCTCCCTGCCCTGCGCGTCGCGCAGCGTCAACGCCGCCTGAAACCATCCGGGCACGGCGTCGGAAACGTAGGGGATCAGCTCGCGTGCGCTGGCGGCGATCACGATGCGTTGTCCCCGCTTGGCCTGGAAGCGGTACTGGTCCGCTGTGCCGGGCGTCATCTGGCCGTTCACCACCACCGGCAGCGTGATCTCGATGGGCGGCTCCGGCGGGCGGGGCGCGGCGCGGTTGGCCGGAGTCGCGCCGTTCACCACGTTGTATTCGGGCGCCACGCGGATTGGCTTGCGCGAAAACTCCGGTAGCTCACCCACCGAAAACACGATCGGATTGGTGAGGCCGCCTTTCGTGTCCAACCGCAGTTGCCGTGGACCCGCCGTGGCATCCTGCGCGATGGTGACCTGAAGAGTGACGATTTCGGCAATCGCCGGAATCGACGGCCTGCGTTGAAAGTCCTCCAGCTTGTCGCGGATCTCGGTTATCCTCTTTTCATCGGCTGCGGTGAAAACAACCTTGGGCGCACCGGCCGCCGCCGGCTTCAGCGAAGCCGCGCGCTTTTCGCGCAATTCCTTGATCTCGTCGCGTAGTTTCGAGGCTTCCTGTCCGGTGAGCGGTTTGACTTGTTTCGTTATAGTGGCCTGCACTCCCTGGCCGGAAAAGTATGCCTTGCTCGCGTCATCCAAAAACTCGCCGCCGACGCGAACTTCGATGCTGGCGCCTTGACGGCCTCCGGCGGGATAGACGTACCCGGCGTGCGGAACTTGCGGCCTCTGCTGGGCCGCCAGCGCGGCTGCCAGAGCGGCCACCGCCGCCGCAGCCGCAACCGCTTGCTTCACAGGATCTCCTTCAATCGTCCCGCCAGCGGCAACCCGTCGGCCGCCGTCGGCGTCACGCGCGCCAAGAGGCCCGTCGGGTGCGGTAACCTGCCTGCGGCGTCGATGCCGAGCAACTCGTACATGCTGCCAATCAGGTCGGCGGGATATACCGGCCGGTCCTTCACCTCTTCTCCCCTTGCATCAGACGACCCCACCACGTGGCCGCCCTTGAAACCGCCGCCCGCCACCAGCGCCGAGAACACGCCGCCCCAATGGTTGCGTCCGCCGTTCCACGGAGCTTCCCAATCCACCTTGGGTTTCCTGCCGAATTCGCCGTTCCACCAGACCAGCGTGGTATCGAGCAGCCCGCGCTGCGAAAGATCGTCGAGCAGCGTCGCCAGCCCCTTGTCCATCTCCGGCAGCCTGCGCCGCATCACCTGGAAATTCTCTTTGTGCGTGTCCCAGCCGCCCTGATAATTAATCGTGATGTAAGGAACGCCGCGCTCCACCAGCCGCCGCGCCACCAGGCACGACTGGCCGAACGTGGTCCGCCCGTAACGGTCCCGCAAATCGTCCTTCTCCTGCGAAAGATCGAACACTTTGCCCGCGTCGCCCAGGATCAGCTCATAAGCCAGCTTTTCCGCATCGTCATTGGCCGCCAGTTGCGGATCGCCCTGCATAGCGTGCCCCAGCGTATCGAGTTGATGCAGGTATTCGCGGCGCTGCTTCTGCCGCTCGTCCGTGAGGTTCTGCGCCACCACGCCTTCCACCACGAAGCGCGCCTGCGCCGGATCGCCGCCCGTGGCGAATGGCTTGTACCGCGACCCCAGAAATCCCTCTTCGGAGAACCGGCCCTGCGGCTCAGTCAGCACGATGTAGGGCGGAATCAGCCCCTTGTATCCGGCGTTGTAGCCTTTGAATAACGACACCACCGCGCCCACGCTCGGGAACACGTCGTGTCCGCCCGCGATGCGGCCCGTCTGCACGGTGTAAGATGCCGTTTCATGCGCGTAAAGGCCGTGCGTCATGCCGCGGATCAGCGAGTACTTGTCCGCCTGTTTGGCCAGCAGCGGCAGCAGCTCGCAGATGCGTATGCCCTTCACGTTGGTTTCGATGGGCGAGTTCAGCGGTCCGCAGTAGTTCTCGCCGGCCTCCGGCTTCGGGTCGAAGGTATCGAGATGCGCCGGCCCTCCCCACATCCAGATTTGGATGACCGACTTGGCCTTGGCCGGCGCTGCGACCGGAAGCGCCTTGGCGACGCCCGCCAGCCGGCTAGCCAGCAACACGCCAGCCGCGCCGAAGAATCCCTCGCGCAGGGCTTCGCGCCGGTTAATCGGCAGCAAACGGTAATTGGGTTTCATATCTCGATACCTCCTAATGCCTGTACATAAACTCGGCGCTGTTGATCAATCCCCATGCCAGATCGACCACCGCGTCGCGTCCTTTGGGCGCTCCGGATTGCGAGTGCGCCGCCATCACCTTCCACTCGTCATCGGTCGGGTAACGCGAAAGAATCGTCAGATAGACTTGCGAAACCAGCTCGTGCGGGTTCTTGATGTCGCGCATCATGGCCCCGAGCGTCGGCGACTGCTGGATCTTGCGCTGCACGTGGGTCGAGTTCAGCATGTGCAGCCGTTGCGCGTCGCTCGACCGGTTATTGCGTTCCGATTCGAGGCCGGTATCGCGAGCCGGCCGCCCGAACAGGTCCAGGAAGGAGCTGCCGATGCTGCCATCCGGCAGGCTGATGGCGCGCTGGAAATCCGGCATGAAAGTGTACGGTTCCGGAATCGCGCTGGTGTAGGCTTCACTCGTCCCCGTGATTTGATCGATGGCGTCGATCAGCACTTCCGCATCCAGCCGCCGCAGCGGATACGCCGCGAAGTGCGCCGCCGCGGCCGTCCGTTCCGCCCGCGGCACGGGCGAAAGCTGGTAGACGCTCGAGTTAAGGATCAGCCGGAAAACATGCCGCACGTCATAATGCGACGCCACCAGCTCGCGCTCCAGCCAGGCCAGCAACTGCGGATTCTCCGGCGGATTGTCGGCGCGAATGTCGTCCGGCTCCTCAATGATCCCGCGGCCCAGCAGCCAATACCAGACGCGGTTGACGATCGAGCGCG
>Ga0208820_1001660_pt1 | contig 11968 bp, 10 predicted proteins | sample June2015DPH_16_5_FD_184713 | JGI IMG/M metagenome (GOLD analysis project Ga0208820, IMG submission 184713) | Peatland microbial communities from SPRUCE experiment site at the Marcell Experimental Forest, Minnesota, USA - June2015DPH_16_40... | ecosystem: Environmental > Terrestrial > Soil >...
GGCTCCGAATGCGGTGTCCCGGTGATGCGCTGGGCCAGTTTCCGCTGCCACTCCGCGCTCGCGCTCTCGAGGGTCGCGATCTGCTTCCGCTCCGATTCGGTCAACTCCCCGTTCAGATCGCTCAATTCGGCTACCGCTCCGCGCAGCAACGGACCACAATGATCACAGCGGCTAGCATGTTCGATGTAGGCAAGCGTCTGGTCGGCTGCTGTCATCCCGCCGGCAATCGCACGCCACACCGCCGGGCCCGGACAACCGCCCTGGCGCAGCGCAGACTTAGCCGGTCTCATGCTCTTCAGTTGGCGATCCAGCAACGCCAGTTCCTCAAATTGCTCCCGACAAGTCGGACAGGCAGCAAGATGGGGGTGCGCATAGAGCGCGTCCAGCACGGAATCCGAATGCCGACGAGACTCCTCAAGTAGTTTCGCCAGTTCCGCCGTTCCGATATGCCCGTTGGGATTCTCTTCCAAAACTAACTCCCTAATCTCTTAGAACGATTTTGCCGATTCAAAACCTTCACTTCGCGGTGAGGGCTCGAACTTATGACGTGACCGCGAATCATAGCCGCCAGGCGCATGAGCACGCTTTCCACCCCCTCTGTGGTCAATCCGATCGATGGGATGGCTGCGATCTCGCTGGCGGTAAGTCCTTGCCGGTGGCGAAGCCAAAAAATCGTGCGCTTTTTTTCCTGATCCTTCCCGGCCGTAACCTGTCTCAGGATCTTTTCGACCTGCTCGAGCTGAAGACGCTGGCTCACAGCATCAAAGCCGTCGGTGCCGGACGTTTTCGGGTCCATTTGGACTGGTTCCATGATCGCTTCCGTTTGGCCTGCGCCCCGCTTTGCGGCCAGCGCAGACTTGAAATGATCGTGGACGACATTGGCCGCAACCACCTTCAAAAATCCATAAATGGAATCTTCGTGCCGTGGCTGGAACGACCGCAGTAAACGGCTATCGTTCTCACAGAGCTTCAGGTAGGTATCCTGGATCAGGTCGTCCAGTTGCGAGCATGACGGTTCGCCCCAGTGGCGGGCGGTCCTCAGCACCGCAGCGGCGATCACCATCTGAAATCGCCGGATGAACTCCGCCCACGCCCTCTCGTCTTTCGAGCCAGCGCAGGCTCTTACCAATTCTGTCGACGAGAAAGCCAGGTAGCGCGCCACGGATCCACTCCAGGTTGGGCGGATTTTACAACAGTCTTGCTACTAAGTGTCGTGAAATATCGATGTCATGAAAGATCGGTGGGCTTGCCGGTTCGCCTTGAGGCGGTGAACCGCAGAACGACTTGCCTGGACGGACTAGGCCAGCAGTTTCGCCGCTTCCTTGGCGTAGTAAGTCAGAATGATGCTCGCCCCCGCGCGCCGGATGCAGAGTAGCGATTCCATCATCACCCGCTCCCGGTCGATCCACCGGTTCCGGGCCGCGGCCTCGATCATCGCGTACTCACCCGATACCTGATAGGCCGCCAGCGGCAGGTCGAAACGGTCCCGGGCCGCGGCAATCACATCCAGGTACGGCATCGCCGGCTTCACCATGATCATGTCCGCGCCCTCTTCAATGTCCAACTCGATTTCCCGCATCGCCTCGCGAACGTTCGCCGGGTCCATCTGGTAGGAACGGCGATCACCGAACTGGGGCGCTGAATCCGCCGCCTCGCGGAACGGCCCATAGAAACCGGAAGAGAACTTCGCCGCATAGGAAAGAATCGGCGTATTTTCGAAGCCAGCCTCGTCGAGCGCAGCGCGAATCGCCCCGACCCGTCCGTCCATCATGTCCGAGGGCGCGATGATGTCCACGCCCGATCGCGCCAGCGAAACCGACGTGCGCGCCAACAACACCAGGCTCGCGTCATTCACGATCTCGTACTCCGCGGTAGCCGGTGGCGCCGCCGCGGCCGCGCCCAGCGATTGCGGTCCCGCTTTCACGATGCCGCAATGCCCATGCGACATGTACTCGCACAAGCAAACATCGCCCATCACCAGCACGTCTCGCACCTCACTCTTGATGGCGCGCGCCGCCCTCTGCACGATGCCATCTTCCGCCCAGGCGCCCGTGGCCACTTCGTCCTTTCTCTCCGGCAGCCCGAACAAAATGATCGACAACACTCCCAGCGCGCGTGTCTCACGCACTTCCTTCACTGCCTCGTCTACCGAAAGGTTGAAGACGCCGGGCATCGAGCGCACTTCTTTCCGGAGCCCCGTTCCGGGGCAGATGAATAGCGGATACACCAGAGATTCGGGCGTAAGCCGGGTCTCGCGGACCAGGGCACGCAGCGTTTCAGTGCGCCGCAAACGGCGCAGGCGGTTAGCGGGGAAAGCCATGACAGGCAATTCTAGCATTTCCCCGTCGAGACGCGGCTTGCCGCGTCTCTGCAGGCGGAAGAGCTTGCCCTGATACGAAACCTGTTACCGCAGTAACCTCCGGTACCCAGCACGTGATCTAAACATCTCGTGGCGAACGTCATATGATGAAAAACAGTGTCTCGGAGCCACATCTCGTCGCTCCTCTGCGGAGTTGGTCTACTGCTGGCCTTTGCTCTGGCTCCGGTAGTGTTCCCCAGCCCCTTCTTTCGCGTGGCCATGGGGAACCTGGTCCCACTTCTGGTGATCACGGCAGCCTTCATCGTATCCGCCCGAAACGTCTTCGACAGCCGTGGGCATACACGCCTGTTTTGGAGTCTTATGACGGCGGGCATGGCCATGTGGTGTTTCAACCAGGCATGCTGGGCGTGGTTTGAAGTGGTGGTTTGCAAGCCGCTGCCCGACCCCTTTTACGGGGATGTCGTGTTGTTTCTGCACGTTGTCCCCATCATGGCGGCCGTAGCCATCCGTCCCCATCAGGCCGATGAGCGCGAGGGGATGTTACCCAGCGCGCTGAATGTTCTCATCCTGCTGGTGTGGTGGGTGGTGGTCTACGCCTTCTTCGTTTTCCCCGAGGAATACATCGTCAGCGATATCCCGGTGTACAACCTGCGCTGGGATCTCCTATATCTTGTCGAAGGAGTGATGCTGATTGCCGTGTCCGCATCGGCATTCTTCACCAGTTTCGGATCGTGGCGCGAACTCTATCGCAACATTTGTCTTGCCAGTGTTCTCTACACATTCTCTTCGGAAACCATGAATGGCGCCATCGCGCGCGGCTCCTACAAGACTGGCGGAATCTACGACCTCCCATTCCTCGCCGCTCTGCTGGGGTTCCTCTGGGTCGCCGTCGCCGGGCGGCGCAGCCTTTGCGATATCCAGATGACGCCTTCGATCAGTCGTGCCAGTCGCCCGGTCGCTCCTCAACTTACGAAACTCGCCCTGCTCTCTCTCCCCGTCATGGGATATTGGGCACTGTTCCTGAGCCACGAGCAGCCTTATCTACGCCAGGTCCGTTTTGCGGTGGCCATGGGCGGCGTCGCCCTCCTGGCCTTTGTCGTTTTCCTCAAACAACACCTGCTGGACCAGAGGCTGCTGCAGCTGCTCAATCATTCGCGCAGGAGTTTCGACAATCTCCAGCGGCTGCACGGAAGAGTGATCCAACAAGCCAAGCTGGCTTCGCTCGGAGAACTGGTCGCGCTCGCCGCCGGCGAACTGGAGTACCCGCTCTCGGCCATTCTGAGCAGCTCCGAACGCATGGCCGCCAGCAGCAACCTCAGCCGCGAGCAACTCTCCAACGCGCAGAAAATCGGCCAGCAGGCGCGGCGCACTCGCGAACTCGTCAGCGATCTGCTCAGCTTCGCCCAGCAGACTCCGGGAGAAAAAAGTCCTCTCGAACTGAAGCCTCTCTTGCAGCGCGCAGTTCAAATGGAAGGAATCAAGCTCGAAAACAAGAGGATCAGCCTGACCGTGGAAAGCAACGATCCCTTGCCTCGCGTCCTCGGCAACCCCAACCAGCTCCTGCAGGCCTTTCTTCAAATCATCGAGAACGCCGTGGACGCATTGCAGGAAATCGGCGGCGGGCGTCTCCAGGTCTCCCTCTGGCGCGAGGCCAACGAAGTGATCGTCCAGTTCGCCGACTCCGGCCCCGGCCTGCGCGATCCCGAGCGCGTCTTCGATCCTTTCTACACCACCAAGCCGGTCGGTAAAGGCACCGGTCTCGGACTCAGCGCCACCTACGGCGTCATCCAGGACCACAAGGGACAAATCACCTGCTACAACCGCCCCGAAGGCGGAGCCGCATTTGAAATCCGGCTGCCAGTGCTCAAAGTCACCGTCCCTCTTGCCGAAGCCGCCAGGGCCTGAGCCCGGAAAAGCATTGCGTTTTTATCCTCTATCCTCCACTCGCGATGATCGCATCCGCCACTCGTGCCGCCTCCACCGCAAAGCGCACATCGTGCGTCCGAATGATGTGCGCCCCTTTCAGGATCAAAGCTGTTTCTGCAGCCAGCGTCCCGTAAAGCCTCTCGGCAACGCCCGCATCCTTGCCATCGCGCGCCAGCATTCGCCCAATAAATGACTTGCGCGACACTCCTGCCAGCAGCGGAAATCCCATCTTCTGCAGCTCGGCGAAGTGCGCCAACAGCGGATAATTCTCCTCGAAACGCTTCCCGAACCCAAACCCCGGGTCCAGCACCAGGTGATCGCGCTTGATCCCCGCCAGGGTCGCCGCCTCGGCCCACTGTAGCAACTCCCGCTTCACCATCAGCACCGGATCGCCTATCGGGGGCAGCGACCGCCACTCCTCCGGCCGCCCGCGGGTGTGCATCAGCACCGCTCCCACCTTGAGTTCAGCCAGCGTTTTCGCCATCTTCGGATCCCATCGGAACCCACTCACATCGTTCACAACCTCTGCCCCGAGCTCCACCGCCGCCCGCGCCACGCTCGCCTTGTAGGTATCGACGCTTACCACCGCGTTCGGCCGTCGCCGCTTCAAATCCCGGATCACCGGCAGCACCCGCCTCCGTTCCTCTTCTGCCGAGAGCGGTTCGGCTACCGGCGGTCCCGTCCTCGCCGCCGCGTCCTCCCGCGCCGGATCTTCCTTGATACCGTCCTTGACACCGCCGGCCACCGGCGCTCCTGGCCGCGTCGACTCCCCACCCACATCTATGATGGTCGCGCCTTCGTCCAGTAACTGCTCGGCGCGGACCACGGCCTTCTCGGCATCGATGTAGAGTCCCCCGTCGGAGAACGAATCGGGAGTTACATTCACCACGCCCATGATCAGAGTGCGCCGTCCCAACTCCAGGACTCGATCGCCCACGTTCCACTGAAAAACCGCCCGCATGTTGCCGCTATTCTAGAACGAACCCATTTTTTCTGGGTGTTACAATCCAGTTAATGCCTCGCCGGCGATCAGTCACGCGTCTGCTCCTCATCGTCTTTCTGCTGGTCGCGCCACTGCTGGCCGCACCCGTCAGACCGTTACAGGATCGGCCGTTACCGGATCGCGTTGCCGGTGTGCTGAGCGCCCCCGATCTCGCCCGCGGCTTCTGGGGAATCGAAGTAGTTTCTCTCTCGACGGGCGAAACGTTGTACTCGCAAAACGCCGACAAGCTCTTCACGCCCGCTTCGAACACCAAGCTCTTCACAACTGCCGCCGCGCTGGCCCTGATCGGTCCCGACTACAAGTTCCGCACCACCGTCGAAACCACCGGCACTCTCGACCGCCACGGCCGCCTTAACGGAGATCTCGTGCTTGTCGGCCACGGCGATCCCAATCTCTCCGGACGCGAACTCCCCTACGATCTCCGCACCCAGCGCAACGACGATCCCATTCAAGCCCTCGAATCCCTCGCCGACGCACTCGTGCAAAAAGGCGTGAAATTCATCGACGGCGACATCGTGGCGGACGACTCCTACTTTGCCTTTGAGCGTTACGGTGAAGGTTGGAGCCAGGACGATCTGGTCTGGGCCGACGGCGCTCCCGTCTCCGCCCTCAGCATCAACGACAACGTAGTCTTCGTCAACATCCTGCCCGCCGACCGCGCTGGCGAAAAAGCTTTCGTCAGCGTCAAGCCCTTCGCCGATTACTACCACCTCGACAATCGCATCATCACCACCCCCGCCGGCACCGGACGCAAGTTCTTCGTCAACCGCGAGCCCGGCTCCACTGTTCTCACGCTCTGGGGCAACATGCCGCTCGATGACGCCGGCGCCAACGAGGCCCTCGCCATCGAAGATCCCGCCGAGTTCGCCGCCGGGCTCTTCTCGCCACCCTTTCCACTTTCAGCGTGACCGCCGTCGCGCCGTCGCGCGGAGGCAGCGATGGCCAGCCACGTCCGCTGAAAACCGATCAGCCGATCACGCTCGCGAGTTACGAATCCAAGCCGCTGCTGCAAGATGTCCGCGTAACCAACAAAGTCAGCCAGAACTTGCATGCCGAAATCCTGCTGCGCCTCTTGGGACGCGAGCGCGGCAACGCCGGCACGATTGAAGGCGGCCTCGAGGTTCTCCGCGGATTTCTGACTCAGGCCGGAATCCCCAACGACCAGTATGTGTTCTACGACGGCTCCGGACTCTCGCGCCAGAACTTAGTAACTCCTCACGCCATTGTCCAGTTACTGCGCTATTGCTCGACGCAGCCCTGGGGCGCCGCCTATAAGTCGACCTTCCCGGTCTCCGGCGTGGACGGCTCGCTCTCCGACCGCTTCAACTCTCCCCGCCTGCAAAGCCGCATTATGGCCAAAACCGGCTCGCTGGGCGGCGTGAAAACGCTCTCTGGATACGCGACCACCGATGCTGGACAAGTGGTCGTCTTCTCCATCCTCTCCAATAACCTCAATCTCCCCGCCAAGCGGGTTACCGACGCGATCGATCAGTTAGTCCAGGCTATCGTTGATGATGCGCCGGCGGGACACTAGATAGGTTGCGGCACCAACTTGCCCGATGACAGCTCTCGGATTCATCCGAGAATCCCCATCCGCTTCCCCACTCGCTGCAGCACTTCGAGTGCCTGCTGCAGTTCTTCTTTCGTGTGCGTGGCGGTCATGATCGTCCGCACGCGCGCTTTGCCTTCGGGGACGGTGGGAAATGCGATGCCGGTTCCGAGCACGCCTTCTTTAAATAGTTCGCGGGAAAAATCCATGGTCGGGCGTCCGTCGCCAATGATGATCGGCGTGATCGGCGTTTCGCTCGCGGGAGTTGTCTGGCCGCCGATGTTGAAGCCGAGCAGGCCGAGTTCTTTTTTCCAGAAGCGCGTGTTCGCCCAGAGCTGCTCCATCCACTGCGGCTCGTTTTCCAGAACATCGAAAGCTGCAATGCAGGTCGCCGCGACCGACGGCGGATGCGACGTCGAAAACAGGAAGGGCCGCGCGCGGTGATAAAGATAATCAATCAAATCGCGCGTGCCGCATACGTATCCACCGAGAGCGCCGATTGCTTTCGACAAGGTTCCAACCTGAATGTCGACGCGCCCGTGCATTCCGAAATGATCGATCGTGCCTCGTCCGTTGCGGCCGAGCACACCGGAAGCGTGCGCATCGTCCACCATCATGATCGCGCCGTATTTCTCGGCTGCCTCGCACAGACCGGGCAGCGGGCCGATGTCGCCGTCCATCGAGAACACGCCGTCGGTGATCAGCAGCTTCTTTCCAGGCTGGTTCTTCACGCTGGCGAGTTGCTCTTCGGCGTGGGCGACGTCCTTGTGACGGAAGACGAGAATCTTTGCCCGTGAAAGACGGCAGCCATCGATGATCGAGGCGTGATTCAGCTCGTCGGAGATGATGAAGTCGGCGTTACTTAGAAAGGAGGAAACCGTTCCCGCGTTCGCCGTGAATCCCGACTGGAAAACCACGCAGGCCTCGACGTTCTTGAAGCGCGCGATCTTCTTTTCCAGCTCCATGTGGATTTTCATGGTGCCCGCGATGGTGCGCACGGCGCCCGATCCGACGCCATACTTACGCGTGGCTTCAAGCGCCGCTTCGCGCAGTTTGGGATGCGTCGTGAATCCGAGGTAGTTGTTCGAGGCGAGGTTGATGACCCGCTTGCCGTCGAAGGTGCAGACCGCCGCCTGCTCGTCTTCAAGGACGCGCAGCTTGAAGTGCGTGCCCTTGGCCTTGAGTTCGTCGAGTTGATCGGTCAGGAACGAAAGCGGATTGGTGCGCGTGGCAGTGAGCATGGCTTACCTCGAGGCGGTGTTGAAGCTTAATCAGTCTAATACCGGTGCCGATGGGATGGGAACTTTGCGTTCGTGTGTGATTCGCCTAGACTTCCTTTTAACCATAGGGACACAGGGGATCACAGGGGGAATCGGAATATCGATAACTTCTCTTACTGGATGTTCTTTTTTGGTTCTGCCAGCGCCGCAATGGTTCCGTTGGTCGCGCGCAGATAGTCGGCAGGCGCGATCAGAATCTGCAGGCCACGAACCCCTGCCGAGATGGAAACGACCTCGAACAGTTCGATGGTTTCGTCCACGTACACGGGAAAGTCGCGCTTGGCCGCGAGCGCGGTCACTCCGCCGCGAATGTAGCCGGTGAGCGATTGCAGTTCTTTCACCGGGACGAGCTGAATTTTTCGTTCTCCCGCCGCGGCCGCCAGCGCCTTCAGGGTTAGTTCCCGATCGCCGGGGATCACCGCCATGGAAGTTCCGTTGCGGTCGCCGCGCGCGACCAGCGTCTTGAAAACCTGCTCTAGCGGCAAACCGATCTTGACCGCAACCGTTTCCGCGGCGAGGTCGTCGGGATCCACCTCGTACTCCCGCAGCTGGTAGTGGATTCCCATCCGATCGAGCAGCCGCGCGGCGTTAGTTTTCTGAGTCGGTTTCACGTTGTATAGTGTCCAATGATTCGTTGAGGAGGCTTATCTTGCGTCTTCTGCTCCATTGGATTCTAAGCGCTGTAGCGGTGTGGATCGTTGCCCACGTAGTGCCGGGCATTAGCGTGAGCGGCCCGGTGGCGGCTTTGATCGCGGCCCTAGTCATCGGCCTTATCAACGCAACACTCGGATTGCTGCTCAAGATCCTCACCTTCCCGCTGACGCTGCTGACGCTCGGCCTGTTCTGGTTCGTGATCAACGCGCTCATGCTGGAGCTGGCGGCGGCGCTGGTGCCGGGATTCCAGGTGCGAGGCTTCGTGGCGGCTCTGATCGGCGCCGTCCTGCTGAGCGTAGTGAGTTCGGTATTGCAATGGCTGGTCATGCCGAGCCGCAGAGCCCGCTAGCTGAGCTAGAGGTTCTCAACCGCTTTTTGCAGTGTCCGCGCGATTTCCTCCGGGTCGCTTTCCGGCGCAAACTGCACGGGCTTGCCGATGCGCACCTGAATCTGTCCGGGCGCCGCAAACTTCTTGCCGGCGTTCTTGATTTCAAACAAACCATCAATCCGCACCGGAAGGATGGGGATGCGTAGATTGTTGGCGAGCAGGCCGACTCCCGTGCGGAACGGGCAGAGCTTGCCGTCTTCGGTGTGCTTTCCCTCGGGAAACACCAGCACGCTGTAGCCGCGATCCACGGCCTCTCCGGCGTAGGCAAAGCTCTTGCGGAAGCCGGACTGGCGCGGCAGCGGGAACAGGTTCAGCAGGGCGACGCCGAGCGTCCATTGCAGGCGGTCGTAGATGCGGCCGAGCCAGGCGCGATCCGGGCCGGGCGAGCGCAATATTTCGAGCGCTTCGCCGCGGGTTGCGGTCGCCAGTTTGTGGCGGATGCGCGCGGGAAGCGCAGTCTGGATGAAGCCGACATCGACATCGGCAACATGGTTGGAGATGACCAGCAGCGGCCCGCGAACGCCGCGTAAGTTCTCGCGCCCGATCACGCGGGGCCATGCCAGAAGAAACACGGCGGGGCGGGCCAGCAGATAATGCGACGCCAGGCGCAGCCATGTAGTCGGCCAGCGAAGAGCCCATAGTGGATAATGAAGAAGTGGATAGTGAAGCTGGCGGCGAATGCCTCGTTCATCCTGCAGCAGTTTTTCCAGATCGCCGACGGTGGCTGCATTCGCGAACTTCGTTTCGCTCAGGTCGACCTGGTAGCGGTCTTCGAGGGCGCTGAGCAGTTCGACGCGTTCGAGAGAGCTCAGCCCTAGGCCGCTCTCCAAGTTTGCGTCAGGCATCAGGTTCTGCGTTGCGCGGCCGGTGATTCGCGTCAGCAGTTCGGAGAGCGGGCTAGCTGCGTTCGCAAGCGATTGTCCGCGGAGGCCCGCCTCGACCGCTTCGCGAATCAAGTTGCGGCGCGGTTTCTGCGTGGCACTGCGCGGGAAATCTTCGTCGGGCCAGACGAACCAGGTGCGCATGCGCTGATATTCGGCCAGTTGCTCGTTGGCGCGCTGCACGATTCCCTGCACGACGACGGCCGACGCATCCGGGGTGCGGTCGCGCAGAATCAGCACCGCGCAGGGCTCGGCGTTTCCGCCGCGCTCGAGACCGACGACCACGGAATCTCGAACCTCTTTCTGACCGCGTAACGCCGCTTCGAGGTCCTCGGGATAAATGTTCATGCCCGCGGGCGTGACGATCACTTCTTTTTTGCGTCCCTTGAAGAAAAGATTGCCTTGCTCATCGAGCGCGCCCAGGTCGCCGGTGCGGTACCAGCCTTCATCCCCTGCGACCGGTTGCAGTTCGCGGCCGTTCCAATAACTGCTGGCCACGCCGCTGCCGCGAACCAGAATTTCGCCGTCGTCGCCCAGCCTGATTTCGCGCCCCGGCAGCACTTTTCCGATGGAGCCGCGACTGGGGTGGAAGGGATGGTTCAAGCTGATCAGCGAGGTCGTTTCCGTCAATCCGTATCCCTGGACCACGGCGTATCCCAAGCGATGCCAGAATTCTTCGGTCTCGCGATCGAGAGCGGCGCCGCCGCTGATCATGGCCCAGAACTTCCATCCGAACTGGCGGCGCAGGTCGCGGAAGGTCCACCAGCGCCGCAGAAAGTGCTGGCTTTTGGCTGCGGCGTAGCGCGCGGCAAAATTCTCGCGGCCGCCAGCGTCGTCCTCACTGTCATCGCGATCGCGTTCGATCTTCTGCTTGAGCGACTCGATCATGCGCGGAACGGCCACCAGCACCGAGACGCGTTCCCGGCGGATCGTCGCCATGATTTCGGTTGGGTTGAATGTGTTTTCGAACACGACGGTCGCGCCCAGCAACGGGGGAAGAAAAATTCCCAGGAATTGGCCGAAGACGTGGCTCAGCGGCAACAGGTTCAGGAAGCGAATCGGATGTACCAGCCGCTCGTACTTCAGGTATTTTCCGATCTCGGTTTCGATGGGGGCAAGGTTGCCGACCACGTTGGCGTGGGTGAGCACGACTCCCTTGGGCTCGGCCGTGGTGCCGGAGGTGAAAACGATTTCGAGCGGGTCGGAAGGCTGAATCTGAGCTGGACGGAAGCGTTCGGCCCGACGTTCCGCGACTGCGGCTGCCAGATCGGCGGGATCGATTGCGACAATCTTCTCCGCCACGAGCCCGTCGAACGGCGCCTTTTCGAACGGTGTCTTTTCGAAGATCGGGGCGCGCTCGCGCGGACACAACACCAGCTTGGTTCGCACCTGCGTGCTGATTCGGCGCGCAAAATCGGGGCTGGCGGCATCATCGACGGGAACCGCAACGACCCCGCAAAGCGCGCATCCCAGGAACGCCGCTACCCATTCGGCACAGTTCGGACTCCACAACAGCACCGCATCGCCCTTGCCGATGTTGCGCGCCTCAAGCTCGCGGGCAAACTGATACGCCACTCCAGCGACGCGCTGGTAGCTCCAACGCTCGCGCCGGTATCCTCGCGGAAACACGTAGGCGCAGTCGCCACGCCAGCGCTCGAAATCGTCCAGCGAATCCAGCACACTTGCCCGCACACCCTGTTTAGTAGCACAATTCCGAGAACTTTACAGGGACGATTGCGCTCTATGGCGTAGTCCGGGGCTGGATGACGAGATTTCTTACATTTCGTGCCGTTCTAGTTCGCACCGTTATCGCACTGGGGATGTGCGGCCTGATCTCGTGCCAGCCGCCCGCGGCCACGAATGGCGCCAGCTCTGCCCCATCTTCTGCTATCGCCGCACGAGCTGAGATCCACCCGACGAGTGGTCCGGTGCGCGACCTTAGCCAGGACGAGGCCGCCGGCGGACAC
>Ga0208820_1001669_pt1 | contig 11936 bp, 10 predicted proteins | sample June2015DPH_16_5_FD_184713 | JGI IMG/M metagenome (GOLD analysis project Ga0208820, IMG submission 184713) | Peatland microbial communities from SPRUCE experiment site at the Marcell Experimental Forest, Minnesota, USA - June2015DPH_16_40... | ecosystem: Environmental > Terrestrial > Soil >...
TCGCTTCATTCAGAGAGCGATCGAATTCGTCGGCGGCCTTGACCTCATCGGCATAGTACAGCGTATGCAGCATCAGGCCTTTAGCGTACGGTCGCAGCAGTACCAGATGCTCCTTGCCACGCATCGTGTAGCGGCCAAGCGCAACGCGCTCGGTCGACGTCATCGCCTCGGTCAATAGGCGGTAGGCTTTGCCGGCGCCATGGTCACTTTCGAGAAAATATGCTTCTTCGAAATAAACCGGGTCCACTTCACGCAGCGGCAGGAACTCCGTGATTTCGATCGCGTGATCGGAGCCCGACGCTTCAAGGTTCTTCAGTTCCTCGTCCGTGAAAATGACGTAGCGGCCTTTTTCGATCTCGTAACCTCGAACCAACTCGCTGCGGTCGATTATCGCGTCATCGACCGGGCAGTAGATCTTCTGCTGAATCCGGCTGCGGTCCTTCTCGTGCAGCAAATTAAAACTCACCGATTTTGATCGGGTGGCGGAAAATAGCTTTACCGGAATGGAAACCAACCCAAAGGAGATATTGCCGTTCGCAATCGGTCGTGCCGCCATCACTCGTTACCTCCGAAACCGTGCGCGTCCACCTTCATCGCTGCCGGATAGTCTAACATCGCGTCAAAGATATCGCGCCGAATAGGTGAAGGCTTCAGTCTCTTCCTGAGACGAGCTTCTAATACTCGTTAACTCGCGTCAATGCCGTCCCCAGCGCATTTGGGGCCGCAAATCACGGCCCGAACCGAATGAGATTGCTGAATACTTCGCGGAAAGTCACTAGCAGCTCGGACTACTGAATGAGAAATCAGCCATCCAAGCTACTGAGTATCGGCTTGACTCGCGCTGGCATCGTCATTGGTGAAACCGATCGATTTATTCCTCGGTTAGCGCCTGCATTTCGTCGATCGCCTCGGCGAATTCCTCCATGAATTCCGTCACCACCGTGCGAGTCGATTTCACACTGTCCACCAAGCCCACGCACTGGCCTACCCAGTAGGTCACAAGCTCGAGGGCTTTTTTGTTGCCTCTTTCGGCGGCCCGATGCGCCGCGCGCAGCGCCGGTTCACTGAGAATAGTCTGGAATGGCATCGGCAACGGCTCGGGGCTGTCGGGTCCTTCCCACGCGTCGGTCCACGCCGAGCGGAGTTGCCGTGAAAATTTTCCGGTGCGGCATTTCGATCTGACGGTATCGCGCGAGGTGGCCGCGAACATCTTTTCGCGAAGTATCTCGGAAAGGTCCGACTCCGCCGTCGTCAGCCAGACCGAGCCGGTCCATGCGCCGGCCGCACCAAGTGCCATGCACGCCGCCATCTGGCGGCCGGTCGCGATACCGCCGGCGGCCAGCACCGGAACGTTGCGGAGCGGTTTGATCGCGCGCAGCACCTCCGGGATCAGCACCAGCGTCGAGACCTCGCTGCAATGGCCGCCCGCCTCCCATCCCTCCGCGATAATAATGTCAACGCCCGCTTTCACCTGGCGGATCGCATGCTCTTTTGCGCCAATCAGCGCGGCCACTGGAACCCCGTGCTTGTGACCCAAATCCAGCATCGATTGCGGGGGCACGCCCAGCGCGTTGGCAATCAGCTTAATCGGATGCCGAAACGAGACCTCCAGCAGCTTCAGTACGACGTCTTCCTGCAGATTAAGACGGGCCGGTCGTTCGTCGCGATCGAGGTTTTCGACTGCGCTGTTGCGCGATTGCGGAGGTTCGACTTCGTACTTGATGAGCAGGTCTCGCACGAAATCCCGATGCTGCTGCGGGATGCGCTCGGCGAGGGACCCCATGCTCACATTTTTCTCGGTCTTGGCGGCCATATTCTCCGGAATCAGCACGTCGATCCCGTAAGGCTTGCCTCCAATGTTTTCGTCGATCCATTTCAGCTCGTGCTCGAGTTCGTCGGGCGAAAATGCGGTCGCACCGAGGACGCCAAAGCCACCCGCCCGGCTCACGGCCGCGACCACATTGCGGCAGTGGCTAAAGGCCACCAACGGGAATTCAATGCCGAGCATTTCACACAGGACTGATTTCATTGCTGATTCTCCGGCCTGCCGCGCATAATGAGGTGAAGGTAATAAGCGTCGGCGACCGATCCACGAACTAGCATCAACGTCAGCCGATCTGCAAAAGGCCAATTTCGAGCGCGCTTTTGAGTCCTCGCCACGAATGTTCTCGCGGTGCAAATGGTTTACGACGAAGGGCGGCATCATTCGATCGGGAAGTGGACCAGCGGAATAGTCCGTCCGCCATCTATTCGTAACGCCGGTAGCGATTGCGCGCCCACACGACGGCCGGGGCCGCCGGCGCGCTTCTGCATCATCGATTCATTGGGTAGCTGCCGTGTCGCGCTCGCGTAACGCCGACCGCCTGATCCGCTGGCCGCACGATAATCTCGAGGCTTTGCACCTTCCTCGAATCGTCGTATGGATAGGCCAAGACAATTCGCGGAGGTTCCCCAATGACGGACGTGGAACGTTTACTCGCAATACACGACATCAGTCACCTCAAAGCGCGATATTTCCGCTGTATGGACACCAAGGACTGGGCCGGCTTCGAAGCTGTATTTACGGCTGACGCGGTGGCGGATTACACGCCGCGCGGTGGAAACCAGAAAGAATGGATGGCTACCGGCGCGGCTAACATCGTCGCATTGGTCAAGAATGTCGTAGCGCCGGCGATCACTGTGCATCATGGCCACATGCCGGAGATCGAAGTGACCTCGCCCACGACTGCAAGTGGTATCTGGGCGATGGAAGATTCGATCTGGTGGCCCGAAGGATCGCAGCGCAAAACACTGCACGGCCTCGGCCATTACCACGAAACCTACCAAAAGTCCGGCGATAAATGGCTGATCAAGACCCTCAAATTGACTCGCCTGCACGTCGCCGAATCTTGAGAAGTGTCGGTCCCTTCTCAGTCCTCAACACTTTATCGAGAGTCGCCGACGAGGGGCTTGATCACTTCCAACGACAGTCCGTCCTTGACGCGCGAGATGGACGAACTTCCAGTTTTGCGTCGAGGTCAGAATCTCGGTTGCCTCCGATAATCTGCTGTGGCAAGTTTCCGACTCTTCGTTTGCATCGGGTGGTTGCGCCCGCAAGGGGATAAATTCGATGAACTGTTCCAGCGATAGAGTGCGCCGGACTGACGATTTGATGGAGCGCCGCTTGGCATGAGTGACGAAAAAGCCGGTTCGGACGCTGCGGCCGTATGCCCGGTGACCCGCATCGGTAATGCTTTCGACGCCTTCGACGCGGAGTCGTACGGCTTCTATGCTCGCGCGCGACGTGAAGAGCCCGTATTTTACAGTCCGCAAATCGGTTGCTGGGTGGTGACGCGTTATCAGGATGTCCGCGAGATATTGCAAGGTGATCCCGAAGTATTCTCCGCGGACAATGTTTTGGAGCTCCTCAAACCGTTGTGCCCCGAGGCGATGCAGAAGGCGATGGATTACGGCCTCGCCGTCAGCCCGACGATCGTCGACGAGGATCCTCCGGGCCACACGCCTCATCGCCAGGCGCTGCGCAGAGGCTTCACCCCAGATCGCGTTGCTGCGATGGAGCCCCGCGCGCGCGAACTGATGACGCAGCGTATCGACGCCTTTATCAAACGCGGTTACGCGGACCTGGTTGCCGATTTGATGTTCGACGTGCCGGCTCTCATCATTTTGGAAATGATGGGTGTACCACGTGCGGAACTAGCAACCGTACGGAAGTTCGCGAAGCGGCTGGCAGTCTTCGAGTTCGGTCATCCCTCGGATCGGGAACAGATCGAAATTACCGACACGCTTGGCGAGTTCTGGCTGTACTGCAAGCAGCATGTCGACCGGATGATCGAAAGTCCCGGCGACGACGCCGTCAGCACGTTCATCGGCGGGATGCGCGACCTCGCTGGAGCACAACCGCTAGATCGCCAGTACCTCACTACCGTCACCTTCTCGATTATCTTCGCCGGCCACGAAACCACGACCAACGCCTCTGCCGGAACCTTTCGTGCGCTGCTCGAAAATCGACGACAGTGGGAAGCCCTCTGCGCCGATTCGAATCTGATACCGAACGCGGTCGAGGAGAGTCTGCGCTTCTATCCGTCGGTACCGCAGTGGCGCCGGATCACCAAGCAACCGGTCACCGTCGGCGGTGTCGCCCTCCCCACCGGAGCGCGGCTCTTGATGGCGCTCGGTTCGGCCAATCGCGACGACCGCCAATTTGCAGGCGGCGACACCTTCGACATCCGCCGCGAGAACGCCGATGAGCATCTCGCTTTCGGCTGGGGCCGTCATCACTGCATCGGCGACGGTCTGGCACGCATGGAAATGCGCGTCGTGCTCGAAGAGCTAAGCCGCCGGCTGCCGCACATGCGTCTGGTCGATGGGCAGAAGTGGGATTTCTCACCCAACGCATCATTTCGCGGGCCCGAGCATGTGCTCGTCAGATGGGATCCGGCGCGAAATCCGGTGGCTGAGGATCGTCCATAGCCTGAATGCGCGCGGCAACTAGTCGCTGCAATGGAACAGGGGATTTTCGTGCGCACTGCGAGCTTGTTCGTGGTCCAAGATTGCGGCGATTGCAAGGCGTAGTCATATTGGTCATCCGGGGGGGGGGCGTCGCTATTCTGTGATGAGTGTCTGAGTATCCGCATGAAACCATACGTAGTATGTCACATGATGGTGTCGCTGGACGGCCGTATTGCCACTTCGCGATGGAAGCTGAGCCCGGAAGGCCGAGCGGAATATGAGACTACCGCGGCCACCTTTCAGGCAAATGCGTGGATGTGCGGACGTATCACGATGGCCGGATTCGCACGCGGAACAATGACCAAGCCCGCGTCAGACGCCCCGCACATCGCTAACATTGACTATATCGCTCCCCATGTGGAAACTTCGTACGCGGTAGCGATCGATCCCGATGGCAAACTAAATTGGGAGAGCAGCGATATCAGCGGCGACCACATCATCGCCGTGCTCACGGAAAAAGTATCGCCTTACTACCTTGCCCATCTTCAATCCCGCCGCATCTCTTATCTGTTTGGCGGTCGCGACCGGATAGAACTGCCTGTCGTGCTCGACAAGCTCGCTACCCTGTTCCAAATAAAGACCCTTCTTCTCGAAGGGGGCGGAAAGATCAATGGGACAATGTTGGACACTGGATTGATCGACGAACTCAGCGTCCTTGTTGCGCCGGTTACCGACGGTACGACCGGGGCACCTGCCCTGTTCGATACGCTTGATCCGGCCACTTCCAATACGGCCGGCCTATGCTGGAAGCTGCTGACGATGGAACGACGCGCCGGCGACATCGTATGGCTGCGTTATTCGGCTCTTGCCATTAGCCGGTAGGAGAGGCAATCCGAGTCCGCGGTGTCCGTTCAGAATGGCGGAGCAGAGTCAGGCGAATTCGTCTCGGTAGTTTTCACGGAATCACCCTGCTTCTACTTCCGGACCTCACGAAACGATCATCACTTTGCGCTGCGAACGGCGAAAATGCCGGTCGGCAAGCCGTCGATGCTTTCGATGTTTTTGTCCTGCTGGTACTTCACGGCCGCATCACTGCTGCGGCTTTCCCAGTACTTGCGCAGCGTTTCGCGTTCCTCTAGTCGTTCGAACCGCGGCACGCCGTAGCCGCAAGAGGTCATCGCGGTCTCGATGTCGATCGCCATGATTTGCCGCACGCCAGGTTCCGAAGGGAACATCGCGAGGTACTCGTTCCACTTCTCGTCGCGCGGATGAATCGCGCGGCCCCGGCCATATAGCCGCATGATGCGCGCGGTCTTGTCGAAGGAGCAGAACATGATCGTGATGCGCCCGTTCTCCAACAGATGCGCAGCCGTCTCATTGCCGCTGCCGGTGAGGTCGAGATAGAGCACACGACTGTCGCTGACGACACGGAAGGTGTCCATACCCTTGGGCGACAGGTTGATGCGTCCCTCGTGCGGCGCGGTCGCCACGAAGAACACCTTCTGCTCGGCGATGAACTGTCTCATCTCGGACGTTATGCTCTTGTACCATTCGGACATAAACGCCTGCTCGCTCTTCCCGCTATCACCACACCGTAACTGCGCTCGGCGCTCCGGGCAATGTTGCTCCAATGGCACCGCCAGTGGTCTCGCCTGTTTGGCGTTGGCGGTGAAAATCCGAACGGCCGTAAGCAGATCGCGAAGTTGACAAGCTAATTCGTGAGCGGAGTTCCCCCGGCTCACGCCAGCCCGCACGCACCACCGACGCGATTCAGGACCGTAACGGCCGTGACTTCAGCTCACCCGTTCCAGCACGATCACCGGGATACGCCGGGTGGTCTTCTTTTGATACTCGTTAAAGATCGGGAGCAGATCGGCCTGTTGTTTGTACAACCGATCGCGCTCGGCCCCTGCTGTGACGGTGGCTCTCGCCTGATACTTTTCGCCGCCCAGTTCGACCGTTACCAGCGGATGGGCCACCAGGTTGTGATACCACGAGGGATTATGGAGAGCCCCCGCATAGGACGCGATCACCACAATCCGGTTGCCGTCCTTGCTGTACGCGAGCGGCAGCGTAATTGAGCGCCCGCTTTTGGCGCCGGTCATGGTCACCAGCAGGAGCGGTATGTTCTCCATTTGTCCGCCGACCTTGCCGCCGTTGGTGCGGAAATCCGTGATGACGCGTTGATTGAATTCCTTCATGTCCGGCATATTTGTTCTCCCTCTGAACGGCCGAGAGCGGACGACCACGGAAGTCTCACGGCCAGTCGCATAATCTCAACGTGCGATCGTTTTACCTCAAAATATCTGGTTAGCCGCGTGGGCAACCTTCGCTGACTCGGCGCCGCCATACGGCCGAAGTGACGCCAAGAATCAGATCGAAAGCTTGTACACGCGCCGGACGTTATCGCCGAGGACATCGCGCCGACGCTGCGGGTCGGCGATCTTGTTCCCGAACTCTTCCAGCTCCTCGATGTAATTTCCAGTGTGGTCGGGATGCGGAAAGTCGGTCGCCCAGAAGAAGCGATCGCTGCCGCAAAGATTGACCATCGCGGGCAACGACTTCTCGTCGGGATCGGCGGAGACCCAGACGTTGCGTCTGAAGTAGAAGCTGGGCTTTTCCTTGAGCGGCACCCCGCGCCCCATCACGCTGTCGTAGACCGCATCCATGCGGTCGAGCCAGTACTGCACCCAGCCGGCGCCGACTTCGAGAATCACGAGCTTGAGCCTGGGGAACTTGTCGAAGGTGCCGTACTGCATGAAGCTCGCGAGCGCGTGGCGAATCGCGTCGGACGCGGTCACGTTGAGGAACCACGACTGCTTGCGGACATATTCCTTGTCGTAGCGGCCCGGCCAGCACCATTGCGGTTCGAGCGAAACGTGAATGCCGAGAGGCACGTCGAGCTCCTGCGCTTTGGCGAAGAGGACATCGTGATCGTTGTGGCCGTGCGGTTTGCGGGTCGTGGTGAACTGCACGACCCATCCACCCTTGTGGCCGGCCTTGACGGCGCGTTCGAGTTCGGCGGCCGCTGCCGCGGGATCGCTCAGCGAGAGATGGGCCACCGGGATCAGGCGGCCGCCGCTGTCAGCAGACCAGTCGGTGACCCAGCGGTTATACGCCCGGCACATCGCCTGCGAGTAATCGACATCGTCGGTGTCGGTTTCCCAGGTGAGGTCGAGGCTGGGGTAAATGATGGCGGCGTCGAGTCCCTCTTTATCGAGACGTGTGAGACGGTCCTTGGCGTCGCAGGCTCCCAGCGGGACCTGGTCGCCGTATTTGATCCGCGGATTGAAATTTCCAGAGTTGCGCGAGACTTGACCCATCTGCGCGACGGCGCCGAAGTTACCGCCACGATTCACACGCGACGGCACACCGTTAACTTCAAGGTACTCGAGTCCATCCTTGTCTTCCTTCAAGCGGATGGCGTTGGCTCGGTATTTGGCCTCGCAGTACTGCTCCCAGCAGGTCGCTGATTCCAGGATGTGGCCGTCAGCGTCGACCGCGCCGGGATACTTTAGTTTATGGATGTTTTCCTCGGTCCGTGCCACTTTTCGTGCCTCGATTCAATTTGGATTTAGTAACCGGGCCAACTCACATAATTTTCGACTGCTGTCGGCAGGTTAAGGGTTAGCCGCGTAGGACCTTAGCATTAGCCGGAATTCAGTTTTGAAGCTCCAGTTGCAATTACCGTATAGGCTGGATGGCTTCCCGCTGCAAGTTCCGGCGACCGCCCCAGAGCGTGTGCCGCTTTTCCGGCGCGACGCTCACTGCCGCGCATGGCGCTCGCGTTACCATTGGTCTGTGTCGATAGGCGCCATCGAGCCATATTGGCTGATGCTTTAGGCAACAGTCGGCTTCGACGCCAACTTCCCCGGTCATAATTCAATGCGGACCGTTTAGTCCTCTCCCGTCACAGATTCAAATGCCACCAGAAATTCACTTAGGCGCGTCGTCGCCACCAAAGCACTCCGTAGTAATTCAGCGGCACGGATACTGCATAATTTGCGAGGGATGAGGAGGACTGCCGATGGATCAAGTTGCCTTCATCCGCGAGGTAGCCCGGCGCATGGCGTGTGACGAAGAGAGGGCGGATGCGCTTACATTCGCTGTATTGCAGGAGCTTAGCGAACGACTGACGCCTGACGAAGTGTCTCACGTCGCCGCGCAGATGCCGCTTGCGCTGCGGAAGTTATGGACCTCATTAGAACGTCCGAAGCGGTCGGTACGCCGGATTCATGCGGCCGAGTTCGTCGGCGAGGTGCGCAAGATTATGGGATTGCCCAGCGAGGCTGAGGCTCGACGCGCTGTGATGTCCGTATTTGCGACACTGCAGAAGCTGCTCGGCAGCCCGGACGGTCTTGAAGGAGAAGCTTGGGACGTTATGAGCCAGTTACCGAAGGACCTCAAGAAGATGTGGATCGAGGCAGCGCACGCGACCGAAGAATAAGCCTCGATATGACTTACGCGATTGGGCGACCGCATGATTTGGAAAACCATTGAAAAGCCGAAAGAGGGCTGGGCAGTCGTCCCGAATCTACTTGATTACGATCAGGTCCGAGCAGAATTTTCCTGGGAGGCGGCACGTCGCGAACTCGACGGTCTTCCCGGTGGACGTGGACTGAACATCACATATGAAGCCGTCGATCGGCACGCAGAGAAAGTATTGCGCGATCATTTGGCGCTGCGATGGCTGGGCAAGCGCGGCGAGATACGCGACTTCACCTATGCCGATCTTCGCGCGCTGACCAATCGCTTCGCCAATGTCCTCAAACACCTCGGCCTCAGCTCAGGCGAGCGGGTCTTCATGCTGACTGGGCGCATCCCCGAGCTTTACATCAGCGCTCTCGGAACACTCAAAAACCGCAACGTCTTCTGTCCGCTGTTCTCGGCGTTCGGCCCCGAACCGATTCGCCAGCGGATAAGTATCGGCGACGGACGTGTGCTCGTCACGACAGCCACACTTTACAAGCGCAAAATCGCCGAGTTGCGCTCCGCCCTACCCGGACTCAAACACGTGCTCTTGATCGGCACGCCCGAAGAAGTTCACGCCATTCCCGATACGAAGGACTTCCACCACCTGATGGAAGAGGTTGATGACCGCTTTGATATTCCGCTGACGGACCCGGAGGATCCTGCCTTGCTGCACTTCACCAGCGGCACAACCGGCAGGCCCAAGGGCGCGATGCACGTGCATCAGGCTGTAGTCGCCCATCACATGACGGGCCGCTACGCCCTCGACTTCCATCCGGGCGATATTTTCTGGTGCACCGCCGACCCGGGCTGGGTGACCGGCACCTCGTACGGAATCATCGCGCCGCTTACGCACGGGATAACCAGCATCATCGACGAGGCCGAGTTTGACGCCGAGCGATGGTACGGTTTGCTGGAGCAGCAAAAGGTCACTATCTGGTACACAGCGCCTACGGCCGTCCGCATGATGATGAAGGTCGGCACCGAAGTCATCCGCAAATTCGACCTTAGCAATTTGCGCTTTGTCGCCAGTGTCGGGGAACCGCTGAATCCGGAGGCCGTGGTCTGGGGGCAGGAAGCCTTCGGCCTGCCGATTCACGATAACTGGTGGCAAACCGAAACCGGCGGAATCATGATTGCAAACTACGCCGCCATGGAAATTCGTCCGGGTTCGATGGGTCGGCCGCTCCCGGGCATCGATGCGGCGATCGTCCGCCGGCGAAAGGATGGTACGGTCGAAACCGTCGATGCACCGGATGTGGAAGGCGAACTCGCGCTGCGCCCAGGGTGGCCCTCGATGTTTCGGGGATACCTCAATGAAGCTGAGCGTTATCGGGAATGCTTCGCTGACGGATGGTACCTCACGGGCGACCTCGCAAAGCGCGACCGTGACGGTTACTTCTGGTTTGTCGGACGCACCGGCGACGTTATTAAATCAGCCGGACATTTGATCGGCCCTTTCGAGGTCGAAAGCACTCTGATGGAACATCGGGCAGTGGCCGAAGCCGGCGTGATTGGCAAACCTGATCCGACGGCCGGCGAAGTCGTTAAAGCTTTCGTCGCTCTCAAACCCGGCTTTTCGGCGAGCGAGGACTTGCGTCTCGACCTGCTCGGATTCGCACGCAAGCGCCTGGGCGTCGCGGTCGCGCCAAGGGAGATCGATTTCGTCGCCAACGTGCCCAAGACGCGCAGCGGCAAAATCATGCGCCGATTGCTCAAGGCACGCGAACTCGGACTGCCGGAAGGCGACACGTCCACCTTGGAGAGCGAGTAATCGTGGTTCCTCAGGCGGACCCCGCACAGCCAACCCTCCAGCGCACTCATGCGCTTCACCTTTTAAGTGATATGGTGCGCGTTCGGCGCTTCGAGGAGAAATGTGCAGAACTTTACAGTGCATCGAAAATCCGAGGCTTCCTTCATCTGTGCATCGGCGAGGAGGCGGTTGCCGTCGGCGCAATCCAGGCGCTCACGCCCGACGATGCGATTGTTGCGACCTACCGCGAGCACGGCCACGCTCTGGTACGGGGAATCCCGGCGAAGGCGATCATGGCGGAGATGTACGGCAAGCAGGACGGATGCAGTCGTGGGCGTGGCGGTTCGATGCATATCTTCGACGCTGCGACCCGATTTTACGGCGGCAATGCAATCGTCGGCGGTGGGCTGCCGATTGCGGTCGGACTCGCCCTCGCGGACAAACTGCAGGGCCGTTCGCGCGTAAATGCATGTTTTTTCGGCGATGGCGCGGTCGCCGAGGGCGAATTCCACGAATGCATGAACCTTGCGGCATTGTGGAAGTTGCCCGTGTTGTTTTGTTGTGAGAACAACCTTTATGCGATGGGCACCGCGCTCAAACGATCCGAATCGGAGACCGATCTCTGTCTAAAGGCCGGCAGCTACGAGATAGCCGCGTGGCCGGTCGATGGTATGGACGTCCTGGCGTGCGAAGAAGCGGCCCATCGCGCTGCCCTCGAGGTGCGCGCGGGCGGCGGTCCGTGCTTTCTCGAGTTTCGCACCTACCGCTTCCGCGCTCACTCGATGTACGACCCGCAACTTTACCGTGACAAGCAGGAAGTCGAGGAATGGAAGCTGCGCGATCCGATCGCGCTCTTCCAAACCCGCTTGCGTGAGCAGGAGCTCATCAACGACGACGACGTAAAACAGATCGAAGATGAAGTCGCTGCCGAGATTGCGCACGCAATCGAATTCGCCGAAGCCGGGACACTCGAGCCCATCGACGATTTGACGAAATTCGTCTATTCCGAGCGACAACGCTCGTGACTGCGGCAACGCAAACCATGCGCATCACTTATCGGGAAGCCATCCGGCAGGCGATTCGCGAGGCTCTGCAGCGCGATCCTCGCGTCTTCGTCATGGGCGAAGACGTCGGCAGGTATGGCGGCTGTTACGCGGTGACCAAGGGATTGCTGCAGGAATTCGGTCCGGAGCGGATTCGCGACACGCCCTTATCCGAATCGGCGTTCGTGGGGGCCGGGATCGGCGCCGCGTTGGGCGGGATG
>Ga0208820_1001672_pt1 | contig 11913 bp, 11 predicted proteins | sample June2015DPH_16_5_FD_184713 | JGI IMG/M metagenome (GOLD analysis project Ga0208820, IMG submission 184713) | Peatland microbial communities from SPRUCE experiment site at the Marcell Experimental Forest, Minnesota, USA - June2015DPH_16_40... | ecosystem: Environmental > Terrestrial > Soil >...
TTGCCGCTGCTGTCGTCTTGTTCCGTACGAGAAAACGGAACTGACTCTGGCCTCTCTAGGCGAGGATGCAAATCTGATCGGCGCTGCGCGGGTGTGGCATCACCGGTTCGAACAAAAGGGAGGACACCGTGCTTGAAGATCTCGCACTGATCGAAGGCGAATATCTTCGGGACCTTCTTCATCAGCCCCAGGCTCTGGAGAACACTCTCGCCAGCCTGGGAACCTCGAAGCCGCTGCAGGACATTGCCGCGCGCCTTAACAAAGGTAAATTCCAGAGAGTCGTGCTCACCGGCATGGGCTCCTCGTTCCACGCCCTTCATCCCCTGAACCTGGAGCTGATCAGCCACGGATTTACTGCCCTCATGGTCGAGACATCCGAGCTGGTGCACTACAAGAATCGATTCTTTGATCCGAAGACCTTGATTATTGCCGTATCGCAGTCCGGGCAAAGCGCGGAAATGGTGCGGCTGGTGCAAACGAACCACAAATGCTGCGCCGTGATCGCGGTGACGAACACGCCCGGCAGTGCATTGGCCAAGCACGCTGACGCCGCCGTGCTCACCCAGGCGGGCAGCGAGTTCTCCGTCTCCTGCAAGACCTACGTGACCGCACTGATGGCGCTGCAATGGCTCGGGGATGTCCTCTGCGAACGCGATCTGCGGCGCGCGCGCCGGGAGTTGAAGCACGCCTGTCCTGCCGCTGCTGCCTACCTCGCCGATTGGAAGGACTATGTTCGCACGCTGGCTGAGGTGCTGAAGAACACGCGCCACCTGTTTCTGGTCGGCCGCGGAGCGTCATTGGCCACGGTCGGCACCGGCGCACTGATCGTAAAGGAGTCCGACCACTTTCACGCCGAGGGCATGAGCAGCGCCGCTTTCCGGCACGGGCCCTTTGAAATGCTGGGAAGCGAAACCTTTGTGCTCGTCTTCGCCGGCGATGCCAAGACGCGGGACTTGAACCAGCGATTGCTCCACGACATTCACGAGCAGGAGGGACGCGCCGAACTCGTCGATAAAGATGCCTCCTTGCCTTGCTGCCGCATCGCAGAGCACGGCACCAGCGTTCGCCAAATCCTGGAAATTCTGCCGGTGGAGATGATCACATTGGCGCTCGCCCTACAGGCCGGACGCGAGCCGGGCCGTTTTGAACTGGCGAGCAAAGTTACAACCACGGAGTAGAAACAGCACCGAAGGGTGGGTGACGATGGCCCGCAATCGCTACATAGTCGGCTTGGTTTTCCTGACATTCTTCGTGATGTCGCTGCTGACCAACATCTTGGGCCCGATCGTGCCCGACATCATCACCAGTTTTGGCGTCAGCCTCACGGCCGCGGCTCTCCTGCCTTTTTCTTTCTTCATTGCCTATGGAGTGATGTCAATTCCTGCGGGCTTCTGGGTGGAACGCTTTACGGAGAAGCCGGTGATGATCGCAGCCTTCCTCGCTGGCACCATCGGATCCTTGAGCTTCGCTCTCGTCCCTACCTACCACGTCGCGGTCGGGTCATTGTTTGTCATGGGTGCGGGCATGGCGACGCTGCAAGTTGCCATCAATCCGCTGTTGCGAGTGGCGGGCGGCGAAGAGCACTTCGCATTCAATTCCGCATTCGCACAATTGATCTTTGGTACCGCTTCCTTTGCCAGCCCGCGAATTTACTCCTATCTCGTGGAGAACCTGGGCAAGCCTTCTGCCCAGGGCAATCTGCTGCTTGAGACTCTCGGCAGGCTCACTCCGCCCGCGCTCCCCTGGGCCTCGATGTACTGGATCTTTGCCGTGTTCACGGTGTTGATGATTGCCGTGCTCGGGTCCACACGCTTCCCTCGGGTCGAACGCACGAGCGATGAAGGAGCCGGCTCCCTCGAAATGTATGGCAGCCTGCTGCGCAAGCCGATGGTGTGGGCGTTTTTTCTGTGTGTCTTTGCCTACGTGGGATGCGAGCAGGGAACTGCCGATTGGATCTCGAAGTTTCTCGCCCAGTATCACGGCTACGATCCGCACACGACCGGTGCGACCGCCGTTTCCTGGTTTTGGGGAATGCTCACGGCCGGATGTTTCGTGGGCATGGGACTGCTCAAGCTGTTTGACAGCCGGCGAGTGTTGATCGCTTTCTGCATCGGTGCGTTGTTCTGTTTGACGGCGGCATTGTTTGGTCCAGCGCGCGTGTCGCTGATCGCGTTTCCGGCCATTGGTCTTTTCGCTTCGATCATGTGGCCAGTGCTGGTTTCGCTGGCGTTGAATTCGGTTTCAGAACACCACGGGCCTTTCGCTGGAATCTTGAGCACAGGGATCATGGGCGGGGCGGTGGTGCCGGTGATCATCGGTCGCATTGGAGATTTCGCTGGTCTGCGCGCCGGTGTCGCTTTTCTGTACGTAACCTTCGGATGCGTTCTGAGTGTCGGCTTCTGGGCCCGGCCGATCATCACGAACGCCACGATTTTGCATCGAGCGAATGCAGTCGAAGCTGTGCCCGTGCCAGACGGCGTGAGGCCGAAATGACGTCAGGAAGACTCTACGGAGGAGAAAGGACGCAGCGCCAGAGGTGGACACCGGCTGTTATGGCGGTCATCCGTCCCGTTCTTTTCGTGTTGGCGCTCTCTGTGGCGTTCAGCGCACAGAGTTTCATTCCCGAGCCGATTCATGGTGTGACCGTCGACGACAAAAACGATATTCGCGACAGCGCATTCCTGGCGAAGTTGCTGGACTCGCTGAGACATCTGTCGGTGAAACCAACAGCGAGGATTGTCTACGCGCCGGGCAAGAAAACCGGATACTTCCCCGCCAACTCCTACCTGGATGCCACCCGGCAGATCAAGAGTGTGGGATACGTCTTCGGCCAGCCGGTGGATTCGTTCTACATGAAGTGCTTCACGCCGGCCGAGCACCTGAATCGATTCAAAGATTACGTGACCACGCTGGGCCCATTCGTCGACATCTGGGAAGTGGGAAACGAGATCAATGGCGAGTGGCTTTTCGGCAATACGAAACGCTGTTCGCCGAAAGCGTCCGTGAATTCCACGTCCCAGTCTGATGTCGTCACCAAGATGATCGAGACTTTTGACTATCTGAAGTCCCAGGAGAAAGTTACGGCCCTTACTCTTTACTACAACACGCCGTGTCGAAGACCTGCCGCCAATGAGATGTTCATCTGGGCGGACGCTAACGTTCCTGCCCGCATGAAGACGGGGCTCGATTACCTGCTGGTGAGTTACTACGAAGTGGATTGCCACGGGCGCAAGCCCGACTGGCAACAGGTCTTCAGTCAACTGGCGACCATGTTTCCTCACTCGAAGCTAGGCATTTCTGAGTTTGGTTGGTCAGACAAGAGAGCTTCAAACTCGATGGTTAAAGATTTGGTGCAGCGACATTACGCCATTCATCCCAGCGTTTCGAACTGGGTCGGCGGAGGCTTTTATTGGGAGTTTGCCATCGACATGGTCCCCTACGATCCAGCTTCAGATTCGTTGTGGACGACGATCAATACGGCGATGGCAAACCAGAAGTGAAGTAAGAAGCATGTGGTGAAGTTTCGATCAGGAGCATACATGTTGAGTCCCGTTTGTAAGCTGCGTGTTCTGACTGGAGTGACGCTTTTCCTGCTGGCTGCTGCGATCCCCGTGGTTTCGCAGGAGCAGCCCAAAACCGTGCCTTACGTCAAACTAACGACGCCGCGCCACGTTCTTCCCGACGCGCAGAAGTGGGAAGGCAACGAGTTTCCTCACACCATGTCGGTGTTGGAACTAAAGCGTGACGGATTCCGCTACTGGGGATGGTACGGGCTGAACGAAGGCCGCGGTATCGGCCTGGCGCGCAGCAATGATCTTGTGACCTGGACCAAGTATGAGCAGAATCCGCTTTGGACGAACGCTCGCTGGCCCACGGTTCTCGCCGGCGCCGATCCGAAGCACAAAGACCTGCTCTACTTCGCGATCACCCGGGAATACGACACTCCGAGCAGCCACATCGTGCTGGCCAGTTCGCTCGATGGACTTCATCTGACTGAGGAAAAGATCCTGGTGGCGGGTGTTCCCGACCAGCGCAACCAGAATCCGAACCTCTTCCGCGATCCGCGCACAGGACGGTTCTATCTGACTTTCTATCGCGGAAATGACAAGGATCACTTCGAGATCATCAGCAAGAGCGCCGATTCCGTCGTCGACCTGGACAAGGCCCCGGAAAAAATCCTGCTCAAGTCCACAACCACGGTTGCGGCACCCACTCTGCTTTATCTCAAGGACGCAGTGAACGCCAGCGGCAAGAAGACCGGAGTCTACTATCTCGCCACCGAGGTTTATCCGCACCGCTACACCGACGATCCCGAAGGCGAGTGGCAGGTCAAGGTCTTCGCCGCCGATTCGCCAGATGGCGATTTTCAGCCCGTGGAAGGCAATCCCATTATGCGCGGCCAGCGCGCCTGTTTGTTCCAGCACGTTTTTAACGACCGGTTTTATGGCTATGACTGTCATTTGGAAACACCCGATCACTGGGTGCTTGAGGAAGTCGAGGCGCCTTTGCCGTAGTGTCGGCTCTCGAGATTCAGGCACGAACAGAGCATCGACGAAGAAGGAGACGGGCCATGCGTAAGAATAAGGATAGGTTTACAGGCTATTTTCTACTCTCAATACTGGTCGTGATCGCTTTCTTGTTACCCGCGGCCTGGGCACAGGTCACCGATGCCGGAACCGTGCTTGGCACAGTCGCGGACTCCTCTGGGGCCATCGTACCGGGAGTGTCCATCACGCTTCGCGACCCGGAGAGCAATTTGACGTATAAGACGGTGACGGATGAGTCGGGCGAGTTCCGCTTCCTGACTGTGCCTGCCGGACCGTATGAGCTGACTGCCGAAAAGAAGGGCTTCACGAAGGTACTGCATTCGGCTTTCGCGGTGCATGCCGCCGAACCAGCTCGCGTGGATGTGGTTCTCAAGGTGGGTGCTGTCTCGGAGCAGGTCACAGTCACCGGGGCGCCCCCAGTCGTGAACACCGTTACTGCTAACGAAGGAAACACAGTCACCGGAGAACAGGTGAATTCCTTGCCCCTCACGAACCGGGTCTTCACGCAGTTGATGTCGCTCGAACCCGGCGTCTCCATGCCCGTGGTCGTCGACCCCGGCTTTGGATCAAACTCGTCCGTCAATTTTTCCGTGAATGGAGTTCGAGACGACGAGAACAACCTGCTGATTGACGGCGTACGTAACGCGGACACCTTCGGCGGCAATGCCTTTGTTACGCCGAACCTGTTCGCGGTTTCCGAAGTCCGCATTGATAACAACGACTATACGGCTACTGCAGGGCGTTCAGCGGGCGCCCAAGTCAACCTTGTTACCCGTTCCGGCACGAACAAATTCCATGGCGACGTCTTTGAGTTCTTTCGCAACAACATATTCAACGCCGAGAATCGTTTCTCCACGAGCTCCCCAGAGGACCGGCACAACGACTTCGGCTACGACGTAGGCGGCCCTATCAAGAAAGACCGGCTCTTCTTCTTCTGGTCGGAGGAGTGGAGGCGAATCGTGGTGAATTCCGGGCCGGCTATTACCGTTACCCCTACAGCACTCGAGCGCGCAGGCAACTTCAGTCAGAGCCTGATACAACCAATCGATCCGACCACGGGGCTGCCTTTCCCTAACAATACGATTCCGCAGGGTCGCTTGGACCAGAACGCACTACTTCTCCTCTCGACATACTATCCGCAACCGACGCCCAACTACAGCCTGGATAATTTGTACAACTACATATCCCAAGCGCCCAACTTCACCCGTTGGCGAGAAGAATCGGCGCGCATCGACGCCAAGTTGACGGATAAGTGGAGTCTCTTTGGGCGGTATACGCAGGACACCAACCTGCTAAACAATCCGTACGGGCTATTTGGCGAGAATTCTTTCCCTTACGTTGGAGGATCGACGCAGAATTTCCCTATGTACAACTGGGCCGTTCATGTCACGTACGCTCCGCGTCCCACTCTTTTCACGGAATTCTCCGTTGGCATGTACTTCGCGAACGACAAATCGCTCGAAAACAGTCCGCTGTCCAGCAAGAGTCGGGCGCCGGGCCTGACTTTGCAGCAGGTATTCCCGCTCGACGAATTAGACCGGATTCCCACCATGTATTTTGGATATCCCTACGCGGGGATCGTGGAGCAGTGGTATTTCCACAACGACGCGTTCAGCATTCCCTTTCAGAGTGACACCACCTGGATTCATGGCCGGCACACCATTCGCTTCGGGGCCGTCTTCACGCCCGAAGGCAAGAGCGAACTGGCGAATCCGTCGGACAACAATACCAACGGCTCCTACACCTTTTTGGGCGAACTCACCGGGAACCCGCTTGCCGATTTCATGCTGAACTATGCATCAAACTATACAGAGACGGCGTTGGATCCCTTCGGCAAGTATCGCTGGTACAACCTGGAACCGTACATAGAAGACCAGGTGAAGTTGCGGAAAAACCTCACCCTGACAGCGGCTCTGCGTTATGAGTTCTACCAGCCTGAGCATGAGCTGCACAATATGTTGGGAGGTTTCGACCCTGCTCTCTACAACCCGGCCGAGGCTCCGACAGTCAACCAGTACGGCGAAATCACGAACAGTGGCAACCTCTTGGACGGTATCATCGTCGCGGGACATAATACTTATGCTGGGGCCAACAGTTCACCCTATGGCCAAGCGCTATTTCCAAGCCACAAGCTTGCTTTTGCCCCTCGCCTAGGATTCTCTTGGGATCCCTTCTCGAATGGCAAGACGGCGATTCGTGCCGGGTACGGCATTTTCTACGACCGATGGGGCTCATATAGCCAGTTTGGAGCGTACAACCCTCCTTTCAACAGCTCGGTCAATATTTTCGGCACTTCGCTTGATAATCCCGGCGGAACGTCAGGTACGATTTTTCCGGCGGGTTTAAACACAGCGCTGGCTCCGTGGAAGTATCCAGGCGTCCAGAAATGGTCCCTGAACGTTCAGCGCGAAGTCGCGCCAGACACAAGCTTTTCCCTAGCGTACGTAGGAACGAAAGGCACGCATCTGCTGGGCTTTTACGACATGAACCAAGGCCAACCCAATGCGCAGGTGGCAAACGGGAACATTAGTCCGGATTACGTTCGTCCCTACCAGGGCTTTGACCAAATTTCGGCGTATGCGACCATCTTCGATTCCAACTACAACGCACTGCAGGCCTCGCTCATCCATCGGCTCAAGAATGGAGTGTCCTTCCAGGCGTCCTACACCTACTCGAAGACGCTCACGAATAATCCTGGCCCCAATGGTACCGCCTACACGTCCACATGGCCGCAAGACAGCTACAACATCCGCGGGGAATACGGTCCCGCGGACTTCGACCGGACGCAAATGCTTAGCTTCAACTACTCCTGGGAACTGCCATTCTTTAAGCACGCGAATGCTGCGACCAAAGCGTTCCTGGGGGGCTGGCAGGTTTCGGGCATAACCGTGTTTCAATCGGGCGCCCCCCTCACGGTGACTTTGCCTAACGATCAGGCTGGCGTGGGAAGCTATAACCAGCGCCCCGACCAGGTTGGGAACCCTTTCCAGGCTGGACCGATCGCCGCCAATCCAGGCTGCCCTGCGCCCTCACAGGTCCATACCATGGCGAGCTGGTTCAACCCGTGTGCTTTCGCGTTGAATGCTGCTGGAACATTCGGCGACGAAGGTACTGGGGTGCTCCGCGGACCATATTTCCAGGACTGGGATATGGGGCTGGCCAAGAATTTTGCTCTGCGCGAGTCCGTGGGTCTTCAATTTCAATTGGAGGCTTTCAACGTATTCAACCATCCCAGCTGGGGTCAGCCAAACCTGACTTGGACCAACGGTTCCCCTCTCGCGGCGATTACCAGTGCAACGTCGCAGAGGCTTGTGCAGCTGAGCTTGGCTTTGAAGTTTTGAGAATGAGACTGGTTCTGTCCAGATGGTGACTCCAGAAGACCCCCGGAATCTAATCGGCGACAACGCTTACGACTCTGACAAACTGGACAAGGAACTCAGTCGCTATGGGATCGAACTAATTGCCTCGCACCGCAGCAATAGAAAAAATAGAACTCAAGATCTGCGTCGTTTGCGATGGTACCGTCGACGTTGGAGAGTTGAGAGGCTGTTTGCCTGGTTACAAGACTTCCACGGAGCAGTTGTCCGATATGAGCGATGCGCTAGAATTTTCTAGGGTTGCTCTACCTTGCTGTGTAATTCTTTTGAGGTATTTGTGAGATGGCTTCTATTCTTGTTGATCAGGTCGCTACGACGCGAGGGAAGCGGGCCGGAACTCAGGAGCAGCTGATGGCATCGGCAGGCGCGCTGGCCTTACTGTGGGTAGGCTGTCGTTTCTAATGGCACTCCCATGATATTTACACGCATTCTTATTGGGGTCTTCTCCGGCCAAGTTCTGTCGCTGTAACCTTCTATTTCGGCTGGCGTCTGCTGGCAGGAGCCACAGTAGCCTTGTTCATTCTTGCCATTTTTCCAAAGGGCGCTAAAGTCGTGGTAGGCATCTCAGGGGCGCTTTTCCTTGCGTCAAGTCTACTTACGATCAGCAATCGTGCTGCTCTCATAGGCAAAGCGTGGTCGATTGGAATGGCAATTTCGACCGTCCTCGTCTGGCTGGATGCGAATAAGAAAAGCCGACAACTCAAAACGGCAATACCGGACGTGAAATGCCCGGAACCAGGGCCCGAAAGCAGAAGTACGCCGTGACTGGCGAAATCAGGCGTGCCTGTTAACCGCAAAGCCGCTCAGAGCCCACCCACAGTTGAGCCAGATCTCTGAGATTATGTTTGTATTTGCGCGTTACCAAGTATTCCTTCCCACCTTTTAAACGCAGCCTGTACTCCCCCGTCGGTAAAGGTTGGATCTCCTCCACGGCCGAAATGTTCACGATGACCGAGCGGTGGATGCGAATAAAACCGTAGGATTTGAGCTTCTCCGCCATGGACGAGAGGGACTCGTGCACCAAATAGGGATTACGTTGGTGTCGCAACGAAACGTAATTACCTTCGGCTTGCACTGCCAAGATGTCGGCTAAATCCAAGAGTAGGATGCTACCCTTTGCCTTGATCGCGATTCGTGGCGCCTGTCGTTTTGCTATAACCTCCAACTGCCGCAAGACTCGCATGAGGTTGGCAGCATCAACTCCGATTACCGGAAGCAATGATGTGTCTGCAGCTTCGCAGAACTCGTCTGCTGTCGATTCAAGAGCGTAATCCCGTCTACTCTTGGCGGAGCAAATCGTAGCTCCCCGCGGTGGGCTAGCCGAAACGTCCGCATTAGCGTGAGCAACTTGTTGCACAAACATCTCATGTGCAATGGCCTTCTGATCCTGAATCTCGCGGGCGCTCATGATGGAACCCCTTGCTCTCTCGTTTCGACTTCCTGCTACCTGAAGTGAGATTGACGAGTGCACTGCTTCTAAATGAAATGCTCCTACACAACCGGAGCAGCGGATCCGTCTGACCACCTGCCCACGAGAACGATAAACACGTAGATCGGTTGAGCGCCTTTGAATTGTGGATTCAGCATTACCGGTGATTTCGGCAGATCGGCACCCCACGCCTTGCCTTCCAGTGGAGGCGCATAAAACATCAAGTGGCTCTCTGGACTGAGTAGCAGGATTATTCTCCCTGTCTTGATCGCAATCCTCGATTTATTCATCAAACTCAGCACCTGGATCGGCCGGCCCATAGGTTACTTCTGCCCAGTGCTTACTGCTGACGGAAAGCTAGATTGTGCGCCGAAATAACACTCAATAGATTCCAACTTTCCGTTCTTGATTCGGAGATACTCCACGTTCCGGAACGATTTACCGTTCTTTGTGTGGCAAAGATACTTCACAAAAGCATCCTCCGCGCCAGTGGTGATCCGCTCCAGGTCAAAGTGTCCAATGAAATCAATCTGTGTGTCCCAGCATTGCGCTTTGAAAGTGCTCTTGCTGATGTGGTCGTCGCCGGCCGCGCTCGTAAAGGTGAAGTTGTCGGCGAGCAGGATATTGAACGTGCCCAAATCCTTCTTTTCCCACGCCGCGTACCACTTACGGATGATCTCCTCGTTCGTTAAGTCATGCCCTTCCAATGTGCTGGCCCTTGCCAGTCCCGGTAGGGTCACCGCACCAACCAGCGCGCAGGCTCCCGTTACGAGCAGATTCCTGCGCGACATTGTGATCCTTGTCATTTGTTCGTTCTCCTTTTCATGATGTAGTTTGAAACGCTTAGCCCGATCGCGATGCTAACTGTCCAGGCATACGAAACGGTTGGTATGTATCAGTGTCAACTACCTCCGTCCGTAGGGGTCGATGCGGTCAGCCCCGCTTGTAGTTGTCCGGCGGCCGAAGAGACCTCAGCCAGCCCACGATATTTCTGATTCCCACGTTCCACACCTTCGCATCCTGAGCATTCTTTGCCAACACTTCGTAGCCTTCGACCATCGCGATCAGAAAGCTCGCAGTCTCTTCCGGAACCAAGTCGCGGCGCACTGTTCGCTGCGACTGCCCCCTCCGCAAAGCCATGGCAATGCCTTCTTGCCAGGCATGGAAGATTCTCTCCAATCGCTTGCGGAATTGTTCGTCGAGCTGAGACATTTCCTGTGCCAAATTAACCAGGGGACAACCGCCCTTTACGTCTTTTGGCCGATGTGGTATCGCCCGTACAATGCCGATCAAACTATCGATAGGGTCCCTGTCCTTGCTCCGTTGCAGAGGAAGCATCCACCTGTCACGGGTGAGTTTTGCGACGATCTCTTCGATAATGGCATATCCCAGAGCGTCCTTGCTTTCGAAATGGTAGTAGAGCGCTCCCTTGGTGACATTGGTGGCGGCCAGAATTGTATCAATCCCGGCACTCTGGAAGCCGTATCTGTAAACCTCCCGAAAGGCCGCTTGCAGCAAGTGTTCCCGCGTGCGCTCAGGATCACGGGTCCTTCGCGGGCTGCCGTTACTGACAGACATACCGACAAGTATGTATGTTAAGGGGATCGAAAGTCAATCGAACTTCGTCGGCCTGAACCTTTGCTGCCCGGCGTCTCGAATTTCGTAACCTCCCGCCGATGTGTACCAAAAAATGGAGAAATATTCGCTCTAGCCGTTTCGGGTCCGTCTCAGGATGTTGTTAGTCCGCCACTCTGGCTCGAAATCTGAAATGTTTGGACTGTCGTGTCACGTAATCGTTGTGAACGTGGAACACCACATGCTTCCTCAGTTGGTACTCAGCAGGAATTTGTGAAGTTGTGAGTCGATTCTGCTCTCAATTGCACATGAACTGTCCGAGCGCCGACAGGAAGACATGCCTGTCCCTCCATTTTAGCTAGTCGCGCTCTTTGAGCGATGTGTCTTATGCCCGACCGCTTGCGCCACTGCGTAGAATGCCCGGAATGTTCCACTCGATACCTGATTGGGTTCAGTCCGTATCAAAACGGTTCGTACCTCGCATCTTTTTTGACTGAGTCTTCCGAAGAATATCAGTTGTTTTGTTCCTGTCGGCGGCCGCGGATTTGCAGCCGGTGGGGCTGGAACGATCTCAAAACTTACTCCGTCTCGACTGGAGCTTATGTTCGCGGCTACGGCAGGCCTGAGGAGGTTTGGCTATTGAGACCAAATACGGACCGAGAGAGAGGCTCACTCAATCTGAACCTGGCAGAGGGAAGAAAGAAAGACAAATGAAACTACTTTTTCCGAGAGCTCTCACATTGCTATCCGCAAGGACCGAGAAGCCGTGCTCCGCGTGTTGAATTCCACGGGCCGTTTGGTGGTTGACCGCTTATTGTGTTCGACCGCGGCCATGACACGGTGCTCCAGCGTCTCCAATTCCTCTGCCCGTATCTTGGATTTGAGTTCCTCGGTCAGGGCGCGAGTACGTTGCCGAAGCTCACTGGAATTTTCCTCAGCCATTCTCAAAGTTCGTCACCTCCGAGAAGTCAACCTTCGTCCAAGC
>Ga0208820_1001680_pt1 | contig 11886 bp, 9 predicted proteins | sample June2015DPH_16_5_FD_184713 | JGI IMG/M metagenome (GOLD analysis project Ga0208820, IMG submission 184713) | Peatland microbial communities from SPRUCE experiment site at the Marcell Experimental Forest, Minnesota, USA - June2015DPH_16_40... | ecosystem: Environmental > Terrestrial > Soil >...
CCAGGAAGGCAACCCTCAGGAGTTCACGGCGAAACGCGGTTCCTGAGGCTCTCGATCCATGCGCGCTTGCCACTTGCTGTGGGCGGTTACGCTCGTCGCCGCTACGACTCTCGCGGCCTCGTCGCGCGACGCGCTGCGCAAGACCAGCGAAGCTCTCGAAGAGCTGTCGCTGAAGGTGTCGCCCTCGGTCGTTAAGGTCCTGGTAACGGGATACGGGCCGATCAGCGAGGAAGGTCATCAGAACACCGGTCTGATCGGGAGGCAGCACGCCATCGGCTCCGGCGTGATCGTGGACCCGTCCGGATACATCGTCACGAACGCCCACGTGGTGGAGGGGGCGCTCGATGTCCGCGTGGCGCTGGCGCCGGCGGCGGGCTCTCGCGACAGCGCGGCGTCCTCCGGCCCGCCCCGAACGCGAATCCTCAAAGCGCGGATCGCAGGCGTGGACAAAGAGACCGACCTGGCCGTGCTCAAGGTCGATGCGGACGGGCTGCCCGCGCTCGAGATCGGCGACTACCGGAAGCTGCGGCAGGGCCAACTGGTGCTGGCCTTCGGCAGCCCGGAGGGGCTGGAGGACAGCATGACCATGGGGGTCATCAGCTCCGTCATGCGGCAGCCCGATCCCGACAAGCCGACGATCTACATCCAGACCGATGCCGCGGTCAATCCCGGCAACAGCGGCGGGCCGCTGGTGGACCTGGACGGCAACGTGGTCGGCATCAACACCTTCATCCTGTCCGAATCGGGCGGGAGCGAGGGACTGAACTTCGCGATTCCGAGCGTGGTGGTGCGGTTCGTGTACCGCGAGATTCGGGCGCATGGCCATGTGCGCCGCCCCAAGATCGGAGTCAATGTGCAGGCCATTTCGCCTACGCTCGCGGCGGGTCTGGGGCTCAAGCGCGAGTGGGGTCTGGTCGTTTCCGACATGCTGCCCGATGGGCCGGCCGCCAAAGCCGGGCTCCAGGTGGGCGACATTCTGGTTTCGCTCGATGACGCGCCTCTGCTCAACCTGCCCGGGTTCGAGACCGCCCTGTTGCGCCGGTCGCACGGCAACCCGGTGACGATCGAGGTGCTGCGAGGCTCGCAGAAGCTCTCGTTTACGGTTCCGGTTGTCGAGGAGCCGGAGAGCCAGTACGACGACCTGGCGGAACTGGTCAACCCCGACAAGAGCCTGGTGCGCGGGCTGGGGATTCTTGGCGTCGAGATCAACCCCGAGATCGCCGGGATGCTGGAGGACCTGCGGATCGCGTCGGGCGTGATCGTTGCGGCGCGGGCCGCCGACGCCACCCAGGAGACGGGCCTCAAGACCGGCGACGTGATCCATGCGTTCAACGGCGCGAAGATCGACAGCCTGGAGGGGTTGCGGACCGCGGTGGGCCGCCTCAAGCCGGGCGATTCGGTGGCCCTCCAGATCGAGCGCGACGAAATCCTGATGTATTTGTCGTTCGAGCTGGAGTAGGACAAGCTTCAGCTTGTCCCCGGAGCTTCTACACTTTCATTGCCCTGCGGGTGCGTAAGCGCTCGACCAGGGCCAGTCCTCCATGCCGTCCACGAGCCCTGCCGCAACCGGGTTGAATTCGATGTAGCGCACGATTTGCTGGAACTCCTTCTCGTTCCGGGCCCAGTGATCGTAAGATTCGTGCTGCCAGAACGGCTGGCCCACACGCCCCAGGATTCGATTGGCCTCTCGGGCTGTGGTTCCCTTGATCCATTGTGTGATTCTGGCCACCGGCGCTGCGGGTTCTAGCAACACATGAACGTGGTTGGACATCACCACAAACGCAGCCAGCCGGTACCAGTTCATGTGGCGCTCGCCCCTACGAAGAGCTGCGACGACCACGGCGGCGACACCTGGGCTGCGCAACCACACAGGGCCACTCGGTGCGGCGTCCAACAGGGAATCCACTGCGCGAAACGCTTGGCCGCCAGTGACCGGCTGGGACGATTCTGCGAGGCGCCCCGAGGAAGTGATCGGGAGCGAGCCGTGTAGCCTCCAGGTAATGAACAAGGCTGCACCCTCCGGCTGCCAATGGGGCAAGTGCCTTTGTTAGTAGGCCATTACAACTGCTGTTGGCGGCCCTCGGGCTGATTCTCACGAGAAAAACAGAAAGTCCCTGGACAAGCTGAAGCTTGTCTTACCGCACCACGACGTTCACCAGCTTGTCGGGGACCACGACGATCTTGACGATCTGCTTCGCGGCGACCAGGGCGCGGATCTTCTCGTCGGCGAGCGCCAGGCGCTCGAGTTCCTCGCGCGGGGCACCGAAGGGGGCGCGGATGCGGCTGCGCAGCTTGCCGTTCACCTGCACCGGGATCTCGACCTCTTCTTCCCGCGCCAGGTCGGGATCGTAGCTCGGCCAGGGCTCGCGCAGAACCGGATTCGTGCCGCCCAGCTCCTCCCACATCTCCTGGGCCACGTAGGGCACGAACGGCGAAACGACCAGCACCAGCTTCTCGAGGATCTCTCGCAGCGCGGCTCCGGAAAGCTCCGCCTCGACGGGCACCAGCTCGTTGAGCAGCTCCATGGCGGCGGCGATCGAGGTGTTGAAGTGCCAACGGCTCTCGAAGTCCTCGGTGATTTTCTTGACGGTCTGGTGCAGGCGGCGCAGGGCCTTGGTATCCGCTTCCGACAGGCCGGAGGCCTGTCCCACCCGGTCGGCGTTGCGGGTCACGAAGCGGTACAGGCGGCTCAGGAAGCGGTACATGCCATCGACGCCGGCGTCCTGCCATTCCAGATCGCGCTCGGGCGGCGCGGCGAAGAGCACGAAGAGGCGGCCGGTGTCGGCGCCGTACTTCTCCACCATAAAATCCGCGCCGACGACGTTGCCCTTGTTCTTGGACATCTTGGCGCCGTCTTTCACCACCATGCCCTGCGTGAAGAGGCGCGTGACTGGCTCGTCGTTCTCGACCAGGCCGAGGTCGCGCATCACCTTGGTGAAGAAGCGCGAGTAGATCAGGTGCAGGATGGCGTGCTCGACGCCGCCGATGTACTGATCGATGGGGAACCAGTAGGCGATCTTGCGCGAATCGTAGGGAGCGCCACTGTTGCGGGCGTCGCAATAGCGGTAGAAATACCAGGAGGAATCGACGAACGTGTCCATCGTGTCGCTCTCGCGGCGCGCGGGGGCGCCGCAGCGCGGGCAGAGCACGTTGATGAACTCGGGAACGGATTCGAGCGGCGAGCTCCCGGCGCCCGTGATCTTGACATTGAGCGGCAGCATGACGGGCAGCTCGCTTTCGGGCACGGGCACGACGCCGCAGGCCGGGCAGTGGATCACGGGAATGGGCGTGCCCCAGTAGCGCTGGCGCGATACGCCCCAGTCGCGCAGGCGGTAGGTGATGGTGGCCTGGCCGAAGCCGCGCTCTTGCGCGTACGCGGCCATGCGCTGGCGGGCCTCTTCGCTCGCCAGGCCGCTCCACTCGCCGGAATCCTGAAGGATGCCGTAGTCGGGGAAAGCCTCTTGGGGAGGGACAGGCTGGGAAGCCTGTCCTACTTGTGCGGGCCGGATGACGGGGCGGATGGGGATGCCATACTTCCTGCAGAACTCGAAATCGCGCTGGTCGTGCGCGGGGACGGCCATGATCGCGCCGGTGCCATACTCCATCAGCACGAAGTTGCCGATCCAGACCGGGATGCGCTCGTCGTTATAGGGGTTGATGGCCGTGAACGGTGTCGGGTAGCCTTCCTTCTCGGCGTCCGGCGCATTCCGCGCCAGGAGGCGGGCTTGAGGGAGGTGTCTTACCAGGGGATGCTCCGGCGCCAGGATCACGCACGTGGCGCCGTAGATGGTGTCGACACGGGTGGTGAAGACCCGGATGGGCTGGCCGGAGCCTTCGAGGTGGAAATCGATCTCGGCGCCATCGGAGCGGCCGATCCAGTTGCGCTGCATCTCGAGGACGCGGTCGGGCCAGCCGCCTGCGAGCTTCCCAATGTCGGCGAGTAGCTCGTCGGCGTAGCGCGTGATGCGGAAGAACCACTGCTCGAGCTCGCGCTGCTCGACGGGCGTGGTTTCATGACGCCAGCAGCAGCCATCGACCACCTGCTCGTTGGCGAGCACGGTGCAGCACTCGGGGCACCAGTTGACCTTGGACTTCTTGCGATAGGCCAGGTCGCGCTCGAGCATCTTGAGGAAGAACCACTGGTTCCAGCGGTAATACTCGGGCTCGCAGGTGGAGACTTCGCGGTCCCAGTCGTAGCTGAAGGCGTAGCGGGCGTGGGTCTTTTTCATCTCCGCGATGTTGGAGAGCGTCCAGTCGCGGGGGTGCAGGCCGCGCTTGATGGCGGCGTTTTCGGCGGGAAGACCGAAGGCGTCCCAGCCCATGGGGTGCAGCACGTTGAAGCCGCGCATCCACTTATATCGGGCGAGCGCGTCGCCGATGGTGTAATTGCGCAGGTGGCCCATGTGCAGGGTGCCGCTGGGGTAGGGCAGCATTTCGAGGACGTAGTACTTGGGCCGGGCGGAGTTCTCCTCGGCCTCATAAAGGCCGGGGGTGTTCTGCCAGCGCTCGAACCACTTCCGTTCGATGGCGATGTGGTCGTAGGTCTTCTCGGGCATTGTTTTCTTTGGCCGCTCGTCGCTCGTGGCCGCGGCGTGCGAAGAGTTCCATCGTAGCAGAGGCCGCCGGGGGCGAGGCGGAATTGGGTTCGTTTTGTTCTTCTGCGCAGCGCCTCCTGGGCGCTCCGGGGCAGCGCGCCCCATCAGGCAAGTGTAAGGCGCGGAGTGGGGGTGAGCGAACCGGAGCCGGGGCAGGCTGCTGAAAGGGCGGAATTGAGGCGAGGGAAACCTGTGAATGGCTCATGCCAGCCCATGAAGACGCGCTGGCGTAGTCGCAGAGCTATGCGCCGGAGGGCTGAAAGTTACTCGATGGCGGCGAGGATCTTCTTCACCAGTGCGTCTATGCCTTCGATCGATTTGCCTGCCACGCGGTCTGCCAGTACCGGAGACCGCCGAGCGAGTGTGTCTCTGTCGATCTCGTGCCAGATCGGGAGGATCTTTGTTTTTCCGCTTTGCACCTCAAGGGCGACGAGCCCGTCAAGTTCCCGCTGCGGCCATTCCTTGGCCAGAAAGTTCGGGCTGATGATCACGATGCCGTAGGTGCATTTTGCGAGCCCTTCGTCGATCTTCCGGCGCAGGCTGTCGCCGATCTTCAATACCGCTTGATCAGACCAGACTGTGACGCCCGCGGCTGTCAGGGCATTGTAGAGCGGTCTTGCGATGGTCTCCTTGTCTTCAGAGGCGTGTGAGAGAAAGAAGTCGTACCCTGCAATCTGCCCCTCCGCCGTAGTGCTTGCGACGACGGGGCGCGGAGTCGCTGGAGCCCTCGGATAACCGAGATCGACGCCGTGATTACGACCCACCTGCGCGTGTCGCTGTTCAACTTTCGGCCGAACAAGAGACCGGAGGCGGTTGTTCCATTCCTCGGCAGGCCCTCGAACGAACTGGAGCGTGGTCTCGATGCGGTCCATTCGATTGTCAAGCTCTCTCTGGATCGCAATCGGATCTGGCTTTTCGGCTCGGTAAGTGAGAAAGATGGCATCATCGCCGAGCTCGGCAGGAATATGGCCGCCGAAACCGGAGGCGGGGTAGCGCAGAAGATTCCTGTCGCCCGTGAATGGGATCTTGAGGGTAAAGAGCGTGGCGGGAACGTAGTGTGGACCGGGTCCGAAGAAGGCACGGTCCTGGGTGAAGGCCGGGACCTCCATTTGAATTTCCTGCCTTGGCAGCTCACTGATGCCTTTGCGGTCCAGGACCGGGACGTGCAGCGTGTAACGCTCGACGATTTCGCTAACTATCTCGTCGACCGAGCGATTGAGGAGGTTATCCGGCTGTAGCGCCGCGAGTTCCTTGCTCAGGCGCTCTTCTAAGTGAGCCTTGACGTCGTGGATCGTTGTGTTCTGCGAGAAGACGTACTCTCGCCTGGGACTCGCTGCCATCCGCGTTTGCATCCGTCGCCGGGACATTGGTCTCTTCCATGGTACTAAAAGAATAAAGTTTCGTAGATGCGATGGGAACACGACCGGCGTATGTTCCCCTTTTTATCCGCCGCGGAGGGACGATGATCGAGGCCGCTACAATGACAACCGTTTTCTGAAAGTGGGCCAAGATCCAGAGGCAGTTAGCCAAAAGCGATAGCCCCCGGCGAGGCCCTCGGCGCCACGCGCGGGCCTACGCCGCGGTATCCGCCCTCACCACCGAGACCTTCACGCGATAACCCAGGGAGGCAAGGATGCGAATTAGAAGGTCGCTCGATACATGCTCGAGATCGTCGTTCAGGATCGCGGTCACCCTGGTTCGTGAGGTGCCCGCGCGCTTCGCGATTTCCGCGTGAGTGATCTTCCGCTGCCGCGCGATTTCCTTCAGCCGCTTGAGCAGGACCCACTGAACCTGCCATTCCTTGGCCGCGAGGCCGGAAAGTCCCAGGGCGCTCGCCAGCTCTTCCGGCGTTCTTGCAACGATCGGCCGTAGCTTATGCATCGAGAAGCTCCTTCAGGCGTTTCCTGGCCACCTCGATTTCAAGAGGAGGCGTCTGCTGCGTCTTCTTAACGAAGGCGTGGAAGACGAGAACCCCCCGCGATGAGGCGGTGTAGTAAAACGCGCGAAAACTGCCGTCCTCTCCCTTCACCCGGAGTTCCGAGACCCCAGCAGCTACGCCCGGCATGGGCCTGGAGTTGGGCATTCCGAGGTGTTCCCCCATCTGCAGGCGAAAGAGCCCCTTCCCCAGGCGGATCCGTATTTCTTTCGGAAACCCGCGAATTACCTCCCGCGCCTTCGGGTGGAGGATGATCGGGCGCACAATCCTACTGTATCAAAGGTGAGACATCGGGGGTCGGCCCCTGAGGCTTTCGTCATCCCACGATCCGAGGCTGCGGTGACACCAAAAGTGACGCCTAGTATACTGTGGCTGGAGTGGTCCGATGGTCCGTGTGTTGACGCCACCAGCGGACGAGAAGCCGGATGGGGCCAGGAGATTCGATGAAACAAGCGAGTGTTCGGCGCGGTAGGAAGTATGTGCTGGCCGCAGTCGCCGCGGCGCTTGCGACGGCAGCAAGCTGGGGAGGTCCAAATGGTCCGGCGGTGAGCGCCGGGCCCGTAAAGCTCGAGATTCGCTTCGGCGATGGCCGCTCAACATTCCATCTGGGCGAAGTCATACCGATCGAGCTGACCTTTTCCAGCACGGAACGCAGGGCATATACCATCAGTGCGGAGTTGCCACCCACCGAAGCCGAGGAGTACCGCATCGTCCGCACTGGGCTCGGTGAGGACACCTTGGAGTCCGGCCTGATCGGAATGACGGATGGGGGGCATGGGTGGACTGTGGTTGTCGACCCCGGCGAGAAGCCGTTCAAGGTCCAGGACACGCTGAATCGGTTGTTCCAACTGCGCATTCCAGGAAAATACCGGGTATCGATCACTTCGCGCCGATTGGGGTTTCCAGTGACTTCGAACACCGAGGACCTGGAGATTCTGCCGAGCGATCCCGTGTGGGAGCAAGCCGAGTTGGCGCGCGGCATCGAGCTAATCCAGTCGCAGGCCGGCAAACCCGGGCACGACCGGGGATGCGAGACTGTCCGGTCGCTCGGAACCCGCGCCGCGGAATTGGAGATGGCCACCCTCTACGCAACGCGCGGCGAGTGTTCGCAGGAGTTCGAGGTTGGGCTGATCTACGCGAGCGATCGCAAGGCCGTGCTGGAGCGGCTGGAAGGTGGACTCGGCGACCCAGCGCGTTCCGTCAACGAGCGTTTCCTGCGGACGCTTGCATATGTCCACTGGTACCAGGAGCACCCGGAGCGGTGCCCGAAGTTGCAATCGGATCCGCTGTCGTGGCGCCGCGATCCTCGGAGCGACCCTGACTGGCCCTGGGCGGAGGAGTTGCGCTATGCGAGGATTCTGGTGGCGAGCTTATCCCAGAAGACTCCGGAAGCGCGAGCGCTTTGTCTGGAGACCTTGTTGTATCTGGGCAGAGATCTGGGGTACGTCGAGATTCCCGAGGAGATTCTGAGCGCCGTGCGGGAGCGGATGCCGGCTGTTTTTGCCAAGCTGCCACAATCGGATCAGGAGTATGTGCTCAGAAACGGGTGGCCGCAACTGAAAAGCCAGGCAATGATTCCAGTGCTGAGACAAATCGCAGAGGGGCCGAGGCAACGGCGAGGCGCCGCGTTACGGCGCTTGTACGAGTTGTCGCCCGAAGATGCGAGGCCATTGCTGCTCCAGGCGATCCGCTCGCAGGATTCCCACGTGGGAATCGATGTGCTCAGCATCCTCCCGGAGAAAGAGTTGCCGGAATTGGACGGCATCATGCTGGAGCGCGTCAAAGAAAGATTCCAGGCCGGCGGGGGGGGCCTGGTTCTCGCTACGGCGTTGGCACAGCGCTTCGCGACGCCGGCCGTTGCGGAAAGCCTGAGCTCCATTCTGAACGACGGGATTGGGAAAATGGACTGCGAGTCGGAAGCGAACCTGCTCGCCTACGTCCTGCGTGTGGCTCCGCGCGACGGCGAGGCTATGTTGCGTAAGGAACTGCAAGCAGGCGGTCGAGCCGGCTGCGTGATTTTGCGGCGGCTGGCGCCAATTCGCATGTCAGCCGAGGTTGAGGAAGTGGCGCTGGACGCGCTTAAGGCTCCGGACGCCGGAATCGCGCAGGACGCGCTCTATGTTCTTCAGCTCTACGGGTCGCCGCAAACGCGAGAGCCTCTGTTGGGCCGTTTCCGGGAATGGCACGATGCCTGGCTCTCTCGCGCGAAGGAGCTCGACAATCCCGAGAATCGGGAGCGCGCGTCGATGGACTTGTCGTACTTCACCACGATTGCCGCTGCACAAGGCTGGGTTTGCTCGAAGGAGGATTTGCGGGCCTTGAAAGATCTGTGCGTCACGGAAAACTGCAAAGAAGAGGCGACGCGCCTGATCGACGGCCGGAGGTCCACGTGGTTCATGATTGGGTTCGACGCACCCGTCGGCAACCAAGTGGCGGAGCGCGTCTGGATGGACGGGTATTCTGGCGTCATCGGCACGATGGGCCGGCTCAAGCAGAAGATGGCGCAGTATCCGAAAGGTTCGGTATTCAAGCTCGACACGCGGTTCAAGGAACGCGCGCTAGCCGAGAGCTTCTACGGCGAACTGAAACCATGGGCCGTGGAACGCGGCTTCGATCTGCAGCGGTATCCCGACTAAAGGCCAATTCGCTGTATTCGAGATGTTGATCTTCGAGGCCTGCGCGCGGCCCGTCCGTGCATGCCAACGGCGCTTCAGTCTATTTATGAATGCCAAGTTCTAGAAACAACTGGTCCACGGTCTTCAGAACATCGGCTGTTGGAAACGTTCCATACATGCGCAACGCGGCAGTATTCAACATCTTGTGTATTTCGGGCGCAGGGATAGGCCGATCTCCCGCGCGTGTAATCGCCCATACTAGCTTGCCCTTCCCGGTCCTGATATCTACCCTGACAATGATTTGAGAGAGCGTGCCCCCGATCCCACCCAGTCCATAACTTGCGATTGGATCCAGTCTGGCGGTGATGTCGATAATTGCACTGGCCTCAGCGCGGTTCGTCGTGACCGAGGTTTCCTTGAGTCGTGCCCGAAAGGCCTCCCTGAGATCTGCCAACCCTTGCGCGACACGATCCTTGGAATTCCACATCCCTCCCGGAGGGTTCGCCACCAGCACTTTGCCCCGCACGGCCTCCCGCAGTTCTGCGACCAGTGCCTTTTTTAAACAGTCGTGGCACAAGCCGGATTTCAGCTTGAGAAACCAGCCCTTTTTCCCGCACGTCGTGCACTGCGCCATAACTCATTCTCCGGAGAGCCAGTATACTCTCCGCCGTCTCCGTAGCGTCCTCCGCGCGTCCTAAGCACGTATTTCCACCGCCGGCTTCAGAGAGTAACACAGAATGGTAAGTGCGGAGGCGGCGGAAGCCGGTTCGCATGGGTGCCCGCGGCCATCGGGATTCGTGTAGGAACGGCCTATTTTGCGGGCGGAGAAGCAGGCGCTCGTCCGGCTTGCACAACGCCGCCGGATCAGCGGCCAATGTCTCCTATGGCTACGGAAAGGCCTATAAGGAACATGAGCACGAAAAGGGAACAGATGACGATCCCGGCGATGCCGATGCCCCGTCCACAGCGAAGGGCCCTTGCCTTCCAAACTCCCGCGATTCCGAGAAGGAGCCCGAGGATAGCGGTCGGTCCAGTCCGCAGCATCACGACGTACGGCACAGCAACTGTTAGTTCACGAACCCAGATGAAAATGGTGATGAGAGCCAGAACCAGGCTGCCCCAGGAGAGCAGATTGCGCTGGCGGTTGGTTTCAGTGGTTGCCGTTTCGAACATATCGTCCTCCGTAATTATACACCCAGACACCTCGATCGGAGCCGTTTCTCCGATTCTCTTTCTCGTGGGCAATCCTCTAGACTAAGGCAGCGCGAGAGCTCCGTCTTGCAGCGTCGGAAACGGCTCCGGGGAGAAGAATGCGGCTCGCCGGACCAAGGATGGCGCTTTGGTTTATACTGAACTGGATCTGGAAGTCCAAAATGGAAATTCTGGCTAAAGACACTAGAGCGTATCGGTCCCGATCTTGCCTACCCCGCCGTCATCACGGAACTTGCACGATCAGTTTAGCGTATCTATCTCCACGCCAACTTCCGTTGCCGAGGAGGTATGCGATGATTGATGCCGTTCAAGGAGATCTCGTGAGCCAGGATTCAAATCGATTGAGAGCGCTTCCCGTCTCGCCCTTCGCCCTGATCTTGCTGGCGATTGCATGCTTCACGCAGGTTTCCGCGAGTGCGGCCCAGACCAAGACGCAGCCCGACGAACTCCTGGTTCAGACAACCAGCGGCCCACTGCGGGGCGTTGCACGGCCGGATGGTGGCGCTGAGTTTCTCGGGATTCCCTACGCTCAGCCACCGGTGGGCGAGTCGCGCTGGCATGAGCCGGTGCCCGTCAAGCCGTGGACCGGGGTTCGCACGGCTGGCAGCTTCGGCGCTCCCTGCGCGCAGCCGCTGATGGCAGACTGGAACCGGCACGACGCCGAGACAGGCAAGGAAGATTGCCTCTTTCTCAATGTGGTGACCCCGGTTTGGCCCGCCAAGCAGCCCCTTCCGGTCATGCTCTGGCTTCATGGCGGCGGCAATGTGGGTGGCTCGGCTTCGAGCGCGTTCTACAATGACGGAACTCTGATCCGGCACGGCGTCCTGCTGGTCACCGTCAACTACCGTCTGGGCATCTTCGGCTTCTTTGCCCATCCCGCATTGAGCGCCGAATCCGCTCACCATGGCTCAGGAAACTACGGCCTCATGGATCAGATTCTGGCCCTGCGCTGGGTGCGCGAGAATATCGCGAACTTTGGCGGCGATCCCAGCAACATCACCATGTTTGGCAATTCCGCGGGCGCAATCGACACCGGGTTGTTGATGACCTCCAGCCTTTCCAAAGACCTCTTCCAGCGCGCCATTGCCGAAAGCGGCACATCGTTCGGTCATGCGCTGGCTCCGCTGGCCGCTGCCGAAAAGGCCGGTGAGGCGTTTGCCGCCAACCTCAAAGTTGCAACCGGCGAGGAGGGCGTGAAGCAACTGCGTCAACTCACCGCGCAGCAACTGCTGGCATCCAAATCCAGGCAGAGTCCGTACTCGCACTTCGGTCCGGATATCGACGGCTGGGTCATCGCCCGTCAACCGGCCTCGGTTTTTGCCGCCGGCCAAGGGGCCGCGATCCCCTTGCTCTTCGGCACCACGACGCGCGAGCTCGGAGCCGCAGCCTGGCGTATGCCCACGGCCCCGGATGCCTTGCGCAAGACCATCGCGGATACCTTCGGCGGGCTTGCTCCGCGGGCACTGGCGGCCTACGGGTTGGCCGAGGGCGCGCAGGCAAGCGACGACCCGCTCTACGGATCACCGGC
>Ga0208820_1001689_pt1 | contig 11845 bp, 7 predicted proteins | sample June2015DPH_16_5_FD_184713 | JGI IMG/M metagenome (GOLD analysis project Ga0208820, IMG submission 184713) | Peatland microbial communities from SPRUCE experiment site at the Marcell Experimental Forest, Minnesota, USA - June2015DPH_16_40... | ecosystem: Environmental > Terrestrial > Soil >...
GGGTTCAACCCAAGTTCTCGGGCCATCTGTACCTGGCTGTGAGACAAATGGCGGCGCCTTCGCGCATCGATCCATTCTTGCATTTGCTGATTTGTTTTGATTTTCTTCGACATACGCTATCGATTTCCCCGGGTAAAATCCTGTTTATGAAAAGATCGAGAGAGGCTCTGCTCTCTAGTCTCTGGCTGTAATGCAATTTCACGTACGTCGACTGGCTCCATCAATTATCCCTCACCGGAGATCACGTGAGCAATTCGCCGCAGGTACTCATTGGCGTAGTCGCCGACGGACAGAATAACAACCAGGCGTGCTTTCGCTCGACTTAGCGCGACGTTGATCAATCGAGGCCCTTCGACAGGATGCCCCAGCAATCTCTCGCCAGTCGCGATCACTGGATCGAAAATAACAGTGTGATACTCGCTCCCTTGCGCCCTATGCACGGTGCTGACCGGGACCTTGGTCTGTCCAGCATTTCGGAGAAAAGTTTTGATCAGCCCCCGCTGTGCTCGATAAGGAGTCAAGCGCGACCATCGTGTTACATGCTCTGATCGATTTGCCCTTTGCCGGCATCCTCGACTCAGAACAAAGCAGTGAGTAGAACTATCCCGGTGGCAGGAGCATCCCCTTCTCCAGATGCCGGGTAACGTGGGCGTACGAAGCCGCGTGTGGATCGTGCGTCACCATCACAATGGTCTTGTGGAAGTCCTCATTCAGCCGCTTCAGAATCTCCAAAACTTCCGTCGCGGAATGACTGTCCAAGTCGCCGGTAGGCTCATCCGCCAGCAATAACGTTGGATCGCTCACAATTGCGCGCGCGATCGCCACCCGCTGCTCCTGTCCGCCAGACAGCTGCTTCGGAAGGTGGTTGACACGCTCCTCCAGTCCGACAAGTTTCAACGCAGTCATCACATGGTCGCGTCTCTGCTGCGGGTTGAGCTTGGTCAACAGCAGCGGCAATTCCACATTTTCAAACGCGGTGAGCACCGGAATCAGATTAAATGTTTGAAAAACGTATCCGATGTGCTCATTGCGCCAGTGTGCCGCCTGCGAGTCATTCAACCGGAAAATATTGCGATTCTGCACCAGCAGTTCGCCAGCTGTCGGACGGTCAATCGCCGCGATCATATTCAGCAGCGTCGTCTTGCCGGAACCCGAGGGCCCCATCAGCGCCAGAAATTCGCCGGTTGCGATGTCGATCGAGACGTCGTCAAGAGCGTTCACTTCGAACGCGTCGCGCTTGAAAATCTTGCTCACATTGCGTGCCTGAACCACTTTGGTTCCGGTGGCGACTCTGGTTTCAGCAACTGGGCTCATGAAATTACCCTTTCACCTTAATTGTGTCCCCGTCCTTAAGATCCTGTGGCCCTTTAGTGATCACGCTTTCACCGCCTACCAATCCATCGATGAGGAAACCGTCAATGCGCTGGCTCAACACGTGAACCTCGCGCATGCGCGCCTTGCTATTGAAGGCTAAGAACACCACCTTTTTTCCGTCGTGATCTCGCACCGCAGCGGTCGGCACAAACGCTCCCACCGGTTGCGTGCTTGCAGCTTTTGGCGCGTCCGCCAGGAATTTCACCGTGGCGTTCATCTCCGGCCGCAGGAATACGTCTGGATATTTGTCCGGATTCAGCACCTGCACCTTCACTTGTACCGTGGCTTTCTGTCGATTAGCCTCGGGAGAAATCTGCGCAATTTCGCCGTCATACTTCTTGTCGGGATAGGTGTCCGTGGTGACGATGCCCTTCTGTTTGGGACCGAGCCGGGCAAAGTCAGCCTGTGCGATGTCGAGTTCAACCTGAAGATCGTTCAAGTCCGCCAGTGACACCACCGATCCCTGAGGCCCGCCGGCCGCCGCGCTGGCAAACTGCGCAGTGATGAGTTCCCCTTTTTCCGCTGTGCGATCCAGAATCGTGCCGGTGACAGGCGCTCGAATCACCGTAGCGTCAAGCTGCGATTTCGCGTAATCGGCAAGCCCTTGCGCCTGAGCCACCGATCCGCGGGCGCGGGCGATCTCCTCCAGCCGTGGCCCGATCTTCATCAGTTGAAAAGCTTTGTCCAGCGAATTGACTCGTTGCTGGTCCGAATCGAACTTGGCAGTAGCATCGTCCAATGTCTGGCGCGAAACGACCCCTCCGGCGGAAAGTTCTTTGGTACGGTCCAGAGTCAGTCTGTCATTCACCAGCGTGGCGCGTGCTTCATCAAGATTGTGTTGCGCCTCCTGAATTTCCTCCGGACGGGATCCGTGCTCCAATTCCTCGAGATAAGCGCGAGCGTTGTCCAACGCCCCCTTCGCCTGTTCGTAGGAAGCGCGAAACTCCTCATCCTCCAACCGCACCAGGACCTGGCCCTCGTTAACCTTGTCGCCTTTTTCCACACCAATCCAGGCCAAGCGTCCAGTAACCTTGGAATTCACATTGATGGTGTGATGAGCAACGATGTAGCCCGTAGCCGATAGCACTGTGTCTCCGACGTCACTGTTCTCCGCCGACGCGCGCGCGACTTCCACCTCTGGTACGTCGCGGGCGAACATGCGGTAAGCCAGAGCGGAAATGCTCAATACGGCTATGACCAGAATTCCAATCACAATGTATCGGCGAGCCCAAGTCGGAGGTTCACCACCGCTCGTGGCGCGCGCCGTGCGGTCGATTCGCAAGCTCTGCAGGTCTTCGTGTTTTGCGTCAATCGGCATAACTATGGATACGGATGATGTGCGGATCTAGTTTCCTGAAAACTCCAAATCAACCGCGCAGCGCAGTCAGAATATTCTGCCGTGCAGCATGCCACGCGGGGAACAGCCCGCCGAACAGGCCCATGGCGAGTGCAAACAGAATCGCATACGCCGCAACCTGGGGTGTAATTTGCAGGCTGAACACCACCTCGCTGAACGTCACCGCATTCGACGTCCCGGTCTGCAGTCCGTTGAAGGGCAGCATCAATAGAATCCCCGCTACCGCACCCAGCATAGCCAGCAGGAGGGATTCCAGAACAAACGAAGTCAGAATGGCGGGACGAGAGAATCCCAGGACCCGCAAAGTTGCGATTTCACGCCCGCGGTACGCTACCGCCGCGTACATGGTATTCATCGCCGCAAAACTGGATCCAATCGCCATGATGATCGCGACCACAATGCCGATGTACTTAATAGGAGCGCCCGAACTGGTCTGCTTGGCGTAATAATCTGTTTCGAGAACTCCTTCCAATTTCAGCCGCTGATCGTCGCTGACGCGATTCTTGAGCGCATCGGCGGCAATGGGATCGGTTGCACGCAAGTAAGCCGAGGCATAGCCGCCCTGCCGATCGAAGTCCGAGGCCATCTGATTCACGTCGCCCCAAACTTCAGACTCGTAAGCTGAGCCGCCAGCGTCGAAGACTCCCACTACTTTCCACGACCCTTTGCCGAAGTCCATGGTGTCGCCAATGTTCGCGTGCGAGAAGCGCGAGCGAATGGACTTGCTCACCACCACTTCACGCTGGCCCGTCTGAAACCAGCGCCCCTCGATCAGCTTCGCGCTAGGCCGAAGCTCGAGGCCATCCGGCATCATGCCGCGCACCGTGACGTTCACTTCGCCCGTACCATCTTTGCGCGGAAGCACAATCACTACTACCCACTCGCCGGAAACCATTGGCTCGCCGTGACTATCTTTCGCAATACCGGGAAGAACCTTCAAAGTCGGAAACAGCGCGGCATCAAAACCACCGGACAACTCCGCTTCCGATCCTTTGCGCAGCACCAGCACATTTTGCGGATTTCCGCTCGAAACGAAAGCCTTCTGCAACCCCGCCAGCAACGCCATCAGGAAAATCGCCGTAGTCACAGTGAGTGCGATACCCAGCGCGGTCATGATCGTCAGCCCCTTGCGGAGCCTCAAGTTGCGGACGTTATAACTGATCGGTATCGCCATAAATTCACTCTCAACTCACCTGAGGTGCTTAGCCAATGTGGCGCAGACCCTCCACGATATTGGTCCGCGACGCACCGTACGCGGGAACGTATCCGCTCAAGAAGCCAACTGTCGCCGCCACCAGCAACGACAGCGCCACCGTGGGCAGCGTAACTTTCATATCCATGGGGATGCCTATCGCGACCGAGGAGTGCGTCAACAACTGAATCAACCCGGCCGCCCCAAATATTCCGAGCACACCGCCCGACACAGCCAACGCCACCGCTTCAAACACGAAGAGCGAAAGCACTCGCTGACGCGTGAATCCCAGCGTTTTCAGCACGGCCACTTCGCGGGTCCGGCTGCGCACCGACATGGCCATGGTGTTCGCCGAAACCAGAAGGATTGCAAACACTACTGCTCCGCAAATGCCAAGAATAAAAGCCTTCACGTTGCCCAGGGTAGCCACAAAATCGAGCTGGAAAGCTTTCTCGCTCTCGGTCTTCGTTCGCAAAGGCGAATTGCGGAACATGTCGTCAATCTGGCTCGAGACCCGCGCCACATCGCCGGGTTGGGCCAACTGAGTGCCATACCAGCCTGCCTGCCCTTTGAACCAGGCCACCGACTCTTCGAGATACTTGGCATTGAAATACAGCGAGTTCTGCGGCGGATCCCGGTGGTAGATGCCGCGAATTGTCAGCTCGGGGTTTACCTCAAAGATCGTCCCCAACAGCGTGATCTTATCGCCGATTTTCCACCCATACTTGTTAGCCAGCGTCACATCCACCAGGGCTCCGGCCCGGTCGCGCTGCCAGGCCAGCACTTGATCCGGGGGAACGATCTTGTCGGACGCAACCTTCAAATACTCGTCCGGGTCGGTGGCGATCTGCGCAAAGAAGTTCTCTGGACGGTCATCCTTATATCGTCCCCCAAACCATGTCATCGGAACCACTGCCACCACTCCGGGAATGCTTCGAATTTTGTCGCGATAGTATGCGGGCAGAAAAAATGCCAGCGAAACCCGGTCGCGCGTAATCACTCGCTTGGCCGAATCCGGCGCGCCTACATCGATATAAAACGTGCGCCAGATCGACATCATCAGCGTAAGCAACAGCAGCGAAAAACTGATGCTCAGCATCGTCAACAGGCTGCGCCGCTTGTTGCGAAACGTATTGCGCACGACAAAACCGCCCAGCGTCATAATGTCAACCGATGTGGCGCAACCCATCCACAATGTTTACTTGCGAAGCGTGATAAGACGGAATCAGCGAGCTCACAAGGCCCACCAATCCGGAAACGAACAGAGCCACCGCCCACATGCCAGGGGTCACCTTCATATTGTAAAAACTGAAGAACTGGGGCGAGTGTGTCACCGCGTATATCAGAACGTACGCCAGGCCCACGCCAATTACCCCGCCGGCCATGGCCAGTGCTACCGCTTCGCTCACGAAGAGTCCAAGCACGCTCTGCCGGGTGAAACCCAAAGTCTTAAGCACGGCCACTTCCCGTGTTCGCTCGCGGATCGACATCGCCATGGTGTTCGCGGAAACCAGCAGCGTGGCAAACACCACTGCCGAACAAATCATCAGGATGAATGCCTTCACGTTGCCCAGCATGGCCACAAACTCCAGGCCGAACGCCTTTTCGCTCTCCGATTTTGTAGGTTGAGGCGAGTTGCGAAACATGTCATCCACGGTGCTCGCGATCCGGCTCACATCCCCCGGAGAAGCCGCGAGAATACTGAAAGTCCCCGCCTGCCCTTTGAACCAAGAAACCGCCTCTTCCACATACTTGGCGTTGAAATAGACCGACTTGTTATCCGGGTAAGAATTGAAAATACCTCGAACGTACAGCTCCAAATCGACTGGATAAATCGTGCCCTGCAGAACGATCCGGTCACCCAGCTTCCAGCCGTACTTCTTGGCCAGCGTGTCGTCGACGATTACCCCCTGGCGGTCCCGCAGCCACGCCGCTCGTTGCTCCTCGGGCATTTGTATATCCCGGAACACTTTGAAAAATTCCTCGGGATCTGTGCCGAACTGCGCGAAAAAGTTCTCCGGCTTCTGGTCCTTGTAAATTCCCCCGAACCACGAAACCGGCACCACTGCTACCACTCCGGGCACCGCCCTAATTTTCTCTCGATAGTAGCCGGGCAGACTAAACGTCAAGGAAACACGATGCCGCACCACCAGCCTCTCCGCCGACTCCGCGCTTCCCTCGTCGAGATAGAAAGCCCGCCAGATCGTCATCATCAGCGTCAGTAAAAGCAAAGAAAAAGCGATGCTGAGGACCGTCAGAATGCTGCGCCGCTTATTGCGGAAGGCGTTCTTCGTTACAAATAGGGTCAAAGTCATGGTTGAGACCCAGGGAAGATGAGGTGTGCTGGACTGCGGAAAAGCTTAGTCCATGCCGGCCTCAAGGATAAACGAAGGACCGCGCTCCCCACAACTAGCCTCCGAGCGGCAACCCTCATGCGACTGCGTTCCGGCACAACCCTATGCTCGACCCGCCCGTTCCTGGCCGCCAGTGGAGATCGTCATCCGGCCCACGTGACAAATGTCACCTTCATTTCTTCTTACGGAGTTAAACGTTTCGCCTGGCAAAAGGTCACGGCGCGAGCCAGGGCATTATTCTTGCCATACCAACGACGCTTCTCGGACTGAATGACCAAATACAGTCGGCCTATCGTTTTCACACTCTTTATTTTCAAGTACTTTGGTAACTCGAACCCTCCTCTCGCCAGCGCTATCCTAACCATACCCTGCCCCGGGTTTTTAACCCTCGCAGCTTCTCAACAGGAAACTGCGCGGCTTTTTTCTGTGATGAGGCACGGAGCAAATGTCCACGAAAATCGGCCACTTCGAAATCCTGAGTGAACTGTCAAAGTCTGCCACGGGCGCGGTCTACAAGGCCAACGATCCGCAAACCAGCCAAACCGTCGCTCTCAAAGCGATTCAGTTGTCGGCCTTTGGTGAACGCGCCGCCGATCTGGAAAAATGCCTTCTGGAAGAGGCCGAGACCACCAAGGTCTTGAGCAATCCCAACCTCGCACCCGTTTACGGCGCCGGAGAAATGGAAGGCCAGTTCTGTGCCGCCATGGAGTACATCCAGGGCAACAGCGTTGCTACCATGTTGGCGCGCAAAGAAGGATTTTCCATCTGGGACTTGCTCGACATCGGACGGCAAGTGTGCAGCGGCCTCGATTACGCTCACTCCCAGAACGTTTTTCACTATAGTCTTGAGCCCGCCAAAATCATGTGCGGCTGGGACGGCACTGTCAGAATTCTGGGATTCGGCGTCTCCAGCGTGGGCAAGTTCACCGCGGAGATGCCAGAGGTCCCATCCATTCTGCACTACATGTCACCGGAACAGGTTCGCGGCGAGAATATCGATGCGCGCTCGAATATTTTCAGTCTGGGCACGCTATTTTACGAAATGGTGACCGACCGCAAGGCTTTCGATCGTGAGGATTCCGAATCCCTGCGCCTGAGCATTCTCGAGAGCATGCCCGTGCCCCCGATGCATGTGAACTCCAAACTTCACCCGCTACTCAGCGATCTCATCATGAAGGCCCTGGCCAAGGATCCGGGCCAACGCTACCAGACCGGGAGGGAACTGCTCGACGATCTGGAGAAATGCAAGGAATCGAAACCGCAGGCTGCGAAAGCTCCGGCAGCGCCAGCCAAGGCTCCAGCGGTTGCAGCTCCGGTGAAAGCTGCAGCTCAAACCAAGTTCGCGTCCACGCCCCCGAAACCGGTAGAAAAGAAACCCGCTGTCCCTCAGCCGCTAGTGGCGTCACGCCCGGCATCGCCACCCCCGGCAGTTGCTAAACAGGAACCCGCGCGTAAGGCCGCCGCCGCCGCAGTAGGCTGGGCAGGAGCCGAAGTTGCGTCCTCCTCACCTCACCTTGATGCGCCCAATCCGCACATTGCTCCGCGTGCCGAAGCGATCAACGATGCCCTGCCACCATCGGCTTCCATGTCGTCGGCCGTGCTCGATGAGCCCGCAGTCGAAGCTCCCAGCCCCGAGCCGCCCAGAATCGCTGTGGATCCCCTGATGGCTGGCGACGCCCCATCGCGCGGCAACGGCGTCAGTTTCTCGGAGATGACCGAACTTCCTCCGCTGAAGGAGGTCTACATCGCGCCGCCTCCGCCACCTCCCGCGCTCCAGCAGGAACCTTCTCTCACGCCAAATTTTCACGCGGGTTCGGAACCGGAGAAGCCGAAGGTTCAGCCACGCGAAGTCGCCGAAAAGGCAATCAAGGAAATCAAGAACGTTCCACCCAGCCTGATGGTTTATTCCATCGCCGGTGCGGCCGTCTTGATCCTTATCATCGCGATCGCTCTGGTCCTGCACATCAACCATTTGAATAGTGACGACGACTTCCCTCGTCCAGCCGCCGAGCCGGCTAACCAAGCGGCAGCAAGTCAGCCCGCAGCACCATCTCAGCCGGCGCAGGTGCAAGTACCTCAGCCCAGCAGCGTGCCCGCCCAAACTCAACCTGCGGAGTCCGTGGAGGAATCTCAGCCAGCGCCCACTCACGTGGCTGCCGCTGCGACGAGAGGCAGGAACTCAAAGAAGAAATCAGCTGCGCCGATCGCTCCCGTCGTCGTCCCCGGACAAATGGCCATTGACTCCACTCCACAGGGAGCGCAAGTCCAGCTCGACGGGAAAACAGATCCCTCATGGGTTACACCGTTCACTCTGTCGGGACTCAACCCCGGCCAGCACAGCGTTACCGTCAGCAAGCCAGGGTACTCTACCGACACTCGTACCGTCGACGTTGCTTCTGGCAGCAAGTCATTTGTCGTGACCCATCTCGTGCAGCTTATGGCCACGCTTTCGGTTACCAGCACGCCCGTCGGCGCCAATGTCTATGTCGATGGCAGAGATACCGGCAAGCTCACTCCCGCGCAAGTCTCCGTGGATAAAGGTCAGCACGTCGTGCTCGTGCGCAAAGCTGGATTCATCGACGAGACCACCAGCGCGCAGTTCGTCCTCGCCCAGACCGTCAGCTTCTCGCCCACTCTGCGCTCGCTGGGCAACGTCGATGACATCAAGACCGTGGGCAAAATGAAAAAACTATTTGGTGGCAAGGAAGCGCAGGGCATGGGTACGGTCAGCGTCAAGACCCAGCCCAAGGGAGCCCAAGTGGCTGTCAACCAGCACATGCTGGATAAAGGCTCGCCCGTTGATTTCGTGCTCGACCCCGGCAACTATGTCGTCGACATCACGCTCACCGGCTATGCGCCCATTCACAAGGTCATCACCGTGGACAAAGGCGGCAAAGCCGTCATCGACGAAGTTCTTCAGCACGAATAGTTGGCCCTTGTCTAAAGTCTGAATCTTTCAGAAGTCATCATTCCGTCTATTCGCACCTGGCTACTCCAACCGCTACGCTTGCACACCCCTTGGAGAAGAAGCAATAATGGCCGCGTTTGCACAGGCAGCCTTGTGAATGAGGCGATGGACGAGGCGAGGTTCCCAGCTGAACAAAAAACAGGGGCGCCTTGCATTACAACCGCCGCAAGATGCCCCTTGTTCGATCAGGTGACTCTTAAATTCTCTAGCGCTAGTTGCTGCATCCGCCATTCGCCGCGCAACCCTCATCGAAGAAAGTGATGCCTTGGTCACCTTCGGTTCCTGCCGTGCCGGCTACAGGATACGAGATGGCCGTGCTGCCATCGTACAGCGTTCCTAAATATGTGCTGGTTGCCTGGCTGCCCGCGTAAAAAACCTGATCGTTGTTGTTGTAAGCCTCGCCGCCAAACGTAAAGTCCATGACGTAGTTCGCCAGGTCATAGTAGCCGTTGTAGCCGCCCTTCTCGCAGCACGGCTGCTCCACGATCCACTCGGCGCTGCTCCCTACCAGTTCCGTTCCCGAAGGGGCAGAAATGCCAATAAGGTCATAGATCTGCGTGGTTAGGTCTTCGACAATAAGGAAGCCGGTCGTGGAACTCGTCTCAACCGTCTCGACGAACATGTCATCACCGTTCGCCACGTCAAATTCACCGATGGCGCCAGCCGGGAACCATTCGATCCATGCTATCGGTGTGTAATAAGTAGTGGTACCGTCGACACATCGCACGGCTGAGTCGGTACCAGCTTGCAGCACGTCGCCGTTGCCGGCCTTTGCAATCCCCGAACCATCGATACCGTTCCACACCGAGACGTAGTCGGTCAAACCGTCGCAGACGTTGCCTCCATCACCGTTGAATGCCTCCTGAGCGAACGGCACATTCCAGTACGACATCACATAGTAAAAAGAGGTTTTCGTGCTGTATTTGGTTAGCGTGTTGGTGAGTATGACGCCGCTCCAGTTGGAGTAACTGGCGGACCCCGGCTTATTCGTGGTTTGGGACGCCAGCACCTTGGCATCTCTCCCCGAGCCGTGGTAAATGCCCGTTGGTTTCAGATCACCATGCCAGCGATTCCTGGCCATTTTCATGGCGTGAGCCCATCTTGCATAACCGCTCGGATCGGCCTCCGCATCCGGATGGGGCGGGAACCCATAAGCGGCTAGCTCTAGGTCCGACGCGGCTACGGGATCGAAACCGGCTGGCGCATCCGGGAACCTGAATATTCCCGGTATGTTGGTTGGGACGGTGGCGGATTTTTGGTACATTGCGCGGACCGCGTCGGAGTTGCTTTGGGCCGCGGCAACACCCGGGAAACTGCACATCGAAAGAACTGCTACTGCGACAAACACTACTGCAATCGTTCTACACTTCATGTTAACGCTCCTCGGATAGTGTGTGAAGCCTGACGAGTAATGGTGAAGTGAGAACAAAAACGTTTCATGGCGGGCGGTCTATTTCGTTGCTAGGAACTGCGGGGCAGAACAAGCAGGCTTATTTCTTTCCCGGGGCCGACAAAACGGGGGGGTGGCCCACCCTTGCTTCCCGTTGGTTCCATGGATTGTCACGACTGAGGCTGCCCCACCTGTCGCGGTCTTCGACGGGTGGGCACCGCGTAGTTCGAGTCCATGTTCACTCGTCAGAGCGAAGCAGCGGACATGAATGTTACATGCCCCTGTGCCCACACGGCTGCAACCGCTACTACGGCGCCGGATATCTTCACTTCATCACCACAAGCGGTTACCAGCGTCGCGCTCTACTCGGACGGCCGCAGAATCGCGATGTTTTTCTACAGGTGCTGGAGCAGGTTCGGAGGCGCCACTGGTTTGTGTTCGTGCAAGGGGGCCCCTCCTCACAGGATCCACAACCACGTGTGACATCTAACCTTGTGATGCAATAAAAATCAGTCCATCATCGCTAAGCGATGCCAGTGTAGCCTCGCGGGTCAAGAATCGACATAAGTCCCTTATTCTCTAGATTTTGACCTCTAAGCTCTTTGCCATCTAGATTTTGCAAGCACTTCTTGTGAACCCCCGCGCCCGGCAAGACTTTCCAGGGGAGGGAGGACGGGGGTACCCCCGAAAATGATGAAAATCGCGCGCCTCGCCCCTGCGCTTGAAGCGACGAGACGCAAGATTATTACAAGCAGAAATCCACAGGCTTAGATTTATAGGTAGCCTCAGCAGGCAGGACCGAGAGCGAGAGGTTTTTCAATCAGCAATCTCCGCACCTCGACGCTGGGAATTGCTCTAAGCCTATCGCGGCAGCTTGAAGTTGACCGTGACCTGCGTCTGGATCTCGACCGGAGAACCGTCGAGCAGATAAGGTTTGTACTTCCACTGCTTCACCGCGTCAACTGCGGCCCGCGCCAGAGTCTGATCTCCACTGAGAACTTTCACCGCGGAAATGTCGCCCGTCTTGGAGATCGTCGCCAGCAGTTGCACGGACCCTTCAATCCGCATGCGCAAGGCGTTCGGTGGATACGAAGGTGAGGTCTTCTTGATCACCAGTCCCTGCGAAACTCCCTGCGAAACGCTCATCGTCTGCAGCACCGGAGTCGGCGCGCCGCTCGCGCCGTTCATCAAATTCGGAAGCCCGCCGTTT
>Ga0208820_1001696_pt1 | contig 11792 bp, 12 predicted proteins | sample June2015DPH_16_5_FD_184713 | JGI IMG/M metagenome (GOLD analysis project Ga0208820, IMG submission 184713) | Peatland microbial communities from SPRUCE experiment site at the Marcell Experimental Forest, Minnesota, USA - June2015DPH_16_40... | ecosystem: Environmental > Terrestrial > Soil >...
TGGAAGATGATGGTGGCGAGGATCGCCGCCGCGCCCCAGCCCCAGGCCCAGGCGCTTTGCACCGTGCCGACCGCTTTGCCGCGATCGCTGGCGCGGATGACTTCCCCGATCAGCACCGAGCCGGCGGCCCATTCGCCGCCGAAGCCGAGGCCCTGCAAGCCGCGCACGACCAGGAGCTGCTCGAAGTTCTCGGTGAAACCCGACAGGAAGGTGAAAAAGGCGAACCACGCCACCGTGATCATCAACAGCCGGGCGCGGCCGATGCGGTCGGCGAGCATACCGGCGAGCCAGCCGCCGAAGGCGGAGATCACCAGCGCGCTGGTCGCCAGCAATCCGGCCTGGGCATTGGTGATGTGCCACAGCGCGATCAGAGCCGGCACGACGAAGCTGTAGATCTGCACGTCGAGCGCATCGAGCGCCCAGCCGCCGAAGCAGGCCCAGAAGGTCCGCCGTTCGGCGGTGTCCAGCTCGCGATACCAGTCGATCATTTTAAGCCTCCCCCCTGTCCGCCTCCTGAGTCCAAAAGAATACCTGTTCGCCGTTCTGGTCCAAAATCCGCAAGCCATCGGGGTTCTGCGCCAGGTTCAAGGTCTCGAACAAGAACTTGGCCTTGACCTTGGCGCTGTCCAGATCGGTGGCGATATGCGTGATCCGATCGAGCGTGGCGCGCGCGTTGTCCTTTTCGCGGATGCGAAAGAACTCGATGGTGAACATCATCGCGCAGCGCCTTTCCGATCTGCGGGGAGCGTAACCCGGATCGGACGCTCCGCCTATGGCCGCTTTGCGAGCTACCCGTTTGCAGCCAGGGCCTATCCGCATCATTCTGCGGCTCGATGGCTGCCACGATGGAAGGGCCGAAACGTGGACGAGGCGTTGCTGCTACGGTCGGCGACAATGGCAGATGCGTCGGCCATTCGCGCGCTGACCCGTGAGGCATACGCCAAATGGGTGCCGGTCATCGGCCGCGAACCCAAACCGATGATGGCCGATTATGCGAAGGCGGTGCAAAAGCATCGCATCGACCTCCTCTATCTGGATGGCGAGCTGGCGGCTCTGATCGAGATGATCCCGGCAGCCGATTATTTCCTCATCGAGAATGTGGCCGTTGCGCCCGCGTTGCAGGGGCGGGGCTTCGGCCGAAAGCTGTTGTCTCATGCCGAGCAGATCGCCGCGTCGCTGGGCTATGACGAAATCAAGCTCTATACCAACAAGCTGTTCGCGGAGAACGTGCAGCTCTACGGCACGCTCGGTTACCGGGTTGATCGAGAAGAAGCGTTCAAGGACGGCGTCGTGGTCCACATGAGCAAGCGGTGCAGGCCCGGGACCACAGATGCTAATTCTATTGGCACTGTTGCAGAAATTCAAACTGAAGCACTTCCACCCGATCATCCGCGCTGTCGGGCCGCGCAATGAGCGGGATTGGATGACGAACTTGTGACCCAGGTCGTATTGACGTAAGTTCAACGTATTGTTGCAGTGGGCGTCGCGCCGAGACGTAGCGACACGGCATTGGCACCGACGCAATTCAAAATGACGGCAAGCACCTGAGGCGGCGCTTTGGGGTCGCAAATAAAGCGGCTGCCAAGTTATTTTTCGCGAGCTGGCAACGATGAGTACCGCCATGAGAAGGACTGGCGTGAACGTCCTCGGCGACATGCCGTGGGGGTCACACGTCTGCATGTTTTATGAATCGAAAGAAGACCTGCTTGATACCGTGGGTCACTATTTCAAGGCCGGATTGGAAAGCAACGAATTCTGCCTGTGGGCTCCTTCCGACCCGGTCACGGTGGAGGAAGCTCGCGTCGGGTTAAGCCGGCGCATCCCGGATTTCGATCGCCACCTTGCGGCCGGCGACATGGACATCGTTTCGGGCCGCGAGTGGTATCTCCAAGGAAATCGGTTCGATCTCAAAAGAATTGCCGGCGCTTGGGACGAGAAATTGCGTGGCGCGTTGGCCAAAGGTTACGATGGCATGAGAATCAGCGGCGACGCGTTCTGGTCCGGCACCGGCTACTGGAAGGACTTTTGCGACTACGAGCGCGAGGTCAACAAGTCGTTCAAGGGCAAGCGGATGACGGCATTGTGTACCTACTCGATCGTCACCAGCGGCGCGGCGGAGGTGCTGGAGGTGGCGCGGGCCCATCAGTTCGCTGTGGCGCGGCGAAAAGGCGACTGGGAGCTGGTCGAACCCGTGCCGGCGGCGCCGACGCCGCGTTCGCTGACGCTGCGCGAGCGCGAAGTGCTGTGGTGGGCGGCGCAGGGCAAATCGGCCCGCACACCCAAAATGCCATTCACAAGCTCGGCGTCGTGAACCGGACGCAGGCCGTCGCCACCGCGTTGCGCGAACGGCTGATCGGAAAGGATCCGCCGTCAGGCAAAGCGGCAAGCTAGCCCCCAGTGGCAAAACCGGGCTTTGTGTACCAGCCTCGCGATCCGTCCGCGTGTCGCACGGTTGCCGTCGGGAGGCCTTTGGCGCGCCCAATGGCTGCTTGCTGCTTTGATATCCGGTCTTATCAGCCGACGACGCGCGGCGATTTATTTGCGCTCGACTAACAGTATCCGGCATTCGTCGGGACTGACATTCTCGGCGGAATGCGATTCCGTTGTCGGTATGACCGCCGCCGTTCCGGCCTTGTTGGTGATGTCGCGCGTCTTGCCGTCCGGCTGGTGAATGCGGATGACGCAGTCGGTCAGCGCATAGGCGACCGATGGAACCGGGTGCGAATGGGCCTTGTCGTGCTCGCCTTTTTTCCAGGTCGCTTCGATCACGCGAAAGTTCTGGTCCTCGAAGATCACCTTATAAACGGACGGATCGGCCTGGTACGTCGGCGGCGCGGTCTGCGCCAAGGCGGCGAACGAGGTCATGGAGAGCATGGCTATCGTCCCTAGCGCGACGGTGGTGCATCGATTCATTGCATTTTCTTCTGGTTTGGGGGGAAGGCTCCAGGCGCCGCCCATAGGCGACGGGCGAGCCAAAGGATGTATCGCATTCCGGTGGCGCCCGCGAGAAAATCGACTGAAAATACCGGTCTCATTATTGGCGACCCCATCTTGACATCCGTCCCCGCGAAGTGAAACGGAGCGGGGGAGGGGGACCACGCGAAGCGTGGTGGAGGGAGCGTTGGGCTAAGACGAATGATTCTTTCAGCGAACAGTTTGTTTCACTGCCGACGCCCCTTCCACCGCCCCTGTGGGGCGGTCCCCCTCCCCCACTTGCGTGGGGGAGGATGAAGGATGCGAGCACGCGTTTTCTATTTCGCCGTTGCCGGATTTGCCCCGGCAATCCATGCTGTCGAGCCGACGCGGAACCCGTGCGGGGAGGGCCAACAGTGAACGACAAGACCGCGGCAAAGCCGGCCGAAAAGAAGTTCATCTACCAGGTCAATGAGGATTGGCTGGCGTTGCGGCGCGAGGAGCCGATCGACCCTAACCTGCCGATCATCGATCCGCACCATCATCTCTGGGATCGCGGCTTACGCTATCTGTTCGACGAGCTCAAAGACGACATCGACACCGGCGGTCATAATATCCGCGCCACTGTTTATTTGCAGTGCGGCTCCATGTACCGCGCCGAGGGCGATCCGAAGTTGGCGCCCGTCGGCGAGACGGAATTCGTCAACGGCGTGGCGGCGATGAGCGCCAGCGATCTGTATGGGTCGGTGCGTTTTTGCGCCGGCATCGTCGGCTTCGCCGATCTGTTGCTCGGCGCCGCGGTGGACGCTGTGCTGGAGGCGCACCTGCGGGCCGCGGGCGAGCGTTTCAAGGGCGTGCGTCACCCTTCCGTGTGGGACGCCGATCCCTCGATCCGAACGACGCAGGTGAAGTACCCGCAAGGGCTGTTGCTCGACGCGAAATTCCGCGCCGGCTTTGCGCGCCTGTCGCGCTGCGGCCTGTCCTTCGATTCCTGGAATTACCACACGCAAATGGCGGAGCTGGCCGATCTGGCTCGCGCTTTTCCGGAGACCACGATCGTGCTCAACCATATCGGCGCGCCGCTTGCCATCGGTACCGCCTATGCCGGCCGGCGCGACGAGGTGTTCGCAGATTGGCGGCGGAGCATCCGTGAGCTCGCCGAATGCCCGAACGTCAGCGTCAAGCTCGGTGGCATGGGCATGCGCATTTTCGGATTCAGATTCGAGGAGCAGCCGCTGCCGCCGTCCTCCGACGATCTCGCCAAGGCGTGGCGGCCCTACGTCGACACCTGCATCGAGGCGTTCGGGCCGCAGCGGGCGATGTTCGAGAGCAACTTTCCGGTCGACAAGGTTTACTGCAGCTACGGCATCCTGTGGAACGCGTTCAAGAAGCTGACGGCGGCCTACAGCGCCGACGAGAAGGCAGAGCTTTTCTTCAATACCGCCAAGCGCACCTATCGGCTGCCGACAACCTCGGACGCCTCTGCACTAAAAGAACGATGAGCATGTTCGCGAACGCCTTTTAAGGAATCACCTTCTCCCACACCAAGATGCTGCGGCCTTCGCGGCCGTCCACCGGACTGCGATCGGGTGCGGAAGTGATGGTCAGGATGTTGCCCTCCAGCTTGTAGAACCGGACTTGATCGGTACCCGTCCAGATCTGATTCCACGAAATATCGACGTGATGGATCACCTTCTCGGCATCCATCGTGTAGGTTCCGCCGTAGGAAATCATCGTCCCATAGAGTCTTATGCGCTCTTCGTTGGTGGGAACCACATCGTGAGGATTGGCGCGATTATCCCAGGTTATAATCGCGTACATACGACCGTCAGCTGCGTAGCTGAGATAACCGTTCGGGTGTTCTCCGCGCTCGTTGTAGCGCTCTCCCGTCGCGGCCACTTCGCGCACAAACGATTTCAATTTCCATGTGCCCAGAAGCGGATTTTCGCCGGCAACCGCGACCGATGCAGAAAGGACCAAAAACATTGCCGATAGGACGCCGGCTATTCTCGTCATGTCAAACTCCCTGGTTATCGAGCGCGTTAGCCCTCGCCGATCTCGCGCAGGATTTCGGCGGTGTGCTCGCCGAGCCGTGGCGAGGGGCGTTCCGCCGCCATCGGGGCGCCGTCAATCATGATCGGCGTGCGTACGCCGGGGATGATCCCGGCCTTGGCGGCGGCGCTCGGCACCTCGAGCTTCATGCCGCGATGGATCACCTGAGGGTCGGCAAAGACCTGGGCGAGATCGTTGATCGGGCCGGCCGGCACGCCGACCGCTTCGAGCTTATCCAGAAGCTCGGTGCGCGACATGCGCGCGGTCAGCTTGCAGATGCGATCGATCAACTCGGCGCGGTGCGCCAGCCGCGCCGTGTTGTCGATATAGGCCGGGTCCTTGGCAAGGTCGGGCTCGCCCAGCACGGCGCACAGTTTGGCGAACTGGCTGTCGTTGCCGCTGGCGATGATGATGTGGCCGTCGGCGACCGGAAACACCTGATAGGGCGTGATGTTCGGGTGGGCGTTGCCCATGCGGTGCGGCACCTTGCCGGAAATGAGATAATTGAGCGCCTGGTTGGCAAGCACGCCGACGGTCGAGTCGATCAGCGCGGTATCGACATAGCCGCCGCGGCCGGTCTTCTCCCGGCGCGCCAGCGCCGCCAGAATGCCGATCGCCGAATAGACGCCGGTGAAGATATCGGACACCGGCACGCCGGCGCGCAACGGCTCGCCGTCGGGGTTGCCGGTCAGATCCATGAAGCCGCCCATGCCCTGCGCCATCAGATCGTAGCCGGGGCGCGTCGCATAGGGGCCGGTCTGGCCGAAGCCGGTCACCGAGCAATAGATCAGCCGCGGGTTTTCCGGCCCCAGGCTTGCGTAATCGAGGCCGAACTTGGCGAGATTGCCGACCTTGAAATTCTCCAGCAGCACGTCGGAGCGCGCCGCGAGTTTCCTGACGATGCGGCGGCCGTCTTCGCTCTCGAAATCGAGTTCGATCGAACGCTTGCCGCGGTTGGTGCCGTGGAAATAGGCGGCGCCGAGATGGCCGCCGTCGGCGGCGGGAACGAAGGGCGGGCCCCAGCTGCGGGTATCGTCGCCGGCGCCGGTGCGCTCGACCTTGATCACGTCGGCGCCGAGATCGGCCAGGATTTGGCCGGCCCACGGCCCGGCCAGGATACGGGCAAGCTCCAATACTCGCAGACCGGCCAAGGGACCCGGCATGGGCGGCTCCTCAACGCTTCGCGGCCGCTCGCCGCGCGTCCGTTAACTGACAAAGCAGCGCCAATTTGTCTACCGGCGCTCCTGCGATGCCGGCCCCGCATACGGCGCAGGGTGGGAACAGGGGACTAGCTTGTGTCATGGCTTGCCACGGCCGCCGCCGATCATTAGCTGTTTCCTACCGGGCGGAAGTGCTGATGGGATGGTTGCGCTGAGATGGTTGCGCTGAATACGTTGTTCTTCGGCGAGTTGTTGCAGAGCATTGCGGACCGTGGCCGCGCCTTGATCCGGCGCGAGCCGGCGCGCGGACGCTCAGACGGTTTGGCCGAGCTTTGCGAGGCGCTGCTTTCGGGCCGCGGCGAGGCCTCCGGCGTGGCGCTGGCAAACGAGATTCTTTCGAACTACGCGGCGCTGACCACGGGGCCGCGCATCGCCTTCTTCGAGGCGCTGGCGAAAACCTTCGGTCACGATCCCGCCCGCATCGATGCCGCCATTGCCGCCTGGCGCCAGTCGCCGTCATCCGATACCGCGAACGAACTGCATCGCGCAACCGAGCCGCGCCGGCGGGAACTGTTTCGCCGGCTCAATCTGGCGCCCGGCGGCACCACGGCGCTGGTGCGCATGCGCGAGCAGCTGCTCGACGCGCTCGATCATCGTGACGATCTCGCCGTCGTCGACAACGACTTTGTTCATTTGTTCTCGTCATGGTTCAACCGCGGCTTCCTGGTGCTGCGCCGCATCGACTGGTCGACGCCGGCGCTGATCCTGGAAAAGATCATCCGCTACGAAGGCGTCCACAAGATCCGCGACTGGGACGATCTGCGCCGCCGCATCGACCCGCCCGACCGCCGCTGTTATGCCTTCTTCCACCCGGCGCTGGTCGACGAGCCGCTGATCTTCGTCGAGGTGGCGCTGACCCGCGAGATTCCTGCGGCGATCGCGCCGATCCTCTCCGACAAGCGCGAGGCCGTCGTGCCGGAGCGGGCCAATACGGCGGTGTTCTACTCGATCACCAATTGCCAGCGCGGCCTGACCGGCGTGACCTTCGGTCACTTCCTCATCAAGCAGGTGGTGGAGGAAGTCTCGCGGGAGATTCCGCGCATCTCCACCTTCGTGACGCTGTCACCGGCGCCGAATTTCGCCGAATGGCTCAAGCGCGAGCGCGGCAACGCCGCCTCGCCGGCGCTCGACGAGGACGATCGCGCCGCGCTCAACGCGCTCGACCGCGCCAACTGGTGGCGGCAGCCGGATCTGGTGGAAACCATCCGCGCGCCGCTCTTGCGCGCCGCCGCCTGGTACTATGTGCGCGCGCGCAACGGCGGCGGCCGGCCGGTCGACGCGGTCGCCCGCTTCCATCTCGGCAACGGCGCGCGGCTGGAACGGCTCGACTGGCCCGCCGACATCTCCGACCGCGCGCTCGAGCAATCCTACGGGCTGATGGTGAATTACCTCTACGATCTCGATTACATCGAGGAGAATCACGAGGCCTATGCGCAGCAGCACGCCGTGGTCGCCGCCGGCGCCGTGACCCGGCTGCTGCGCTCGCCGGCGCGCGAGGTGGTCCCGATCTCGGGGTAAAGATTGTCGCCCATGCCCAACCTGCTCGGCGTTCTGGAAACCTCGCTCTATGTCGAAGAGTTCGAGCGCGCCTGTCCGTTCTACGAGCAGGTGCTCGGGCTCAACAGCATCTACCGCGATCAGCGGCTGTGTGCTTACGACGTCGGCAGCCGCGGCGTGCTGCTGTTGTTTCTGCGCGGCCGCTCGTTCGAAACGGTGCAGCTGCCCGGCGGCACCATCCCGCCGCATGACGGTCATGGGCCGGTGCACATCGCGTTCTCGATCGCCGCCGACGAGCTGGCGGCATGGGAGGAGCGGCTGGCGGCAGCCGATATCGCCATCGAAGGCCGCACCAAATGGCCGCGCGGCGGCGAAAGCGTTTATTTCCGCGATCCCGACGGCCATCTGCTCGAACTGGCGACGCCCGGATTGTGGCCGGGATATTAGAGCATGATCCCGAAAAGTGGATACCGGTTTTCGGAAAAGATCATTCTCAACCGAAAATCTACGACTTCCCGTATACCGGCACGACAGCGCCGCGGGAGACGCGGTTCTCCGGCGAGGCAAGGAACAGGATGGTCGCGGCGACTTCCTCGACTTTCGGCCACAAACTGTAGTCGGCCTTGGGCATGGCGGCGCGATTGGCCGGCGTATCCATGATCGAGGGTGCCACCGCGTTGACCAGGATGCCGTCCTTGGCGACCTCCTCGGCGAGCGCCACGGTCAACGCCGCGACCGCCGCCTTGCTCGCGGTGTAGGCGGCCATGCCGGCGCCAGTTCGCCATTCGAGCGCGGCGCGGGCGGCGACGTTGACGATGCGCCCGCCGCCTGCCGCGTTAGCGGTCATGGCGTTGACCGCGGCGCGGCAGCAGAGCAGACAGCTGACGAGGTTCATCTCGATCTGCTGCTGCAGCGTCGCCACGCCGGTCTCGGCGAGTCGTGCTGCGGCAAAACCGCCGGCGAGGTGGATCGACGCCCAGAGCGGTGCGATCCCCTGGTAGAGGCGCCTGATCGGCCTTTCATCGGCAAGACTGCCGGTGATGGTGAGCACGACCTGCTTGTGCTCGCGCAGCCGGAAGCGCTGCGCCTCCGCCGCATCGAGGCAGGGGACATGGCAAACAGCGCCGCCTTCGATCAGAGCCGTGACCACGGCCGTGCCGAGCGCGCCGGCGCCGCCCGTGATCACCACGTGACGATCGCGAAAGTCCATATCGCATCATCGCCGATCCCGGGCCGGAGGCAAGGCCGTGAACGAGGAATTGATATTCCACGAAACGCAATCAAGGCGCCCGGCGCTCGGTTTGTCGACCATTGGGAATCGCGTTACAAAGCCGGCGGGGTTTTCCCGCATGCTGCGGCTGAAGTGGGAATGCACAACGCCGGATCAAAACGAGACTTTGCGCCGTGGACCGATCCCAATCAGCGTCCGCTGCTGCGCATCGAAGTCCTGACCAAACGCTTCGGCGGTATCGCGGTCGTCGATCATCTGTCGCTCGACGTTTATGAGGGCGAGTTCTTCGCCCTGCTCGGTCCCTCGGGCTGCGGCAAGACCACATTGTTGCGCCTGATCGCGGGCTTCGAGCGGCCGAACACCGGCCGCATCCTGCTCGACGGTGCCGATCTTGCACCCGTGCCGCCGCATCGGCGGCCGGTCAATATGATGTTCCAGAGCTACGCGCTGTTCCCGCACCTCACGGTCGAGGGCAACGTCGCCTTCGGCCTCAAGCAAGAAGGCCTGCCCAAGCACGAAATCGCCCAGCGCGTTGCCGACATGCTCGCGCTGGTCAAGCTCGAACGCTATGGTGGCCGCAAGCCGCATCAGCTTTCCGGCGGTCAGCGCCAGCGCGTGGCGCTGGCGCGTTGCCTGGTCAAGCGCCCGCGCGTGCTGCTGCTCGACGAGCCGATGGCGGCGCTCGACAAGAAGCTGCGCGGCGAAACCCAGTTCGAGCTGATGGAGCTTCAGCGCGAGCTCGGTCTCACCTTCGTCATCGTCACCCACGACCAGAGCGAAGCGATGCTCGTCGCCGACCGTATCGGCGTGATGGATCGCGGCCGGCTTATGCAGGTGGCGCCGCCCGAGGCGATCTACGAGCGGCCGAACTCGCGCTGGGTCGCCGACTTCGTCGGCGACGTCAACGTGTTCGAAGGCCGGCTCGGCGAGGATTGTCAGAGCGTCGAGGACACGGCGGCCGGCCGCGTGCGCGCCGCCGCCAAGGTCAACGCCGAGCCGGGCAAGGTGGTCTGGGCCGCGGTGCGGCCGGAACAGGTCCGCATCGCGCGCGAGCCGCCGTCGCCGGGCCTCGACAATTGCGTTCCTGGGACGGTCCTCGATATCGGCTATCTCGGCGACACCTCGATCTACCAAGTGCGGGTCCGCGACGGCTCGCTGGTCAAGGCGGCGATCGCCAATGTCGGCCGCGTCGCCGGGCGCGCGGTCACCTTCGACGATCAGGTGTGGCTGAGCTGGCCGCCCGAGGCCGCGATCGTGCTCACGCAATGACGACGAAGCTGACGCCATGAAGCGACACTATGGACGCTCGTTTTGGCAAAGCCTGGTGGTGCGGATTCCGTATCTTTGGCTGCTCGCTTTCTTCCTGGTGCCGTTCCTGATCGTGCTCAAGATCAGCCTGTCGCAGACGGCGATTGCGCAGCCGCCTTACGTGCCGGTGCTCGACCTTGCGGCGGGCTGGCCCGGCCTGCAGGCTTTTTTTGCCGCGCTGTCGTTTGACAATTACGTCCTGATCGGCTCCGATCCGCTCTACCTCCTGTCTTATGTGAAGAGCGTGGAGATCGCCGCGTTCTCCACCCTCATTCTCATCTTCATCGGCTATCCCATCGCCTACGCGATGGCGCGCATGCCGTGGCGCTGGCAGGCAGTGCTGGTGGTGCTGGTCGTGCTGCCGTTCTGGACCTCGCTGCTGATCCGCATCTATGCCTGGATGAACATCCTGCAGCATGACGGGCTGCTCAACCAAGCGCTGCTGGCGCTCTCGATCGTGAAGGAGCCGCAGGCCTGGCTCGCCACCGATACCGCGATCTATATCGGGGTGGTCTATTCCTATCTGCCGTTCATGGTGCTGCCGCTCTACGCCACGCTCGAGAAACACGACGAATCGCTGCGCGAGGCGGCGGCCGATCTCGGCTGCCCGCGCTGGAAGATCTTCTGGCTGGTGACGCTGCCGCTGTCGTCGTCCGGGCTGCTCGCCGGCGTGCTGTTGTGCTTCATCCCGATCGTCGGCGAGTTCGTCATTCCCGATCTGCTCGGCGGCTCGCAGTCGCCGATGATCGGCCAGACGATCTGGACCGAATTCTTCAGCAACAAGGATTGGCCGGCTGCCTCGGCGGTTGCCGTCGTGCTGGTGTGCCTCCTGGTCACGCCGATCCTCGTCTATCAGAACCAGGCGATGCGGACCTTGGAGCGGGAATAATGCGCAAGGTGTCCGCCTTCAATCTGTTCGCGATCCTGCTCGGCGCCGCCTTCCTCTATCTACCGATCGTCGTTCTGGTGATTTATTCGTTCAACGCCTCGCGGCTCGTGACGGTGTGGGGCGGCTGGTCGACGCATTGGTACGCCGCGCTGATCGACGATGCGCCGCTCGTCGAGTCCGCCTTCATCAGCCTGCGCCTGGCGCTGGTTTCGGCGACCGTGGCGACGCTTTTGGGGACGCTGGCGGCGCTGGCGCTGGTGCGTTTCGGGCGCTTCCGCGGCCGGCTGCCGTTCGCGGCAATGGTCTATGCGCCGCTGGTCATGCCGGAGGTGATCACCGGGCTATCGCTGCTGCTGCTGTTCGTCGCCGTCGCCGTCGATCGCGGTTTCTGGACCGTCGCCATTGCGCACACCACCCTCGCTATGTGCTTCGTCACCGTGATCGTGCAGGCGCGGCTCATCGACTTCGACATGAGTCTTGAAGAGGCGGCGATGGATCTCGGCGCCTCGCCGCTGCGCACGTTTCTCGCGGTGACCTTGCCGCTGATCCTGCCGGCCATTGCCGCCGGCTGGATGCTCGCCTTCGCGCTATCGCTCGACGATCTCGTCATCGCCAGCTTCACGACCGGGCCGGGCGCGACCACGCTGCCGATCCGCATCTATTCCGAGGTCCGCCTCGGGGT
>Ga0208820_1001700_pt1 | contig 11783 bp, 13 predicted proteins | sample June2015DPH_16_5_FD_184713 | JGI IMG/M metagenome (GOLD analysis project Ga0208820, IMG submission 184713) | Peatland microbial communities from SPRUCE experiment site at the Marcell Experimental Forest, Minnesota, USA - June2015DPH_16_40... | ecosystem: Environmental > Terrestrial > Soil >...
GGGGGCCTCGGGCGGCACCAAGCCGTGGACCTTTCGAAGAAATGCGATCCGGCGGACGCTCCCGGGGATATGCATGTACGCCGTCCACCCAACGATGAGGCTGTCGTACGGCGTCAATTCCCGCGGCACATCATTCGGCGGACAGAGCATGACGGTTGAGGGGATGCCGAGCTCCTGCAAAAGCCGTCGGCTGGTCTCGACGAGGTTTGGAGTGCAGTCAAAGCCATCCGCCTCGAACCCAAGGCGGTGCAGGGCGATAAGTTCCCTACCACCACCGGAAGCGGCGACTAGAATTCTTGAGCTTGGCCGGAAGAAGCGGTCGATGGTCTCCCGCTCCCAGGGGAGAAGACCAGACAGGTTGTGTTCCGGGCCGTTGTACATGCGGCTCTGCTGAAAGCTTAGGATCGTTAGAGCGGTCAGGTCTTCCGGGTCGAGACAGCCGAGCCAGAAACCCTCGTGCAGGATGCCGAGCAGCCGCACCCATCGCTGGAGCCAGCGATCAAGCCCCAAGTACACCCGCACGCGCAAACGAGGTGCTTGTGGCGGCATAGTTGGCGTGAGCTTCAAACGGTTGGAGATTGACAGTGTACCCTATCGGGTCTCTCATCGTTGGGTGGACGGCGTACATGCATATCCCCGGGAGCGTCCGCCGGATCGCATTTCTTCGAAAGGTCCACGGCTTGGTGCCGCCCGAGGCCCCCATCCTCGTCTCGTTCTGGGTCAGAGAGGAAACGTCACCTGATGAGGGCAGAGCTTTCCGGCTCGCGAAATGGTTTCGATCTCTACGAGGCCGGCGCGGAGCCCTTGGAACCCGGCGACCACGTGACAGACCGCGGTTATCACCACTGTTTCGCCAAAGCAGAGACCGAAGCGGAGTTCAAGGCCGGTGGATTCCGGATGTGCCACTACTCCCAGGCGGACCACCCGCATGCAGTGGGTGTCGCGGAGTAGGACTACAAAAAAAAGTGGGGGTGAGGGTGCGTGCGACTTGGCGTCGTGCGCGTAATTGAGGTCTTTCACAAGAAATGCTGGAGAATTCGACGGGCAGGACGATGCATTTCGCTGGACCTTCTGCAGCGGCGCGAACTGGAAAGATTCAAATCGGTCTTACAGAGTTAATGTCAAAGGGCAAGCCAGACGAGGAGAAGTCCTACGATTCCATTTGCTCGTTGTCGCTGGGAGCGGCAATGCCCAAGAAGACGAGAACAGCACGATTCAGCCGCACCATTTCCTCGTCAGCAAGACGGCCGACACGTGCGCCGATCTTTGATTTTGGAACGGTGGTGATCTTATCCACCATCAGCCGGCAAACAGCGCGAAGCCCGTTGCTTTCGTTTGGCTCGACCGGCAACCGAAGCAGAGGAGCATCGGTTGGGTCGGTCGTGACGGCGCATACCGTGATCGAATCCGTCATGTCGAAACGGTCGTCTTGGAGAATCACAACTGGACGGGGCTTTCCAGCATAGTCCCTACCGCCCGAAACGGTCCAGACTTCACCACGCTTCACATTCCGCCCCAAACAGAGACAGCGTCGATGAAGTTCTGGTCCTCCTTCGCGTGAGGACTGTTGGCAACAGCTAGGGACTGCCGATGTGCTTCTGTCACAAAAGCAGGCGAGCGCATGTCGGGAACCCAAATCTGGATAGGCCGTAACCCCTGTTGGCGAAGCCGCTTGCGGTGCGCTCTGACCTTATCCCGAGACGACTTGGAGCGGGTTCGTGGTCGCATCTTAACCTCTCTGAGCGGTTACATGTAACCTATCACAGTTCCTACGACGATCCAAGCCCGCAGGAGGGAAGGCGCATTTTCAGCAAGCATCTCACTGCGGTTCTTTGGACGATCAAGCACGCCTTCGTCGCTATTCCGATTCTCGGGACAGTGCGACACATGGTGTGCGGAACGGCCTAACTCGCGCCGGCTCTCTGGGAACTTGAGTCCTGGGCTTGCTGAGCGGCTTCCAGGAAGGCTTTAAGCGCCTCCCGATCCTCGGGGAGCATCCTGATGAACTTTATCCCATTTCCCACCTGAGGATCGCAGGTAACCACGGCGGCCGCGATCAAGACGGTAGTTTCGATGGCAAGCTGCAGATTTAAATTAGTCCCGATTGGGAATGGGAAAATTGTCTCGATGTAGCAACCGCCCAAGCTCAGATCGGCGGTATCGCCACGAATCCGCCTGCCGTCCGCGTCAGTCTGTCTTTCGAACGGCACACTCACTTTTATGCGTGCATATTCTCGACGGTGATTCCGGTCGCTACTGCTCAAGGGCTGTGGCCTTCCTTGCGGAGTGCACATCCAAGCGCAGCACATGTTCTTTGCCTGACGATTTTGCTTCAGGCTGGTCCAAGGCCTCGGTTCCCGCAGAAAAGACTTCCACGCGATTTCTTCCGTTCTTCTTGGCTTCGTACAACGCGGTGTCGGCCTGATGAAGGATCTCTGTCACGGAGCGTTCCGGACTGAACGACGTGACCGTAACACCCATGCTGATCGTGGCCGACGCTGTCCCAAGGGGCGTGGAGATGGGAGCGCTACCAACCAGGTCACGAATCTCATCGGCGCGTCTCCGACCTGTCGCCAAATCACAGCCGGGCAAGATGAGAAGAAATTCCTCGCCGCCGTAACGTCCCACGACATCATAGGGTCTCAAGTCTGATCTCAGTCTCCCTCCCACTTCTTTCAGAACCTCGTCGCCAGCAGCGTGACCCAAAGAATCGTTGATGCGTTTGAAGTGATCGATGTCAGCCAGGATGACTGTTGCAGGTTTGCCCTCCCGTTCACTGCGCGAGAATTCTCTTTGCAGGACAGAGAGTATTTCCGAGCGGTTTAGCAGGTTAGTCAGAAAATCGTGAGTCGCAGCGAACTGCAGGCGCTGCTGGAGTTCCAGTATTCTCTTGCCCGCCAGGATTCGGGCCCGCAGCTCCGAAGGATCCACCGGCTTGGCCAAGTAATCGTCAGCTCCAGCCTCCATGGCCGTTAGTAGATCCTGCTTCCGGTTCTTTGCCGTGAGCATCACGGTGTAGGTGTACGTCCCATTCTTTCCAAGTTTTCTGATCTGGCGGCATACATCGATGCCATCGAGACCAGGAAGCAGCCAGTCGAGTAGAACCAGATTGGGCGGGTCAGGAGCTTCCAGCAGCTTGACCGCTTCTGTGCCGCTTCCGAGAGCGACGTAGTCGAGTCCCCACTCGGTCAAGTGTCTGCCGACCTCGTATCTTTCGATGACTGAGTCTTCCACCAGCAGGATCTTCATGCCCTCGTCCCCGCTTGGATGTTCTCAGTCCGTCGCGGCCTTCGCAAGGTCACGAGCGGCGAACGAAAGGCCATGCACCCCCGCTCAGGTCCCGCCTCTGCTTTGTTGGTTGGCAATTGGCGTTTGGGCAAGAAGGCTGGTTCATCAGCAGGTGCGCGGTTCCACACGGCGGCGCGCGCCTTTTCCCAATCGGTGCTAAACGAATCTTGACTGTTGCTCCATCTGTTCCTGGTTAGCGAAATATGTATGGTCCGCCGCCGAACTGCAAGAGAAATTGGGTTGGACGAGAAACAGTCTGCGAAAATGTATCCGGCCTCCAGTGGAGAGTGGTCTCCGGGCGCATCATGATGATCCGCGCGTGCCCGTTCTTGATAATCGCCACGGTTGTGAAAACCGTATTTCGACGCAGGTTCTCGGGCACAGCCGACGCAGGTCTAAGCGCCCTTCACCAAAGCCCGTAACGAAAACGACCCGGTATGCGTTGAAACTCCACGAGTGGCAGCGGGGAAGCATGACAATGCAGGATGCTGCTGGTAGTGAGCAACGTCCTGTAGAAGCTCGTCTCCGATTTTACGGTCCTTCAAAGCTGAACGCGTGATCGGCCGTTGCTTTGCGAAGCGCAGCGGTCACCAGCCGGACTAAGTTTTCACCGCTCCTGATAAGGTCGAGTTTCGATTTCTCGATATACGCCATTGCGCCTGCTTCCTTCAGCCTGTCAGCGTTACTCTGAGGGAGACTGCTAACCACGATCACCGGAATACGGGTTGTCGCCGGGTCTTGCCGGAGAGCTTTCAGCACGTGTTCGCCTCCCAACTTGGGCAACAGCATGTCCAGAATGATGAGGTCGGGCTGACTCTCCCAGACCAGGCGTAGAGCCTCTTCTCCGTCGCTGGCCTCCACGACACTGAAACCGGCTTCAGTCAGGATGTGCCTGCTTGTCATCCTCAGGAACCGGCTGTCCTCGACCAGAAGAAGCTTTGCCGTCATGGGTTATCTCCGAATCGTTGGCCTTCCTGCCGCTCGCGAAAATGGCCGTTCACACGAGCCCCGTCAGACACCATGCTATCGGCACAAACGAAGTTTCGCTTTAGTGCCGAAAGTAACTTTGCACTCACTGATGCGAGCAAACGAACTTTTGGGCGTGCATGTCAATTAATTCGCGGGCAAATTGACGAGCGAATGGGTAACTGCGTGTACCGACAGTTTGATGCGGCTGTGCACCCCAACTTTGCGCATTATTTTCGCAATGTGTGCCTTCACAGTACGCTCTACAATACCGAGTGGTTCCCCAATTTCCTTGTTGGAAAGCCCCGCCACCAACATGTTTAGGACCTGTTTCTCACGCTCGGTGATAACTTCGTTGGCTCCGGGCGACATTCGCTTCGGTTGAGTAGTGGCAAGTTCTATGAACATCGAGACTACCCGTCGCGGAGCCCAAACTAGCCCTTGGCTTACCACGCGAATCGCCCGCGCAAATTCGCTGGGCGGCGCTCCATCAAACACATAGCCTTTCGCTCCGCAAACAATGGCATTGAGCATGATCTCGTCATTCGGGCTGGCTCCGACCACAATGATCGGCAAATTGGGGCGCTTCATTTTGAGGTTGGACATTGTGGCGAGCAGGTTATGCCCGGGACGATCTCCTATTAGCACCACGTCAATGTTCGCCTGAATTGCGATTTCCGGGAGCGAGGTAGAAATCAGTTCTAAGTCCGATTCTGATTCCAAGAGGGCGCGGAAACCTACTAACCGCAAGGGATCGCTTTCGACGAGAGCAACACGAAGTTTCGGTTTCGTGGTTGTCGAGGTTTTCATAGGAAGTCTTTGATGTTGGCATTCTTGTGTCGCAACCCGAAGGCCTTCTGACACGTACGCGACAGGTACCTTAGTGCTCGCGTGTAAGACTGGATGCTTCAGCTACGTAGGCTTGCACATTTTCGGGCAAGAAGCGAGAATGTTGCGTCGTAATAGGCGGGCCGGATTGGCGCGGCCTTCTGGGTTGCCCCACTTTGAACTGTATAGTCGGCCGCTGATGTCTGGATTTCATACATATGTTCAGCAATTGGTCAGTAAGCATGTCGCTCCTCGTCATGGTTTTCAGAGGATAGACACCTAGTTCTGATGCCCGCTCACCGGATTAGCGGCAGCCGTGGAAGCGCAGCACGACCTATTGCTGTCCACATGACATGCGTCGGCGCGTGGCGTGGGCAGCCCAAACGACATTTGGCCGTAGCGAAGCGTGAAAGCGCGCTACAAGAGCGCCTTTTCGTCTCGCCACGAAGTGCGGAGGCTCTGGGCCATCCTCATCCGGTCGGGGCGCTGGCGGTGGCCGCATCCACCGGACTGTCTCTTCTCAGATACACTTCGATTTGAATGTCGTGGGGTGACTGGGCTGCGTCAGAAGCGCCGAGGTAGGGTGCGCCCAAGTAGGTGGTGAACTGATTTCTGTTTCCGCCCTCCGCTGCGCGTAAGACTCCCAAGAACCGTTCGGGTGCTTTCGTCGTGGTCGCGGCATTGACAGCTGGAGGTCTTTACTGATTTCCTCACCCTCTGGAAAGACGCCGACCCCGACATCCTCTCGTCTGCCTTGACTGCCCACATACCAAGCACGTCAATGAGTTCGATGACGGACTCGGGAGCCGTCGCATGCAGGCCGCAGGTGCCATGTTGAAGCCGTAAATTTCTGTCCTTTTCCAGAGCCTTGGAGATGATCCGTTCCAACTCCGCTGGCAGGTCGCGATTGAAACGAATCGGGGCAGTGGATCGGAATCGAGGGTTGCTTTGAAAATAAGCGCGGAGGTCTCGCCATGGAACGGCAAGTCACGTGTCGCTATCTCGTAGAACGCCGCCCCGGACTGGCAGATGTTCGGATGGTTGGAAGCTCTGGACTTGAACTGCTATATTCGCCGTGATAAGTGAAGAGAGCAGGGCTAACGTTCAATTACCAGATCGGGCTCGCATCTGGCTTCCTCGGCAGGCGTTGCCCTTGCCGTCCGAGACGGAGCGCCCTCGTTTAGGTCAGCCAATTCAAGCCTTAAGTTTCCGGGGTTGGTTGCATAGGCCAGTCCTGTTTCGAGATCGATAGTCCCGGCTCGGATCAGCTTCTCAATCTCTCCATCGAAGTGCTGCATGCCCTCCGTATCCCCATCCCTCATGGCGTCCAGCAGAGTTTTGCCTTCTTGTTCGCCCCTCTCCACGTACTCTCGTGTCCGGAGCGTCGACTTGAGGACTTCTATCCCGGCGATACGACCGCCACCGTCCTTCCGGGGTATGAGACGTTGCGAAACGATGTACCGGAAACTTTTCGCGAGGCGGTTCCGAATGATGTTCTGCTCCGCCAAGGGAAAGACTCCAACAATACGCTCGACCGTCTTTGAGGCGTCAATCGTATGCAGCGTGGAAAGGACGAGGTGACCGGTCTCGGCGGCTTCTAAGGCGATCTCAATCGTCTCTTTGTCCCGCATTTCGCCTACGAGTATCACTTTCGGAGCCTGCCGCAAGGCGGCCCGCAGGGCAAGGGCGAAGCTGGGAGTGTCACTGTGCAGTTCTCGCTGGTGAATGATCGACCGCTTGTGACGATGCAAGAATTCAATGGGATCTTCGATGGTGATGATGTGATACGCCTGGGTTTCGTTGATTCTGTCGAGAATCGCTGCCATGGTAGAGGATTTCCCGGAGCCGGTTGGGCCCGTAACCAGCACGATGCCGTTCCTCAGACCGGTAATCTCGGACAGTTGCGGAGGCAACTTAAGATCCGCGAAACTGGGAATACCCTTGGGGACGACTCGCATCACGATGGCGTGGCTCCCCCGCTGCACGAAAATGTTCACGCGAAACCGACATTGGCCCGGGAGGCTATATGAAATGTCGCAGGATCCCTGTTCCTGTAGCGCCGCTGTGGCCTGTTTGTTGCTGCCAATAAGTTCGGCAGATATGCGACGAGTGTCTTCAGGAGCTAGCACCTGTAACGCTGGGATTTTCACCTGAACCAACTGGCCGCTCACCTCGACGTGGGGCAAGCTGCCCGGCGAAAGAATTAGGTCACTGACGCGGTTCGAGACATGGAGCATCGCCAAGAGCAACGCTGGCGTGGGCATAACTGGCCTCTTGGCAGCAACAGTATCAGCAACAGGAGGGCAAGCCGGTATATCCACAATGTCCTCCTGGGTTGTCATCGTCATCTTCTGTGCCGTCGCTTTCGTCTTTCGGAGGCTGGAACTGATTTCGGGCAGCGCACTCTCAGGTGCTAACCCTGCCAAACATGGTTACCGCAGGTGCAGAGCACGGTATCGGTAGGCCGTCGCTTGGTTAGTTGTTGTTTGCAGACCGGGCAAGGTTTGGTCATTACGTACGTCATATGTTGTCTCCTAAGGTTAGGCTAAGCCGCTGGTTCAGTTGCCGTGCACGCCGCGTACCAAAATACGTGACGCTCTTGAACGCGGCTGCCGAGACAGAGTAGGGCGCAGCGCATCCGGCTATGACAGGGGTCAGTATCCAGTCCATGCGCGAGTACTAAAGTACCTGCCACCACCCTAATCCTGGCAAAAGAAGTGTCGATACAGATGGTCCGGCACGGCTATGGCTATCCCTTCTCCTATGCCAAGTGTCGGCATGGCAGACAGTATTCCAAGATTCATACGGCACCTCGGTTCTGCACGGATGAACCAACTACCGACAAATGGAGTGCAGTCAGGGAATTGGGTCTCATGATCGAGTTTGGCCCACGACGTGCCATCCGATCAGGGGCGAACTCATGAAAGAGCAAGTTCGACTCGACGGTCTGCTGTTCAGCGGTGACGCACAGGCACGATTCGAACACTCCACTGCGCCGCCATCGCGGTGGATCTCGCGGCAGATCTTGAGGGATTTAACAAGTTTTCTTTCAAACCTTGCCCCCGGGCCGGGAGAACACTCACTAGGAGTTCGCGCTGAAAAGTAAACACATAGCACTGAGATTGGGCATGGCATTTGCTGTGTTGATTGCCATGTTGGTGGGGATCGGGCAGTCAGGACTCCGCCGAATGAAAGAGATCGATGAAAGCCTTAGCGACATCACTGGCAGGCGATCAGACAAACTACAGCTATCACGGGAAGCGTTGAGGTTGTCCAATCGCAACAGTCGTATCACGATGGAAATATTTCTCGTGCAAGATGGAGCACAGACCAACGTGTTGTTGGCTATAAGGGCCGAGAATACCAAGAAGATTTCGGCATTAGTGGCGGAGATCACAAGCCGCTGTGAGTCAGAGAAGGAGAAGCAGCGGTTATCGGCGGTGGAAGCAACGAGAAAACCATATATCGATAGCTACCTACGAGCTTTGCATTCGCTTGTCGATGAACGGGAACGCGACGCAGCGGTAGCGGTCATCGTCGACGAAACACTTCCGGCACTGGTCAAATATCACGCTGCTTGGGAGGAGTTCGTTGACTTTCAGAGAGACCAAATGATCATCGCTAACAAGCAAGCTGAGGTTGAGTACGCCAAGGCCCGTCGCCTCGCCTACTTACTGATTGTGCTAGCAGCAATCGCTGCTGTTGCTATTGCAGTATTCACGACCCGCGAGGCGGCCCGCGAGATTGCCGCGCGAATTGACGCAGAGAAAGAAGTTAGTAAGCTCAATGCTGGTCTCGAAGAAAGAGTGATGCAACGTACCAGCGAGCTCAGAGAAGCAGTCAAGCATCTAAATTTGCAGGCTGCGGCTTTGGAAGCCGCTGCCAATGCCATCGTGATCACAGATTTCCACGGCACAATCATGTGGGTGAATCGCGCCTTCACGACCATGACTGGCTATAGCAAAGAAGAAATATTGGGCAAGAACCCCCGCATTTTGAAATCCGGAGAGCAGCCCGAAAGCTACTATGCCGAGTTGTGGTCAACCATCTCGTCAGGCAAGGTCTGGAAAGGCGAGATTGTCAACAGGCGGAAAGACGGGACAACATACGCCGAAGAGATGACGATCACCTCGGTAAGCCTCGAAGACATCGGCAATCCGACCAATACGTACTTCATCGCCATCAAGCAGGACATCACTCAACGCAAGGCCGCTGAGAAACAGGTTCAATTCCTAGCCTACTACGATGCTCTTACGGGACTGCCCAATCGGACTCTTCTTCAGGATCGATTAACCAAGGCACTCGCCAGTGCTCGTCGGCGAAAGGACAAAGTTGCGCTTCTGTTCCTCGATCTCGACGGGTTCAAAGACATCAACGACTCGCTCGGGCACTCGGTTGGCGACCTTGTTCTGAAGGAGGTCGCCGAACGCCTGAAGAAATGGGCGCGTGAACAGGACACCGTAGCCCGAGTCGGCGGAGACGAATTTCTTGTCGTCTTGACTGCGGTAAAGGAGGTCGCCGACGCAGCCGTTGCGGCTGAGCGGCTCATGGATGCAATTATCGCTGAATTCGTCGTTCAAGGTCACTCCCTTGGCATTAGGTGCAGCATCGGCATCAGCATTTTCGCGGAACACGGTAGGGACGGCGAAACCCTGATCAAGAATGCCGATGCGGCCATGTATTGCGCCAAAGAGAGCGGACGTAACAACTTTCGGTTCTTTACAAAGGACATGAACGCTCAGGCTGTGGAGCGATTGACCCTGGAGAACAGTTTGCGACTGGCACTCGGCAGGGGAGAACTCTTCCTGGTGTATCAACCGCAGATGGATATTGCCACTGGACGGATCACCGGGTTGGAAGCGCTCCTGCGCTGGCAACACCCGGAATTGGGCCTTGTGCCACCCGATAATTTCATACGAATTGCTGAGAACAGCGGGCTGATCATGCCAATCGGAGAATGGGTGCTCAGGACTGCCTGCTCTCAAGCGCGGAAATGGCAAGACGAAGGGCTTCTCGCAGTGCCGGTGGCCGTAAATGTATCAGCGGTACAGTTTCGACAAGCGGGTTTCTGCGAACTCATCCGGAGGGTACTCCACGAGACCGGCCTTGCCCCCCAATACCTCGAACTGGAGCTGACGGAAAGCCTCTTGCTATCTAATGCAGACGTGATGTTCTCAGTTCTTCAAGAATTAAAGGCCATGGGGTTGAAGCTAGCGATTGACGACTTTGGGACGGGCTATTCCAGCCTCAGCTACTTGAAACAGTTCCCGGTTGGCAAGCTCAAAATCGACCGCTCGTTTATTCGCGATATCGCCGTGAATCCTGATGACGCAGCGATCACAACCGCAATCACCAGCTTGGCAAAAAGCCTCAATCTTAAGGTGATTGCCGAAGGCGTGGAAGACGAAGCGCAAATGACATTCCTGCGGGCACATCAGTGTGACGAAATTCAAGGCTACTACTTCAGCAAGCCTTTAGCGGTCGACAAAGTTGCCGACAAACTGCGAGGCACCGCGGTGCACGCCTTGTCGGCAAACCATGGGGTGTGATTAGGGCGGTACAAAATAACTGCCTTATTGGCAGTCTCAACGAATCGTGTATGAGGAGTGTACTTCATTATGGCCATCGGCCTTGCGCTTTTGGTGTCCGCTGATCCAGTCACAATTCAGCTGTTCAGCCACGCCCTACAAGAATTGTCGATTTCGCCCGATGTCTGTCAGGACGTGCCAGCGTCGATTCACCTATTGAACCGCCGAAAGTTCGATGCCGTTATCGTTGATCTCCAATTAGGAGAACAGTCCGGACTGATTTTGGACGAAGTGCATCTCTCCCCATCAAACCGAACGGCGGTGACGTTTGCCATTAGCAGCGGTGATGCGGAAGGCACAGCCTTCCGGAAGAGGTCGGAGTTTGTCTTTGAGAGACCTCTTTCTACGCAGTCAATCCGCAGCATACTGACGCCCGCTTATGGACTAATACTAAGAGAACGGCGGCGCTACTTCCGGTGTCCCATCTCTATCCCCGTTGTCATTCTAAGGCGAGCCGAGCCGGAAGTTCGCTGCCACAGCGTGAACATCAGCGCAGGGGGCATGGCTGTCAGTACGTTCGTTCCGCTCAGAGCCGGAGAAGACGTGCGGGTTCAGTTCACTTTACCGGATCACAAAGCACCATTGTTGGCAGAATCGACAATCTGCTGGTGGAAAACGGGGCATCTCGGAGTTCGCTTTGTGTCCCTTTCGCAGGAGCACAAATCTGAGCTACAGGGCTGGCTTTCACAAAAACTGGAAGAGACGCTTCCAGAATTCGTTGCTCGGAGATTCCAGAAGGTGGAAAGCTCCTCCATAACGGCCTTGGCGAAAGCAGGACAACGGGACGGGTAAACCGTCATCCTAGTCTGTTGATGATGCCGTTTAGTTGCTCTTTACCGGCGAGAGGGGCACCTTGGCTGCTCATTACCCTCGTAACATTCCCAGCGACGAAATTGCCCAGTAGACTCATGCCGTGGCCTCTTCGCTCGAGCCGACTTGGCTATGCCGAACGGCGAACAACCTGAAGTGCAACACCGGCTATCTTCGCTTGCGAAATCAATCCGTGGATAACTCAACAAAACCCGCACACGGTCGCCATGATTCCGACAACGTTTTGGCCAATGTCAATTGGGAACTCAGAAAGCTGGAGAAGCGCGACGGGGAGCTGTGGCT
>Ga0208820_1001701_pt1 | contig 11779 bp, 9 predicted proteins | sample June2015DPH_16_5_FD_184713 | JGI IMG/M metagenome (GOLD analysis project Ga0208820, IMG submission 184713) | Peatland microbial communities from SPRUCE experiment site at the Marcell Experimental Forest, Minnesota, USA - June2015DPH_16_40... | ecosystem: Environmental > Terrestrial > Soil >...
TTCGGCGAAGCCTTCGTAGATGAGCGCGATCTGCAGATTCATGACCAGCTTGGTGGCCTGTCCTTTGCCGGTTTCGCCCATGTGGAAGACCTGCTTGCCCATCGCCTGAAAAAGCGGCTGCAGGCGAGCGAGCACGGCTTCGTCGCCGCCCACCATGAAAATCAGGCTCCCGGCTGCGGCGGCGATCTTCGAGCCGGTCATCGGAGCGTCCACATAGTCAACGCCCCGCGCTTTCACGCGCACTGCAAAGCGCAGAGTGGCGGAAGGCGAAATCGTGCTCGAGTCCGCAATAATCATGCCCGCGGCCAGAACTTGCTCCACGCCGCCCGGCCCAAACAGTACGCCCTCGACCGCCTTGGTGTCGGAGACGCACATCCACACCACTTCCGCGCCCTGTGCCGCATCCGCCGGAGAAGGCGCGCTGCGTGCGCCTTCCACGTCCTTGCCGCCACTTCGATTCCACACCGCAACCTGGTGTCCGGCTTTGACCAGGTTGACGGCCATCGACCGTCCCATAATTCCCATGCCAAGAAAAGCGACTCGCATCGGCGTTGATACCTCCACTGAGTTCTTCAAAGTTTGGATTAGATACGACAAGCAAAGCGGCGGTCAAGGAGAACACGATGGTTTACACTGCAAAAGTCAACCCACCCCAGAAACACTGCCCCAAGAAACCGCCCGCCGGTGCGTCGCCGTCGGGCTCCATAGCATCTAAACGCACTGGTGAGTTGAGCAAACAAAGCCGATAATGAGGAGTGGTCCGCTTAGAGGCGGAGTGGCCGGGACCATGCCGGTCGAGAGGTACGGGTCGAAAGAATGTTAAAGTCCTCGTTGAAAAATCGCGCTTTGCGCAAGCGAGCGAGACAGTTCACGCGTCTGGTGCGGCATTCCGTGGTCACGCCTCGCACCGGCGAGACCCACAAACCGCGGCTGGTTGCAAACGGCGAACTGGGCGTCACCTTCATCGGACATTCCAGCTTTTTTCTGCAAATTGGCGGACAGAACGTCGTCATCGATCCCAACTTTGCGCGCTGGCTGTTCGTTCTAAAGCGCCTGCGTCAACCTGGATTGAACCTGCGCGACCTGCCTCCTATGGACCTCGTACTGGTGACGCACGCGCACTTCGACCACTTGCATCGCCAGTCGCTGCGCACCATTGCGCGGCAAACCCGGCGCCAGACAGGAACCGCGCCCACGCTTGTCGTCCCCCATCATTTGTTCGACCTGGTCTCCGATCTGGGCTTCGAAGAAATTGTCGAACTGGAGTGGTGGAACACGTATCGCCACGGCGCGCTCGACATTACTCACGTCCCCTCGCGGCATTGGGGAGCGCGCATCCTCAAGGATTCGCACCGCGGCTACGGCGGCTACGTGCTGCGCAGCGGCAAACATTCCGTGTACCACGCCGGAGACACCGCTTATTTCGCCGGCTTTCGCGAAATCGGACGCCGCTTGTCGCCCGAACTTGCGCTGCTCCCCATCGGCGCCTACAATCCGCCGCAATTCCGCAACGTACACACCAGTCCCGCCGACGCTACCCAGGCCTTTCTCGATCTGAAGGCTCGCTGGATGGTGCCCATGCACTATGGAACTTTCCGCCTGTCGCACGAGCCCATCGAAGAGCCGCTCCAGTTGCTGGAGCGGGAAGCGCTGAAGGCCGGAGTCAAAGACAAGGTGCTGGTCTTGGAGGAGGGCGTCACTCGCTTCTTCTGATTGCCCGCGAGTGTTGTCCTGCGTGTCCCTTCCGGTGTCCTAATGTAATTCAGCGAGGCTAGGGAGTATTCTTCAGTTATGGACAAGAAGGAGATCAATTCCCCAAAGTTGACCGAGCATTTTCTCTTCTGGATTTGCGGCATCGGAGGCTTGCTGCTGGCGATTCTCTTCGCTCATTTCGTCTACCACATTTTTTGAAGCTGATGGACCAGACAACAGTAGGAGCGGCTACGTATGGGTTGCTCGGTCTGATCATGGAGACCTGCGGCAGCGAATGCACTCCATCAACAATTCGAATTGGACTTAGCGTGAACCGGACATTAAAGTTCATAGTTCGGTTACGAATCGGGAATAGCGCGAGCCCAAGAACTGCAATTTGGCCATCCGATAAGAACTGAGGTAATCAACAATCCCGCATCCGATATGGAGTAGTTCGGTTTTCACCCGATAGAATGGCTCAGTGGGATGGTTTTTCCTAACCGTTTCCCGTCGCTGGGCTGGCGACTGGGTGAGCGGTTGCGAGAACCTTTAGGAATCCTAGGCAAATGGAGACAAGATTGGATCGACCGAACGAGATCGTTCAGGAAGTCGTTCAGGACCACGCTGCCTGTTCGCTCGATGCCAGCCATGTGCTGACGTGGGAGGAAATCGCCCACCTGACGGCGGATCCCAGCAAGCCGGCAGAGACCCTGATGAACGTTGTGGCATTGATTGCCAGACGGTTTGGCGTCGATGTCTGCTCGGCCTACCTTTTGGAACCAGACCGCGCCAATCTCGTTCTGGCTGCGACGCTCGGGCTGCGCCAGGAATGCATCGGCAAGCTTCGAATGTCAGTCAATGAAGGGCTGGTCGGCCTGGTCGCCGAACAGGTCCGCCCGGTGGCGGTTGAGCAGGTCAGGAATCATCCGCGCTTCAAGTACTTCAGCGAAGCGGGTGAGGATGCTTACCAATCGTTTCTGGGAGTTCCGCTGATTGATCGCGGCGTGCTGCAAGGCGTTCTGGTGATTCAGACTGTGGCGGCGCGGGTCTTTCCGGAAAATGAGATTCGCCTGCTCACCGAGGCTGCGAAGCGGGTTGCGCCGGTGGTGAGCGAAGCCCGCACGCTCGACCGTTTCATCGCGCCTGCCCAGGAGCGGCTCTGGGCGCTGGCGCGCAACCTGTGGTGGAGTTGGGATCACGATTCCGCCGGCTTGTTCCACGATCTCGATCCGCTGCGCTGGAGTCAGCTCAATCACAGTCCGGTGTCGCTGCTGAACGAGTACCCTCTCGAGAAACTCGAAGCGCGCGCCACTGAACTCGCCCTGCACAGCCGGATCAACTACGCCTATCGCCGCCTGCGCGAGTACCAGGATGAGGGACGAACCTGGGGAGCGCGTCACGCCGGCGTGCTGCGGCCCCGTCCCGTGGCTTATTTCTCCGCCGAGTTTGGCGTGCACGAATCTCTCCCGGTCTATTCCGGTGGACTTGGAGTTCTGGCCGGCGATCACATCAAGAGCGCCTCCGATCTCGGGATCCCGCTGGTTGGCGTGGGCCTGTTTTATGGCCAGGGATATTTTCGCCAGCGCCTTGATCGCGACGGCTGGCAGCGCGAGGAGTATCTTGAGACCGATGTCAACCAACTTCCCATGGAAGCGGCCATCGGGAAAAACGGCAGACCGGTCGTGGTGCAGGTCGAGACGCGCCATGGTTCGATTCGCGCAAAAGTCTGGCGCGTGAAAGTGGGCCGTTGCGATTTGTTGCTCCTCGACTCCGACGTGGAAGGCAATACCCCCGAAGACCGACACATGACCTCGCGCCTGTATGGAGGCGACGGCCGGGTTCGCGTCCATCAGGAACTGCTTCTGGGCGTGGGCGGCTTGCGTGCCCTGAAGGCGCTCGGCATTACCCCCGGGGTGCTTCACCTGAACGAAGGACATAGCGGATTCGCCGTGCTCGAAGCGATTCGCCAGCGCATGGAAGACGAGGGTATAGGCTTCGAGAAGGCCGTGCCCCGCATTGCCCGTGAAGTGGTCTTCACCAGCCACACTCCCGTGCCCGCCGGACACGATCGCTTTGACGCCGATCTGATCGAAGAGCACCTCGGACCTCTGCGCGAGGCCCTCGGTCTTTCCCGGGAAGGTTTCATGGCGCTGGGACGCGAGAACCCGGAAAGCGACGAACGCTTCTGCATGACCGTGCTCGGCCTGCGGCTCTCGCGGCGCGCCAATGCAGTTTCTTCCCTGCACGGTGAAGTCTCGCGCGCCATGTGGACCGGGCTCTATCCCGGCAAACAGGAAGACGCGGTTCCCATCGGACACATTACGAACGGCGTTCATGTCCCCTCCTGGTTGGCGCCGCAGATGTTTCGCCTTTACGATCGCCATCTCGGCACGGGATGGCATCTGCGCAGCAGCGAAGCCAAAATCTGGGATGGCATTGACAACGTGGATGACGGCGAACTCTGGGAGACTCATTTCAACCTGAAGTCGCGCCTGATCGAATTTGTGCGCCGCCGCGTCGTCAAGCAGGCGGCGCGGCGCGAAGAACCGCGCGGCGTGCTGCAGCAACTGGAACGCGTACTCAGCCCCGACGCGCTGACCATCGGTTTTGCGCGCCGCTTTGCCACCTACAAGCGCGCCAATCTGATTTTGGCCGACATCGAAAAAATCGCCGGCATGGTCAATGACCCGAAGCGCCCGGTGCAGTTCGTATTTGCCGGAAAGGCGCATCCTCTCGACGAACCCGGCAAGCGCGTGCTGCAGCAGATTGCCCAGTTGATGCGCGACCCGCAGTTTTCCGACAAATTTGTCTTCGTCGAAGACTACGATATCAACGTCGGGCGCCATTTCGTGCAGGGTGTCGATGTCTGGCTTAACAATCCGCGGCGTCCGCTGGAAGCCTCCGGAACCAGCGGCCAGAAAGTCGTTTTGAACGGCGGCTTGAACCTTTCGGTGCTGGACGGCTGGTGGGCGGAAGCTTACGACGGCATGAACGGCTTCGCCATTGGAGACGGCAGAACGCACTCCGACATGAACGTTCACGATACCCGCGACGGGGAAGACCTGTTGCGAGTTCTTCGTGAAGAAGTGATTCCGCTGTACTATCAGCGCGACCGCGACGGCCTTCCGCGGGGCTGGATCCAACGCATGAAGCGCACCATCCGCACCCTCGGCTGGCGCTTCAATGCCGATCGCATGGTGATGGATTACACGCTCAAGTGCTACGTTCCAGCGGCTGGCGGCACCTCGAGCGACCTCCGGCCAAAACTGTAAGTTGCTGCACCCCGCTCGTGTGGGGACAGCCCGCCCGTGTGGGGACGGGCGCCCTCGCCCGTCCAAGCCGAGCGAAGCTCGGCAGCCGCCTGTGGTCGCAGCAACTCTGATTCGCTATAAGCGTTGAGTCCGCTCTAGACCGTCGATCCAACGGGCCGAAGAGTCCCGAACCGCGCTTTCAACTTGACAGTTCGCCGAGACCATTTAGAATATATGAATATTTATGCATCATGATGGATAAATATGCTTCAGGGAAGAAAATAGGGCAACGGGGGAGACCCGGTAGACTCGAAATCTGATGGCGGCCAAACTGAAAACCGCGGTTCTCGGCGCGACCGGCTATTCCGGCCTTGAACTTGCTCGCCTGCTCGGCCGGCATCCGCGGACCGACGCGCCCTTGCTTTTGCGGCGCACGGCGACAACAACAACGACCGGCGATTCCGACGGGCATCCGGCCGGATTGCCGCACATTTCCGGCAACGGCAATTTGCCCGTCCCGTCGCCGGTCCAGCCGTTTTCGTGGTCCGCGTTGGAGCAGCGTGGCGTGGAACTATTGTTCCTGGCTACACCGCACTCCGTTTCTCGCGAACTTGTTACCGAGGCGATGACCTGCGGACTGATGACCCGCGGGCTGCGGATCGTCGATCTCAGCGGCGCTTGGCGGCTGAAACAGGAACAGCATCGCGCCGTCTATGGCTTCAAGGATGCCAACGCGCAGACCGCGGCGGAACTCACGGAGCGCGCCGTGTACGGTCTGCCTGAACTGAAGCCAAATGCGGACCAGATTCCGTCGGCCGCTCTGGTGGCGAATCCGGGCTGCTATGCGACTTCAGTCATTCTTGCGTTGGCGCCGTTGCTGGCGGCCGGCATTGTGGATTCGGATCGCGGCATTATCTCCGATTCGAAGTCCGGCGTATCCGGCGCCGGCAAGGAACCCACGGCGCGCACTCACTTTGTATCGGTGGCTGACAATTTTTCCGCCTACTCGGTCTTCGGACACCGTCACACCGGCGAAATTCTCGAGCAATTGGCGCTCAATTCCCACCAGTTGATCTTCACTCCTCACCTTTTGCCAATCCCACGCGGGATTCTGTCCACGATTTATGTCTACCTGAAACGCGAAATGACGACGGACGAGATCCAATGCTGTTTCCACGATTTCTACGAGGGTAAGCGGTGGATTCGTATTTTTCCGGCATCGAGTTTGCCGCAAATCCAATTCTCGGTGCACACCAACTACTGTGATCTCGGTTTTTGCCTCGCGCGCGATGGCCGCCGGCTCGTGATTGTCTCCTGTCTCGACAACCTGCTCAAAGGCGCAGCCGGTCAAGCCGTGCAGAACATGAACCTCATGTACGGCTGGGACGAGACGGAGGGCTTGCAGTGAAAATTGTCGTCAAGATCGGGGGCGCGGCGCTGGAGGACAAACCGACTCTTCAGAAATGCGCGCAAGCGGTGGTGCAGCTCGCCCAGGATGGACACCAGGTCGCGGTCGTGCATGGCGGCGGCAGCGCGCTGACGCGGACCTTGAAACTCCTGGGAAAGAAAAGCGACTTCGTCCACGGGCTGCGCGTGACTGACGCCGAGACGCGCGACGTTGCGCTGATGGTGCTCGCCGGCATCGTGAACAAAAGCCTGGTGGCGGCGATCGCTGCCGCGGGGTATCCGGCCATCGGCCTTTGTGGCGGAGACGGCGGCGTGTTTCGCGCCCGCAAAAAACAGGATGCGGAACACGACTTGGGATTTGTCGGCGAAATCTGTTTTTCCGAACCGCGCTGGCTCAGAGCCATCTGGGCCGAAGGCGGCATTCCTGTGCTCTCCTCGGTTGCGCTCGGAGGCGACGGGCAGTATTACAACGTCAACGCGGACCAGATGGCCGCCGCTTGCGCGATAGCCTGCGAGGCCGACGCGCTGATTTTTCTCACCGACGTGCCTGGCGTAAAGCAAGCCGACGGTTCGGTGATTGCTCGTTTGGACACTGACCAGGTTGCCGGACTCATCGACGAATCCGTAGTCAGCGGCGGCATGATGCCCAAGCTCGAAGCCTGTACTCAGGCGCTCAAATCAGGCGTAGGGCGAGTGCGCATTCTGCCCGCGGCGCAGGTCGAGATGCTGCCACTGTTTTATTTCACCAAGCTGGAATGCGGCACCGAGGTGCTGAGAGCATGAGCCTTGCTTCTGTTTCCCGCATGGAAGCAAAGCTCCTGCTTCCCACCTACGAACGCCAGCCCATCCTGTTTGTACGCGGGCGCGGCGTGTATCTTTGGGATTCTCGTGGCAAGCGGTATCTGGATTTCCTGAGTGGGATCGGAGTTAATGCGCTCGGCCACAACCACCCTGCGATCCAGGCGGCGATCAAGCGTCAGGTTGGCCGGTTGATTCATGTTTCGAATCTTTTTTTTCACGAGTACCAAGCGGAACTCGCGCGGCTGCTGACCGAAATCTCGGGGCTTGACCGCGCTTTCTTTTGCAACAGCGGCACCGAGGCCTGGGAAGGGGCGCTCAAGCTGGCCCGCGCCTTTGCGCAAATGAACAACACGAACGGCCACAAGGCCAAATCGAAGCCCAATCGAAAGACGCGCATTCTTGCCATGGAAAACTCTTTTCATGGACGCACCTTTGGCGCGCTGGCCACCACCGGTCAGCCGAAATATCGAGCCCCGTTCGCTCCTCTCGTGCCGGGCGTGACTTTCGTCAAGTTCAATGACCTGGACGATCTGCAACGAAAATTCGATGCCAGCGTCTGCGCCGTGTGCATCGAGACCATTCAGGGAGAGGGCGGCATTCGCCCCGTCACTCCGGAGTTTCTCGAACTTGCTCGGCGCTTGAGCAAACGCAGCGGCGCGTTGCTCGTGCTTGACGAGATTCAGTGCGGCCTCGGCCGCACCGGACGCCACTTTGCCTACCAGTACTACGGTGTGCTGCCGGACGTGGTCGCCGTCGCCAAACCGCTGGCTGGCGGCTTGCCGCTCGGCGCCATTCTCACCACGGAACGGGTTGCGAAGTGCATGCATTCTGGTATGCACGGAACCACGTTCGGCGGCGGCCCGCTGGCTTGCGCCGTTGCCATCGAGTTCCTGCGCGAAGAGAAAAAGTTGCTAAAGCACGTGCGTGCGTTGGGCGAATATTTTCACGCGGCGCTCGAGGGTCTGAAGAAAGACAGGAAGCACCAGTCGATTCGGGAAGTTCGCGGCATAGGCCTGATGCAAGCCGTGGAAGTGGACTCGCCCGAACTGGCGAAGGCGGTAGCCCGGCAACTGTTACAGGAGGGGATAATCATCAATCGCACGCACGAGACCGTGCTGCGCTTTCTTCCCCCCTACCTGATTCAGAAGAAGCACGTGGATCAGGTGGTCAAGGCCCTCGACGCGGCGTTGCACAAAAATGCAGAGTTCCCGCAAAAGCGCAAGCACAGGGAAAAGAGAACCGCTCCGCTGCGGCGCAAAGGCGCTCATGCGCACGCGTGAGGCGGTCCTTCCCGATGCCGAGCAGATTCACGCTCTGATCTCGGCCTACTCCGGCGACGGCACTCTTTTGCCGCGCACGCTGGCAGAGATTTGCGAGAACGTCCGCGACTTTGTCGTCCTCGAACATGATGGACGCATTATTGGATGTGGCGCTCTCCACCTCTATGGCGTGCACCTGGCCGAGATTCGTTCGATCACCGTCGATCCCTCGAGCCAGAGCCGCGGTGGCGGCAGACGGCTGGTCAAGGCTCTGCTGGCGCAAGCGGAAAAGCACAAAGTCAGCTGCGTATGCCTGTTCACGCGCATTCCGGAATTCTTCTCGCGCATGGGATTCAGCCTTGCTAATCACGAGGATCTTCCCGACAAGATCCACAAAGACTGTTATCAGTGTCCCAGGCTCTATCGCTGCGACGAAGTAGCGATGATCCTGGGCAAGGCGCCCGCGTTTGCAATTTTGCCGCCGCCCAAGAACTGGTTGAAGATACAGGCATGACCTCGCTGCGCCGTTCACCGGAAAAAATTCGCTTGCCGCTCGGGTTCTCTTTCTCAGCTGTCGCTGCCGGCATTAAAGTCAGCGGGCGGCCGGACCTCGCTCTGGCGGAAGCCAGCGGTGGCGCGACCGCGGCCGCGTTATTCACCAAGAACCGGGTCGCCGCCGCTCCCGTGGAAGTTGGCCGGGCGCTCGTTTCGACGGGCGGCCGCGTTCGCGCCGTCGTCGTGAACTCCGGCAACGCCAACTGCGCCACTGGACGCGACGGCATTCAAGCCTGCCAACGAGTTTGTCGCGAAGCCGGAAAGCTGTTCGGTGTGCCCGCTGCAGAAATCTTTCCTTCTTCGACCGGCATCATCGGAGTTCGACTGCCGGCGCAAAACATCTGCGCCAAGTTGCCGGAGCTTATTGCGGCGCGATCCGCGAGCCAGCGCGGCGTCCGCGCGTTCGCCCACGCTATCGTGACCACCGACACGCGGCCGAAGATTGCGTCCGTGCGCTTCCGCGCTTCGTCGACAGAAGGCTCAACAGAAATCACCGTGTTGGGTATTGCGAAGGGCGCCGGCATGATTCATCCGCAGCTTGCGACCTTGCTCGTGTATTTGTTCACCGATGTGGGTGCGAGCGCGCGGGAGCTGCAGCCTCTTCTGCGCGAAGCGTGCGACCACTCGTTAAATTGCATGTCCATTGACGGCGACACCTCCACCAACGACACCGTGCTGCTGCTCGCCAGCGGCGCCAGCGGTGCTCGGGTGAGAGATGTTCGTACCCGAAAGAAGTTGTCCGCGGCTCTGACCGAAGTGTGCCAGTCTCTCGCCGAGCAGATTGTCAGTGACGGTGAAGGCGTGCAGCACGTGATCCGTTTATTCGTCGAACAGGCGCGCAGCAGGGAAGAGGCGTTGCTGGTGGCGCGGACGATTGCGCACTCGATGCTCGTAAAAACCGCGTGGGCTGGGGCCGATCCGAATTGGGGACGCATTCTGGCGGCAGTGGGCAGGTGCGACGTGCCCATCGATCCCATCGATCCATCGCGCGTGCAGATTTTCATTGGCAGTCAGAAGGTATGCCGCAACGGAATCGCCTGCGCGTTCAACGAGCGGCAAGCTCATCGCAATCTCGCGCAGCCGGTCTGCGATATTCGCGTGCAGCTTGGGCGCGGCCGGCACGCGGTGCGATTTCTTACCACCGACCTGACCGCCGAGTATGTGCGGATCAACGCCGACTATTCGACTTAGCGCAGTTTCCTTAGAAGCTGAACAGTGCCTGCAATTCAATTTTTCGATTTGCCGCCGGGCTTGAGAACGGCCCGCCCGCCAGAGCAATTGATTTTCCGAAATCCGGTGAGCTTAGAACCCCTATGGGCGGCGCCGGGTTCACCCGGTTCAGAACGTTCCGCGCATTCACGCTGAACGACAAGTTGTAGCGTCGATTGGATCCCGGTCCGAGATTAAAAGGGCTGCCGCCACCTCCGGGGCGTCCGAAGCCTCCGCCACCACCCCCGCCACCACCGCGCGGACCGCCGCCTCCCCCACCGCCACCGCCTACTGGCGTTGCGCTTTTGCCGCCCACCTCCGGGCCGAAGCCGAATGTCTTTGCCAGGCGCAGGTTCATGGTGAACAGGGACGGGCCGGTCAGGTAGTTGATGGGAATCGGAGTGTAGGAAGTGCTCGGAACCGCATAGTGGCAAGCCACCGTCGGCGACAGGCAGGAACCCGAAGGATTGATCGCGAACTTTGGACGGTCATTGAGGAGGGAGTCGTTGCTCAAGTCCTGGCCCACGGTGACGTTGTAGGGCGCGCCGGAATTGACAACCATAAACGGACTTAGGCGAAACCCGCGCGGCAGCCCGATCGTACCCCCCACGAACACCCGATCGTGGATAGCAAAGGAAGCGCGCCCGTAGTCCACTTTCAAATCGTACTGATTCGACGGAAAGTTGGTTGCAAACGCTCCTGAGCTTACGCCACCGATCGGGTCGCTGTTGGCATAGTTCAGCGAGTAGTAACCGAAGAGAGAGAGCTTCGCCCCAGCCCGGATGTTGAAGTTCGCGATCAACTGGTTCTGCCAGAAAACTCCACCCGAGTCGTATTGATAGATTTGGCCCGCCGCCGGGTTGGGAATGTTCGACAGTGGAGAATTGTTCGGTGTGCCCGGGAGTGGGGCGTTGACGTTCAGTGACAGCAACTGGTGGACGCCGCGTGAATTCAGATAGGTAAGCGTAGCGTTGGCGATCTTTGTCACCTGTCGCTCCATGCTAAACGCGCTCTGTATGATGTAGGGCGCGTGCAGAGTCGGATTGATCTGGTAGATCGTCTGTGCCGTCGGCGACAAGGTGTCTACCGACGGAGGAGTCGGGTAAGGCACCGGACTGCCGGACGTGGAGCTCACCAGGTACTGTTGCTGCGTCACGCCGTTCAAACGGTCTGCATTAAGCACCATATCCTGGGTGATGCGATTGTAAAAAAGGCCAAAACCGCCGCGCAGTACCGTTTTCGGAGCGCTCTTGCCTCCTCCGCCAATGCCCCACGCAAAACTGAGGCGAGGCGCCCAGTCCGCGTGATCGTGGATTGCGTTCTGCGTTTCAACGCGCAGCCCGCCACTCACGGTGATGTTAGGACGCACCTTCCAATCATCCTGTACGTACAGTCCGGCATCCACAACGGTGACCGGTACGGTGGGCACCACGCCACTGTGGGTTGCATCGATGGAATACTGAATCGGGTTAGAAAGCTGGGGCAGGCTGCAACTGGCGGGACTCGGCGGGCACAAAAAGGTGTAGGTGCCATTGAATCCGGCGCCGGACGTGCTGACCTCGTGAACTGCCCGCAGCCGCCCTCCGAATTTCACAAAGTGATTGC
>Ga0208820_1001702_pt1 | contig 11776 bp, 10 predicted proteins | sample June2015DPH_16_5_FD_184713 | JGI IMG/M metagenome (GOLD analysis project Ga0208820, IMG submission 184713) | Peatland microbial communities from SPRUCE experiment site at the Marcell Experimental Forest, Minnesota, USA - June2015DPH_16_40... | ecosystem: Environmental > Terrestrial > Soil >...
TTCCGCAGCTCGAACTATCTGCTGGGGATCGTCGCTTTCATCGCGATTCAGCTTCCAAGCCCCGGCAAGAGTCGACCTCGGTGGCTGTTTGGATGTGGCGGCGGGCTGCGGAGGCGACTGCTCCTGTGATTGCGCCGGGGCAAGTGGGCCGGTTGCCGCATGCGCATTCAGGCGCTTCGGACTCATCAGCGAGGCAGCAATCAGGACTCCGCAAAAAGGAAGAATCGCAGTGGACCGCAGTTTCAAGTTTGTCTTCAACTCCAACATGACCGGGGCAATCGGCACGCAGCTACTGAAGATGTGGTTCTCAGCACTTTAGTTGCCTCTCGTAACTGATGGGTGTGAGTTCGTTGTGTTGGGGAGAGCGGAGAGGCGCTTAGTGTAAAATAGTTGCTGTGTCTGGTTTCCCACGATGTTGACCGAGGGCGTGTGGGCCGAAGTCAAAGTGGCCAACGAACACCTGCGGCTTTTCTCAGAACACAACGCTCAGGGTGTGCAGGCGTCCGTATACAACGTCAATACGAAGAGTTGGATTGCGCCCTCCGAGCCGGTTGAAGATATCGAGCAGGGCAAGGAAAAAGCAGCAGAGTATGCCAGCGCGTATCTGAAACACGCCGCCGCTTTAGAGCTGCCGCCGTTGAAGTGGAAGAAGTCCCGGTCGCGGTAGCGCTGGGTAGTGTCCCGAATTCTGCGGAAAAGTCGTTCGACGGGACCCACGTGACCAGCGTGGATTGGAACACATACCCGCCGCAAGGGCTCGGATCTTCCGGATCAGGTGGACATCGTGTTGATCGACCATCCCGAGATTCCGCCGAGCGGCGCAGGCAAACCGGCCAGCCGCCCGACGGCCGCCGCGATTGGCAATGCGATTTTCGATGCGACCGGCGCCCGCGTGCGACGAGGACCTCTCACACCGGCAAGAATCCAAGCGGCTCTCGCCACGCTTCAGCCCGCCTAACCGACAACCGCAAGCATCTCTGGCAACGCCAGCCGTTCCCCTGCACCGGGTTCAGCTCCGGGGTATAGGCCGGGAGAAACTCGTCCCAATTCATGTAAGTCGCCCAAGAGCCTGGACCTGCCAGTGAAATGGTCGAAATTCGGCGAGTCGCGTGAAATCCCGGGCATTTGCAGTTATCACTGTCATTCCTGTGCGGCCAGCGCTCATCGCAATCAGGACGTCATTCGTCAGCCGACCTTGTCCAATGTGCTCGTAACCGTACTTAGCGGCCAAGCGGGCCACCACTTTGCCGGTCTGAGTCCAGTCGGTGAGATTCGGTACCAGGATCCGCCTCGCTCTCTCGAAATCGCGCTCCAGTCTCTCGAGCACACGGTGGTCGCGAGGAGCGGCGCCCGCATACAATTCTTCAAGCACGACGGAACTCAGCCACACGGGCGCATCGGCGGACAACTGTCTCAGGGCCAGGGACGCTTCGTTTCCGGCTCGCAGCGCCGTAATGTAGATCGAGGAGTCGAAGAGAACCGGCTGCATCTACTTCTCCAAAACTTTATACGCATCTTCAATATGGATGCCACCGCTGACGAAGCGATCATTGGCTTTGACCGTCAGTCGGTTTCTTTCATGCTCAGCGATGACGATGTCGAGTGCCCGCTCGATGGCTTCTGTTTCCGTGTCGGCCCGCAGCACCCTCTGGGCGCGCTTAAGCTTAACCGCGTCCAATTGGAAGTGCTTATGTGACCTGGCTCTGGTGGTAGCCATAGAATCCTCCTCCGCCCTAGTATAGCATCCATGTACACAAAAGCTCCCGCTATGAACATGGGCTGTGCGTTCGTCACCCAGGCGATCGTATGCCGGCCTTCGAACTCGGCTTGCCCCCTTGGTTATTCCTCGTTGCCCGGGGATTCGGTTGGGTAATTCTCTCCGGGTGCAACCCGGCAGAGACGAGCCTTCTTCAGCCTTCAGGCCGGGACGTACCGCTTGACCGAGATGTCCCGCGCGTGCTCCCGCGTTTGCGCCACGTCGTAAGCAAGCTGCATCCGGAGAAGGTGGTCCATGTCCGGGCCGAACGCCTTTTCGATGCGCAGAGCCATTTCCGGCGTCAGCGCGGCCTTACCGTGCAGAAGGTCGGAGAGCGTGGCGCGGCGCACTTTCAAAATCTCCGCCGCCTTCGACACGTTGAGGCCGAGGGCCTCGATGACTTCGGTTTTAATCAGGTCGCCCGGATGGGGCGGGTTCTTCATGGGCATTTCGGCCTCCTAGTGGTAATCGATCAGGTCAATATCGCTGGCGATATTCGTTTTTTCGTCGTAGCGGAAAGCCAACCGCCAGTTTCCCGTGACAGTCAGGCTCCATAATCCTTTCAGGTCGCCTTTAAGCGGATGCAGCTTCCAGCCGGGAAACCGGCCGAGATGCTCCAGCGTTTCGGCGGTTTCGAGGGCGAACAGAAGCTTGCGCAGCTTATCAGCCATCGCGGACGGCACGCCTCTGGCGTTCCCGTCCTCGTGGAGCTGCCTTAGCCCTTTGTCGCGAAAGCGGACAAGTTGCATGTCACCCCTTCATGATTCCAGTATGTACGGTTATACCGTACACGTCAAGAGCTTTTGTTGTCGAGGAGAAAGACCGCCACAGGGTTAATTCTCTCCGGTCGTTCCCAAACGCCGGCAGAGACGGGCTTTTTCCCAGAACCTCCGCAAGTGAATACCTAAAGGCCCTCGGGCGAATCCGCTACGCGGCCGGGCTCTACTCGCTGGCGCTCACCGAGCCTCCGGAGCTGGAGTCTCGGCCATGCGGTCACGATCCCTTTCGCGGAATGCGGAATTTAAAATCGATTGCTAAGGGACCCAGGTCCCCCGCGCGGTCTAGGAAAAAGCAGCGCAAGATCGTTGCTTTTTGGGACCCAAAAAAGACAGACGATCTCCTCGCTTTTTCCAAGCCCTTCGGACCCCCCTTTTCTCGCCGAAGGGCAAGTGTGCATGCGAGAGCATCCACGGGGCCGAGAGCACCACCGCCCGGCTCAAGGAGTCTACATCGCCGTCGTCGCGCGTGAAAGACGACACTCCCGGCGATGCTTGCGCTCACAGCGTTTTCTTATATGCTTGGCGTAATCTTGGTTGGAGACGACGCAACTACATCACGAGAGGAAATGCCCATGCCCACGAAGCGAAGCTTGGCTGCGAAAAAGGCCGCTCGAACACGGAAATTGAGGGCTGCTGGCAAGAAGGCAGCAGGAACGAGAAAACGAAGAGCGGCAGCTCGAAAGGCGGTAACTACGAAAAAGCTGCGGGCTGCTGCCGCACCAGCGCCTCCCGCTCCCGCAGAAGTACAGGCTGCCCCCGCAGAAGTGCCGCCTGTCGCTTCAGAAGTGCCTCCTACGAGCGAGTGAAACTAGGCATTCTTCCGGCAGGGCGGTATGCATCATTGATGACAATCTAGAGCGAATCACGCCGCTCAAAAACGGCAAAGGAGGTGATAGAGTATCGGCATCATGAAACTGCCTTTGACCGCTGTCCTCCTCGCAGGTGCTTTGCTTCAACAGAGCGTTCGGGCGCGGCCTTGTCCAGGGGCTTGACGAAATCGATGTGACGCTTGAGATGGAACCGCAGAGCGCGGATTTTTTGGAAAGGGCAACTGACGCGTATCCGTGAGCTTATCAGTTACCGGGATAATCACGAATTATGACCCCATCTCCCCGGCAGAAAAAAGCCGCTTTTCGAGACATCCTCAAAGCCGAACATCCGGTGATTCAATTCGGCGCGTTTGACGGTCTGAGCGCCCGGTTAATAAAACAGGCCGGATGCAGTAGTTACTTTATCAGCGGTTTTTCCGTCGTTGGAGCGCGATTCGGAGTGCCTGACATTGGGCTGCGAGCTTTCGGGGATATTTCCGCCGCAGTTCGCGACATCATGCAAGCCTGCGATTTACCTGTTTTGGTGGATGCCGATGACGGATATGGGGATGTTAAGAACGTAGTGCAAACGGTTCACACATACGAACAGCTCGGCGCCGCCGCCATTCTGCTGGAAGACCAGACCTGGCCGAAACGTTGTGGCCACATGGCGGGAAAGACCGTAGTACCAATGGAAACCATGGCAGCGAAAGTTCGGGCCGCAACGTCCGAACGGATGAATCCCGACACCTTCATTTTTGCCCGGACGGACGCGCGAGCGGTTCACGGTTTGGACGATGCCTTGCGGCGCGCGGAGCGCTATCTCAACTCGGGTGCAGACGGAATTTTCATCGAGGCACCTGAGTCGCTCGCGGAGCTCGAAAAGATCGGCCGCACCTTCGATGTGCCGCAACTTGCGAATCCTCTCGAAGGCGGACGCACGCCCATCTTATCGCCCAAGGAGTTCTACGAACTCGGTTTCAGCGTTTTGCCCTATGGGATCACGCTCATTCTCCGGGCAGCCAAGGCCATGCAGATGGCGATGGAAGATATTCAATCGGGAAAATTCGCCCTATGGGGAACTGGACTCAGCTTCGAGGAATTTAAAGACGCCGTCGGTATGCGTGAATGGACTCGCATCGACGAAACGTACGGATCGTGAATCTGCCAGTGGTTCAACTTGCCACGGGCTTGTGCCCTGACTCAATCAGACGCGGCGCCATCTCTGGAAATGGTTCCTCACTTTGAAGCGCCTGCCACCAATTTCGGTAACGCGACATTGGAAACGCGGTTACGCCTTGGCGGCGATGAGGACTGGTGATTGGGCCGGAACCTCCAGCGCTCGAACTTCACCGAATCCGCTGCCTTCAAGCCACTGGCGATACTCGCCGAATGTAAACGTATCGCCTTCGTCGGTGTTGACCAACATGTTCACGGCGAAGAGGAGCGGAAACGTGGCTTCGCGGCGTTCTTCGTCCGGCAGCATGTCGGCAATGACCAGCCTGCCGCCCGCTTTGAGCGCACGATGGAGACGTTGAAATAACCTCCGGCTGTTCTCCGCGCCTTCGGAGTGGCAGACGTGGCCCAGATAAGCCACATCGAAGGCCGACTCCCCGAAATCCACCTCGCGGAAATTTCCCGGTAGGTAGCTGTAACGATCGGTCAGATTTTCTCGGGCCACAAACTGCTTGGCGGCTTTCTCGATCACAGCCGGCCAGTCGGCAACCGTCACCTTGGCATGAGGTACCGACTTTGCCAGGGCCAGGCCCCAGACGCCTGAACCGGCGCCAACGTCCAAAACGCAGCACGGCGACGGAGGTTCGGGGCTCGAAAGGAACCGGGCAACGGCCTCGGCGGCAGGAGCGTTCATCCCATAAAGGGAGCCCACAAACTCGGAGAAGAACGCGCCCCGGTCTTCCTCTGCTCCTGCGGAATGTCTGCTCCTCCCGCTGCGTACGACCTCGGCCAGATGATCCCAGTTGTCCCGAAGCATCTTGCTGTGCAGCGCTACTCCACCTGCGTACCTGGGGCTCTTCTTCGAGAGGTAAATCGCTGCAAAGGGAGTGAGAACGTAACGCCCATCCTCTTTCGCAAGGTGTCCGATTCCGGCCAGCGCGTTGAGGAGAATTCTCAATCCCCGAGGTGAACAGGAAGTCTGTTCGGCCAGCTTTTCCACTGTATTCCCTCCGCGGTCGATGGCAGTGAAGAGATCGAGCTCCACGGCAGCGACAAGAACGCTCGTAATCGCAAAGCCGAACGTTCCCGTGAGCAGCTCGGCAGGCGAAACTTCAGCGGCATTCATCATGGATGCGGTACGATTTTCCATCTCGCCTCCCCTCTATCCCGACAGCTGTCATTTCGAGGAACCCAACGCGACGAGGAATCTGCAGTTTGAAGCCTCCCGGATATTCATTCTGGCTCCGGCTCCATTTTCCACCTCGTTCCCCAATCTATTCGTACTGATCAGGACTTCTCGCATTGAGCAGGATTTCCGTTTTTCGCTCGCTGGCCGTAACCGAACTATACGCGGAATTTCCGATTTGGACCTCTGGCTCGCGCATCGTACGCTTCTCCTGCCCTCGGCACAACGAATCTGCCACCAGAGCAGGCCGGAAGGTTTCGTAGCCAGAGTTCATACCCTCGCGGGCGTGTATCCTACAATGAAAAGACCGGCAAGTTAACGGGGCCGCCGGGTGGGAGCGGTTAGGAACTCAAGCTATGGTTTAGAAGGCGGTCTATAGCGAGTCTCGCGAGCCGAGCTTGAGAAAGGCGCGGAGCCGGTTCGATCGCGAAGGATGCCTCAGCTTGCGCAGTGCCTTGGCTTCGATCTGACGGATACGCTCGCGGGTGACGGCGAATGTTTGGCCCACTTGTTCGAGCGTGTGCTCGCTGCCGTCCTCAAAACCGAACCGCATCTTGATGATTTTCTCTTCGCGTGGTGTGAGCATCTTCAGCACCGACGATGTCTGTTCCATGAGGCTCAGGTTGATGACCGCATCCGAGGGTGACACGGCAGTCTTGTCCTCAAGAAAGTCGCCGAGGTGCGATTCTTCCTCCTCGCCGATGGGAGTTTCGAGCGAGATCGGTTGCTGCGCGACCTTCTTGGTCTTGCGCACCTTGTCGACGCTGATATCCATGCGCTTGGCGATCTCTTCGGAAGTAGGTTCATGGCCTAATTCTTGTACGAGTTGCCGCTGGGTCCGCAATAGCTTGTTGATTGTCTCGATCATGTGCACCGGAACGCGGATCGTGCGCGCCTGGTCAGCGATGGCGCGGGTGACGCCTTGGCGGATCCACCAGGTCGCATAAGTCGAGAACTTGTATCCGCGACGCCATTCGAACTTGTCGACCCCTCTCATCAAACCGATATTGCCTTCCTGAATCAGGTCGAGGAATTCCAGGCCGCGGTTGTTGTACTTTTTCGCGATGGAAATGACGAGGCGGAGGTTCGCTTCGACCAATTCCTTTTTGGCCTGTTCGGCTTCTGCTTCGCCCCGCAGGATGATCTGGAGCGCCCGCTTCAGCTCCGTCGGGCTGACCTCACTCGCGACTTCAATCTCGTTCAACTCCTGCCGGCGGGCTTTCAGGTCCTTGCGCGCCTCGGCCCGGACATCGGCTTTCGATGCATCGACGCGGCCCTCGAGCTTTCCGATTTCGCGCTCTAGGAATTGAACGTGCTCGACCGTGTTGCGAATCTTGTCGATCAGCCGCTTCTTCTCGGACAGCTTGAAATCGAGTTCTCGGACGCGTCTCGACATCTCGACGCGAGTCCGGGCGAGAGCGTAGCGAGCATGGAGGTAAGAGCGCTTCTTGGAACGCGGAACACCTTGGAGCCTCGCAGCTTGCTTCGTCGCCAACAGATAGAGCGCGGCGATCTTATCGATCTGCTTGAGCGTCTCCTTTGTCTTCGCTTCGATCTTTTCCTCGGGCAGCTCCTCGTCGTCAAACTGGACGATTTCCTTGATCGACCGGGAGTCGTTACGCAAGTCCTCCCCAATCTGCAACAGTTCCTTGAGAATGAGCGGCGCGCGTGTAATGGTTTTCAGAACGAGCAGATGCCCGCGCTCGATGCGCTTTGCGATCACCACTTCACTTTCGCGCGTCAGCAGTGGAACGGTGCCCATCTCGCGAAGGTACAAGCGAACCGGATCGTTCGTCTTCTCGATCGTTCCCGGTGTTAGGTCGAGTTCGCTGTCCTCAGTTGTAAGTCCCTCTTTCGATTCTACGACGCCGGTATCGGTAGCTTCCGCGGCATCACGGGCGGCCTCGCCACTGGTGGCATCTTCGTAGATATTGATGCCGTAGCGCTCAAAAGCGGAAAGCACTTCATCAATCTCCTCAGAGGAATGCACTTCGGGCGGAAGAATGTCGTTCACCTCGTCGTAGAGGAGATAGCCGCGCTCCTTGCCAATACCGATGAGTTGGCGTACCTGGTCGTACTTTTCCTCGATCACCAGTGCCAAGGTTTCCCCCGTTGTCAGGCTGCCGTCTGAGTGGCCAGAATTGCCCTAACGCTATCCTGCGGTCTAGAGACTCCGGACGCGCGTGCTGATGAATGCTAGAGAAACTGCGGGATTCCAGCTGTGGGGTAGCAGTCCGCCACCATGTTCTTCCTCCTCATTATACTCCAACCATCGTCCGCTCGCTTTGCGTCGAATGGAAGGACGTACGAAACGGACGGAGCACGTTCAGTTAGAACCCGCCGTTGTGGGCAGTATCGCCCAATCGAGTGGCGTCCAACTTCTCGACATCATTGCTTGCGCGGGAATCTTCGATGCGGTGGTCGTGTGCCGTGCCCCTGATAGCCCGACCGTCGCACGCCTGTTGGATGCATTGGAAGGCTGGCACACAGACGCCCTGCTGGCGACTTCACATATCAGGTACGAATCGGCGTCCGATGCCTCTCTTCGGTCAACTTCGGGAGGACTTCAATAGCACCTTTCGGCGTTCTCCCACCAAATTCATGCCCTTGGCTGGCTTTGCCCGCTCGCGAGATGGCACAGCAAGACGGTCAATAAACCCTTGGGAGCCTGTAAACCACAAGCCTGCGCCCCACAAGGTCATGCCCGGCCGTCCGGGCGTTTTTGCGACCTCTGCCGCCGTGCTCGGTAGGTTGCCTTGGGGGCGCGATTTGTGGCTAAGTAATCGCTTACGGTATGGGCAGAGCGCTAAGAGTTCTCGGCGTTTTTGCGATTGCTATAGCGCTGGCGGAGTCCGCTCCCATTTCAGCAACCCCGATCCAAGTCTACGGCGTCTGGCATTGCGGGAGTGACCTGTGTGGCTGGGATACGGTCCGCGATATGACTGACTTCGACAGCAAGAATCATTGGCTCATCGACCGGGGGGATGGCTCTCCTTCTGTGAATTTGGTCGTTCTCAGTTTTGTCAATCCTCTGAAGTTACTGAACCTCACAAATGGCCCTCAGACCGTAGATGGCATCCCGATTGGAATGACGCCAGAGATCGTGAGCTATTTTACTCACCATAAACTCCGCGTGATGCTCTCGATTGGTGGATTAACCTATGTTAAGTATTGGGACGAGGCACTCGCAACGAATCCCAAGCAATTGGGTATCAATGCCGCACAGGCTGCACAGCGTCTTGGAGTAGGGATTGAAATCGATTATGAGAATGATCACAGCCCGAACCTTGTAGGCTTGCAAAAATTCATCAATGCGTACCGCTCTATCTTGCCCTATGATGCGGCAGGGACTAACCCTGCTGCACGTCTGACGATCGACCTCGCCCCGGGCGATGGTTACCTGGTCTCGTTGACTCAATATGCCACGGACAACTGGCTCACGACCTCGAAGCCTATTCTGGATTATGCGAATGCAATGGTCGCCTTTGAGCGGGTCGGTACTTCTATTGCCGAGGCAGGTTGGCAGGAACACATCAATGGCAAGTCCCCGATTCCGCCGTTAGCCCCCGCCAAGTTAACAGGTAGCCTGTATATCGGGATGCGTAGGCATCTGACGGTCGAATGCACCGACTTCAGTGCCTCTCTCGAAAACACGACTGGTACGTTTGTCCAGTCGGTAGCCCCCCACGGTGCTGGGAACACCGACGGAATGCTCGGTTACATGTTTTGGGCGGCCGAATGTCCTGGATCGGGATCGGCATGCACGACACCGCCGAACACATGCGAGAGGGGCGTAGGGATGGGCGCTAAGGTTTACAAGATTCCCCTGCCGATGCCGCCGCTTCGTCAGGATTAACCGGGAAGAAGTTCTCATCGTACGACTGCCATCTGCTTCACTCAGCCCCGCTGAGAAAGACTGATTTGAAATTCCCCGAGGGAACGAGCATAAGCGGGCTGCTGGTTCTTAACTACGACATTGACACTCATCCAGCAAAGCGTCCAAGAGTCTATGCAGGCGACCTTGAACCCCGGAAGAGAAATATAAGAGCAATGCCCAGCAGGAGCACCGTCAGAAACCCCGACAACTGAATCACCCGGGAAATCAGTAGACCGTACTTTCCCGTGTGGGGATCGTAGTGATAGCAGAACAGCAAAACCGCATCGACGGGCGAGCCGATCCTTCCCTCCGACGCGTCGACCAGCGCGAGCCGCAGATCGCGCTCAGGGTAATTGATCCCATAGAGATAGCGCGAAATCTTTCCCTCGGGAGTGAGCAATATAATCGCGCTGGCATGCGCAAACTGCTTCGAATCGGGATCGTAGGCGTAGCGGAAACCGACGGCGTCAGCCAGACGCTTGATCTCAGGCTCGTTTCCCGTCAGAAAATGCCAGCCCTCAGCCGCACCGGGCCGCCCGTACATCCCGGCATAGAGTTCCTGCTTTGCCTCGGCCAACACCGGCTTCTCGGTGGGGTCGATGCTCACCGTGACGATGTTGAAGTCCGTTCCGATGCTCATGGGAATGTTCTTCAGACTGCGGTCCATGCCGTTCAGAATCTGCGTGCACAGCATCGGGCAACTGTAGTACACGAGCGAGAGAATTACAGGCTTGCTGCCGAAATACTGCGCCAGCTCGACCGGGTTGTTGTGCTCGTCCCGAAATGCGAGATCCAGGGGCACGGTGTCGTTCAACTTCTGGTCGATTCCCACATCCTTGAGAAGCTCGGGGCGCACGCCGATGCCCTGCGTGGGACTCATCGGGTCGCCGAACTGGGCTGCCGCGATCGATGCGTGCAGCAAAAGCGCCAACGCTAGGGCCGCGCCCGCAAACCAGATGGGCGTCGCGCACCCTCCGGATTCGATCGAGGCTCGATCTTTTGTTTCCGTTCTCATTTCGTTGCCTTACCTGTCTAGGCCGGAATTTGCGACTTGGACCTCTAGTTCCCACATCGTATGCTTCTCCTGCCCTGGACACAACGAATTTGCCACCAGAGCAGGTCGCAGCGAGATCGCGGGGTTCCGACGGCGACGCCGCCACTTGGACGTATAGCCAGCTAATCGGACAAATACCCGCCTAGTACTCAGCATGTCCGGTTTGCGCGATCGTCAACCATTAAAGCGTTGCACGATGGCTCAAATTCGCCGTGGCCGTCATATCGACCAGAACTTTTCTGGCCTCTGCCGGACTGCTCACTTCGCGCAGGAATGCAATGCGGGCTCCACGCGTGCCGTCTTGGGTTTTCAAGCGTACGTGAAAACCCAGGCGGTCCACTGAAGTCATCGTTGCTTCCTGAGCTTCAATTCCAGCAAATGCCTTGGCGAGTAGAATGAGCGCATCCCGGTGATCGGTATTCATGTGCTGGATAATGCCAATTGCAGAGTCAGCCAGCGGGTCGGGATGACCGCTGTAATATTCCGAGGCAGAGACCCAGCCCATCACCCCGAAGCCACCCACGTAGTAAACGTCCACAACGTTCATCCGATAAAAAGCGAAGTCGTCAAAGTCCACCCAATTTTTGCTGTCGGCATAACGCGCCAGGTAGAGTTTCCGTGCTTCAGCCACCTCCGCCTTAGGTACCGGCACAACATTTCCTATCAACGTGACCCTGGACGCTCCCAGGGGATCGCCGACCGAATCAAGCTGGGTCACTAACAGACTGGAACGCGGGTCCGCCTGTACATTGTGAGTATGCATGGCCATCGTGCTGATGAGGAAGATCGGATTCGCGTGGTCATCCAATCCATAGGGCATCACGGACCCGAATGGAAACCCCTGCTGTTTACGCGAAAGTGTCGAGAGGCTGCCAACGCGGCCCAGATACACCAATGTACGCGCTCGCTCGGCAAACGTAGGCTCAGCGACCGCAGGTTGGTTACTCGTCGCGCCTGAGCCCGCGTGTTTCCCTGCCGTTGATGAAGACATCCTGTTCCTCCGTGGATTCGGCACATGATCCGAGATTTCTCTTGTGTCCCGGCTCTTGGAACAAATTAACACGTCGCGGCTTGATCTATCCGCTTAAAGGAAATGGTTCCTCGAGTGGATGGAGCGCGGTCTCACAATCGCAGGGACC
>Ga0208820_1001703_pt1 | contig 11775 bp, 11 predicted proteins | sample June2015DPH_16_5_FD_184713 | JGI IMG/M metagenome (GOLD analysis project Ga0208820, IMG submission 184713) | Peatland microbial communities from SPRUCE experiment site at the Marcell Experimental Forest, Minnesota, USA - June2015DPH_16_40... | ecosystem: Environmental > Terrestrial > Soil >...
CGATCGCAACAATCGCGCGGCTCAACCCGGTCTCGAACTCGCGCATATTGCCGATCGGAATCTTGATGCCGCAGTGCTCATTCACGACATCCGCGAACCCGCAATGGTCCGGGCATACGACGGGCACGCCGTTGGCCAACGCTTCGAGAATGACTGTGGAAGTAAGATCTTTGAGGCTGGTTGTTACGAACAGATGCGCTGATTTGAGGCCTGCGAGCGCCTCGGCGCGAGATACCTGGCCGTGCCATGCGCATCGCGAGTCGATACCCAGTCTGGCAGCAAGCCGCTGCCATCCGGTCCTTGATGGCCCATCGCCGTATATGTCCAGTCGCCAATCGATCGATTCCGGCAAGCGCGAAAGCGCCCGCAGCAGGAGATTCAATGCCTTGCCCGGCAGATGGCGACCGCTCCATGCGAGCCGCAGAGGTTCTCCGTTGGCTCGCAATGAGTACGTAGCCGCCGTTTGCGGGGGCAACCCGACCTCGCAGATTATTTCAGACTCCACTCCGTACCAATGCTGGATTTCACGTTGAATACCGCTGGTTGCGGCGATCACGCCGGGCCCGGCAGCTGCAAAGGCCTTGCGCGGCTGCCGCAGAAACCGGCGATGCATCGAGTTCACGACGTTGCGCGCCCCATAATACATCGCGCCGCGCGGACCCATCGTGGGCAGTAGCCGCCATGGAGTGTTCTCCAGCCCTCCGATCGGTCCCCACACAAACGGGATACCGAGTTTCCATAGATGTCCGGGAAAGCGGAATCCGACGAACGTGAGTTGATGTGCTAAATCGAAGCCAATGCTGCGATGTAGTTCGAGCGCCTCCGCATAGGCATCGCGTTGCCACAGGCGATACGACGCATGCACAAGAGGCTTCAAAATCGAGCTTTCACATTTCCGCCAAAGCCAGTGCGAGTCCGTATAATGCCACGGCTTTGGAGAGACGTACACAAAGCGGAGATTCGCAAATTTCCCCGGATTTCGTGCAACGAACCTCTCAATGCTTTCCCTCTGCCAATCAGCGCAGAGCACCCACACGTCGTGACTGCGGGCGATAGCCGTGACCCAGCCCCAGCCCACAGCCATCTCCGAGCCACGACTAGGGTCGCAGGCGTACGCAGCAGCCAATACCTTCAGTCGCCTCATGCTCTCCGGGTTTTTCAGGCTCGGTTGACGGCGCTCATTCCGTTCGATGCGGCATGGTACGTGTCGAGCAGTCGCTTGTAATTAACCTCGGGAGAGAACATCGCAACGATTTTCGCCCTCGCTGCCTCGCCCATCTCCCGGCAGAGTTCCGACATTCCGCACAGGTAGCATTTGGCCCATCAAAGCTTGGGCAAGTATCCGAGCTCCATCGCGCCACGAGTTCAACTCCTGGCGTGGACGGTCAAGCGCGGCTCTCATCGCTATTGCAGAGGAGATTCCATCGCGAATGCCGTTTGGCGTCGGCTCGATATATATTGCACCGGTGCCTCCGGCCTCGCGAAGTTCGGGGGTGTCCGTTGCGATTACGCGAGTTCCGCATGCGCGAGCCTCCAACAACGGCATTCCAAAACCTTCGTACAGGGAGGGGAACACTAAGGCACCTGCGCCCGTGTAAAGTGCGGGCATGTCCTGCTGGTCGACGTAGTCGAGACAATACACGCCAAGCGGCGCACTGCTGGCCAGGAGCTGCCGCAGCCCTTTGTCCTTCCAGCCCTTGCCACCCGCCAACACCAATGAGTGCTCGCGCACCAGGCCTTTTTTCTTCATTTGGACGAACTCGTTGACTAGGAGCTCGAAATTCTTGCGCGGTTCCCGGGTCCCAACTGCGAGCAAATATGGCGGATTCACGTTGTACTTACGAAGACAAAGCGCCACCGCCTCAGAAGACTGGGCTGCAAACTCGCTGGACACGCCGGGAGGCACGGACACTGCGGCGCAGTATCCGTAGGTCGCGCGCAGGCGGGCACACGTTCCCGCCGAGATTGCGAGGATCGCATCGGCGCGTGCCAACGATCGGCCAAAGAGCAGTCTTCTCGCCCACAAGTCGCGTGCGCGCATTGAACGTGGAACGACTATGTGGTTCAGGTCGTAAACTGTCGTGACCGCCCGGATCTTCGGCGCCAGCTTTGGCAGGAGAGTTACTGCACCCCAAAATACGTCGAGGTCGTCCAGGCGGCAAAAATGACCCGCAGATAGAACTAGCCAAAGACCCCGATTCAAGCGCCGAGCCATCCATGATCGATCAACTCTAGATAGCCATCGGTCCGACGATATGGGCAAAGTTATCGGGCAGGGAGCGTACACGAAAAAGCGCGCATTCGGCAGAAGCTCGTCGAGATGTTTACAGAGTTCGGTAACATAGCGCCCGACGCCAGTCGTCCGGCCCATGAAGGCCCGCCCGTCGATTCCGATGCGAACGCTTTCGCGCCCGAGCGATTCGACCGCAACCCCCAGGACATCCGAAATATCACGCGCCTTTTCCGTATTTAAGCCCTCGCCTGACAATCAGTGCTTATGAACTCACGGCCGTCGCGTTGAGACCGCTCTTTCCATAACGTGCAAAGTGAAGCACGCGTGCGCCGTACATTAAATCTCGCTTCACCGTTGCTTCGAAGTTGTACTCCGCCAGCATAGCCCGGCACAGGCTTTCTAGAGCGGGAGAATAACACTCCATCATAACATATTTTGTGCTCTTCAGTGCACATTGCGCACCTCCAGTACCGCGACTTCCGCGCCTTCGACATCAATTTTGAGCAGACCGATCGATGTGATTGAATGCGCTTTGCAGAAGGTGTCAAGGTCTATTACCTCGCTATGAAAAGCTGGGGGAAGCGCGCCGCCCTCAATGAAGCTTCCCTCAACCGTGCTCCGCCCTACGAAAAACGGGCGTATTCCGGCACATTCGGCAGCCGCCGCATTGATCGCGACTGCATTGGTGAGCCCATTCGCCTCGAAGTTGCGCACCAGCCGCTTGTAAACTTTGGGGTTGGGCTCAAAGCAATGTATAGGAACGGTTGGGAACTCCTTGCCATAGCGGATTGCAAAAATGCCTATATTGGCACCGACATCCAGAATCACGTCTTGTGGCTCAAACCGCATAGTCTCGCTGTCATACTCATCTCCCGAGTCATTTTCGACGTAAGACCACAGCTCCCCCGATCCAGGCGACGACTCAAACCACACGTCGCCGTGCTTCAATCTTAAGAATAACTCCGGGTCGGTTAAACTGGTTGGTACATTCCGCGACCTGAAGGCGCTCGATAACTTTGCGAAAGCCAATGTCCCGGCATAGCGGCAAAAACGACCTTTGCTCGTGACTCCTCGGCACTCACCGAGTAGAAATAGTAGGTTTTTGAGCAGAAGATTGATTCCGGATATTGAAGCTTCCATATTTATGAGAGTGCTTATCAGCTATGGTGGACAAATCCATTGACTGTTCAAGCCATGAACCCACGACCCTGTTTTGTCCCTATTTGACGAGCAGAGCGTTGGTGGGGACATCGCGGAATCGCAATTTGGACAGTAGAAGCTTGCGCCATTGATCACCCGTGCCGGTAGCGGCCACCTTATGCCCTGACTAATGCTCATACCGGCGATACTCACATCGCTCGTTGTGTTTCGCGTCGGTGTCGTATAGGCCTCGGGCGCGTGGCCAATGTCCTCGATGGTACCGTTAGGATGCTGTCCGGTCCCTAGAGACATTGACGTTGTGCCCTTGAGAATGTCTGCGGTATTCCACCCGGGTCCGCATGAATACGTGACAATGTTGTAATTGGTCGTACTTAATGTCGCGTTGCCTGTGCTAGTCGAACCGACCGGAGAGACCGTCGAAGTGCCTCCGTTATAATCGTGACACACGACGTAATAAGCGTAAGATGTAATCCCGGCCGTTCCTCCTTGCTTGATCGATGGTGCCGATGGATCTGGCAGAGAGGCTGTGCTGTTATAGCCTCGCACACTCAAGCCACCGGAAGCATTAACCCAGCCGGTCTGAATCGGAACTTTCCCCAGCCGACTTCCCGCGTTAGTGGTGCCCCAGTCAAAATCAATACCATTCGCAAAGCTGCCGTCCGATGTAATATAAGAGGCGCCATTTCCATCGTAGTTGTAGGCCATGTTGCCACCCACAACAAAAGTTGAAGCGCCAAACGCCAAAGGGGCCACGCCGCCGGCCTGCGGCCCCGAACCTGTCGTAAAAATAAAGTTGTCCGTAGCTCCCGAATTGTTGATGATGTTGGGCGCTGAGTTTGGCCCCGACCATGAGCCACCGATGATGCTGTTCCCATGTGCCCCGGCGTCTAGTTTGACATTGTGTTTGTTTCCCTCGAAATATGGACCGATGAAAAGATTACCGCCAGCGCCGGAAGTAAATTCGATGGCCGTCGGGTCATTTTCAAAATCTGGTCCAAAGAATTGGTTGATGCCAGACTCCATATAGAGCCCGATAGGTCCGGAAAACCCGCCACCATACCACTGGTTTTGCGCCGTATTAACAGAGAAATCCGCGCCGTACTTACTTCCTGACGTAAACACACCTTGAAAGGTGTTGTAACATGGGCAAGCTCCCGGCTGTCCTCCCACCTTCAGACCGATATCGAGCGTCGGCCCAATACTGAGGTTCTCGTATCGAGAATAGAGCGTCTGAACATATATGCCTATGGAGCCAGTATTCTGCGCTGAATTATCCACGTGAAGGTTTGCAATAGTCACGTTCTGCGGGTTGGCGGAGAAATTGCCGGGGTAAAATGCCGCAACGGCATCATTGCCTTTAATCGATGTTGAGGCTCTCCCGGTGCCGATTATTGCGCTGTTGGAATGGTAAATAAACTGCGTACCGCGTGCACGCGCGATGGTCGCATTTCCCAGCAGCAACGTGACAGGCTCACCACGATTGCTCCCGACATTGATACTGGTTGCCATCGTGTGCGCGCCGATGAGACCACGGGCATCGCAGATGCCACCCACAGATGGAAGCGCCGCGATACACGCTCTGACCTTCACATCAAAAGTTACTCCCACGAAGTGGTCAGCGTATTGAACCGGGCCGCCGAAGCGCGCATTACCTACATCATCCGTGCCTAAGTTATCAACTGTCGCTCGAGTGCCAGCCGCGACAGGTGTGCGTGGCGGGTCTGTAGCATTAAACGATCCGCTGACATTTTGCCCGCTTGCCAATATGATTAGACCGCTGGGAAAGGCCAGAAAACATAAAATAACCAGTGAACCCAGAAGTATTGATGAGCGACAGTTCATATGCCGTTAGTGTGACCGATTCGCTTTAACAAGGCAGAAGGACTATGAGTGTGCGCGGATGTTCCTGAGAAGTTCATCCTGCAACTCTAGCGCGGTTCGTTGCAGCGCGACCATGTCTATCGCCGTAGTGGAGGGTGTGATCGATCGCCCGGACGATAACCGGCCAGTCGAATTGCTGCCGCACAACATCCTTCGCGCGCGCGGTCAGAAGGTCGCGCAGGCTTGATTCAGTTATGGCGTGCCGCAAGCCCTCAACGAACGCGTCGGCATCGTCCGCGATTAGCAGATGTTCGCCATGATGGAACGGCAGCCCCTCGGCACCTTTTGAGGTGGAAACGACCGCTACTCCGGCCGCCATCGCCTCCAGGATTTTGAGCCGCGTCCCGGAGCCGGAAAATATCGGAACGGCGGCGACTCCGCATGAAGCGAGCAAGGCCGGTAGCTCATCGTGCAGAACGATACCGGGCGTAATCAGACACGGCTCTCGACAGGGCATATCACCGCCAGTCACAACCAATTGCGCCTCGGGCGCATGCGCTAGCAGACGCGGCATCACATCACGAATGAGGAAATCGACAGCAACACGATTCGGCGGGTAGGCGTATAGTCCCGAGAAAATTATCGCGGAATTACCAATTCCATATTTCGACCGGACTTGTGCGACCTGATCCGGCGTCACGGAAGCGAACCGAGCCACATCGACGCCATTGGGAAACAGCTCGGTTTCAACGTTATACAGTTCCCGGAAGAGAGCCTGATCGACTTCCGACACGGCTGTCGCAAGATCGCAATCCGCGAGCAGCCGTCCTTCCGCCCGTCGCGTTATCGCCGCAATTGCCCTGCTGTTCCTTGCTCGTCGGAGAGCATATTCCACGTTATGCGCATGATATACGATGGGAACATTCGACATGGCGCGGCGAAGCCCACGCAGCAGCATCCAGTGATACATCGCCCATGAGGCGCCTTCGAGCATCACGAAGTCGGGCCGAAAACGCAGAATCTCGTTGACGAGCGCTCGGACGCGGCTCGGAAGCGAAGTAACCTTTCTGAACTTATTTTCCGAAGCACCCGCTAATGTCTCGATCCGTAGGCCATCGGCGGTTTCGATTGTTGCAGGTTCAGCGCCGATCTGAATCAAGAGTTTCTCGCCAGAAAGAAACTTCGCGACATTATAGGTAACCGAAGCCGCTCCACTTATGGGCGGATAGGCTTCGTAAAAGCAACACACTACGATGCGCATCGACGGTTTGCCGTCCGCGCCCGCGGACTTAGGCGATGCTCCCATCGGCGGCGACTCTAGGGGACAAATCCACCTTCTCCGAGTGCCTTCTTGTTCCCCGAACTCCGAGCCAGCCGATCGCGGCTAGCATCGCAAGGAAGGGAACTGCGGGCATGCGAAAACGGGCATGAGCGGCCGGACCAACGGCACACGCAAGCATCAGGACAACTGCCCCGAGCGGAATCAACACGCAGGCTGCCTCTTTGCTCGAACTCCAATCAGTGCGGATCAGATCGCGTCCTACGCCTGCCCACACGAACCCGATCAGTGCAAGTTGCAGGAAAACAAGAGCAGTGAGCGCGGGTGAACGCATGGTCGCCCGTATTCTCGTCATGATCTCGAAGGATGGGGGAAGTCCGAGCGGACCTCCCCCGTTCGTTTCAATCATTTCGTTCAACTCGTTACGATCGGGCACGGTCGCCACCAGAATGAGACCGCGAACGGTCACGATAAGCGCGGCGATGGGGTGCGTCGCATATATTTCGAGGCTTTTTCTTATCATTCCATGTGCGAGTTTGCCGGGCGTATAAGGATCTCCTTGGCGTCTGACTTCACGCGCCAATTCAACGGATACCTCATCGAACGGACGATGCGTGGCGTAAGCCAAAACTCCCGCGGCACCGTAGTAGTAAAGAGTAACTGCGGAATCAGAACTCGGGATATAAACGCCCACGCTTCTGTTCCTTGCAGTCCATGCCAGTACGGGCGCGAGCGTGATGGCGAACGCAAGGACCATGAAGGCCGATGCGCGGAACCAATTCGTTCGTCTGAACAACATCAGAAACGGAATCGGGGCAAATAGCGGCAAGAATATGCCGGTTGGCCGAATCATGGCCGCGGCCGCGAGCATGACGGCAGCCGCGATCCCGCGTGCCGTAGCTCTCCAGGTCCATTCTGCCGCCATAATCGCTGATAGCTGCAACAGGATGGCGCCGGTTAGCAGGAATTGAAACGTTGCTTCCGACATGATCATTGCGCCATACACTATCGTGGGTATATCGATGGCCAGTAGTGTTTCCGCTAATAGGCCAGCCCTAATTCCCCAGCTCGCGCTGACGAACCAACCGAGCCATACGCAGAGAGCCGCCCCGAGAATTGCTTGAACCACAAGAACAGTGCGCAGGTTGGGCATCACCGCAACAAAGTACGGATAACCTGGCGGTCGCGATACGTCGGGACTCCCGCAATGGCCATTGACCAATCTGGCGAAGCCACAGCCGTGCTCAATTCCTTGTGCGAGCGGAATGTAGTCGGCCGCGTCCCATCCGGTTTGAAACGTCAGGTCATGCCGGGCGAGCGGCGCGAGCCGTATCAAGAGCGCTGCCATCCCTATCAGAAGGAGCCACGCCGTTTGCTGTTTGGCCTTCATTAATAGGCTCCGACGGTATCTCGGCGAATCAGGTGCCCATGCGATGAGACGGATTCGCCGACGACGCGGCGAATGTCGCGCATGAAGTTTTCCGCAGAAAACTTCTGTGCCCGCTGCTCGATGAACGCCCGCGTCGCGGCTTCCAGGCTCGGGGTTTTCAGCATCGAGTCGATCTTCTCGACCGCCTCCTCCGGCGTGTCATAGATCAGCGCGGGATGCTGATCGACGATCTCCGCCGGGCCGCCTTCTGCAGGCACGAAGGGCAGGCATCCCGCCACGATCATCTCGGCAATCGCGATCCCGAACGCCTCCCCGGGGCGCGCGTGGATCCCATAGGCGCTCTCGCTCAACAGGTGCGCCTTGGTCTGCCCGAACTGCCGACCCTCAAGCACGATCCAGCTTCGTTCAGCCTGGCAGAGTTGCTCGATCTGCTGCCCATACGCTGTCTCGCGCGTATCACCGACAATGTGCAGCGTCACGTCATGACCACGGACGCGTACAGCCTTGAGTATTTCGACAATTCGCTCGATCCGCTTTTCCGGATAAATCCGTCCAAGACATACAAAACGGCGGCTCTTGCGCTCGGGAGCTAATCCCATCACCTTCATCATAACGGGCGGGTACACCACTTCCGTCTCGATCCCATAGCGTCCACGCATAAGTTCCTTGCTCCAAATCGAGTTCGCCAGGATTAATCCTGCTTTGCTGAGATCATATGTCGGGTGTCTAGCGATCGTCTTGGCTAATGCCAGATACCCATGCCGCAACGGCCGGTTAGTGTGCAGCACTCGTCGTAATCCTGGAGGCGCCGGATCGTAGTGGCGGCGCAAGGTCTCGTCCCACGAGAAATCGGCCAGATGATGAATCGCGGGCCGGCCGAAGTCTGCGATGTTGTACGCGCTGATCAGGACATCGAAGCGGTCGAGGTGGCGGCGCATAGAACGGCTGACAAATGCACCTCGGAGAGCCGCGCCCCATTCCGCTTCGGCGAGTGGCCAAGGCAGCCGCAGTTCCACGATTTCGCATTCGCTCGACTCAATTGCGGTGCCATAGAAGGCATTGAGCTCTGCAAGATTGATGTGGCCACCGGCGAGCAGCGTGACGCGGTAATCGCGCTTGAGTGCCTCCAGCGTCCACATCGCGAACGCTTCCGACCCGCCGAACCCCAGCCGGGGATGGAATACACCGACACTCGTTTTAGCAATCACTATCTGTTCGTGCGACTCAATGTCTTGGCTGTTTGCCCGTATCATTCTCTAAAGTTCGAAGCACGCTGCGAATCAGGTGTGTATGTCCAGTGTTACGGTCGGTGCCACACCAATCTCTTCCTACTGCACGAATTGTTCGGGCACTTTCGACCGCCCGGCGCGCGAAGTTGCCCGAAATTCCTCTAGAAGCAAGCAGCCGAAGGATTAGTGCCAAGTCGCATCTGCCGAAGCCGCTTATCAGTACGTTGGACGTTTGGCGTGCGAGATCGATCTCACCTTGTGAAGAAAAGATGAGCGCTCGGCGGAAAATACTCCAAGCAGACGTAGATCGAAGCGTGCCACGCATCAATCCGGCGTCGCGATCGCTCAACATTCCCAATCTCAGCGCGAGTGCAACCGCATTTTCAATGTTGGCATATTCCTTAAGCGTTAGCTGTTGACGGAGCACATCAAATCTATCTCTCCCCGAAGCTGAGTCAGGGTGCATCGAAAACACCGCACATGGTCGCGGATCAAGAAAGGCCGGATAAGTCGCTGCGAGGCGAAGAACGAGATCAACATCTCCAGTATGCCCAAACGCTACGTTGAGACCTCCCGCCTGTTTGACACGCTCCGTTCTGAAAACGGTGCTCGTCCAGGTAAGCCAAGCGCCAGGCAGCAAGCTGATGAACAGATCCGGTTGTCGGATCAGTCCGCGCATAGCCCGTCCGACATTGGAAGCGTGGACGACCTGAACGGCGGGATCAGCAAAGAGGAGCCCACCCAAAAAGAAGCCTGCTTCGGGATATTCCTCAAGCGAGCGCATCGCAGTGTCGTAAAATCCAGGGAGGATGAAGTCATCATCACTCAATATGCTGAAGAAGGGAGTTGAGACTTTGGAGATACCATGCGCGAAGTTTTCCATCATGCCAATGTTTCGCGGATGGCGATGATACTTCACGCGGGAATCTTTCTCGGCTAAGCGTGCGACGACCTCACGTGTATTGTCACCGGACGCATTGTCAAAGACATGAATTTCAGAATTCGGATAATTCTGAGCAATTACGCTGCGTATGGCCCGATCCAGAAGTCGCGGTCGTCTGTACGTCGGAATTACTGTGGTTATCTGGGTATTCATTACTGGTAAAAGCGGGTTGTGTTACCGGACAAACAGCAGATCCTTCGCGGCGGTTTTGAGTCCGTCGGAAAACATATGGTAACGGCCTGTCAACAACTCGCGAAGGACAACAGGTAGCCGCGCCATCTTGCCCGCCGGAAGACAGACTCGCGAGCGCCAGTGCCCCAATGCTGCATCGCGGAAAATACCGTTGACGCACAACTCGCGTGCAGCATTGCTCTCAAGCCGTTCAATCAAAGGTACGAGAAATGTGAGAGGCCGTTGATTTCGCGCTTTCCATCGCGGCAATGGCGATTCCTGCATTTGCTTCGTCATTTGCGCCGGGTGTTGCCGATATGCCAAGAGCGGTTCGTTAACAAGCGCAATACCCGCTGCTCCAGCGCCGACGATGCACCAGGTTATGAAAGTGTCTTGCCCTGCCAGGCGGAAAGACGGACCGTCCGGTAACGGCAATACGAGCGACTTGTAGCGGGCGCGAAACGCGATGCAAGGCCCGTAGCACGGAATTGACCTATTGAAAGATCTTCCCGCACTGATCTTTTCCAACGCTCTGGGAAGCGTAAAAGCACGGTTCTCCCAGAGGCGTTGGCCTAGCGGGCGGGCGCGCTCATCAACCAGATCGGCATCGCAAATTGCCACCCCCGCCTTTGGCTGTGTGTTGAAAGCCTGTTCCATTGTGGCGATCTTTTGCGGGTACCACACGTCATCGCAGTCGCAAAGGAATATAATATCTCCCGAGCAATCGCGGATTGCGCGTTCATAATTCTTGGTGCATCCAACATTCTTATCGTTTGTCAGCACCTTGATGGAAAAGGGGGCGTGGAGAGCAAATTCCGTGATGATTCCAACTGTACGATCGGTTGAACAATCGTCGCTGATGACCATCTCATCTGGGAGGTGGGTCTGATGCGCAAGACTCTTAAGCTGCTCAAGTATGAATCGTTCGCCGTTATAAACGGCCATCGCGATTGATATTTCCGATTCGGCGCTCACTTCTCAGCCTCGAAGCGAAGCTCCTGGCCAACAAGCGCCCATAGCTTCGACTTAAGCTCTTCGATCACTATGATGCATGAACTGAAAAGCCACACGCGGAAGCGGGTGAGCCTCAGTGGGGACAGACCTAATCGGGTGCGGTAAATGGCTCTGCTTTCCAAAAACATCCATCCCGCGGAACGTATCGGGCTGGAAATATCGGCTCCGGACAAAACCGGCTTTGCGGCCAAGCTCATGGAGCGTAAGGCAATTGAAGATGTGAATATGGCGTGGCGGTTCGAGGCCGCGCCAATCGCCGTGGAGATAGTAACATTCTCAGATTTCGCTGTTCGGCTTGACCATCGCGAGCCTGCCGCCCGGGCGTAGAATCCGGTAACATTCGCGCAGCAGTCCAATGGGATTGTGCTCGTGCTCGATCACATCGTTCATTAAGATCACGTCGAAGGAAATGTCTGCGAGACCGAAGATCCTGAAGTTACCCGTGTCGGACATCAAGGCCTTTGGCTTGAACATTGCGCCTTGGAATCAAAGTCTACGCCAACAGTATTCCATCCGAACTGCCGCGCAATCTCC
>Ga0208820_1001708_pt1 | contig 11766 bp, 11 predicted proteins | sample June2015DPH_16_5_FD_184713 | JGI IMG/M metagenome (GOLD analysis project Ga0208820, IMG submission 184713) | Peatland microbial communities from SPRUCE experiment site at the Marcell Experimental Forest, Minnesota, USA - June2015DPH_16_40... | ecosystem: Environmental > Terrestrial > Soil >...
CGCGATTGGCCCCACCACCTCATCATCTTCCGCACTGCCAGTGGAAAGGATTCCACTTACGCGTAACCGTCGGCCGGAGAGCACGAGCTCGTCACCGGTCTTCGCTGAAAGTCGTGCCGCCAGCCGCTCTCCCAGCAAAACATCGCGCGAGCTGTCATCGGGCCACGCGCCGGAAACCTTCCACCACGGGTGAATCGATCGCACGCCGGTCGTGAACTCTTCTTTACCAAACGATACTTCCTTCGCGAAGTACGTGCCCAGCAGGGTTAGATTTTCTGTCTTGCCGTCCCGCTGCAGTGTCGCATTCACCGGGAGCACCGGCGCAAATCCAGTGATGTTGTTGTGCCAGAAAGTTCCCTTGATTTTGGGCAGGTCGGCTTCATTCAGGAAAGCGCCATCGCTCGGCGGCTTCAGGTTGACGCCACCAATTTCTACGTCCAGCGTATCTTCTTGCGGAGTGATCAGCAGGTTAGCGCCAATCGTGCGCAGCTCACGATTCATCTTGTCGCCAATATCAGTGGCGACCGCAATCATCGCTGTGGCGACTGTCACGCCCAGGGTAATGGCCGCGCCGGCCAGTAATTTGCGCCGCTTCTGGCGCCGGAAGGATTCGTAGACAAGGCGGACGAACATCCCTTACTGTTTCTCGAACACGCGGCTACCCGCCGCGATGTCCGCCTCCTCAATAATCACGGAGTCGGCGGTCTGCGTCGCCTTTAGCGGAATCGGATTGCAGCCACCCGCCGTCCCTACTGACTGCGGATTAATTGGTGCAGCGCAGTTCTTGCAAACCACTCCGTTCCCAGACTTGTAGAAGCCGACCGCGCCGCAGATTTCGCAAGCATCAAAAACCGTGGCAATCTTCCCGTCTGGCTTCTGATAAAGCCAGAAGCGAACCGACGTCCCGTTCTCCTGCGCCTGGAAGCGGTGCAAATCGCCGTCGGAAACTTGCGCCAGCGGAATCTTCACTTGACCATGGGTGAAGCTAACCTCCGTCGCTGGCGACAGCGCGCTCACGCTCTTGGTATAGATAAACTCCGCCGTCACCAGAGCGATGAATACGAACGAGAAGCCATACACCGAAGCCATCCACAAGCGTTCCTTGCGGGCCGTCCACACAGCTTTGCGCCGTTCGGCCGCCGAAGGAGAGTCAAGCACGGGCTCGCGCCGCTTGGCATCAAACAACACCATCAGCGCAGCCAAAGCGAAAATTGTGACAAAGAAGAAAAGATCATTCCGCACGATCGGCCCAATAATGGCCATCTCGGTCTTGGACGAAGGAATTACGCCGCTCTCCGAGAGTTCGTGCAACCCGGCGATCACCAACTGCGCCGCTACCAGGAAAAGAATAGCCGTCGTGACCCGAAAGAATTTCTGCAGGTTAATCCGCACGCTGCCTTTTACAAACATCACACCGAAAGCGATGGCGCACAGCACACCCAGCAGGGTGCCCAGAAAACTCATCAGTTCCGTGGAATTCAGCGTCACCGCGGAAAGGATCAGCACCGTCTCCGCCCCTTCCCGCAGCACCATCAGGAACACAAAGAAGAAGAGGCCAATCCAGGCGTCGTTGCCAGCCAGCAAGCCAACCTTGCCCTCAATCTGGCCTTTCAGCTTGCGTCCCGTCTTCATCATGAAAATAACCATGGTGATGACGAAGAAGGCGGCAACCAGCATGACCCAGCCTTCAAACGCATCTTCGTTGAGATTCAGGCGCGACATTAGTACTGCCACGCCAATGCTTCCAAGGAACGCGGCGCCCAGCGCGGCATAGACGGCCTTCCGCAGGTCATTGCGCCCAATCTTGGCGAGATAGGCCAGCGTGATCCCCACGATCAGGGCGGCCTCGACCCCCTCGCGCAGCGTAATAATAAAAGCCTGAAGCATCTAGACAGTCCGTATAATCTTGAAAATGAATTTCAATTTCAAATTCAAGCATATGCCGTCCCCCGCGGGGCCGTCAATCCGCCGCATCACAACTCTGCGTGATTCGCATCACACGGCGGATTCCTGCATTGAGCGGCTTTAGCTTGGCAGGGAAGAGCGCCCGTCCATCAGATCCGCTTCAGATAAGCCTCCGCCTGCTCCAACTGTGGAAACAACTTCTCCTCCGCATGGAACTCCGCCGAGTGCACGCACCTCCGGCTCCCCCGCAGCCTCACCGGATGCTTCAGGTGCAGCATCTCGTGGTAAACGATGTATTCCACGGCATAGTGGGGAACTAAAGGATGGTCAAAAATCCGGCTGATCACAATCGCATTATGCGCCGGATCGTAGTGCCCGAGAATCCGCCGCGTCTTCGTCGGACTCCAACTCATCCGCGGACGTCCCAGCAGTCCATGAAAAAACCGCCGGTTCAGGTCCTCAAACACAGCATCGAGATCGTAAACATGCCCCTGCGGAGAATGCAGCCGCTTGCGCCCCCGCATTTGGCGCACCAGGTGCGCCTTGCTTACCACCTCATGGCTCGCAATATATTTCCGATAGCGCACCGCGTGTCCACGATCAATCGGCTTGCGGTACATCTTGGCCAGCAGAATGTGGGCGATGGCACGTACCACCGCGTCCGGCGCACCTTCCAGCAGATCGGAAAGCCTTACCAGAAGCCTGCCCTCGCGCAAGCGGATCGTATTATTAACGTTAGCGAAGGCAAAAAATTCAATCTTTAATTCAGGCAGCGCAGCCGTGGGACGCAACTGCCGGTGTTCTTCATGGAAGATGTCGAGCAATCCCTCGCGCACGGTAAGCCCAGATTAGCACGGAGCCTAAAACACACGGACCAGATTCGCACGAACCCTTCACTCCGACCGGCTTCCCGATTGCCCCGCCTCCGTTTTCTTCTTATGCTTGGCAGCCTCTTCTTGATCTGCGAGAAGGTTGCGGTGATCTTCCGCTGAACGATCTACCGTGTCCAACGCGTTGCTCAGAATAAATTCGTATTGTTTTGCTTCTTCCGGCGGAGCGGTGGCTGCATCTTTCAGCGCGCGAAGTTTGGCCTGGAATTCCGTATCAGCGTCGATGATCACCTTCAGCGGCTTGCGAATGTCGTTCTTGCGATCGATATAGGTATCGATGTTGTCGTTCAATTCGTCGTAGATCAGCAGAAAGTCATCCAGGTCGTCATGCGTTTTTTTCGCACGGTCCTTCGTCTTAGGATCGTTCCGCATCTGTTCCATACCCACCAGCCGTGCTCGCGCAAACTTCACATAGAGGGCGAGCCGCAACTGAGGTTCCCAACTGGTGTCTCTGATCTGATCAATCTCCGGCTGGGTGAACGGATCCCGGCGGTGCTGGGCGGATGCCGGCGCCGCGCCAATCAGCCATAGCAGGCAAAAGCAGCTCGCTCGAAACCAAAGAGTTTTCATCTCTTAACTCCATTCGGAAACATGGCCGCCAGCAAATCGTCGCGAACCCGCTCCAGCCGGTCGATGGTTTCTTGAATCTGCTCTTGGTCTTCACGCGCGACGCTATGCTTAAGGTTCGTCAGTTTCCGGGTCATCTTGCGGATAGCGATTTCGCTCTGCTTCTCGCGCTTGTGTGACTGGATTGCATAGTCGCGGGCTAATTCAGAGAATGCAACTACGTCCACGAGTGCCGCCTGAGCTTTATCGATGTCGTCGGCCACGTAGAATCGGCCGGCTGCTTCCACTTGCCGCTCAGATATCTCGATGCACAAGGCAGGACGCTCCGGAATTGAAGCGCTCGCGACGCGATCCTTCAACTCTTCAACCGTCAACTCCTTGGCGAAGCTGAGAGCGCTCAATCCAGCCATCACCAGGAGCGCCAGGGCCGCCGCCGCCCGCCACGATCGTAAATCTCCCATGCCCAATTCCATTTACTTCCGCCAAGCTTATTTCTTCGGCTCGATGGCAATCAGCCGATGCTTCGCCTGCCACTCCTGATCAGGATACTTCCCCTTGGCGACGTTAAGGAAGAGGTGAAAGTTGTTAGCCGCGTTCTTTAAGTCGTGCAGGTGATCGTACGCCGAGGCCCGCAGGAAATATGTCATCGGGGTTTCCGGCAGGAGCTTCGCCCGTGCATCCAGCGCGCGAATCACGACCGGATAATCCTTGTTATCGTTAGCGGCGAATGCAAGATCGTAATACGCGTTTCCAAAACCAGGCTTCAGCTTCACCGCTGCGACGAATTCCCCCTGAGCTTCTGGAGATTTCTTCTGCCACAACAGGGCCTTGCCCAGGCCATCATGCAGCTCCGCATCGTTCGGATGAGCCGCAACCAGCGCACGGTAACTGGACTCCGCCAGATCGTTCTTCCCGGCACTCGCATACAGTTCCGCGAGATCTCGCTGCGCCGCGTCGTCTCCCGAGGCCAGTTTGATTCCCGCCTGCATCATGGCGATCGCTTCGTCAGTCTTGCCTTCCGCCGCCAGCACGCGCCCCAGCTGTATTTCGACCGCCGCTGACTCCGGGGCTGAGTAAGGATGTTCGCCAAGCAACCTGCGAAGATAATCTTCCGCCTCGGGAAGCCGCCGACCGTGCATGGAAAGGTTCGCCAGTGCGATGGCCGCATCCGAGGACCCAGGATCCAGCGCAAGCGCCTGCTTGTATTCCTGCTCGGCGTCGGCGAATTTATTCTTCCGTTCGAGAAGCATTCCCGCCGCGAAGTGCGGTTCGGCCTCTTTCGGTTGAAGAGAAGCGGCACGCTGGTAGGCGTCGAGAGCTTCTTCTGGCTTCGACTTCTCGAGCGTGTGGCCCAGCGCAAGCCATGCCCGGTATTGGCCCTCCACCACGTGACTGGTGGGCTTCAAATGGGTCGCAGCCCGCAGGAATTCCTCCGCCCCAGGCTCTCCCGTCTTGGCCAGCTGCAACCCGAGGTTGAGGTTTGATTCGAAAACATCCGGCTTCGCCGCCACCGACTTGCGATAGGCCGCGATCGATGCGTCCACATTGCCCAGAGCGTTTTCCACGAACCCCAGATCGAACCATCCCTCGTAGCTCGTAGCATCCCGCTCAACCAGCTTCCGAAGAAGCGGCTCGGCAGCAGCGTAGTTCTGTTTTTCGATCGCCGCTTCAGCCTGCGTAAGTTCTGGCGGTTGAGCTGGAGAATCGTCATCCGGAACCTGGATGTGATGGACCGATCGATGCGCCCCCGGTGATTGTGCAGGAGACGATTGCGTAGAAGAAGAAGATTGCGCCGGAGGCTGGCTTGTATCCTGCGCCGCCGCACACACACATGCCAAAGCTAGCAGCACGCTTGCGAGAGATTTACTTGCTGCCATCGGGAGTCGACGCTCCGTTGCCACCGCCATGGCCATTCAGCAAACGAGCCAGATACTTACCCGTGTAGGAGCCCGGCAGATTGGCGATTGCCTCCGGCGTACCCGCTCCCACGATTCTGCCGCCACGCGCTCCACCTTCTGGTCCCAGGTCGATCACCCAGTCGGCAGTCTTGATCACTTCCAGATTATGTTCGATCACAAGGATGGAGCCACCCGCATCGATAAGACGGCGGAACGCAGCCAGAAGTTTGCTGACATCGTCAAAGTGCAGTCCAGTTGTAGGCTCGTCAAATATATAAAGCAGTCGTCGCCCCCGGCGAGGTTGGTCCTGCCGCGCAGCGCTAGGACGTCCAATCTCTCGCCCGGCTGGCTGCAAATGCGCTGCCAGCTTCATGCGCTGCGCCTCTCCTCCAGACAACGTAGTCGCCGATTGCCCCAGCCGCAGGTATCCCAACCCAACTTCTTCGAGCACCCGCAGCTTCTCCGTGATCTTAGGCACTTCCGCAAAAAACTTCAGCGCCTCCTTCACCGTCAGGTTCAACACTTCGTGAATGTTCTTTCCCCGGTACCGAACCTCCAGCACCTGCGCCTTGTACCTTGTGCCTTTGCACTCCTCGCAGATCAGTTCCACGTCCGCCAGGAACTGCATCTCCACCGTGACCGTGCCGTCGCCCTGACAAGTCTCGCACCGCCCGCCCGGGATGTTAAATGAAAAATGTCCCGCACCGAAGCCGCGCTTCTTGGCCTCGGGCAGGGAAGCAAACAGCTCACGAATCGCATCAAAGGCTTTGATGTACGTTACTGGATTCGAGCGCGGTGTCCGCCCGATAGGGGACTGATCCACCAGCACCACTTCGTCGATAAACTGATCCCCCTCCAGACCCTCCCACGCAGCGGCCCCCCGCACCCCGCCGCCGGTTGGCTGCTGCTTGGCCTCCGCCAGAGCCTGATAAAGAACCTGATGCAGCAACGTAGACTTGCCCGACCCCGACACTCCTGTGATCGCCACCAGCATGCGCAGCGGAACGCAGATGTCGATGCCTTTCAGGTTGTTGGCTCGCACATTCTTGATCCTGATCCGCTGCGCTCCCGGTTGCCGCCGCACTGCCGGCACCTGAATGCGCAAGTCTTCAGAAAGATAGCGCCCCGTCAGCGAAGCCGGATTTCTCACAATTTCTTCATAGGTTCCCGCTGCCACTAGTTTGCCGCCATTCTCCCCTGCTCCCGGACCGAGATCGAGAATCCGGTCCGCCGTCCGCATAATGTCCGGATCGTGCTCCACCACCAGAATCGTGTTCCCCAAGTCGCGCAAATCATGCAGGATCTTGATCAGCCGGTGCGTGTCGCGGCTATGCAGTCCGATCGAAGGCTCGTCGAGCACATACAAAGTTCCCACCAGCCGCGAACCCAGCGAAGTCGCCAGTTGAATGCGCTGTGCCTCGCCTCCCGAAAGCGTCGATGCCAACCGGTCGAGCGTCAGATATTCCAGGCCCACGTCGTTGAGAAATCTCAAACGCTCTTGGATTTCTTGTAGCAGCCTCTCGGCAATTTCGGCTTCTTCCGGGCTCAACTGTACGTCGCCAAAAAACGTCGCGGCATCCTCAACCGTCATCCTGCAGACATCACAAATGTTGCGCCCGTTGATTTTGACCTGGCGTGCCTCCAGCCGCAGCCGGTTTCCATGGCATTCCGGACAAGTCGAATACCCGCGATAACGGCTCAGAAAAACTCGAACGTGCAGCTTGTACTTCTTCCGCTCCAGATACTGGAAGAATCCGCGCACCCCCAAAAAGTCGCCCTCCCCATTCAGAATAAGTTCCTGCTGTTCCGGTTCGAGCTCACCCCAGGGCACGTCCAGCGGAACTCCAGATTGCTTGGCAAAGCGCTTCATCTCGGTAAACACTGGCCTGTATTTCGGCTTGTTCCACGGATCGACCGCGTCCTCCCCCAGTGATTTCGTTTTGTCCGGAATCACCAGGTCGAGGTCGAAATCGATCGTGTTACCGAAGCCTTGACAGCGCGGGCAAGCTCCGTACGGATTGTTGAAAGAAAAAAGTCGTGGCTCCGGCTCTTCGTAACGCAGGTTGCAGTGTTTGCATTCGAAGCGATGGGAGAACCGCAACCGCCGCGGCGGCTGCTCCCCTCGCGCCGGCAAATCGAAAATCACTTCCCCAGATTCCCGGTATGCGGTTTCTACGGCATCCACAATGCGCGAGCGGCCCTCCGCCGAAACCGTGAGCCGGTCCACCAAAACGAACACCGGCTGGTTGAAATCAACGTCCAGCAGTGATTCTGGCGTGGAAAACTCAAACACCTGCCCGGATTGATACAACCGATTGAACCCTGCCTTGCGTAGATCAAACAGCCGAGTCTCCAGCTGTTCAGTCAAGCCTGTGTCCGCCGCAACGCTCTTCTTCCCCTTGCGCGTGCGCATACCCTTTTTGGCTGCTTCTGGTTGCGCTGCCGCCGACGCCTGCAACGGAAACACAACTTGTACCCGGGTCTCTGGATCCAGCGCCAGGATCTTATCCGCAATTTCGTCGACCGTATCCTTCTTCACCTCGCTGCCGCAGTTCACGCAATAAGTTCGCCCCACGCGCGCAAACAACAACCGCAGATAGTCATAAACCTCCGTTGCAGTTCCTACGGTTGACCGGGGATTGCGGGTAGTATTCTTCTGCCGGATCGCTACCGCGGGCGCGATTCCATCGATGGAATCCACATCCGGCTTCTCGATGCGCTCCAGAAATTGCCGCGCATAGGCGGAGAGCGACTCGACATAACGGCGCTGCCCTTCCGCATAAATTGTGTCAAAGGCAAGGGAAGACTTGCCCGAGCCCGAGACCCCTGTAACCACGGTCAGCGTGTTGTGCGGAATCTCAAAATCAATGTTCTTGAGATTGTGAACGCGGGCCCCGCGGACCACAATGCTTTCCGTAGCTATGGTATGAGACATCGGGTAAGTAGGCCGGCAACAGGCACAGTTGCTCGCCGGGAATGCTCCCAGCAGCCTCCGTGAGCGTTGCAGAATCTTTTATTATAAAGCAGAGCTTTGCCGCCGTGACGGGACTTGACTGGCGGCAGGGAATGAAGATGGCCGGTCAGTTCAGTAGGGACGCAAATAGTTTATGACAGAGGTTCGATCCTCTCCACTTGGGCATGGTTTCAGCTTGGGCATGGTTTCAGCCTGCTCCCGAAGCATCCCAAGCGCGCTCCAACCTTCCGCGAGGTTTGTAACTTTACGTAACTTCACATGACTTTAACAATTCGAAACAAGCCACCACCCCTACATGATTTACCCGAGTTTCAACTTCTGGCCGGAAGTGTAATCTCAAGCAGTCCACTTCAATTTTAATCTCGACTCGCGGGTCATAAGTTTCCCCGGTCATTGCAGTCGGCACTAAAAACATTCGCTGATGTGGAGAATCGACATGGCAGTAAACACAGCCGCCTATGGAATGTATTCCAAGAATGTGCCCTTGAATGATGTGGTGCACACGCTCAATCAAGCCGGATTCGACAACGAAGACATTTGCATGATGTTGTCGCCCACCCATCCCATTGCAGCGCTCGTTCGAGATGCCAGTCTCTTCAGTTCTGAGCGGGAAACCAATGCCGCGACCGCCGGACTGATTGGATGGCTTTCAGAATTCGGCGCCGTAATGATTCCCACCGTCGGCTTCTTCATCAGGTCGCAAGCTTTTCTCCACGCTCTCATGGTTGCGCGCGGTGCCCCTGCTCTCTGTGGCAACGCCAATACTCTCGTGGGGCTCGGTTTCTCCGACGACGAGGCCGACCGGTTTGAAACTCAGCTTCGCCAGTTAGGCGTCCTGGTCTACGTCGTTTGTTCCGAGAGCGCTAAGACGTTGTGGGCCTGCGAGGTGTTGCGCCACACCGGCGCGCGCGAGGCAGCAACCCTGGATGAGATTGAGAAAGTGAGTGAGGTGGCAGCAACCGCCGCGGCCTGAGACAATCCTGAACCAGCAGCCTTGCGAGGTTTAATCTCGGTCGTAGTCCTGCTCTTCGTCGCGCCGCCTTCCGTAGCGGAAGGCCAATCCGACTCCGAATACCATAATCCCAATGGGTGGAACCAGCATCACCAGAATCGCACGGTTGAGCGCCCGTTGACCCTCCTTGGGTGTGCTTCTCGCTACAGCATTGCACATCGCGCAGCCCTGCGACAGCGCAGGTACCGTCAGAAGCCCAACAATCGCCGTCAAGCCGATGGCACGGATTTTGGCCCACACGGATTTCATCGCGTTCTACCGAACCCCCAGACGCAAGATACGGCCCGCGTCCGGAAAGAAGAAGAAATACATAATCACAAAGCAACCCGTCACTGACATCACCAGCAACCAGCGCATCAGCGCCTTCTCAAACTTCAGGTGCATGAAGTAGGCAATGATCAATGCCGATTTGATCACCGACAGCACCAACAACGCTTCCAGCATTCGCACTGGCTGGAATACCTGCCTGTAGCCGAGCCCGACCTCAATGCCGGTCAAAACCAGCAATGCGCCCCACACCCAGAAATACTGCCCCTTGCTATCGTCGTGCTTCGCCACATCATGCATGATCAAGTTCCTCGCTCAACTTCTGCAATCCTTCCAGCACAAGCTAAACCTTGGTCGACATCAGATAGACCAGCGGGAAGATGAACATCCACACCAGATCCACAAAGTGCCAATACAAGCCGGACACTTCCACGTCAAGTGCGTCATAATCTTTCGGCTTCAGGAAAAGAATGATACTCGCAACAATAAGCCCGATCAGCAGCGCATCGATGCCGTAATGAAAAACGTTGTCCGACGGAATCAGGAAATATCCCACCAGCCACACCGCACCGAGGATCGGCAAAAACCATTTCCGCAGCGCCACCACGCCCAGATAGATCACGCCAATCGTCACATGCAGCATGTGCATGGCAGTAAGGCCGAAAAACGTCGCCGCAAATTGCGGCACGCCCTGTGAGATCTTGGCAAACTCGCCATCTACCTGTCCGGCCGGCTTCGGAAATCCCGGCAACGATAGTCCTTCGTGGATTAACTTGGTCCACTCCATGCCGTGCAGCACGATGAACGCCGTGCCGAACGCCATCGTGGCCAGCAGCCAGTTGCGCGTCCATGATCTGTCGTGCCGCTGCGCCGCGAACACCGCCATCACCATCGTCAGCGAACTCGAAAGCAGGCAGGCCGTCATCACCGTCGCATTGATGATGCTGTCCTTGCCAAACGGCGTCGGCCACGCCGTGTAGATGCGGTTGTAGCTGAAGGCAAACAGGAGAGCCCCGAACGTCAGCGAGTCGGAGGCCAGAAACAGCCACATCCCCACCTTTTTCGAATAAGCTCCGAACAGCGGCGCTTCGTACTCGCCCGCAAGTCCATGCACCGCAGCAGCCTGATGTTGCAGGGTGGCGTCAGCCATTCCTAAAATTCCCCTTTCACTTGTCATCCTGAGGCGGGCGCTTTTTGTCCGCCGAAGGACCTGCAACTCGCGCGTGAAGCGCCGAGTCTCTTGACTGGCGTTCTATCGCGCAAACGCTAGCAGAGCAAAAACATAAATCCACAGCACCGCCATGAAATGCCAATACCAAGCGGTGACGTCAACCACAATGCGGCGACCCTCAATCGGCCGGTGCAGCAGGGAAGTCACCGCCGCCCACAGCAACGCAATGATCCCGCCAGCCAGATGCACCGCATGCGCCGCGGTCAGCAAATAAACGAAAGAACTGTTCGGGTTGGTGTCGACGAAGAATCCGCGGGCCTTCAATTCCCCCCACGCCATCCACTGTCCCACCAGAAATCCAAGGCCCAATACCACCGTCACGCCCAGCCATGGGAAATGTTTTTCTTCGCCGAGCGAGATCCCAGGCATCGATTGCAGCGGAGCCAGCGCCGCCCGCCGCTTGATGTCCCGACGCGCAAATTCCATCGTCAAGCTGCTGATCAGCAGCAACGCCGTATTAATGGCCAGCAGTAGCCAGGGCAATTGCACTTGGCCCCAGTCCCGAACATAAGAGTTCGTCGCGCCATCAAACGTCGGCAGCCCCTGCCGCACCACGTACGCGCTGGTCAGCGAAATAAAAACCATGCTGACGGTCGCGATTCCGCAAATCAGCCCCAGCCGTGCTCTGCGCAGCCGCGCGCCATAATTCGGAAAGTTTGAGTTATCACCGCCACCATCACCACCGTTCGGCGGCACGGGGACATCCCCGCCTCCACCCAACCGGTTCACCGGAGTGCTTGGACTATACGTTGCCATAATCATGCTTCAGTGCGCCGGGCTTGTTGCCGGATCTGTCTGCATCACATAGTCCCGCGCCGCTCCCGGAACTCCGTACTCATAGGGCCCGTGATTCACCACCGGAGTTACGCCGCCAAAGTTGTCATGCGGCGGAGGAGTCGTTGTCGTCCATTCCAGCGTGGTCGCCTCCCAGGGGTTGTCGCTCGCCTTCGGCCCCTTGAACATGCTCCAGAAAAGATTGATCACAAAAATAAACTGCGCCGCAATCGTGATGATCGCCGCAT
>Ga0208820_1001709_pt1 | contig 11749 bp, 11 predicted proteins | sample June2015DPH_16_5_FD_184713 | JGI IMG/M metagenome (GOLD analysis project Ga0208820, IMG submission 184713) | Peatland microbial communities from SPRUCE experiment site at the Marcell Experimental Forest, Minnesota, USA - June2015DPH_16_40... | ecosystem: Environmental > Terrestrial > Soil >...
AGCATTATTGCGGAAGCGGCAATCTTCTGGACCGGCGTCTAAAACCCGGGCAAAAATCCGCAAAGTCGAGCTTAGGACCGACGATACGCCCTGAACCATTCGACGAACAGCTGCGTGCCGCCCTCGATTGAGGTATTTGGTCGAAATCCGACCGCGCGTTCGAGATCCGAGCTATCGGCGCAGGTCTCCAGGACATCGCCGGGCTGCATTGGCAAGAATTCTCGAACGGCCGGACGGCCGACGGCCTGCTCGATCAGCTGAACGAGTTCGATCACCTCGACCGGGCGACTGTTGCCGACATTATAGAGGCACCACGGCGCACGGCTTGTCGCCGGATCTGGCGCTTCGCCCGACCAGGAGGGATTCGGCTCGGGCGGACGCTTCACCAGGCGGATGACGGCCTCGGTGACGTCGTCGATGTAGGTGAAGTCGCGTCGCAGCCGACCGTTGTTGAACAGCTTGAGCGGCGCTCCATCCATGATCGCAGCGGTAAACAGCCACATCGCCATATCCGGCCGTCCCCACGGACCGTAGACCGTGAAAAACCGCAAACCCGTCGCCGGCAGCCCGAATAGGTGCGCATAACTATGCGCCATCAGCTCATTGGCCTTTTTGGTCGCGCCATAAAGGCTGACCGGATGATCGGTGTTATCGGAGGTTCGGAACGGCATGCGCGTGTTTGCGCCGTAGATCGACGATGACGACGCGTAGATCAAATGCTTGCACCCGACGTCCCGGCAACCTTCGAGGATGTTCAAGAACCCGATGAGGTTGGCATCGGCGTACGCGTGCGGATCGAGCAGCGAACGGCGGACGCCGACTTGAGCGGCCAAGTGTATGACAACATCGAAGCGGTAGGCGGCAAACAATTCCGCAATCGCATCGCGATCGGCGAGATCTTGTTGCTCGAAACGGAAGTTCGCGTACGGGGCAAGTTCGGCCAAGCGAGCTTTCTTCAGGTTGGGATCATAGTAGGAATTGAGGTTATCGAGCGCGACTACTGCGCCGCCGTCGGCCAGCAGACGCCTTGCCACGTGAAAGCCGATGAAGCCAGCCGCGCCGGTGACGAGAATAGATTCCATCTCGCGCCCTCCCTTCCTCCGCTCAATCCGATTCAGAGGCCAGGACCGCGCGCTCACCAAAGGAACTCCAAAGTTCCGCGATCGCGCCGACGATATGGTAAAGGCTGGTTGCCGGCGCGGCCTCGACAACGAACTGGCCGTCGGCAGCAAGATTTTCGTACCATAGTCCGGACAACGGAGCATCGAGATACCGAGAGAGAGTTTCGATTGCCTCGCGTAATCGCGCTTCGTCGCCGTCTCGACGGTCGATAAGGTAGGCGCGTATCCGCTCGGCCTGCGGCCAAAGCCTTGCAGCCGCGTCGTCAATGCTACCGTCCAGCCCGACGCCGTTGATTGCGACCCGACGCTTCCGATCAAGGCCCTTAGCGTCCGCAAACGCTACGAGCTTCGGAACTTCCAGAGGTTGTTTGCGACCGGTCAATTTAGCCCAGCGATCAAGTAATAATGCCCACTCGTAGTGATGACCTGGCTCGAGGACTTCACCCCGCCTTCCGTGAACCGGCGTCCAATCGGAAGCGAACAATTCACGCAACGCGGCGGTATCACGGTCGATGAAACGATCGAGGGACAACGTAACGATCTCATCTGCCATATCACGCCAGATCGGATTGGGATCAATGGCGAGCCAAGCCAGCGCAGCCTCGAGCAAATGCATGTGCGGATTGGCACGCAATGTCAGGCGGCCGTCGCGATCTTCGCGAAATCCGCCGGCTGGATGTGCGAAGTCGCGTTTTAGCGTCTGGACGAGCGTATACGCGCGCGATCGCCAGCCGCCACTTGGATCGAGCGAGCCGTGACCGCAAGCGTAAGCCAGCAACGCAAAGGCCTGATTGTAGAGATCGAAGATCGCATCAACAACACTGCCGTCCTGATTCACGGTCGAGATAACGGTGCCATTGCTCTGCGCAAATCGTTCGCGCAAAAAATTGAGCGCATGCTGGCCTGCTTCGCGCCATGGCCCGTTCCATCCAAGCCGCCCGGCTTCGTGGAAACAGAATGCCTGCCGGGCCGCAACTCGAACGCGTCGGGGCAACGTGACAGGCCGTCCATCAAAATCGATTCTCTCATGAAAGCCTCCGGCAACGTGGTCCGCGCCTACGTGCCACCATATTGGAAAGGCAGCCGTAAATAGCCAATCAAGCAAACGTTCGGCCTCAGCGGTCAATGGATCAGACACCGGATGGCAATGATTCATCTCGATCGGAATATCCTTGCGACGCTACATGTTCGGATGGCCACAATTGCGCCTGACGGGTTGCAAAACCTTGACGATATCCAGCATCCCGAAGTCGGCGCGGTGACAGACGTATTCTGAATAGCAGAACACTAGCCGCGCTGCCTACAGATTGTCTCGTACATTATCGTCAGCGTTTCCCGAAACTCGGGATCCGGCAACGGCCCGACCATGGTCTCAAGGTGCGTTGCCGACCCCACAATGAACCGCGGTTCATCGCTGCGAAATAGCGTAGGGTCCGTCACGATTTTGAGGCTATGTCCCGAAATTTCATCCATGATTTTCAAAATGTCAGCAAGGTGGACAGCTCGTCCGGTGCAGATGTTGACCGTCGAAGGATCAATCGATTGTGACACCAGCCGCGAATAAGCTTCCACAACTCGTCTTATATCAGAGAAATCACGAAACAGATCAAGGTTGCCGAGATGAATTTCGCTACGCCGCTCAGCGTAACACCGGACAATTTTCGGCACGAGGAAGCTCGTCGTCTGCCCCGGCCCCGTATAGTTAAACGGCCGAGTGATAATAATAGGAAAATAGCGGGAATAGATTGCAGCTACATCTTCGGCGGCGCGCTTGCTTACCGCGTAGTGCGTCTTTGGCGCGATTGGGCCATCTTCGGTGAGCGGCATGTCGGTGCCTGGAACCGCATAAACTTGCGCGCTGCTGGCGACAACAACGATCCTGGGTTCGATTTTTGCTGTTGCGATAGCTGCAAATAGGTTAGCTGTTCCGACAACATTCGCAGAATATATTTCACCTATGCTGCTGTGAATTGGCGCCGCAATACCCGCGAGATGCACGATTGCACTCGGACGGAATTGCGACAGTGCTCTCGTCAAGCCACCGAAATCACATAGATCGACCGTGAACGCGTTATTATCATTGACTTCGTGACTTAGGGAAGCGACCTCGTGTCCAATTTGACGCAGTCGCTCAACTAAGGGACGGCCCGTGAACCCGGTACCACCGGTCACCAACACTCGGTCAAAACGAGAGCCCAATTTTGTTTCTCCGAATATCCGCCTCGACCATCACCCGGCATAATTCTTCGAGAGATGTATGCGCCCTCCACCCAAGCATTTTTTGCGCTAGCGACGGATCGCCAACGAGCCGGTCGACCTCGGCTGGGCGAAAAAATGCCGGGTTAACTTTGACGCGACTGATACCCGTCTTTTTGCAAATTCCTTCCTCCGCTATCCCCTCTCCGCGCCACTCAAGCTCGATCCCGATTGCGGCAAATGCCATCTCGGTAAAATCGCGAACACTTGCATCTTTGCCTGTTGCGAGCACAAATGTGGCAGGCTCGCTGTGCTCCATGATCAAGATCATCCCATGGACGTACTCCTTGGCGAATCCCCAGTCCCGTCGCGCCTCGAGATTACCGATTTCCAACCAATCTTGCCTGCCGAGATGAATGCTCGCCACGGCGTTTGTGATCTTTCGCGTCACAAACTCGCGTCCTCGCAATGGTGATTCATGGTTGAACAAAATTCCGCTGCTGGCGAAGATACCGTACGCCTCACGGTAGTTCACTGTAATCCAGTGACCGTACAGCTTGGCCACGGCATATGGGCTGCGCGGATGGAACGGCGTATCTTCATTTTGTGGAATTGCGCGAACCCGTCCATAGAGCTCAGAACTCGAAGCCTGATAGAACTTGATCTTTTGATTGACGTGCCTGATCGCCTCGAGCAGATGTAGCGGTCCAATGCCGGTCATCTGCGCCGTGGCAACAGGCTGTTCGAATGATACCCCGACGAAACTTTGTGCTGCCAAATTGAAAACGTAGTCTGGCTTGGCCTTCTCAAGCAACCGAAGGCACGCGCCTGCGTCTATCAAATCGAATTCGATCAGCTTGAGATTCGGATGACTGAGTATTTCAAGCTCCTGTAGCCGCCAAAAGTTGACGGAACTCGTCCTACGAAATGCCCCAAATACCGTGTGTCCGCGGTCAAGCAGTTCTCGGGCGAGATACGCTCCATCTTGGCCGGTAACACCAGTGATCAGTGAGGTGGGCATGACTGCTCTTTGAGTGGAACGATATGACTACCGCTTACGCCGCCTGTGAAGAAGCGGCATAACGTTCGAGAATTTTATCCGATTGTCCATAGTCTATTACACGACCATGCGACATCCACACCGTAGACAAACAAAGCTCCCTGGCCATATGAAGATCGTGCGTAGCAAGTACGAGAATACTGGCAGCCTCAATCAAACTATTTAGGCGTTGGCGCGCCCTTTCCGCAAAGGCTTGGTCTCCGACGCTGATAATCTCATCAAGCAGAATAATATCGGGCTGGATGGCTGTACTTATGCCGAAGGCCAAACGCAACATCATGCCTTGCGAATAGCATCGAATGGGTAATTTCAAATACTCTCCCAGTTCAGTAAATTCCGCCACATCCGGTACAAGCGCGGCGATCTCTTGGCGTGTAAGCCCTAGGAGCACACCTCTCATTTTGATATTCTCATATCCGGTGGCTTCGACATCCATTCCAACATTCAGATCCGTCAGGCACGCAATTCGGCCGACACTTTCAACAGTCCCGCTAGTGGGCGGATATATCCTTCCCATGATACGCAGGAGGGTAGTTTTCCCCGCGCCATTCGCGCCAATGATCGCAACTCTGTCGCCGTGCTTTAGCTCTAGATTCACATGATTCAGGGCGCGGATAATCAACAGGCTGCGATCGCGGTCATCAGCCACGCGACCCCCTACAGTGTGGGCGAGGATCGTCGATTTGAACGAGCGCCCCCTAGAATTATAGATCGGCAAATCGACGCAAACGTCCTTCACAATTACAGACGGCATCTGACTTTACACCCAGTAAATGACGCGGGGGGCATAGCGTCCCGCAAACGGAATAAGCACCAAGAAGCCGACGAAGGCCATTGCCGCACAGCTACCGAGTGCCCAGGCGCTGGGAACAGCGCCCAAAATGGGGTCGCGGACAACCTCAAGTAAGTTTGCAAATGGATTCCATTTTACAACCGAAATGCCGCGCTTTGCCAGTTGCGACGGCAGAAACATGACAGGCGTGACGAAGAAAACGACCTGCATGATGCTGGCGACGATCTGCGGGATGTCGCGAAACCGCGCACACACAATCGAAAGAAAATATCCGATCCAGAAACCATTGACGGAAACAAGCACCAATCCGACGGAAAGCCATAGGATATTGGCATTCATGCCTACGTGGAAAATAATAAAAACGATCGGAATGATAAGGACGTTGTGACCAGCAATAATGAGATTTCTCGCAAGTACGCGATAGGCAAACAATGACCGCGGTAAGGAGATATGTCGCAACAGATGGTCACTTTCGATGAGTGCGTTGCAGCTGTCGACGATGACTGGAGAGATAATGGCCCAGGTGACGAACGTCACAGCAATGTACGGCAGATATGTGGAGACATCGACTCCGAAGAGATGCGAATAAACGAATCCAAGTCCGCCAATTGTAACCGCCATGCTCATGGTCAACCAAAACTGACCCAGGACCGAACGGCGATAGCGGCGACGCACATCGTTCCAAGCCAGCATCCACCACATCCGCCACTTGCGCAGGCCGTCATAAATATCGGCAACGCCTGCGTAAATGTCCCTGACCATCTGTCCTGGTTCCTCAAGCTTGGAGGTCGTTATACGCGGGGCGCGGATTAGATCAAGACCGGCGGCACGGCCAAGCCAGTGGTGGTATAGAGCGTATGTCTAGGACACGGGTGCTGGCGCCGCGTATATTCAATGCGGTGGCGTCGATCTGGGAACCTGTCGTTTCGCGACACCGAGTTTATTTCTGATTTGGTGTATTAAAAATGACCCAAGCATGCCTGGCCAGCGTGCGCCAATAGTGCTTGGTCTGCTCATCGCATTGCTCCCAGGCCCACCCTTTCCTCCCAATAGTATTGGTGAACGCCAACGCGGCAGCAAACATCAATGATGCTACCTGCTCGATTTGTTCATCGTCAGCCATAGCTTCCAATTTGTTCCGCTTTACGAGGCGCTCCGTTCGGCGAACAGCGCCGCGGCACGTGACCGCGAAATATTCGCCTGGTCGCCTTTTGAATGCACGATTATAGGTGTGACCAGACCAAGTGCAAACAGCCCATGGGGCGCGTACGATCGGTATCCCGCGAGGAGGCCTGCGAGTCGCCTTTCGGGCCCATTCGTTGGGTTCGACCCCCTTGGGGCTTGACCCTTGTGAATCGCGTTCCGAAGCAAGTAAATTTATTTGCGTTCCAAGCACTATCTGCCAAATGTGCGGCTGCCGAGCCAAGGCCGCGCCGCCAAGCGTGGACGTAGACTCCTTAATTCAAAGCGACTGCGCTTCCTCCTTGCAGCACTCCTTGCCGAAGAGAAGCCGATGAATTGCCGGGTCGTAGCAGCGCATGAGCTTGTCGACGAATTCCCATGGCGTCACGCCAAGAGCATTTACCCAAACGACACGACGGCCGGGTGGTATCCGACCAAAGCCAGATTCCAATTGCGAAATGATGGTGTAATGCTCAACACCCACCTTTTTGGCGAGCTCGCGTTGCGACAGCCCCCGGGCTTGCCGCAATCCTTTCAGCCAGCATCCGAGGACGCGACGCAGTTCGACACCCTCGTCCGAGGTCTTTGCGGATTCGCACGCATCCGCATCACATGAGGTTTCGACCTTGAGCAGAGGCTGCTCGCTTTCCCGTTGGCGCTGTCTTTCGAATGCCTTTATTGCATTGAGAAGCACACGGCTGACCTGGGTTGGTCGTTCGGCGGGGTTTTCATCCGGAAACGACGCATAATACCGTTCGCCGTCCAGCATGATTCGCCTCCCCACGGGATTGACCCGTATCGAATCACTTTTTGTAGTGAATCAGCGGAATGTTCAGAGCTCAAGTGGTTTTTGCTCCCGTTTGAAGGGTCTTGGCTTTCGAAACGAAGTTGATGACCAACGATCCCACTCAAAAACGGCGGGGAGCGATAGCTTGGGGGACAGCGGCGCGAACCTGCTCCGTCGCATGACGTGGGTGAGCAACCCGGTAGTACTTTCGCGCACTATGGCTCGATCGCTTCGCGATAACTGCGATCTTATTGCTGGGGATACCCCGCATGACGCGACCGCTTGGTCATTGAAATGTGCTTCGGCTGCTGCACTGCACCAAGATCGGTCCTCAGTTTAGGGATTGCGCGCCAGAACCGCAGGGAGACCGCGTCATGCCAAAGCGGCCGGTGCCAGTATTTGGAATATCCTACGCGGTGAGGGCAGCACTTCGGTCTCGAATCACTACCGCTGATGAGCGTGAGTCCATAGAAGGGCGACGAACCAGGCACCACTCAGGGCAACTATAAATCGCAGCTGCGTCTCAGCCCGGGCCCGGTGACATCGTCACGGTTTCGCCGAACGGCACGCCGGATTGTATGCCCAGCCGCGATCCAGTCCAACGATGCAGAAGTTGACGCCCCAATCCATGCCAATCATGCCGGTGTCTTCGGCAATCGAGTAATAGATCGGGCGCCGAAGCCCGTCACTGATCAGCGCTGTACCATTGCAAAAGCGGCGCGGAATAGACTGTGCCGCCCAAGGCAGGACAGCGGTCTCGTGGATATTTTCAAACCCTAAGATCTGCAGCTCGGAGTTCCAGAACCGGGCCTCTGTAGTGTGGAAATTGGCGATGATGCGATCGAGCGCCCGGGGATAGTCGCAGCTGGGTATTACTCGATCGTAGCGTGGTCCTGACAGCCAAAAATTCTTTTCCAGCCAACTCGCGCCGCGCGCATGTGAGACGGACAGAATACCGAGCGCAAGCACGACTGAGAAATACGTAGCCCGACCGAACATTGTGGTTCTGGCCTCACTTACAAACTGCGTAATCGTGCCATGCCTGCGTTAGCCAATCAAGGGCCGCTGGTCTGACCCATTCTGTGTTGTTTCTGGCTCGGTGTTGGTGCTGTCCGGTCCCCTTTGGACCGGACGAGTGAAATGCCGGCGCAAAGTAAGACGCTCGCCTGCTCTATCTCTGATGTTGCTAGAGCATTTTCAGGTTTGACGGAATCGGCGGGTTTCTCGCCGGGCTGGATTTGTGATTCAACCTTCGTGTCGAATCGACACGGAGGCTGTGATGGGCAAGCCATATTCTCAGGACTTGCGTGAGCGTGTGATTGCGGCAGTTGATACGGGGACTGGCGCTTATGTGGCTGCGCCACTGTTTCAGGTGAGCGTCTCCTATATTTACAAGGCTTTGATCCGGCGGCGGAAGACCGGCGAAGTGACCGCGCGCCGATCCGGCGGCGGTCCCAAACCGAAGCTGGCGCCGCATGATGATGCTCTTCGTGCACGCGTTGCGGCCGAACCCGACATCACGCTCGCCGAATTGCAGGCTTGGCTACTCGCCGAGCGCAAGGTCAACGTCAGCATCGGGTGCCTGTGGAACAGGCTCAAGTTTCTCAAACTCCCGCTCAAAAAAAGTCGGAGCGAGCTGCCGAGCAGGATCGCTCAGATGTGGCCCAAGCGCGTGATGAGTGGCGTGCGAGCCAGAGCGAGCTGAACCCGGAACGCCTGGTTTTCATCGACGAGACCGGCGCAGCGACCGACATGGCGCGCCGCTATGGCCGCTGCCCGCGCGGTCAACGCCTGGTGTCCAGCGTGCCGTGGGGACACTGGAAGACCACGACATTCGTCGCCGCGCTGCGTGTCGGGGAGATCGCCGCGCCTTGTGTGTTCGACGGACCAATGGATGGGCCGAGCTTTCGCGCCTATGTCGAGCAGTTCGTGGTCCCGATCCTGCGCGAGAGCGATATCGTCGTGATGGACAATCTCCCCAGCCACAAAGTCGCCGGCATCCGCGAAGCCATCGAAGCCGCCGGCGCCGAGCTGCGCTACCTGCCCTCGTACAGCCCAGATTTCAATCCCATCGAACAGTTCTTCGCTAAACTCAAAGCCCTGCTGCGAAAGGCCGCCGCCAGAACCATCGAAGCCCTCATCGCAGCAATCGCCGAAGCCCTCACCAAGGTTAGTCCGCAAGAGTGCGAAAACTACCTCACAAACCAAGGCTATCGCCGCCAATTATGAAAGTGCTCTAAGCGTGTCGAAACCAGTTCCACCTAGCGCTTGACCATCAAAGAGGAAAAGCTGCCTAGGGCTGCACGCGGTTCTATTGGCATCGTCGTTTCCACCCCAGCCACAATCAAGCGTCGGGACAATTTAAGAAATGACCGGTTCTAATGCAGATGCACGGCGCTATGAAGCACTGCCTGCAGTTGTGCCGTATTCATACCCGGCAGCGTAATGCTGTCGTTGTGACCTAGTTCGATCACCGCGTCCCCGTGTGAGTCGGTGGTGATGAGTGATGCCAGTTCCTGAATGGTTTGAATGTTGGCGAAGTGGTCGAGTTCGATCGTATCGGCCTGCGGATTGAAGTTGACGATAGTATCGGCGCCGATGCCCGGGTGAAACACGAAATTGTCGTTGCCGGGACCCCCGATAGACACTGAAACGATCTCGTTCACATTCAGGTTGGGGTTCTGGGGGTCCGTGACGTTCACGTCGTAGGACTGGGTCAACACCTGACCGGGCGCGAGGTTGATCTGATCGTTGCTAAGGTCGAATTGCCAACCGGTCGACGCATCGCCGTTGCTTGTAGTTACTGGCTCTAGCGAGAAGGTGCCGACATAGTTGGAGCCTTCCGGCGTGACGCTCGCGGTCTGTGTACTTGAAGCGTCAGCATCAGCGAACGTGATGGTTCCGGTGGCACCGTCGGCACTATTGCCGGTTGTAGTTACAGATGAGTCCACCGAGGAACCCGCGGAGGAAGCCGTCGCCGGCGGATCATAGATGTCGGTACCACCGTTTCCGTCGGAGGCGAACTGGAAGGTGCCGGCGAAGCCGTCGAACGTGATCGACGCCGTGTTGGTCCCGTCGGAAACAGTAAGCACGCCGGTCTTGGAACTATATGCTTCCGAGAACTGCGCCGAGTTGTAGTCGATCCCGACCAGATCGATCACATCCGAATGCGCCGTATCGGGCGCCGTGCCGCTGAAATTTTCGATCTGCCCGCTGAAGTTTGCCGGTTGATCGAGAACGAGCGTACCGGTCGAGCCGGCAAACGTCACGTTTTCGCTCGACGGCGAGTTGAGATCGAGGGTGCCGGCGGCGGCGATGGTCGCAGCAATTGCCGACGTCGAGGTCGCCGCCGGATCGTAGACCTCTGTGCCGCCGCTGCTGTCTTCCGCGAACGTAAAGCCATTGTCACTGTCAACGCCACCTACCACATCGATGGTTACGGTTCCGGCCAAGGTCCCGTTGCTAACAGTAATGACATCCGTGCTGTAACTGTCCGCGCCCAGGTCGAAATGGATATTCGGCAAATCGATAATGTCAGCCGAAGGTAGCGCATTGCCTCCGCCATAAATCGCGAAGGGCGTGGTCGTGCCGTGGCTCTCGATGAGGAGCGTTGTTGTCTCGCCGCTGCCCTGGAACATCACGGTGTTTGTCGAGGTACTGTCCAGCTCAAGCGTCGCGCCGTTTTCGATCTGAAGAGAGCCCGTTCCCGTTATCGCCCCCTGAAGATCGAGCGTGCCAGCCTGCGCCTCGACAATACCCGTGGATTCATTGGTGACTGTAACACCGACCGTGGCAGTAGAGCTGGGCGCGTTGCCTGCGAGCAGGCCCGAGTTGTCGACATAACCGCCCGGGGTACCACCAGAGAAGCCGATGCTGTCTCCGCCGCCGACCGTCACGGTGCCGTCGGAGTTAATCTCGATGATGCCTTCGGCCTCCGGCGAACCGCCCGGGTAACCCGACCCGAGCGTCATACTGCCGTCGACGTTGAGCTGTCCGTCGACCTCAAGCGTAGCGTCGAGATAAACGGTATTCGTGACCGTCGCCGTTGCGGTGCTGGCGAGGTCGATCGTTACATACACGGTGCTGGCGGAGTCCCAGGTCAGCGAATCGGTGATTGTCAGCGTGCCGGCCCCGCTAAGCCCGCTGTTCTCGAAACTCTGGTTGTTGAGCGTCAGGTCCGCCACGCTCACGTCGGCCGCAATGTCGAGCGTTCCGCCCGACAGGTCCAGCGCCCCACCGATATCGCTGGTGTTACCAATCGTCAGCGAGCCGCCGGTTATGTCGAGCGTCGCGTTGCTATTCGTGGTGAGGCTGTACACCGATTCCGGTGTGCCCGAGTCGAACGTGACAACGATGCTGCCGGAGGGGGTGATGTTCACTTCGGAGTTCGAGCCCGGAACGCCGTTGTCCCAGTTACCCGTCGTTGTCCAATCGCCATCGCCGGCGTTGCCGCTCCAGTTGTCGGTGGTCAACGGCGGTGCGACCGTCACCACATTGCCGCTGGCGGTAAAGCTGTTGTCCGCCGTGTCGGTCAGCGACAGGCTCGACGTGATCGAGGTGTCGTCCGCCAGCGACGATAGGTTCACCGTCGTCAGCGTATTGTTCGTCCC